>ERZ777010.92-NODE-92-length-113071-cov-221.739232_pt1 | contig 113071 bp, 90 predicted proteins | sample MGYA00374963_ERZ777010 | MGnify/ENA primary metagenome ERZ777010 (study PRJEB29309, sample SAMN06268256) | bioreactor metagenome | isolation source: Joint BioEnergy Institute, California, USA | place: USA:Joint BioEnergy Institute, California, USA | collected...
GACCCTCTGATTAAAAGTCAGATGCTCTACCGACTGAGCTAATGGCTCATTATTATATTTGCATTATTACATTAATAGCCTCTACCTTACTAGGGCATCTGCGACGTCCCGATCTCAGTATGATTATTCAAGAAGCGGCTCGATCGGTACGCTGATGTATACTCAAAGAAGCATTTCCATCCGTGCTCTACCGACTGAGCTAATGGCTCGTTATTATATTTACATTATTACATCAAAAGTCGCTATTTTCAGAAGAACTCTAAGTGCTAAGGTAACTCGTAGCTAATTCATAGAAACTTTTGACTCTATCGACTAAGTTAATGACTCATAATACCAATATATACTAGAAGTTTTCTCATACAAAAGGAATGGCTGGGCTAGCTGGATTCGAACCAGCGCATCACGGAGTCAAAGTCCGTTGCCTTACCGCTTGGCTATAGCCCAATATTTCCTTCAAAGATATTATTACCAAAAATAAAATAATTATTAAATGACCCGTACGGGATTCGAACCCGTGTTACCGCCGTGAAAGGGCGGTGTCTTAACCGCTTGACCAACGGGCCATAACAAATGGCTCCGCAGGTAGGATTCGAACCTACGACCGATCGGTTAACAGCCGATTGCTCTACCACTGAGCTACTGCGGAATAGCAAAGAGTTAATTCCTTCAACCAACTCGACCTTTGTTATTATAATTTGTTTAACTTTGTTTGTCAACACTCTATTTTATTTTTTTTATTTTGCCCCTAACAAAAGCACAAAAGCAAATCAAATGCTCGATCAGTTATTAAGATTTGTCTGTCAACGTCTTTTTTATCTTTCAATCCCAATTTTTTTAAAAACTATCTATCCTAAGACTAAAGTCACGGCTGTTCTAAGTTGAAGTATAAAATATACTCCTTTGTAAATATTCCTGAACATGTTCGTAAGAAGGTCCGCTAGTAACAACACATCCATTGGAAAAATTTCATGTAATTTCCGAATATTTATCATACACCTCCCCAAAAACACATTTTCCTTCATTTTACATTCCTTTTTCAAAATAGCCTCCCTCACCCCAGTTAGATTAAAAACCAACCAAAAAAGCACCCTACTTTTTATTGTTTTGATGAATAAGAAGTTTCAAGTTCTATGCTACCATCCTGCAAAACACCATGTCCAAAGAGGCTTATTTGTTTCCAATAATTACCTGATTAATTTCACCATCTCTCCCTCTAAAGCAAAATTAAAAAAGCACCCGTTCAGGCGCCTTAAAATACTTTACGAATATGTTCAAACTTGTTTTTACTATATATCTCAAGATAAATTGCCGCGGTAATATTCCTTTATTTAAAACCTAAACGACGTATGCCCTACCTCTCATACATCCTTACGACTCCTTAGTCGATCCAGTGTGATTAAGTTCTTAATGATTTCACCAAGAACGCCAAACCATTTATTCCTTTTTGATATTTCAAGTTCGTTCGAAAAAGCATTATCTATATTATACCACGTTGACAAAATAAAAGAAAGCCCCCCTCGGCAATCACGGCAATCAATTTCCTAACGATCGACATCTTCAATAACTTGTTCATCGAAAAAGGGTTCCAATTCTCCCTGTTGAATTGGAGCATACCACGTCAGTATCAATGGACATGTCAATAATAATAAATCCCACCTTATTTCCATTTTTCCACCATCCCGACACATGCAACAAAGATTTTTACTATAGTAACGTCAATTCCAATTGGAACAAGCAAATTCGCCAGACTGTAAAAATCACCGTACTAATAATAACGATTATTTCAATTGATATTTTCGGTTGATTTAAAACTTGCAGTATAAGTAAGCCAATAAAAATTGTAAACAAAGCAAAATCAAACCAAAAGTCTCTGAGGCAAGTGCCGAAAGTAGGGTGCTAGAGCAGAATCAACAAAAAATTGTTTTATCCTCTTCGTGTTTACTCGTCTACCTTGACTAACCGGCCGCCGCATTTCCCGCAAACAAAGCGATTTGTATCTACTCTTCTCTTCCGCTTATAAATAAGGCCGCAATTAGAGCATTGATATTGATATATTTGCACTGACCGTTTTCTTTCTAATGTTTCAGGTAATGGTGTACAGTATCGGGGAGCACCGACTTGACTGGCAAGTTGTTTAAAATGTTGGTCTTTATGTCGGTAACCCATTTTATTTTGATGAAGGTGGTAATGACAAAGTTCATGTTTAATGATACCGATTAATTCTTTTTCTCCATACACATCATAATATTTTTTATTAATTTCAATATTACCGGTCTGTAGTATGTATCTTCCACCCGTTGTCCGCAGTCTTTTATTAAAAACTGCTTTATGTTTGAATTGCCTGTTAAAATATTCCAGGGATATTTTTTCAACTAAATTTTGTAGTTGCTGATCATTCATTTTTGATTTCACCTATAACCTATAAAGTTTCGTGTTTTAATAAAAGTAGTTCACTGACAATCTATTTTAACATAGATTAAATTATACACACATTTAAAAAACTGTACCATCAGCTGACCTTAAACAGATTCTATCCTGAATTGCAATAATAAAAAAGGTAATTGGAATAAACGTTCATTTTTCGGTTATGTGGATTTGTACAATTTCCTTTCAAAAATATTATCGTGAGGATTACCTCTTTCAAAAGGAGGGGTGGTTAATGCCGAGTTGGTTCAAAAAACAAATGCAAAGGGCTTTTTTAGAGAAAAATCGGTACCAAATTAAGTTATTAAATCAGTGCTGGTATTTTTATATGAGAAAAAATTGTTCTTAATTTCTTCTTCCATCGTTCCGGGCAATCCATTAGATTTGCGGTAGGCATGCAGATCATTATGAAAGCCCCTTCCGAATGACATTTGCGGAAGGGGCTTTCTAGTTGACAATAAATGACTTTTTCAGTGACTGGCGATACGACCATGATGATGTGACTGTAACGTTTTTTATTTAACAATAAACGACTTCCTTTTCGATTATGCATGATTCCTTATCAAGAACAAAAACCGTTTCCTCTTAACTTTCCTTTAACATCGACAAGGAAATCCGGCCTTTATTCACATCGACATCGTTCACCCAAACAGTTACAATGTCACCGACGGAAACAACATCAAGCGGGTGTTTAACATATTGGTTACTCATTTTCGAAATGTGGACGAGTCCATCTTGCTTAACACCGATATCAACAAATGCACCAAAATCGACAACGTTCCGAACCGTTCCTTGAAGTTCCATACCTGGTTTTAAATCTTCCATCTTTAATACATCTTTTCTAAGTAATGGTTTTGGTAAATCGTCACGCGGATCTCGTTCCGGTCGTTTCAATGCATCGAAAATATCTTTTAAAGTAAGTTCTCCTACCTCGAGTTCAACAGCCATATCATTAATATTGACTGCATTTAAACGTTGAATGAGCTTCTCAGAACCAATTTCTGTAGTTGAAAAGCCTAATTTCTCCAATAAACGTCTAACAACCGGATAATTTTCGGGATGGATACTTGTGCGATCCAATGGTTCATCTCCATCAACAACCCGGAGAAACCCGATACTTTGTTCATATGTTTTTTCACCAAGGCGAGGAATTTTTTTCAGTTCATCCCGATTTTTAAATTTCCCGTTTTCCTCACGATATTTTTTAATATTGTTGGCTACCGTTTTGGAAAGCCCAGAGACGTATTGCAAAAGCGAGGAGGATGCCGTATTTACATTGACGCCAACTTGGTTAACGACCGTTTCAACGACAAAAGTAAGCGACTCTTGCAATTTTTTTTGGGAAACATCATGTTGATATTGACCGACGCCAACTGATTTCGGATCAATTTTCACTAATTCAGCCAAAGGATCTTGTAATCTCCGGCCAATTGAGACGGCACTCCTTTCTTCAACATGAAGATCAGGAAATTCCTCCCGTGCAAGATCTGATGCTGAATAGACGCTGGCACCCGCTTCATTAACGATCAAATAATAGGTATCACTACCACCTAATTTTTTTAAAGTATCGGCGATGAATTCTTCGGTTTCACGTGAAGCTGTTCCATTTCCGATCGCAATCATTTCAACCTTATATTTTTCAATAATCCCCATTACTTTATTTTCCGCCTCGTCTTTTTTTGACACCGGTGGATGCGGGTAGATGACATCAATATGAAGAACTTTCCCTGTTTCGTCGACAACAGCTAATTTACAGCCGGTCCGATACGCCGGGTCGACACCTAAGACAATTTTTCCTTTTAATGGGGGCTGCAGTAATAATTTCCGCAAGTTCTCAGAAAAAATATGGATTGCCTGTTCTTCGGCCTTTTCCGTTAATTCATTCCGAACCTCCCGTTCAATCGAGGGTTGAATCAACCGTTTATAGCCGTCCTCAATCGCAAGCATGACTTCAGAAGCAACCGGTGAACGCTCATTTTTAATAAACGATTGCTTTAAGTAAGTGATGATTTTTTCAATATCAGGTTTTACAGAAACTTTTAAAATTCCTTCTTTCTCGCCGCGATTCAAGGCAAGGATCCGATGTGGAACAATTTTTCCGACAGGTTCTTCATATTCATAGTACATTTCGAATACTTGTTTTTCGTCCTTTTCTCCATCTTTAACGGCTGATTCAATTATTCCGTGTTTCATCGTTTCAAAACGGATCCATTTCCGCACCTCTGCATCATCTGAAACCATTTCAGCAATAATATCTTTTGCTCCGGTAATGGCATCTTCTTCTGTATGTACGTCAAGTTCTTCATTAATATAACGACGGGCTTCCTCTCGCAATTCTCCTGTATCCGGGAAGGTCATCATCCAACTTGCTAGCGGTTCTAATCCCCGTTCTTTGGCGATACTTGCTTTTGTTCTGCGCTTTTGTTTATATGGCCGGTATAAATCTTCTACCTCTTGCAGTTTTGTTGCGTTCTCAATTTTTCCCGCCAAATCTTCCGTCAATTTTCCTTGTTCGTCGATAATTCGGATAACTTCCGCTTTCCGTTCTTCTAAATTTAACAAGTAGTTCCAACGATCAAGGATATCACGGATAACAACTTCATCTAAAGCACCCGTCCGTTCTTTCCGGTATCTTGCTATAAAAGGGATTGTATTGCCCTCATTCGTTAAATCAATAACATTTTTTACTTGTGTTAGCTTAATGGCTAATTCCTTTGCCACTTGTTTCATTAATTCCGATTGTTTATCAATGGTTTGCTCCAATGTATTCACTCCCATTATTACATTTTCAGCACTACCTTATTATGATTGAAAAAAGCGAGTAAATCAATTTTGGCTTTCCACATTGCTTTAGGAAAAATAAAAAAGATAAGCCGTAATGACTTACCTTTTGGCAGAACAAACATTGAAATGAACACCTTTCCCACTATGAACTACCCGCCATTAAAATAACGAGTTTCGGAACCCCTACAAAGTTGTAGGTACTTCACAGGTGTGCCCAACACCACTACTGATTGAGTGTTTAACTCTTTCAGATACTTTCTTTGGAATTTTCCTTCGCCCATCATATCTGACCGAGCTTTCATCTCCTTAATGAATAGAGGAGGATTCCCACTCGGATGTCCTAAAGAATTTACCGCTTTTTTCCAAACATATGTATGAAAAAACGCTCTGATTTTCATTCAAGAGCGTCATTGTTGTTTTCATTCAAAATTCGATCAATCCTAAACTGATTTGCAACGCCTCATCAACTTTTTCCATCATTTCTTCATCCAGATGGGTAATTTTATCGGTAAGTCGCTGTTTATCAATTGTCCGAATTTGTTCTAGAAGTATAACCGAGTCTCGTTCAAAGCCGTATTTTTTCGCATCGATTTCCACATGTGTAGGTAATTTTGCCTTTTGAATCTGAGCGGTGATCGCTGCGATAATCACAGTTGGACTGAACCGATTCCCTATGTCATTCTGCAATATGAGAACAGGACGGACGCCTCCTTGTTCTGAACCAACGACAGGGGAAAGGTCGGCAAAGAAAACGTCGCCTCGTTTAACAATCAAAGGCTTATCCTCCGCTTACTAGTCTCTCAACTGTATGTTCTGCCTCATATTCAGCCTGAAAGCTTTCCGATGCAATAGTCAAATTAATTTTGGCCATTTCCATATATCCCCGTCTCATGGATTCTCGAATGTGTCTTTTTTTCCTTTCACGTAAAAACATTTTTGTCGCTTGATAAATCAGCTCATCGCGATTCACATTTTCTTGTTTAATAAATCCATCCATCTCCAGTAATAGACTTTGCGGCAAGTTCACTAGTATTTCTTGTGTTGCGCTGGATTCAGACACAAAAGACACCTCCAACTACTCACTATGCTTCTTTATACATAGTAACATTTATTTATCATAATGAAAAGTCATTTCTTTCACTTCCTCACTATTATCAGCCAAAATAGTCGGTTTTTATGCAAAATTCGACCGCTGCACATTCAGTTTGGACATTTTTTTCTAAACCCAATATCTTTTATACCTTTCCAGTCACTTTCTATAATCTGTAATGTGTTAAAAAATATATATGGTTTAATTTTGAGCCACAATATGAAATTATTCAGTATATGGTTATCATAGAACAGAAAAATTGGGAAGGGCTCCGCAGACCTTTTGCAATCAGCAGGAGATATCGATTTCCCCACTGATTGAAGTTGTGTAAAGAATAAAGAGGTCACCCTGAAAAATTCACACACGCACTCTCGATGTTTGTGGTGCCCAATTCAGGATAGACCCCTTTACAAAAAAATTATATTGTCATGATTGGAAACTGTTTGACCAACTCATTATCAAAACAATCAAATGAACTTACATCTTTATAAAATTACTTCTCAACAGAAACATTTTGAACAGATTTCGCCAACATTACCATTTCTTCTTTTGTCAAATTATTGGAAGCTATCATATATTCAACATTACCGTCCGTCCAAGTCAGGGAATTGTCCGTCAATGCACCTATCGTGAAGCCTAAATCAACTGGGTCACCCTTAACGACTGTTGGTGACATACTGGATGTTTCAAGAACTTCGACATGTTCTTGCATTAGGGTAAAGGCTTTATCACCCTCATATGTTAAAATTACACGTTTTCCGTTAGATGTAGTGACTTCCTGTTCATCGACGAGTGTAGTTCCGGCAATTTCTTCTGTTGGAATTTTTACAGTTAGCTCAGAATTTGCATCTTTTTCTACAGTACTCACAGGAGCTTCCATTTGGGCACTGGTCATATTTCTGTTCAAATCAAAGGAACCATTATCAAATTTTGCATTGAATTCTGCCTTTGAAAATTCAACAGCAAGCTTCACGTTCCGATCGGAATCCATGACTTTCACAGAAACCGGTGTAAAATCTTTTTTGTTAAACGTAATTTCTTGTAAAGGCAACATTTTATTATATTGGTATCGAGTTTTTGTTTCAAATACATAATGCTTATCTGTTTCAGTCAATTTCGCGTTATCATCTTTCAATAAATCTTGTACAAGCGATTCGTATAAATATGGTTGACTGCTGTTTTTCGGCCATTCGCTCTGAAATTTATAGCTTTTGTTCAGTGCAGGTGTTAGTACGTATACACCTTCTTTATTTCTTAAAATCATTTGACTTTGGTCCCGTTCGGCATTTTTCATATGGACCCGGTATAATTCAGGTTTGTTATGCCACACTTCAATTTGATACTCTTGAGCCTCATTCCCCATTGTTAAAGTCATCTTGGCATCGAGCTTATATCCTTTTAATTCCTCGGTTTTCTTATTCAATTCCTGGATGACTTCTTCCTTCGTTTTCGAACCGCAACCCGCCAAAAGCATAACGAATACCAGCCCGGCAAATAGATAAATCCAGCCTTTTTTCATATTTCCAACCCCTTTATTTCAATCATGTGAGGAGAAGTCTTGTCTCCTTAATTCTTGCAATATGAATATATGAGACAAACTTTCCAAATATGCTAAAGAATGGACATCCATTTTGGGTATTCAGGTATTCGGCTGTTTGAAGTTACTGAAGTGATGATCATTACTTGAGTTTAACATTTCAAAGACGGGTGGGTTTTCGCCGACAAAAAAGGAGATTCAAGCTTATAATGGTGACGAGAATGGGGCTCGTCGTTAAAAACAAGCGTTTCTCAACCAAAAGTGGCGACGAAAACAAGGCTCGTCGCCAAACAAGAGCGTTTCTCACCGAAAAATGGTGACGAGAACCGGGCTCGTCGTCAAAAACAAGCGTTTCTCAACCAAAAGTGGCGACGAAAACAAGGCTCGTCGCTAAAAGCAAGCGTTTCTCACTCAAAAATGGTGACGAAAACAAGGCTCGTCGCCAAAAACAAGCGTTTCTCACTCAAAAATGGTGACGAAAACAAGTCTCGTGGTCAAAAACAAGCTTTCTTCAACCAAAAGTGGCGACGAAAACGAGGCTCATCGCCAAAAACAAGCGTTTCTCACTCAAAAATGGTGACGAAAACAAGGCTCGTCGCCAAAAACAAGCGTTTCTCACTCAAAAATGGTGACGAAAACAAGTCTCGTGGTCAAAAACAAGCTTTCTTCAACCAAAAGTGGCGACGAAAACGAGGCTCGTCGCCAAAAACAAGCGTTTCTCAACTAAAAGTGGCGACGAAAACGAGGCTCATCGCCAAAAACAAGCGTTTCTCACTCAAAAATGGTGACGAAAACAGATCTCGTCGCCAAAATGGTCATATCTCACCGAAAAATGGTGACGAGAACTGGGCTCGTCGTCAAAAAGAGGCTTTTCTCAACCAAAAGTGGCGACGAGAACGAGTCTCATCGCCAAAATAGAAGCTTTCTCGCCTCAAAATGGTGACGAGAACAGATCTCGTCGCCAAAAACATGCTTTTCCCACCGAAAAACGGTGACGAGAATGAGTCTCGTCGTCAAAAGAGGGAGTTTTTTACAAAAAAATGGTGACGAGATTGAGGCCCGTGCCAAAAAGGATGTTTTTTGCCTTAAAATGGATATCAAAGGGAACCCGACACGTTTCATATTGAATATAATTCATCGGGAATTGTCCCTCTCAAAGTGTACCCGGCACTTTCACTTTTAAATCTAACTCAACCGGAATTGTGTCAGGTGTCAGCTTGGACCTCTTAATAGGCTTTTACTTGATTCCGAAAATTCTACTCGAATTCACTTTGTTGCCGGAAGCTTGTAACTATTAACGAATAATCAATAAAATTTAATCTTCTTCCTCAATGATCACTTGAGCTATTGCATAGTTGTCGCTATGACTAATTGACAAATGGACACGCAAATCAATCGGATTAACGAGATAAGGTTTGCCCCTGGCATCTGTCTCAATCTCAATGTCACGAAAAGATAAATCCCTTCCAATTCCCGTACCGTATGCTTTTGAAAAGGCTTCTTTTGCGGCAAAACGCCCTGCTAAAAATTCGATTTTTCGTTTTGGAGATAATCGTTCAAAGATTTGTAGTTCTTTATTTGTCAATACCCGCTCTTTAATTCGCTCATTATGTTCATAAACTTTTTTTATTCGGGTAATTTCTACAATATCAATTCCTATCCCTTTTATCACTTGACCACCTTCTATTTTTCACATTCTTTCATATACATAATGTACAAGTATGGGTAAAAAAGCAAATGGTATGGTGAGGTGCAAACATGTATCAAAGTAGGGGATTGAAAAATTTTATTCGAACACATCCGGTCATCTTTATATTAGTTGGTATAAATATTTTATTTTTCCTGTTCATTACTTTGCCGATTTTTCCGAACCGCTGGATAGCAGAGAAAATGATTGGTGTTAATATCCTAATTGCAAATGGTGAATGGTGGAGGCTGGTTACACCGATTTTTATCCACAGTAACTTTAACCATTTGTTGTTCAATTGCATTTCCTTAGTTATTATCGGTTCGCTTCTTGAAGAACGGAAAAAAAAATCAACTTTTCTGTTGGTGTACTTGAGTTCAGGAATTTTTGCCAATGTATTTACATATATTTTCGCACCCCTTACTTTTATTCATGTCGGGGCAAGCGGAGCAGTTTTCGGATTATTAGGTGTTTTTGCTATGTTAATCTATTTGAATAAATTACCTTATCAATTGAAAAACAGTTTACTGGTGATAATTATTCTGGCACTCTTATTTACATTTATGGAAAAAAATACAAATATATATGCACATATCGGCGGGTTTTTGTGGGGATGTCTTTGTGGTTTTCTTATTATAAGAAAAACGATTTAATTTCTTAAACATCCGTATAGAAAATAGCTCGTGAACAAAATTGTACATCTTCTGTGCGGATTCCATTACCTTTGCAGCGTGGTTCATCATGCAAGTTTGGGGGATATCTTCATGTTAGAAAGTAGTATAGGTAGCTGAGGTAGATATTCGAGGGTACTTTTTATGCACTATAATATGTAAAAAGGGCCCAATTTGCTTAATGAGCCCTTTTCTTCAAAGTAAAAGAAAATAAAAGTTTTGTTGCCAAGTCGCCCTGCACTTATCTTATTCCACTTCATATTTTTCTGTACGGGAATACCATTGATAGATTGCTTTGGCAACAGACTCGTCTAAATCAGCCACACGACCGCTACCTGACATGACGTGTGAATAGATGGTTCCTAGACTCTTTCGCCGTTGAAACCAGTTTTTGGAAATCTCTAATGATTGGATTCGGTTTTTAAACGTATAAAACGTCCTTGTTTGAATCCATCTGCTGCGAAGTGTCAACTGATGCCCGCTCATATTCCATCCGGCTCCCCGATAACTTTGATAGCCGAAGAGCATGGATAACGGAATGAGCACCAATAACAACCATCCAAACGGACGTAAAAAATATCCTCCGATAATAACAGGGATAGAAATAACATAAGCCGGTCGCAACATATATCGAATTTTCGCACGGTCCGGTAAGGTTCCTAATTCAACGTCTACTTGATAATCCGGCAAACAGCTTTTTACAATGGCAGTAATTTCCTGTTTTTTTATTAACGGACAAATGATCACTTTCCCCGGTTCCTCCATATCCGTCCCGCCCTCATTGATTACTTGGAAAGTTACATATCCAAAAAGACGTCGCAAAGGATTTTCAATAATTTCGATACCTTGAATCCGGTGAAAGGGAACGGTTATTTTTCGCTTTTCCAACAATCCGTGGGAAATGATTAAATTTTTCTCGGTTTTTTCTACCTTGTAATCGTAATACTTCAACATGGTTTGTACAATGGCAATCAAATAGGCAAACACGATAATGAATAATGACAGAATAATAAAGAGTGAAATACTGCTTGCAATAAATAGTTGTGCCTCTGTGTAAATTTTTTCATAAGGTATCAATTCATCAAATTGTGAGAAAAATGCAATGACCGCAGTAATTACACCAATAGCACCACCACTTGTTATTGCCAATAAAAAAATATTTTTCATACTCGCTTGATAAATAATGTCTACAGGTTCCTCATCAGAAATAGAAGTATCTACAGCTATTGTCGCCATCTGTTCACCGGAAGCTTCCGTTGGTATACTTTGTTTTTTCTTTGATTTTTTTATGTATGACTGGATATTTTCCGCTTCCTCTTTTTTGATGGCAATTAATTGGGCTTCCGATTCATCCAGGGCGCCTCCTGCTGTTTCAACCGTAATTTTTGCCAAACCAAAGATCTGCTGCAATAAACCTTCTGTCACCGAAATACTTTGAATCCGCTCAAAAGGAATATATCGCTTTTTCCTAACAAACAAACCGTGTTCTATTCTTAACTCTTCATCTTCAATCCAGTAAGTGAAACGGAACCAATTAATAATTCCACTAATGATTGTAAAAAAAATGATCACCGACGGAATCCCGAAACGAAATAATAAATCGAGTGTTGAAGCGTCCTCACCGCTTCCACCCAAAATAAACATGAAAATGATGGGGAGAACTGCATCTTTTATATTTTTGAGTATAAATAATATAACCGAAATCGGGTGCATTCGTTTCTTCTCAAACATCTTCATCCGCCACCCTTGCTAAGTTGGAAATGACATGCCTTAATTCTTCCGCTTCCACATCTTCTAAGGCTGGAATTTCATGAACAGTTGCTGCGGTCGATATTTTGACGGAAGCTAAATGGTACTTTTTTAATAGCGGACCTTGAGTCGTATCGACATGTTGAACACGAATCATCGGAACTAATGTTTTCGTAACAATCCATAAACCGTGCTGAATTTCAATTTCTTGTTCTCTTACTTCATAACGCCAGATTTTCCAGCGAATTTTTGGATTGAAAAAGATGATGAAATATGTTTCAACAATCCATAATAAAACTAATGGTATAATAATCCACTTCGGCCAATGGAAAATAAAAATAACAACACTAATAGTCACATAAATTAATAACGATAAACCAGAGGTAATGATTCCGCGGATTTTCCAAACAGTTAATGCCCGTTCAGAAATATGTTTTGCCGGTTCCCCTAACATGTTTTATCCTCCTTAAAAGTTTTCCTACCTTTATACGTTAATATCGGTAAAAAGTTACTACTATTTTACTATAATTGTATATGTTGAAAAATTCAGTCACAAATCCTTGAACATATGTTAATCCGCAACGTTTTTGCCGTACTCTCCGAAGCCGATTCATCTCATGACAGAAGTCACAAGTGTTCTCATTTCATCCATTAAATGATTAACACGCAAAAATTTTATAAAAATTTCGCCCAAGTTCAATTTGTATCGTACATAATACCTAATGAGAAAATTTTTCGTAAAAACCTTTTTGTGTGCTAATCATAAAATGAAAATAGCGTCCAGAGCCGTATCTGACGCTATTTAAAGAATATAATATTCACGGTTTCGGGAATTACCGGATACTAGCTTTTTTTATAGCTGCGATTATGTGACCGTTGTCTTCTCGGCATTTCTCTTGAACCTCTGCCTACTTTTTTAGAAAAATTATTTTTGTCTCGTTTTACCGGTAACGGAGCTTCATAGGAAATTTTCACCGGCGTTGTAGCAGGTTCTTTTGTTAATAATTTGAGAGCGGCCGATACAATCGTAAGTGCGTCATGCTGCGTCAATAATTCTTCAGCTGCTTTCCGGTAAAGGGAAAGGTCATTCTCATCGATCGTATTATGAATCTTATCAATGGTTAAACGTTGTTGACCTTCAATCGCTTCTGCAATGGACGGGACCTGCATCCGTTTCATCCGTCTTTTCGTGGTTTCTTCCACTGTCCGTAAATATCCCATTTCACGCGGTGCTACAAAAGTGATTGCCATCCCAGTCTTTCCGGCACGACCAGTCCGTCCGATTCGGTGAACATAGCTTTCTGGATCTTGAGGTATATCAAAATTATATACATGAGTAACACCTGAAATATCCAACCCGCGTGCAGCAACATCGGTGGCAACCAAAACATCAATCGATCCTTCTTTAAATTTACGAAGAACAGAAAGACGTTTTGCTTGCGATAAGTCGCCATGAATGCCTTCTGCCGTATAACCTCTGATGGAAAGGGCTTCTGACACTTCATCGACACGTCGTTTTGTCCTGCCAAAAACGATCGCCAAATCCGGTGATTGGTAATCAAGCAACCGAGTTAACGCGTCAAATTTGTCTTTTTCCTCCACTTTAACAAAAAATTGATCAATTTGTGGAACCGTCATTTCTTTTGCTTTAATCCGAACTGTTTCCGGATCTTTCATAAACTTAATAGCAATCTGACGAATTCGCTCAGGCATAGTTGCCGAAAATAATAATGTTTGCCTTTCTTCAGGAACACTTTCTAAAATTTTCTCAATATCTTCAATAAATCCCATATTCAACATTTCATCAGCTTCATCGAGGACAACCGTATGAATATCTTGAAGCTTAATGGTTTTCCGGTGAATATGATCCAGCAGTCTTCCGGGTGTACCGACAATAATAGCCGGTTTCTTCTTTAAGGCACGAATTTGTCTTGAAATATCTTGACCACCGAAAACTGACAATACTTGGACATGCTTTTCATAACCAAGTTTAAACAATTCTTCTGAAACTTGAATAGCCAATTCTCGGGTTGGGGCAATGACTAAACTTTGGATATTTTTATTTCTGGTATTGATTTTTTCAATCAAAGGGATTCCAAAGGCGGCCGTTTTCCCCGTACCTGTTTGCGCTTGTCCAATGATATCTTTTCCTTGCATGCTTAACGGGATTGTTTGTTCCTGAATCGGCGTCGTTTCCTCAAAACCAATTCGCTTCAGTGACTTTAATGTAGTAGAACTTAAATTTAAATTTTCAAATTTTCCCAATGCTTTCATACTCCTTTAATTTACAGAAAAAATACTCTCACACCTTTTTGAGAGTAATGTACTTTACACTATAATTTTCTCCATTTTGGTTCATTTATATTACCATTAATTAGCTGTCATTGCAATTTTTTTACAAGTATCCTCTTCATTCAAGAAGGTGAAAATTTCCTGAAACACTCGCTGCTGTTCTTGGCAATAGCAAATATGGTGATTAGCCTCTTCAAGTAAGAGCAGCTTTTTTTCCGGTGTATTTATTGACTCATACAGAAAATATGCACTTTTCAAAGGTACAATTGGATCCATTTTTCCTTGGACAATCAATGTCGGTACATTTACTTTTGAAAAAATTGGCCGGATGGTGTTGACAAGTTTACGAAATTCCAAATACGCTTTTAAAGGTGTGGAAGTAAACTTTCTTTTATATTTTTGAAAAATTGTACTGTGACGGAATGAATTTGTCAGGCACTCTGAAATCATATTTTGTATTTCTAATAAAAAATTTCTTGGATTCATATAATAAGCCGCTGCACTTAATAAAACCATTTTTTTCACAGGATATTGAGTAGCTAACCAACTCCCTATGAGACCGCCCATGGAGAAACCACATATATATATTGTATCACATTGTTCCATCAATTTAACGAGTTCTTCTTCAGCATGACGAATCCAGTCACTATAGCGGACCCCTTTAAGTTTCAGTTCATCTCCATGACCGGGTAAAACCGGGGTACGTATCAACCAATTCGTTTGATTATTTAAAAATGAGACGAGTGGTTCAATTTCTCTTGGTGAACCGGTAAAACCGTGAATACATAACAATCCATTCATGGCACACCACCCTTTAAGGAAAACTCCTCCCAGTAAGATGCCATTTTTTTACAAGCAAGTTCAAAGAATGAGGGAGGTTGTACTTTAAATTTCCCTAAAGTTCGGGTTTCATGCATTTTTCAAGAGGCGACCTTCGTAACGATTTGACGACTGTTTTGGGATTACCAAAAAAATAAATATTATTGCTGAGATCTGGAAAACACACATACTGAATTCTTTCAATTACAACTGTGACAAAAATAAATGTATTTGCCGCGACCGGTGTTATTCAGTCAGAATTAGGGGATTTCAAAGACCAAAAAATAAATGCGATTGCGCGTTACATCTTAATCCCTTCGACAACCTCTTCCAGTCTCATCCCTCTTGAAGCTTTTACCAAAACGATTGTTTGCTTGTCTAACTTAGGTTTCAAATGTTCAATTAATGCTGTTTTATCGGTAAAGGAAAAACACCTGTTTGTGTCAAATTTTTCCTTTGCGCCGACTGCAATATGTTTTCCTAATTTCCCATATGTGTAAACGTAATTGATCTTTTCTGGGCGAATATGGCGACCTACTTCTTTATGAAATTCTTGTTCTTGCGGCCCGAGTTCTAACATATCACCAAGAACGACGATTTTTTTATCAAACCCCGGGAGGTCCGCTACTAAGTCAATAACGGCTTTCATCGATGTCGGACTGGCGTTATAAGCGTCATTTAAAATTTGGCAACCGTTTATCCCAGGTATCATCTCTAATCTCATCTGGGTGAGCTTGATTTTTGAAAAACCTTCATTGATGGAAGAAAATGATACTCCCCATTCCCGGGCGACAATCATTGCTGCCATGGAATTTAAAACATTATACTCCCCTAAAATCGGGAGGTTAAACGTAATGTCAGATTGATTAATTGTAAAGAGAGAACCGGCTGCACTCATTTCCATTTTAGTCGGATAGTAATCATTTTTTGCCGATTTGCCGAATGTCTGGATTTTCCATGGTTTATCCATATGCATGAGTTGGGAAACAATGAGCGGTTCATCACCCGGGTAGACGAATAAACCACCGGATTTCAGGCCGTTTACAATTTCTAATTTTGCTTTTGCGATTCCTTCTCGCGAGCCCAGTTCCTGTAAGTGAGCATCCCCAATATTTGTAATGATGGCTGCATCCGGTTTTGCCATTTTAGTCAAAAAATCAATTTCACCAAAGTTACTCATGCCCATCTCTAATACGGCAACTTCTGTATCTTTTTGTAATCCAAGGATGGTAAGTGGAAGACCAATATGATTATTAAAATTTCCGGACGTTTTTTGAACTTTGTATTTTACCGATAATACTTCCGCAAGAATATCCTTCGTTGTTGTTTTCCCATTACTCCCGGTTACCGCGACAACTTTTAAAGATAATTCATCCCGGTAAACTCTTGCAAGTTGTTGTAAAGCTTCTAACGTGCCGTCAACGATGAGAATAGGGAGATCGGTTGGAGGATTTGGGACGTCTTTCTGCCATAAAGATGCACCGGCGCCTTGCCTCATTGCTTGTTCAACAAATTCATGCCCATCATGTTTTTCCCCTTTTAGCGGGATAAACAAATTTCCTTGTTGGATTGATTTTGAGTTGATTGAAACACCTTGTACTGTTTGATCTTGAAAGGAAGAAATATCATTGTGGACTTGAATCATGTTTGCTAACTGTTGGACTGTTTTTTCAATCATCCTAGCACCTCCAATGGTGAATTTCGTTTGCAATTAATTTTGGGGCTGCATGTGTTGTTTCTAGAATTGTTTGGCTGACAATTTGCCTCGATTTCCTGCCCATTTTGCTCCTAAAATAAAATAATAGTTAAATTTTGCCCTTGTTATAAACGACAGTATCTCAGTAAGCCTACCCCGAAAAAAATGTACATTTGGACAAATCACTAAAAGACTTTATTCCAAGGAAAACAACACACCTTGAAATAAAGTCATTAAAACTTGCTTAGTCTAATGTGTACCGGATTTTTTGTTTCTCTTCATAACGTTCGAAACCAAGTTCGATTAGTCGGTCAATCAATTCCGGATAGTCCAATCCTGAATGTTTCCAAAGTAACGGGAACATGCTGACCGGAGTGAATCCCGGCATCGTGTTAATTTCATTAATCAAAACTTTTCCTTCTTTTGTGACAAAAAAGTCTGCACGGACAAGGCCTGAACAATCTAAAGCTTTGAAAGCTGTTATGGCCATTTCTTTTATCGTTTCATAGATTTCCTCGGACACATCTGCCGGGATAACCAAAGCCGTATCACCATCTTCATATTTCGCTCGATAATCATAAAATTCTGTTTTTGGAACAATTTCACCAGCCACAGAGCAAATCGGTTGATCATTTCCTAATACACCGATTTCAATCTCGCGGGCTTCCACACCTTGCTCAATAATAATTTTCCGATCAAATTGAAAGGCTTCCTGGAAAGCCCTCACTAATTCTTCCCGGTTTTTACACTTGCTGATTCCAACACTTGATCCTAAATTGGCCGGCTTAACAAAACAAGGATAGTCAAGAGCTTTTTCAACCTTTTCATATGAAGCCACGGCATCATTTTCCCATTCGTGACGAAGAACGGATACATAATCAACTTGATTCAATCCGGCATCACGAAACAAGTTTTTCATAATGACTTTATCCATTCCGGCTGCTGAAGCCAAAACACCATTCCCAACATAAGGAAGATTTAAAACTTCCAGCATGCCTTGAACTGTTCCGTCTTCTCCGTTAGGTCCGTGTAATAATGGAAAAATAATTCCCGGTTCATCCATTTTTTCTATCGAGTCTCCTATAAAAAGAGCCGGACTGGTAGTTGTCGATTTTTGTCTATCCAATCTCAATTCGCCAATTTGTTTGACCGGATTTTCTAAAGCTTCACGTTTCACCCATTGGCCAGCCTCTGTTATATAAATCGGGGTTACCTCATACTTTTCAAAATTTAATGCTTGGGTAACAGCAAAAGCCGTCCGTATGGATACTTCGTGCTCGGCTGATTTACCGCCGTACAATAAGAAAATTTTCTTTTTCATGAATATGCCTCCAAACAAAATAATAACAACATGTAACTAATTTCCCATATATTTTACCACTAATAAACGAACAATAAAGGTATTTTTTCAGCAGTTCATTCTTTTTGTATCATATGATTTAGAAGAATGAATAACACCCAAAAAAGTCTGTTTTTCGAAAAAACACACGCTCAAATTAGAAAATAATGTGTCAAGCTAATGTGAAAAAACCTTTTGGGTGCTCATTTATCGAACCTTTCAATTTCCATTTTTATTTAGGTTTACTTGCCATTCCTTTTGTTTTCGGTCAAATACAATATTTCCATGGGGCACATCAGCGGTTGACACAGCTAGATATTTTTCCATCATTTCATCCATATCATAATAATCACCGACAACCCAAAAAGGGATTTCAATTTGACCGCGTTCTTGGCTAAAATGTTGAAACGAAAAGACTAGACCTTCCGTCAATAAAGAATTCAGTTGGTGTAACACATTTCGTTCGATTGGTGGATATATCTTTTTTTTGCGAAAACCGATGATTGATTTATCATATTTCGCTTCACTTAACCTGCTGGCCAGTATCCCGCCGAGGCAATCATAAAAGTCGGTCCAATAGCGATAATACGTTTTATTTAGCCAGCCATCATCTTCCGTCAAATAGGCAAAGCGATTGTTTAATTTTTGGAAAAATGGGAGTGACAGGTGTTTTTTCATATGACCTAAATATAGTAATTCTGCCAATTCTTCCCCTTCAATAGTATCCAAGCTAAATACATCATCAAAATCCACCCAGCAAAATTCACCAAATTTATGAACTCCTTTTCGGATTAGTTGTTCCACTTGATCCTTTAATATATAATCCAGTTGGGTATCTAAATGGAATTCCGTGTCATCATATTTGTGTTTTAACAATAACAAGTTTGCTAATGGCTTTTTCAATGATTGAATAAATCCGGGAAAGGTAATCCCGTTTGAAATGACATAATGATCTCGTGTATTTACTAATATATAAATTAAATCTTTGAAATCATCATTTCTGGCCACCTTGTTCATCTCCCTAAAAGTCGGTCATTATATAAAATGGATATTCACTCATTATATAATGAATGATATTAATAATGCTTTTCAAATTTATTACGATTATATATCCTGATTTGTTTCAATTTTACGTTTTCTACATAAATAAGTTTCTTACATACAAATTTTATCATATTTTTTCCATTTTCCTTTTTCCCCTGTGAAAAAATTATTGTATATACTAATAAGGTGTTTTGATTATTTCACATATCTTGTTTTGCCTTCATATATATGTGAAAATAGTTTCAGAAAATATATTGAAAAAATGGACGCTCATGATTCCGCCTTACCATTGACTATAAAGAAAACTCGAGCGTCCGAGCCTTTCGGCGAGAGCAGAGCCGTAGTTCACCGAAAAAATATAAAATTTTTTCGGCTGCGATGTATTCCCACGTAGCTTTTCTTGTGAACTTATGCGTTAGGAAAGTAGAAATTGGAAAATTTTTACTTTCCTATTAGCAAATAAAGGAGGGGAGCTTTCATGAACCATTTAATGACAAATGAGCAACTATTAGTAACCGTTGTAAAATTATTGCGAGAAAACAAACGGAATGAACTCATGCTCATCATTGATGAATTGCAACCTTATGATATTGCAAATTTATATAAAGAGTTACCGCATAAATTGAAAACTCGGTTTTTATTCCACTTGGACAACCATCTACTGGCAGACGTAATCCAAGAAGTGGAAGATTCCGATTTACAATTGGAAATTCTTAATAAATTAACAATCGATAAAAAGGGCGAGGTTTTAAACTTAATGGATAACGATGACCTTGCCTCTTTGCTTCATGACTTACCGATCGAGAAAAGCGAATCGCTCTTGGCAGAAATGAAACTTGAAGAGTCGGCAATTGTTCAAAACATTATGAAATACCCGGAGGAAACAGCCGGCCGACTTATGACGAACCGATTTGTTTGGATCCGTAATACTTTTACAGTCAGGGAGGCTGTTGATAAATTAAAGAACTTTGCCGAGTATGCCGAAACCATTAACTACTTATATGTTATCGATGAAAACCGGAGACTGGTCGGAGTAGTTTCATACCGCGATCTCCTTCTTGCCGATTTGAATGATAAAATTGAAAACATTATGTTTGAACGGGTTATTTCGGTATCTGACTATACCGACCAGGAAGAAGCAGCCCGAATTTTGGAAAGATATGACTTTCTCGCTCTTCCCGTTGTTAACGAAGATAATGTACTGCTTGGGATCATCACGTTTGATGATATGTTAGACGTCATTATCCGTGAAGCAAATGAAGATATAGAAAAATTATCCGCTTCAGGGAAAGCCATCGATTTCGATACAAAAGCAACCATCGCTGCCTGGCGGAGATTGCCTTGGCTCGTTTTATTACTCATTATCGGATTGTTTTCCGGTAGTATTATCAGTTATTTTCAAGAAACATTGGATCTTGTTGTTGCATTGGCATTCTTTATGCCGATGATTTCAGGGATGACCGGGAATACCGGCACACAATCTTTGGCCGTCGTTGTTCGTGGTTTAGCCGGACAAGATTTAAATAAAAAGGCGATTTTTCATCTGATTTTACGGGAATTTATCGTTGGCTTCATTATCGGCGTCATTTGTGGGATTCTTATTTCTTTTATTGCTTATTTTTGGCAAGGAAACATTTATATTGGGCTTGTCGTCGGTGTATCCCTGTTTTTAACCTTGATTATTGGCACATTGGCCGGAACAGTAATTCCCCTTATTCTCTATCGGCTGAAAATTGACCCTGCGATTGCTTCCGGTCCACTTATTACAACATTAAATGACATTTTTTCACTGACAACGTATTTTTCCATTGCTTCCATTTTTTTAGACAAATTATTATGACTATGTGTTTTTAGAAGGATAAAGAATACACCCCATCTCCCACCTATCTTCCCCTTTGATTTGGAGCTTTAGGTGGGAGTAAATTTTTATGTAAATAGTTATCTAAATATTACAAATTTATAAATAAAACCTCACAATAAATATTGACTCCAGAAATATATATATCTATAATAGATATAATAAAGAAAATTTTTTGCTTTTTAACTGTTTATAAGTTTCAAACAAGGCTTAAGTGAATACAAGTCATTTTTCTGTTAGGGGAATGGAAAACTCAGCCAACATTGCATACTTATTTTTTTATAGAAGTCTCCAAAGCTCCATTAACAAAAACCCCAATGTGTTGTAAACTATTAATTAAAGGAGGAATGTACCTTCGTAAAGAATGATGAATGACCTTACACTGCCTGTCTAATAAAAATAGTTAAGAAAACTCAGGCGTAAGAACCTGACGTTGCGTAAAGTGTAGTTCACCGGAAAAATATTATACTCATTTTTCGGCGAGAAATGTAACTTTCGAGGCTTTCCATATGCACTTTGCGTTGGAAAAATTATGAATTCTTTTAGGAGGTGAACTCCCGACCCTGTTTTAAGGGGCGGGGATTTTGTTGGACGACATAGTTGGTCTGATTTATATCGCCGTTCTAATTGCGTTAACGGCATTTTTCGTAGTTTCTGAGTTTGCCATTGTTAAGGTGCGAACGTCGAAAATTGAAGAACATATCGAAAAAGGAAGAAAAAGTGCAATTGCTGCAAAAAAAATCATTACCAACCTGGATGAATATTTATCTGCCTGTCAACTTGGGATTACCGTTACCGCACTTGGAATCGGTTGGTTAGGAGAATCTACTTTTGAGTCGATTTTTACCAAACTTTTTACGAACTTCAGTATTCCTGAGTCGATTTCCCATTTGTTGACAATTACCATCGCATTTTTAATAATGACGTTCTTACATGTTGTTGTTGGCGAGTTGGCACCAAAAACGGTTGCTATTCAAAAAGCTGAAGAAATTACATTACTGGTTTCCAGACCGCTGATTTTATTTTACAAAATTATGTATCCGCTCATCTGGGTACTGAACGGTTCCGCACGCTTAATTACGAAAGCTTTCGGTTTAAAACCTATGGCGGAAAATGGTAGTGCTCATACGGAAGAAGAACTTCGGATCATCTTAAGTGAAAGCTATCGAAACGGTGAAATAAACCTGTCAGAATACAAGTATGTAAATAAGATATTTGAATTTGATAATCGGATTGCAAAAGAAATCATGGTTCCGCGAACAGAAATTGTAAGTATTGACATAAATGATTCCATTGAGTCTCTATTAGACCTTGCTCGTGTAGAAAAATTTACCCGTTATCCGGTGATTGACGGAGATAAAGATCATATTGTCGGATTTATTAATATGAAAGAACTGCTAACAACTTATATTTCCGGCAAAGATCTTTCAAAGTATACCGTCAGATCCTTTATTCGACCTATCATCAGGGTGATTGATACAATCCCTGTTCATAATCTTCTTGTCAAAATGCAAAAAGAACAAATTCATATGGCTATTCTTTTTGATGAGTATGGTGGAACAAGCGGTCTTGTCACGGTGGAAGATATTGTGGAAGAGATCGTAGGTGAAATCCGGGATGAGTTCGATTTAGATGAAATCCCATTAATTCGACAATTGTCTGAAAACCACTATATCTTTGACGGTAAAGTATTAGTCAGTGAAATAAATGCATTATTATCACTTGACATTAATGATGAAGATGTTGATACGATTGGTGGATGGTTTTTAACGGAAAATTTTGAGGCAAAACAAGGTGACATCCTCATCTATAAAGATTACCAATTTAAAGTAATTGAGATAGAAGATCACCATATTAAATATATCGAAGCAAGAAAAGTTGTCACAGAGAGTAACTATGAAAATCCAGTTCATCCGACGAACATGGCGACTGCGAATACAGAAGTGGTTTAATCATGTCCATGGAAAAGGACAACTTTTATCAAAACCGTTCACATGAAATATTTCATGATTGTAAGTGTAAAACGGAAAATTTCAGTCGTACCTTTATGAGAGAACTAGGGAGGAAAGCCATGCGTGATTTCATGCTTTCCGTTCAGGCCACTTTCTCCCGGTTCAACATCCATATTTGGTATTTTACATGGAACTGCACCTATTATGGTAGTTCCTTTTATTTTGGAGTTTTTCACCTGATTGATTCAGGAGGTTTCGGGGAATGTATGTCACTATTTCATATCTATAAAACTTGAAGAAAAAATAACTGAATAGATGTGCATCCCCAAAATTAACATTCTGCCAAATTTTTGTTTTTGCTACTTTCACTAAATCGATTATAATATGGTTATGTAAAAAATAAACTAACATCCAAACAACATTTGGACGAAAAATTCCCTGTCCGATTTTCTTGAACCATTTTTTTACAACAAAAATCCGAAAATTTTATCCGTAAGATTCCGAAAAACGGACTTTTTGGGTGTTAAACGTGATATAATATTATTTTATTCGATTTTTTAAAAGTGAAAAGGTGAATATAATGGAAAATGAAAAAAAAGTTCCAGATCGTTTTGATTGGACTTTAGCTTTTATATTATTTCTGTTTTTTATTGTTAGTTTAATATCTATATACAGTGCTCAGACTTCAGGGCAATATTCAACAAACTTTGTACTTGATCAATTAAAATGGTACATCGTTGGGGCTATCATTATTGGGGGGGCCTTGTTTTTTGATCCGGATCAATATAAAAAATTATCATGGATATTTTATGGTTTTGGGATATTTTTACTTATTGTATTATGGATTGCAGCCAAACTCCATTTGGGTATTGCAGAGGAACGAAATGGAGCCCATAGCTGGTTCACCCTTCCATTCGGGAGCATTCAGCCGTCCGAATTTATGAAAGTATTTTTAATCTTGGCGATTAGTCGGCTTACATCCGATCATAATCAAAAATATCCGGTAAAAACATTACAATCAGATTTTTGGTTGTTAGTTAAAATTGGCCTCACTGCTTTGGTTCCATTGGTGTTAATTATGGAACAGCCAGACTTAGGAACTGCATTAGTCATCATGGCCATTACAGCCGGAATGATTTTAGTATCCGGAATTTCATGGAAAATAATATTACCCTCTTTCTCTCTAGTTGCTCTTCTTGGGGTAGGTATTATTGGTGTTATGATATATTTTCCGGATTTTCTAAAAGATCATATTGACCCTTACCAGTATGGAAGGATTTATGCCTGGTTAGACCCATATAGTTATGCATCCGGTGAAGGTTTACACTTGATTAGTTCCCTGCAAGCAATTGGGTCCGGTGAGATTTTCGGGAAAGGCTTTATGGGGAAAGAAGTATACGTCATGGAGCGCCATACAGACTTTATCTTTAGTCTAATTGCTGAAGAATACGGCTTTATCGGTGCCAGTGTCGTTATCAGTTTATTTTTCCTGCTTATCTATCATTTAATAAAAATTTCATTAGAAACGAACTCTCAATTTAATTCTTATATTTGTGCAGGTATCATTAGTATGACTGCATTCCATGTATTTCAAAATATCGGAATGACTATCCAAGTATTGCCAATTACCGGAATCCCGCTTCCTTTCCTAAGTTACGGGGGAAGTTCATTGATGGGCAATATGCTCGCCATGGGGTTAGTTTTCAGCATCCGGTTTTACCATAAAAATTATATGTTTGAAGCAGATACAGATGAATAAACGGGGGTCTTGTCTCCGTTAAGGATAGGATAAATAAATATAGATAACTCCGGACGTCAAGATTCAGGTCCGGAGTTTTTCTACTGTACATTTATTTCTCACAAATTCGCTTCTTTCGCCTCTTTCTCCCCTATTTCTGTCCCTTTTTTCAACGCAAATTGATAAACAACCATGGCAATAAAGCCGGCTAAGCCAATCAAATCAGAATAGCCTTCAGGATAAATCAATAACAATCCAATAACAACAGAAGCAATTCTTTCAATCCAGTTTAGTTTTTTATACCAATAACCAATTAACCCGGCACCGATACCAACCATCCCGGTAATGGCAGTAAAAATAATCCATAGCACACCTAAGAAAGTCGTATTAATCATCAATAACTCAGGTTCCATTACAAACATATACGGTATGATAAAAGCGGCGACAGCAAGCTTCGAAGCATTAATTCCCGTTCGGATTGGTTCCCCACCCGAGATTCCTGTTGCCGCAAAAGCAGCCAAAGCAACAGGTGGTGTAATATCGGCAACAATCCCAAAATAAAAAACAAACATATGGGCAGCTAAGACCGGCACAGCCACTTCCAGCTGATTATTTAATGCTAAAATGGCCGGTAAAGCGATCGTTGACGTAATAATATAATTCGCTGTTGTCGGTGATCCCATGCCGATGATGATGGATGTGATCATCGTAAAAAATAAAGTCAATAATAATAAAGCATTCGGGTTATTTGTAATTGTCTGGGCGAGTCCGACAATTTCGTTTCCAAGTTTCAAACCGAGCCCTGTTTTTGTGACAACTCCGACAATAATCCCGGCACAGGCGGTTGCAGCTGCGACCCCAAGTGCAGAACGAGCCCCTTCAATGAGAGCTACAAAAAATTTCGATAATGTAATCCGCGTATCTTTTCTAAACAAGCTGACAATAATCGTAAACAAAATACCTAATAGAGCTGCGCGGGAAATACTCGTACCGATGTCCATGAAAATGATAATGGCAAGTATTGGCGTTAACAGATAGATTTTCTTAAATACTTCCTTTTTCGCTGGAATTTCTTCTTTTGGCAAACCGCGTAATCCTTGTTTTTTCGCTTCAAAATGAACCATAATCCAAATTCCGGTAAAATATAAGATAGCTGGAATAACTGCAGCTTTGACAATTTCAATATAGGGTACACCGGCAAATTCAACCATTAAAAAGGCAGCCGCGCCCATAACCGGCGGCATAATTTGACCACCCGTTGATGCTGCAGCTTCTACCGCACCGGCAAAATTCCGATGATAGCCTAATCGTTTCATTAATGGGATGGTATAGGAGCCCGATTGTACCACATTGGCAACAGAACTGCCTGAAATCGTCCCTTCCAATGCACTTGTAAAAACCGCCACTTTTGCAGGACCACCAATACGTCTTCCTGCAATTGAAATGGCCAAGTCATTGAAATAGTTTCCTACCCCTGTCTGTCCAAGGAAAGCCCCGAACAAGATAAATAAGAAAATGAAAGTCGATGATACTTGAAGTGGCGTACCAAGGATTCCCTCTGTTGTATAAAACATGGAATTTATTAATTGCTCAAGACTTAACCCTCTATGTGCCAACATTCCCGGCATACTTGGTCCATATAAAGCATAAAGAAGGAAAGCTATTGCAATGACAACCAAAGGAAGACCGACCACTCTTCTTGCCGCTTCCAAAACCAATATAATAGCCAGACCGCCAATAATCATTTGTGCTGTATCAATACTACCGATTTTTTGCACCAATGAATCATAAAAAACAGGCCAATAGCCACAGACGATAATGGCCAGAACTGCAAGAATATAGTCGTACCAAGCTATTTTTTGGCGTAATGCAGTCTTTCTTGCGGGAAACAATAAAAAGATTAAAACCAACGCAAAACCTAGATGGACTGTTCGTTGAATATATGCTGTTAATTCCCCGAATGCACCCGTATAAATTTGAAATAAAGAAAAGGCAACTAACAAGCCAATAATAACTTTTGACATCATTCCGGACAGTTTTCGTGTTCGTGATTCAGCATCATATTTTTCCATTAATGCCTTTTGCTCTTCTTCGGATAATTGAACTTTTTCATTATGCTCAGTCACGGATTTCAACTCCTTTCACAGATTGCCATAATGATAGATGATCTACTTGAACCTTATATATTTCCCCAGGTTTCAGATAATCGTTAAATTTGACGATATGTTCTTCATTTTCACCCCAGACTAGGCGATGTTTCGAAACGGTTTTTCCATTTCGGATCATCATCGACGGAAAGACATTACCTACATCTTTTATATGATATTTCCCATCCTTATATTCGAAAGTTTGTCCCGTTTCCGCATTGGAAGGCATTCCAATACCAAATTCTTCAAAAACAAATTCGTATTCCTCCATCGTATCATCCGGCAAAATCCGATATTTCTCAATAACATCGGTTAAATGAATTGAATGGGTAAAAATAATTTGAAAAGTATCTCCCTCCTTAACGGGGAGATAAGCAGCGATTTGACCGGTGTTCCGTTCATAAAAGACGAGCGATTTTCGAAATGGAATAAATAAAACCGTTAGCATGATAACGAGGAAAACGATAATTATAATTAAGGTGTTCATATATTTCTTACGTTTCATGTAAGTTCATCCTAATAATAGACTGCTAATCAATAAGAGGCCGGCCGCGTATGCAAGTGTGCTTTCACAGCCAGCCCATATGAAACTTCTATTCTATTGAGACACAAGACTGCCGGATTGAGGTTTTGAACCCAAATTTCTTTATAAACCTTCTATTCTATTGAAAAACAAGACTGCCGGAATGATGTGTTGATCCTAAATTTCCTTATAAAACTTCTATTCTATTGAAAAACAACACTTCCGGTAAGATTGGTCCCAAATTCCTTTATGAACCTTCTATTCTGTTGAAACTCCGGCTTCTTTAAAATATTTTTCTGCACCCGGATGCAAATCAATGCCGATTCCTTTTAATGCATTTTCCAACTTAATGTATTTCCCTTTTGCATGCGTAATGCTGCCTGTATTTTCATAAATCGCTTTCGTAATTTCATATACCGTATCTTCCGGCACACTATCAACAACCGCAAGCATGGCCAAGACTGCGACGGTGTTTACATCTTCTTTCAGCCCGTATGTTCCTGAAGCAATGGTGTCTTCCGCATAATAAGGATATTTTTTAACTAGCGCATCTACTTTATCTTGGGCAATCGGAACAATTTTCACCGGATTTGTAGCAGATAACCCTTCAACGGCTCCGGTCGGTGTGCCTGCAGTGATAAATGCTGCATCAATATTACCGTCTTGAAGTCCACCGGTAGACTCGGCAAAATCAAGGTTTTGAGCATCAATATCATCCATTGTCATGCCATGGACTTCCAAAATTTGTTGTGCATTAATGTATGTTCCTGAACCCGGTGCTCCGACAGAAACCTTTTTTCCTTTCAAATCTTCAACCGAATTAATATTCGACTTTGCAAGCGTTACAATTTGGATCGTTTCCGGATATAACGAACCAAGTGCAAGCACATTTGTTACTTTCCCAGTTTTTTCAAAAGCATTTATTCCTTCTACGGCAGCTGCCATCACATCGGTTTGAACAAAGGCAATTTCTGCATTCCCTTCACTTAATGCAATTACGTTATCCGCTGATGCATTTGAGGAAACAGCATCCGTTTGAATTCCGGTTTTGTCTGTAATGATTTTTGCAATTTCTCCACCCAATGGATAATATGTACCACTTGTTCCACCGGTTAACATGCTTAAGAATTTTGGCTTTTCTTCAGTTTTTGATTTCTCCCCTTCATTAGAACCGCCACTGTTTCCACCACTTGATTCACTTCCACCACCACATGCAACAAGGAAAAGTGAAAGAGCAAAAACTACTGAAAGCAATGCAAAAAACTTCTTTTTCATCCCGTTTCCCCCTTTTAAAATTTGATAAACAATAACAAAGCGTTTCCTGAATAGAATAATCTGACTTTGGCGCAATATTTTTCTGAAATAAGAATGAACGCTCATTCATAATTAATTGTGCCAAATTCACATTATTTAATACCGCTTTATTATTAATATTAATATAACTAGGAATTAATACCATTGTCAAACTATTAATGTTAGTAATATATAAAACCTAGAGTGTGACTAATTAGTTATCCCTTTCATTGTCATATAAAATCATTTCTTCTAGCATATGTATATAAAAAAACCACCAGTTATCCTCATTTATTGAGAATTCTAACTGATGGTTCACAAAATTAATTTCCTCGAATTTCCAATAGTTTTTGTTTCAATTGTTCTTCCATTGTAACGAGTTCTTGTTCTGCTTGATGGCGTTTTGCCCGACCTTCTGCTTGTATTCTTAATGTTTCTTCCAGTGTTGATACAAGATTTTCCTGTGTTTTCTTCAATGTTTCAATATCAACAATTCCCCGTTCATTTTCTTTGGCAACTTCAATTGAATTTGTTTTTAGCATTTCTGAGTTTTTCAGAAGTAAGTCATTTGTTGTTTGTGATACTTGTTTTTGAGCCTCTACCGCTTTTCGTTGCCTTAATAATGTCAAGGCAATGGCAATCTGATTTTTCCACAGCGGAATCGCCGTTGTAATGGATGTTTGAATCTTTTCCATCAACGTCTGATTCGTATTTTGAATCATCCGGATTTGCGGTGCACTTTGAATCGTGATTTGCCTGCTTAATTTTAAGTCATGTAACCTCTTTTCCAGACGGTCCGCAAACTGGATCATATCGTTAACTTCTTGATATGCCATTTGATCCCCTGATTGTTCCGCTTTCCGTTTCAATTCGGGAATAAGTTTCGTATACAGTTCCTCTAATTTCACTTCTCCAGCAGCAATATAAATATTTAACGCCTGAAAATACTCTTTATTTTTTTCATACATCTGGTCAAGCAACGTATTGTCTTTGATTAATGTGTTTTTGCAATGTTCAAGACGGACGGTGATTCGGTCAATTTGCGCACCGGTTTTTTGGTATCTTGCTAAAATTTCATTAACGGAGCGCGACATTTTTCCAAACATCCTTGAAAAAATATTCCGTTTCTCCACTTGTAATTCATCAGGGTTTACTTGATCTAATTTTTTCATTAAATCCGTTATAATTTCCCCAATCTCACCGATGTTCCCGCTCTTCACATGGTCAAGCATTGTAGAAGAGAAATTCATTAATTTGGATTGGGCCTGTGTTCCATAAAGAGAAATGGATGTTTGATTTTTCGGGTCAATTTGATTAGCTAATTGGTATGCCCGCTGTTTATCCTCATCCGGCAATGTTTCAATAATTTTTTTCGGTTTCGTTTCTCCAACTTTATTAAACAAATCCATTCCCATTTGTTTTCCTGCTTCTTGCAATTCCTGCTTATTCTCGGCCGATTCTTTAGACAGATCTCCAAAAGGATTGGCCAATAAATCATCTATATCACCGGTTAATTTTTCCTTCTCAACCATTTAGCTACCTCCTGCCTTCATTTTCGTTCAATAAATTTCTTTGCTACATCAATTTCAAAATTTAAGTTGTTTATATCCCCTTCAATCATCAAGTGTAAATCTTGTTCGATTAGTTTTACCAGATCATCCATTGTTTCTCTAGTTTCTCGCAAAGATTTTGCCAAGTCCACTGTTTTTGCCGGCTGCGATGCGAGAAACGTATATTTTTCGGCTAACTCAACAATAGATTCCAAGTGCGAATAATAAAATTCATCTGCAAGAAAAAATCGTCTTGGTTCTTTCTTTGTGATATTGTATATTTTATAAATAACCCGTAATGTTTCAAAATTTTGTTTTGCATTTTTTAAATTTTGAATCTGGATAAATGCCTTTTGTAGACGGTGAATTTTCTGTTTCGCTTCTTTTAAATTTTCTTCAACTAGTTTATATTCTTTTCTCGTTAAACCGTTTCTTCGTAAAAATTGCGATTGAGTACCTACCTTCATCCCGTAATATACCGCAGTACCGCCAATTAAGCCAAAAACGGATGACCATAAGAAACTTTGGTCAAATCCAAAAAAACTGATCAAACAAATCATGACCATCGCAAACCCGGCTGTAAATGTTCTAAGCATAAAAAACAAAAATGTTTTCAAGATTATCACTCCCATAAAAGAGAACTGAATAATTATTTTAATCGGTAACTATCCTTTTATCTCCATTAACCATTCAAGTTTCATTCGATATTAGTATTACGAAAAAGACATGCGATTAGTTTCAGAAAAACAGACACTCTTTCATTTCTATTTTAATCTACAAACGAAACAAATAGCAACAAAATCAGAGGTGTCTCAACTGAGACACCTCTGATTTTGCGCCGAAAGCGATAGCGACAGGCGCAAAAGTATTTCTGCGCCGAAAGCGATAGCGACAGGCGCAAAAGTCTTCTCCTTTTATAATCCGCTTATAAGTAAAATAACAAAATACACAACCATGATGACCATGCCAAACGGAAGCCCGACTCTTGCCCATTCTTTACTTGTTATATTTAGTTTACCGGCCGAGATAATATTAGGAATATTACCCGGGATTAACATACCCCCACTAATAAGTAATCCCATCAAAATAGCTTCAATCGTACTTTGACTCATAGCCGGACTAATTTCAGCCGCAGCTAAAGTTGCGTTATCAAGAACGGCTGAGATAATATTAACCCAATAAAGAATTCTCGGACTTAAATCAAGCAAATACGCATTAATTAACGGTTCAAAACCTGCACCTAACATGGTCAAACCGAAAACGAATAAATAAATTTTGACGGCACGGACAAATATTTCTTTATATGATTCTGATTCACCGGTCGATTGAAGGCCAGCCCCTTCTCTACGTTTGACTGCAAAAGCGGCAAAAATCCCTAAAAGAATTACTCCAGGAATAATAAATGGCCCGACCAGATCAATCAAATAAAAGAAGTTTTCATTCATCTTACTTACAACAATGGTGGATAACGGTTCCCCAATCGGCGTCAAAGCGGCTCCGAGTCCGATTGAAAAACAAGAGATAACCGTCAATAGTACTTCATGTCTTCTTTGTAATGAAAGATTACTAATAATCAATACTAATACAAGAGCGGCAATAATAGCAGTAATAATACTTGAAAGCAGTCCCAAACCAATAACAACCAATGCAATAAATAACGGAAATGGCATTTTATGACTTATTGTATTGATTGCATTTCCCAATTGGGTCTGAAACCATTTAAAGAGCACACCCGCTATGAACACCGCTAAAGTGATTTTAATTGGATCTTCCAGAGCGTGCATAAATAATTCAACATCCAACACGCCTCCGACAATTGCGGCAAGAATCCCCATAACAAACAGAAAGTACTCTAAGTTATGTTCAATCGTTTTTACTGTAAAAGGTAAGAATAGAACCAGTACTAAAATAATTAACAAACCGAACATATGATTATTCCTTCTTTCTTTCTTCCTTTATACCAGACTATTTTAACATAATATACCATATGAATGTAACTATTGTTTTTCTAAAAATACTAATTTTTCACCTAAATGTCTCTATTAAAATTTCTAAATCTAAATGACAGGGACAAAACCGGATGAAATGGAGCTGAAACGGATAGGCCCCCTTTAATTGAACACAGGCCCTTTAAAAATATAGAACTTGATGTTCCATGAAAAATCAGGATAAAATTAACTATAGATACTTTGCTAGGAGACGTTTTTAAAATCCAAACTATATGATTATTCCAAGTCTGTTCGAGTAAATACTTATTTAAAATGAATTGGACCCACTGAGGGTAAAAGCTTTTTGCCAAACTTGAAACTATTGACGATTTGCCTATTGCCTAAACAAAGGGTAAATTTCTTCAAAAAAATTCTAAAAGAGGACCTAATACTAAAGGATGAGGATTAGAGATGCATAAAAATATTTTAAAACTGTATCCGGATGCCGTAATTCAGGATCTACCTTCCTACGACGATGAATGCTTTTGTTTTTACGATGAGTCGACCAAGCATTATTTCACAATAAAAAAATCATCGGTTACTGAGCGTGAAAAATTGTTGCTTGAAACGAAATATACGCTTGTTGAAGAAACACCTGAATTTTTAAACAGCCAAGTTGAACAAAAGGCTTGGTATCAATTTTTGCTAAATGATGGAAAACTCCCAGGTAATAGTGGACGTATCCGCTTCATTCAGTTCCATCTGGAAGAAATAAACGATTATCACGATTTTGTAGATGCTGTGGAATCATTTATTCAAGACCGGGTCGCTTTCGTTTGGTTTGATAAAAAAACAGGTATCATCATTGAAAAGGAAATGAATGATTTTTTAACGGAAAAAGATTTTGATTCCTTTAAGGACGCCATTTTAGCAGATTTTTATATTAAGGTTGATTTTTATATCGGAAGGTTCTTTGAAGTTTCTCAAAAGTTAAAAGAACGGTTTTTCCGTGAACAATATTATTTTAAAATGGGAAGAAACGTTTATCCGCAAAAACATATTTTCTCATTTATTCATGCTTTTCCAATTGTCATGATGACAACTGAATGGCATCGTTTAATCCCGATTTTAGAACAGGAGTACCAGGATATTTTTCAAGGGGATAAGGAAATGGTAAAAATTATTAAAAAATATCTTGAAAATAATTTTAATACAAGCTTGTCAGCAAAAGAATTGTACATGCATCGAAATAGCCTACAATACAAAATTGATAAATTCATTGAGCATACGAGCATTGATATTAAAAAGTTTCAAGGGGCCATTTCCGTTTATTTCATCAGTATATTTGCCGATGCCTCACTGTATATAGACGGGGGCCAATTTTCTTCATAAGTACTCCTCATGAACAATGTGACAAAAAATCACCTGGTTTCTTTGTGCACATTGCCCATTCACAATTGAAAACATTTTCACTAAAATTTACTTATAGGAGAAATCGTTTTCACAGGAGGAATGGAAAAATGGCAGATTTAAAACTCAATCACATTTACAAAATCTATGATAACAAAGTAACCGCTGTATCTGATTTCAATCTTCATATTCAAGATAAGGAATTTATTGTTTTCGTCGGTCCATCCGGTTGCGGGAAGTCAACAACTTTACGGATGATTGCCGGACTTGAAGAAATTTCAAAGGGAGAACTGTACATCGATGATAAATTAGTGAATGATGTCCCGCCAAAAGATCGGGATATCGCGATGGTTTTCCAAAACTATGCATTATATCCGCATATGACGGTTTATGATAATATGGCATTCGGATTAAAACTGAGAAAAATGCCAAAAGATGAAATTGACAAACGGGTAAAAGATGCTGCAAATATTTTAGGACTTGAACAATATTTAGACCGGAAACCGAAAGCCTTATCCGGTGGTCAACGGCAACGGGTTGCTTTAGGACGTGCCATCGTTCGGGATGCAAAAGTATTCTTAATGGATGAGCCTTTATCAAACTTGGATGCAAAATTACGGGTACAAATGCGTGCGGAAATTGCCAAACTTCATCAACGCTTAAATACAACGACCATTTACGTAACCCATGACCAAACAGAAGCAATGACCATGGCTACTCGGATTGTTGTTATGAAAGATGGGGTTATTCAACAAGTCGGTTCACCAAAAGAAGTTTATGATAATCCGGAAAATGTTTTCGTTGGTGGATTCATCGGTTCACCGGCAATGAACTTCTTTAAAGCAAAAATTGAAGGTGAATATGTTGTACTTGATGATAAAGTTCGTCTGAAAATCCCGGGCGGCAAGTTAAAATTATTAAAAGACAACGGCTACGTAGGAAAAGAAGTAATCTTCGGTATTCGTCCGGAAGATATTCATGATGAACCGGTATTTATCGAGTCATTCCCTGATGATGTCATTGAAGTTAACATTGAAGTTGCCGAATTAACCGGTGCCGAATTAATGCTGTATTCTTCTCTTGCCGGACATGATTTCGTCGCACGGATTGATGCACGTAACCAAATAAAAGCCGGAGACAAAGTAAAACTAGGCCTAGATTTGAACAAAGCGCATTTCTTTGATACAGAAACTGAATTGCGGATTAAATAATCTAAGCATCGTACATGATGGGGTTATCCCTGTAAACACATTTATAAAAAACTCGGATACCTGAATTTTTTTATCCAACTTTGACAGTACAAATGATAAAAACTCCTTGAAAACAGTGTCAGATCCAGGTTTTCAAGGAGTTTATTATTTTTTGACATGTAGATATGCATAAAGTCTATTTACAACCTATATAAAGTAAGGACACGATTTGATATGGAGTAAACACATGTTAAACTTTTTGTGGTCGAGACACGTTTTGTTTTACTGCAGACCGCAATACTTAATATTTTTGTTACGGCTACCTGAGGTCTTTTCTAAAAATGTCCAGTTAAAAGCTACTGTCTCGAATAATCAAATTTGTCGCTATAAAAACTTTTTTTGGAATGGTTCTTCCCTCGATTCTTTCCACTAACAAGTCTACTGCAGTCTCGCCCATTAATTCCGTATGCACTTTTACCGTTGACAAGGATGGATAGACATATTTTGAAACGCTGATATCATTCAATCCAATTATGTTTACCTCTTCAGGAACGTGGATATTTTCCTCGTTTAAAGCCTGAAGACAGCCAATTGCAATTTGATCATTACCGGCAAAAAAAGCGGTAGGTAAATTATTTCCATGGTCATGTATCGCTTGTTTCATTAAGCGATAACCATCTTTGACTGTAAAATTGCCGATGTACACAGCGGATTCATTAAACTGACCGTGATCAGACAAATACTGACGGAATGTCTTTTCTCTTAAGTCGAGAATATTGTCCGACTGATCACGATATGTTTCTCTGCCACCGATATATCCGATTGATTTATGACCTTTCGCAAGTAAATAATCAATCACACTTTTTGTTGCCCGTTCAAAATCGACGACTACGGAATCGAAGCGATCATCATCGGGACTGCAATCGACAAAAATAATATTATCCGTAATATTCATCAATTTCTCCGCCTGAGCCGTACTAAATTTACCGACAGCAATAATTCCGCGAACATCACCAAATTCCTGTAAATCCTCGTAGCTACTATAAAAATATTTTACAGCACTAATGTTTCGCTGTTGACATCGGTCCGTAATTCCTATACTAATTGACAAATAATAAAGATCTTCTAACTCTTCCTCTTCTGTATACCAGCTAATGATTGCAATCTTTGTTGGAATATTTGTCTTTCTTACTGATTTTTTCTTATACGACAGTGATTCAGCAATCTCAAAAATCCGTTTTCTTGTTTCATCTGTTACAGAAAGAGTTTGATCATAATTAAGAACTCTTGAAACCGTTGCAATAGAAACACCAGCCTTTTCCGCAATATCCTTAATTGTTGCCATCTACTATTTCCCTCCTTTCTTCCCTTCAAGTTTTCTGAATCGTTTTCCGCCTGATTTCGTCACTGATCTTGCAGCAATCTTCATGTTAAGCCTGCTCCACGCCAAATGAATAAACGGTTTTCAACTCATAAGTTTCCCCTTTGTCTAAAACAATTGAAGGAAAATGTGGGTGGTGGATGGCATCAGGTAATCCTTGGGTTTCCAGACAAAGGCCTAAATATTTTCTTGCTTGAACGCCTTCCTGTATTGTAAAATCTCCTTGAAGTTGATTACTAGAATACAATACTACACATGGTTGATTCGTCTCAACTGTCAAGGTTCGACCACTTACCGATTCCTTTAAGAAAATCTCCCGGTTATGATTTTCTGTAAAAATAAACGGGTGATCATAACCATTCCCAACTAATATGTTTTGCGGATGGTTTGAGTGGACACCATCGATTATCTTCCGGCCCTGTCTAAAATCAAATACTGTATTTTCAACATTTATTATGTTACCCGTTGGCAAAAGTTCCTTGTCCAATTCAAGGAAACGGTCACATTTCAATGTCAGTTCATGATTTAAAATATCATCCTTCACTTGACCGGTTAAATTAAAATACGAATGATTGGTCACATTTAATATTGTCTTTTGGTCAGTTGTTGCATGGCAAGTAAATATCCATTGGTTATCATTTGTCAATAAATAAGTAACCGTTAACTCAACATTTCCCGGGTAGCCTTCTTCTCCATTTTTACTAAAATAAGTAAATTTCATACCAACAGCATTTTTTTGTTCAATTGGTTCTGCCAGCCATACCCGTTCATGCAAACCTTTTACCCCGCCGTGTATATGATTATTTCCTTCTGTTTTCGGCAAAATATATTGCTTTCCATCTAGCTCAAATTCAGCATCTTTAATACGACCGGCAACTCTGCCAACTACAGCACCAAAGTAGGTTTTGTGTTGAATATATTGGTCAACATTATTGAATCCCAAGACAACATTTTCGAATATACCATTTCGATCAGGAACCAAAATTTCTGTGACAACACATCCGAAATTCGTACAAGATAATTTCATCCCACGATCATTTTCAAGGGTATAAAGATAAACTTTTTCTTCATCCACTATTCCAAACTCTTTTGTATTTATATTCACAATCTCGCACCACCTATATTTATTTTTGGGACAGCCCTTGTCAAAATGTGTTTAATAAAATAAATGGTCTTTCTTGTCAATAGTTCTTGCTTTCGTTCAATCTTTGCCAAAATGTTATTGTTCAATTTGATTCGACCTTTAATGCTTTTGTTCATCCTTTGTTAAATGATATTAAGTAATTTAATTGCCTCAACATTTCGTGCTTTACTCAGCCCTTTTTAAAATTTTATTATTCAATTTGATTGGCCTTCATTCGACATTTCGTGCATCCATTCAGCTTTTGTCAAAATGGTTTTTATTAAACTCATTTGTTCCAAGGAAGCTGCCCGCCATCCTACTTATTTAACGTTTCAATAAATCTTTGAAAAGCCGCTTTTCCTTTTGTATCTCTTTTAAATACACCGGCATCCATTAAAACTTGTAAAAACTTATTACCCACTTCAACTTTAACAATTTTTTCCACATTTTGTTCATTAATTTCTCCATCATATTTTTGTTTAAGCTGCTCCGCCCAAGGTAGATGGTAGTCAGCAATTTTATTTGGTTGATTGCACAAAAATTTTCCAACCTCTGCCAATTCATTTTTCAGACGTGCCGGCAACACCGCCAGGCCCATCACTTCAATTAAACCGATATTCTCTTTCTTAATATGATGTACTTCTTTATGTGGATGAAAGATTCCTAGTGGATGTTCTTCACTCGTCCGATTATTTCTTAAAACAAGGTCCATTTCATATTGACCGTCACGGATTCTTGCAATCGGCGTGATCGTGTTATGTGGTGTGCTACCTGTAAAAGCAATAATTTCTGCAACCGGATCACTATATGTTTTCCACTTCTCCAAAATACGGTCAGACAACTCGATAACATCATCCTTTTTACTACTTCTCAAACGAATAACCGACATAGGCCATTTGAGAATCGAGCAAGTAACATTGGAAAAGCCTTGAACAGAAAAGGCATATTCTTCTTCAGCAACAGCCATGGGAAATTCATAGTGCCCACCCTGATAATGGTCATGGGAAAGAATAGAACCGCCGACAATAGGCAAATCCGCATTCGAACCAAGAAAATAATGTGGGAACCTTTCGACAAAGTCAAGCAATCTTCCAAAAGTTTCCCGGGAAATGAACATGTTTCGATGGGTTTTCGACAGCAAAATACAATGCTCATTGTAATATACATACGGAGAATATTGTAAATACCAATCCTCTCCGCGAATATTCATCCGGATCATACGGTGATTGGACCTTGCCGGATGCCCGATTCGCCCTGCATACCCTTCATTTTCAATACATAATAGACATGTAGGGTACCCGCCTTTTTTGGGAGCCGACCGCTCTTTGGCAATTTGTTTCGGATCTTTTTCCGGCTTAGACAAATTGATTGTAATATCCAAATTTCCATATTCAGTCGGAGCTTTGAATACAATATTTTTTTTGATTCGGTTCATTTGAATATAATTACTGTTTTTACTTAATTGGTAAAAATAATCCGTTGCTGCAACCGGTGAGTTCTCATATTTTTCATAAAAGCGTTGATTAACCACGGAAGGACTTGCAAGAAAACAATTCATGATTTTTGCAGAAAATATTTCTTTTGCATCTAAATAATCCTCTATGATTCCGTTTTTCACCGCATATTGAACAATTTTCTCCAACAATTCCGGAATAATGAGGTCCGGGTCAACCGGTACATCTTTTGGTAATTTCGAAGTATCTTGGACTTGAAAATCATCCAGATTCAGCAATGATAAAATTTGATTGCGGACGTAAATTTCGTCCATCGGGTCAATGATAGCCTGATGGATCGCTTCATTTATTAATTGTTGAATGGTTTGATCAATCATGAAAAACACCTTCAGTCTTCATATCCATTTGGATGATTGCTGTGCCAATTCCATGCGTCTTTAATGATCTGTTCAATATTTGTTTTCGCCGGATTCCAGCCTAATATGTTCTTTGCCTTTTCAGAAGAAGCGATAAGGACACTTGGATCCCCTAGACGTCTTTCTCCAATTTTTGCCGGAATTTCTTTACCGGTTACCTTGCGAGCCATGTCAATAATTTCTTTTACGGAAAAGCCTTGACTGCTGCCTAAATTGAAAACAGAACTTTCGCCTCCATTTTGCAAGTAGTTTAGCGCCAAAATATGTGCATCGATTAAATCTTCTACATGGATATAGTCACGGATACATGTTCCGTCTTTTGTTGGATAATCTTCACCAAAGACGGTTATATATTCACGTTTTCCTAATGCTGTTTCAAGTACAACCGGAATTAAGTGGGTTTCAGGATGATGATCTTCTCCAATTTCCCCTGTTCCACGAGCCCCCGCCACATTGAAATATCGTAAAGCGACATATTTTAAATCAAAGGCTTTTTCACACCAAGCCATCATTTTCTCCATGGTCAATTTTGTTTCTCCGTACGTATTAGTCGGAACAGTCGGCATATTTTCTGTAATCGGTACGGATTCCGGTTCTCCATAGGTCGCTGCAGTGGATGAAAAGACGATATGACGTACCCCTGCATTGCGCATCGCTTCCAGTAAAATTTGTGTTCCATATACATTGTTATCATAATATTTCAACGGATCAACCATTGATTCTCCAACGAGCGAGTTAGCGGCGAAATGGATAACCCCGTCGATTTGTTCATTATGAAACACATTATTTAAAAAGTCTCGATTGCGAATATCGCCTTCATAAAATGTTGCTTTCGGATGTACCGCCTTTTTGTGACCGGTTTGTAAATTATCGACAACAACCACTTCATAGCCACGGTCAATTAATTGATAAACAGCATGGGAGCCGATGTAGCCGGCACCGCCCAAAACTAAAATACTCATTCATATCACCCTCGTTTCATTTTACTTCTATTTTACTATATCAGATTCTCCAAGCACCAAGAAGATAAAAGAAGAATGTTTCAAAAGTCCGGAAAAAGGCTTACCTCTTTTTACGTATGAAAAACATACGCTCCGGCCTAAACTGTTTTGCATACCGACCAATCCAACAGGTTTCTCTTCGCCGGCGTGAAAAACATACGCTCCGGTACTAAGAAATACTTATTTTCCAAAAACTTCCTTTTGAACACACAAAAGTGGGATACCCGTATTCATTTATAAAGTTTTTTCAAGCGCCTAGACTGATGTTTTTCGAGTGAATTTCTTTTGCACCGTCACCGGCTGTAACGATATAAAATTCAGCCTTATAACCAATTTTCTCTTCGTAAATTTTACCGACTTCCTTGATAAATGCATCCACTTTGTCTTTCTCAACAATCGCAATGGCACAACCGCCAAAACCGGCTCCGGTCATCCTCGCACCGAGAACACCTTCTTGGTTCCAAGCCGCTTCAACAATAGTATCCAATTCTTTCCCTGTTACCTCATAATCATCACGCAAGGAAATATGGGATTGATTAATTAATTGGCCAAACTGTTCCAGATCGTTTTGTTTTAGTGCTGCGAGCGCCTTTATTGTTCGATCATTTTCATATACGGCATGTTTGGCACGTTTTCTGTGAATGGGATCTTTAATTTCCATTTGTAAACGGTCAAATTCATCGGGTGATAAACTGCCTAAACTGTTAATCTGTACATGTTTTTGTAAATCTTTGAGAGCTTTTTCACATTCACTTCTTCTCTCATTGTACTTAGAATCGGCCAGTTCCCGACGTTTATTCGTATTCATAATGACAATCCGGTAGTCTTCCATTTCAATTGGTGCATATTCATATTTCAATGTATGACAATCCAGTAAAATTCCGTGATTTTTTTTACCCATTCCAACTGCAAATTGATCCATGATTCCACTGTTAACACCGATAAACTGGTTTTCCACTTTTTGTCCGAGTTTTACTAAATCAATACGGTCTACTTTCAAGTTAAAAAGTCCTTCCAACATAACACCGGTAACTAATTCAATGGAAGCCGATGAGGAAAGCCCGGCACCATTTGGAATATTCCCGTAAAATAACACATCAAGACCGAAATCAATTTGATATCCTGCTTCTTTAATATAACTAATCATTCCTTTTGGATAATTCGCCCAATTGTGGTTCAAGTCATATTCTAAATGGTCAAGGTCAAACTCGACTACCCCAATTTCAGGAAAATTTACGGAATACATGCGGATTTTCCGGTCAGTTCTTTTGTTTGCCAATGCATACGTACCAAATGTAATCGCACAAGGAAAAACATGCCCCCCGTTATAATCGGTATGTTCACCGATTAAATTGATTCTTCCCGGAGCGAAAAACATCCGGTAACCGCTTCCACCGAATACTTTTGTAAACTCATCTGCCAGCTGTTCAATTTTCATAGCTAAACCTCACTTTATAAAAAGTCAATTTTTTACTTGTTTGAATCCTACATTATTCTTTTCACTTTCATCTTTATTATAAAATATATAAGTAAAATTAACAACAAAATTTTACTTATTTTTAGTAAAAAAGAGTCTGCGTTTTAAACAGACTCTGTCAATATTTTAAGCTATTAAAGAATTAGTTCAGCCTATTATTTACTTGTTAAATTCAGCCTTACAATTTTTTCATTTACATTCCAACAATATGGTGGACCTTCTCCATAACTGCTTGTTGTAAATTGTTGACTAGCTGTTCACTTTCATTTAAAGAGGACCCCTTGACAGCAAAGTAGAATTTACATTTTGGCTCCGTACCGGATGGGCGGACACAGAACCAGGATCCGTCTTCAAGGAAGTATTTCAAGACGTTGGATTTTGGTAAACTGATTGGATTTAATTTACCATTGCTTAATTGTTTGCGGATGCTTGCTTTATAATCCTCCACAGCAGTCACGCGAATACCGGCTATTTCCTTTGGCGGATTGGAACGGAATTCTTCTAAAATGTTCGCAATTTGTTCGGCTCCGTCTTTTCCTTTTAATGTCAAGGATGATAATGCTTCTTTGTAATAGCTGTATTTTTCAAAAATCTCCATTAATGCATCATACAAGCTTTTTCCTTGAGCTTTGTAGTAAGCTGCCACTTCTGCCGCAAAAATGGCCGCTTGTACAGCATCCTTATCGCGGACAAAATCACCAATTAAATAGCCGTAACTTTCTTCATAGCCAAATAGGAAGGTATGTTTACCTGTTTTCTCATATTCTTTGATTTTTTCACCGATGAATTTAAAGCCGGTTAATGTATCAAATGTCGGAATTCCAAAACTTTCCGCAATTGCACGACCGATTTCCGAAGTAACAATCGTTTTTAGAACGATACCATTTTCAGGAAGTAATCCCTTTTCTGCCTTTTGTGATAACAAGTAGTGGAGCATAATGGCGCCGGTTTGGTTTCCGGTCAACACTTGATATTCACCTTCTGCATTTTTTACGGCAACCCCGAGCCGGTCCGAATCCGGGTCAGTACCTAATAAAATGTCAGCATCTATTTCCTTCCCGTATTTAATCGCCAGTTCAAAAGCAGCATGTTCTTCCGGGTTTGGTGATTTTACCGTTGAGAAATTAGGATCCGGATGTTCTTGTTCTTTTACAACAGTCACGTTTTTGAATCCAAATTGTTTTAGCCCCTCTTGAACTAATTTGTTTGCTGTTCCATGTAATGGTGTAAAGACGATTTTTAATTCTTCACCAACTTTTTCAACAATTTCTTTATTTAGTTGAATTTTGGCAACATTTTCCAAATAGATTTGATCAATGTCCTCACCAATGTATTGAAGTAAGCCGTTTGCCAATAATTCTTCTTTTCCGGTTACTTCGATTGACAGTTCATCTTCTACACTGTTTACAAAGTTGGTAAGTGCATCTGCCTGTTTTGGGGGAAGCTGACCACCGTCATCCCCATAAACTTTATAACCATTGTATTCAGGTGGGTTATGACTGGCTGTGACCATAACACCGGCAGCAGCTCCTAAATGACGAACGGCAAAAGATAGTTCAGGTGTTGGTCGCAATTCTGAGAATAGATAGGACTTAATGCCATGTTTCCCAACTGTTTTCGCCACTTCTAAGGCAAATTCAGGTGACATATGTCTCGAATCGTAGCTAATAACGACGCCTCGTTTTGCACTCTCTTCACCTTTGCTTAATAAATATTGTGCAAGACCCTCCGATGCTTTACGAACAGTATAAATATTCATCCGGTTTGTACCCGGTCCAATTTCCCCACGCATTCCACCTGTACCAAATTCGAGATTTTTGTAAAAGAGTTCTTCTAAGGACTTTTCATCTTCTTTCAGCTTATATAGTTGTTCCTTTAAATCTCCATCCAGTGATTCATTGTTTAACCACTTATCAGCAATTTCTTTCCAACTCATGAAATATCCCTCACTAACCGATAATATTATTGAAAGACTCTTTTTCCATTATAACAAATATCGTTTAGGATGGACATGCTCTGTTAGTAAGAATGGACTACTGATTTTTCCAGCATGATTACATCTCACATCTATTTAATATCTCTTCTTTTAATACTACTGCGTGATTCTTTTCGGTATCTTTTGCACCGTAGAGGAGTATGACATTGTTTTCATCCAACATTTGGCAAATTTCGTCGACTTTTTGACATTTCTCTTCATCATTCCTGAGCTCTTGGAAATATTTTAAGCGGAATTCCTCGAATCGCTCCGGTTTATGGCCAAACCACTTTCTCAACTCACTAGACGGTGCTACCTCTTTAAACCAATAATCAATATTGGCATCTTCCTTCTTGATTCCCCTAGGCCAAAGTCGGTCGATTAGGATACGAATTCCTTCCGGGGTTAAGGATTTATCATATATTCTATGTAGGATGATTTGATTCATTTTCACTCACTTCCGTTCATTTACTCGCCACGAATTTTGGGACAGTTAGATCTTTTTCTGTTGGCGAATTCATTACTTGTCAACAATTCTAACGGTTAAGGGATCAGACTTATTTATCTCTGATCCCTTTAATTCATTTTCCTAATTTTTCTTCTTCAATTTGCTCCACACGAGAATTAATTGTATTTTGTCCTCCTACGAGGCCACTTAAAAGGTACATAAATATCCAAAAAATTACTTACCAAATACCATGTCTAGGTGTTTTCTTGCGGTTTACCCTACGATATTAAGTGTACTTATTCCTCCTTTTTTTACACGACTTATACTATTTTCAACAACTATAGCACACATCATCTAAAAATCAATTCATCTTGACATACATCAATTCAAATAAGGATTTACTTAATCCAATGTTTTCCAACTCATTAATTATTGATATAAATTGTAAATCAGGTATTCCTTTTTGGATGATTCCCCATAGATAATCTTTCAATGTAATCTCAATTTCTGCTTTATACAATCGAGAAAACAGTTCATCTTTTATGTCTTGGGATTTGATAGCTGAAAAACCTTTAATATTTAATTCTATTGGTAAATCATCCTTACCAAATACCAAAAAACTTTGACTATTATTTTGGCTGTTAAAGGGTTCTATGTCAATTTTGGAAATATTTATCGGATCAATTGAAACTGGATTTGTCGCATTTAACCTAATCTTATGTTTACGATTTTTCGGTAAAATTTCTCGGTTCCCCGTTGTTTCTACCTTGAGCTTTTTAGATTGATAGTCTAAAGTAAATTTTGTCTTTACCCGTTTATTCGCAACATCTTCTATCAATTCAAATTCATTCGATTGTCCGGGATAAACGAGCCATTCAATGGTTTCAGGTAATTCCATTGCTTTCGTTTGTGTTGGATTTGCATCCATTGGGATAATGGCACCTTCTTTTGCAAATACCGGCATTTCGGTTTGGTCACGATATACCTTTAATACTGTTTCTCCTTTGTACCTGAAATTTGTAAATATGTCATACCAGTTTCCATCAGGAAAGTAAACCTTGACACTGCTACTTTTTAAAATAGGATCAGATTTACTTGTAATCGGAGCGACAAACATTTCTGTACCAAAAAAATATTGATTCTTTGCCTCGTATGCTTCTTCAACCAGTGGATAGTTATAATACATTGGTAAAATTAACGGTAACCCCTCTTCATGTGTGAACACGTTCATTGTGTATAGATAAGGTAATAGGGCATGACGTAATTGCAGGTACTTGATCATCGACTTTTTAACTATATCATTAAAACACCACGGTTCTTTGCTAGTAAATGCACTGCTGGAACTATGCAATCTGTTAATCGGACTAAAAACACCGAATTGCACCCAACGCAGCGATAACTCTTCATCCCTAATTCCTTTCATATGTCCACCAATATCATGACTCCACCATGAATAGCCAATATTAGATGCTGTTGATGTAAAATATGGCTGGAAGTCCAAAGATTCCCATGAAATTATCGAGTCGCCTGAAAATCCAATCGGATATCTATGACTTCCCGGGCCTGCATAACGGGATAGGATGATTCCGTTTTTCTTTGACTTTTGAATATCAGTATAATGATAGTGGTTCAATAACCACAATGGGTCTAAACCTTTTGTACCACTTTCTTTTCCTTGTTGCCAATCGATCCACCAAAAGTCAACACCATCCTTTTCGAGCGGATGGTGAACATCTTCAAAATATACCTTTCTAAATTTTTCATTCATAAGGTCAAATTTTGCCGGCTCTTCAATTTCTACATTTAACCCTAGCTTTTCAGCAACGACCGGATATTGCTCTTCAAAAGCACGTATGCCGTCAGCAGGGTGTACATTTAAAGTAACAACTAGTCCTTGCTCATGGAGCCAGGATAAAAAACGCTTTGGATCAGGAAATAAATCTCTGTTCCAGGTATATCCGGTCCATCCGCTCCCGAATCTATGCGGAATATCTGTGATATGCCAATCCATATCAATAACACTTACAGAAAGAGGAATTTTTTCTTCCTTAAATTTCTTTATTAAGTCCATATATTCCTGTTCAGAGTATTTCCAATAACGACTCCACCAATTTCCCAGTGCATATCTCGGCAAAAGCGGTGTTTCCCCGGTTAAACGGTAAAAATCCTTTAAAGCTAATTTATAGTCTCTTCCATAGGCAAAAAAATAAAGGTCTATCTCATTATTCTTACGCTCTACGAGATTATTATTTTCATCAATTAAAAAGGAATTCGAATCATCCAATAAAGCAAAACCGTTTTTCCCAATAATTCCCTCCTCGAGTTCGACAGCACCGTTTGACTCATCTAATGTTCTTGCAGTTCCTTTTAACGTCTCCGGAGTCTCCCCATAATGCCAACGATTCCCATAAACGGCAAAATTATAGCGAACATCAATAAATAATGAGCTGGAGGAAAATTTTTCACTTTTGTCATAATAAAGTTGGAATGCATTCGTAATAATTTTCAATTCACCTTCATCTTCAATAAGCTCGTAGTTTACTTCCCCAAAGTCACGATTAATAATAATTTGAGTAGCACTATCTTCAAATTCTCCTGTTTCTGCGTACTCCAAACGAATTAGATTATCTGTTATCAATGTAAACCGATATTTTTCACCCTGAATTATATTTTTGTCATTTGGCTTATTTTTCATTTTTTCTCCTCGCTTGTTTACCTATTTTAGAAGCTACATTTGTAACAGACTCTCTCACAATGAGATCACCCGATAGATTCGTTATTTTATCAACAGATTCTCCATGAATGGCTTTATTCAAAAGATTAAAAGCAATAATCCCCTTATTTTTTTGATTTAATCGAATCGTTGTTAATGGAGGATCCAGAAATTTTGCATAAGACACATCGTCAAATCCAATTATTGACAACTTTTTTTTATCATATAGTCCTCTCATTCTTAAGTAATGAATCAAATTAATGGCTAAATAATCTGACGAAACAACAAGAGCGGTTATTTCTTCTAAAACATCAGTAATCTTTTCAAACTCCTTATCAGTAAAGAAAAATCTATAGTCAAAAGAAATAGAGGATTCTTGAAGTGCCTTTTTAAAGCCATAGAAACGTTCGTTAATAACCCCAGGCTCGTTTTCATTAAATGTAAATCCTAGGAAACCAATTTTTCTATGCCCTTGACTTATCAAAAACTTGGTTGCCTCATACCCTGCCTGTCTATCTTCACTTGAGATAATATAACGGTTAGGCAAATTTATAAATTCTTTTTCCATATCTGCTGTTAGATGTGTATCAACAAACACGATTGGTGTATCCGATGGTATATTTTTATGAATTTCCTCGAAACTATTTTCCGACAGTCCAACTATGATAAACCCTTCAAATTTCCAGTTTTTTTGGACCTTAATTACATCATCTACTGTTTCAATATTATAAACGAGTACAAAATATCCATTATCCTTTGTTTTTTCTTCAATTCCTGCTAATAATTCAGAGACGAATGGGTCGGAAAAATCAATCCTTCCCCCAACTGAGTGATATAATAATCCAATTAAATTAGACGACGAATTAGCTAATGATCTGGCATTCATATTCGGAGTATAATTATACTTCTTTATAATATCGTTAATTAATTCAATTTTTTCCTTGGAAACTCGATCGGTTCGGTTCTTTAGTACATTGGTAACCGTTGTCATACTAACTCCGGCTTCCTCAGCAATCATTTTTATTGTCACTTTCACCTTAATACACCTACTGTTATTATTTCTGTCTATTATTTTATACGTTATTATTTACCGGTTCCACTCTGAATACCAGCAATAAACTGTTTTTGGAAGATTAGATAGATAATGATTACCGGGATGATTGAAATTGATGTAGCCGCAAACAAACCACCATAATCGGTTCCATATTGACCATTAAATAACCTTAATCCAACCGGCAGCAACTGTTTACTTTGGTCATTTATCATTAAATACGGCCATAAGAAGTCTTCCCAACTCCACAAAAATTGAAAGATAGCCAAACTTGATATCGTATTACGTGACATGGGTAAAATGATTTTATGGAATATAAACCAGTCTGAAGCCCCATCGACTCTGGCAGCTTCTAACATTTCATCAGAAATCTGTGATATAGATTGACGAAACATAAAGATTCCAAAAGCACTAATCATCGATGGTACAATTAAAGATGTATACGTATTTAACCAGCCAAAATCCATCATCATTTCATATTTTGGTATGATTGTTACTGCCCAAGGTATCATCATGGTTGACAATACGATTGAGAAAAGTAAATTATTTCCTTTAAATTTAAATTTAGCAAATACAAATCCAATTAATGCGCTTGTATAAATAATAATTACTGTAGTAGTAACAGCGATAAATAAACTATTGGCAAACATTCGCATAAAATTAAAGTTTTCTTGGATATTGACATAGTTATTCAAAGTAAATTGACCTGGCCAAAAAGACCCACCTATCTTAACAATCTCACTGTTCGGAGCAAAAGATGATATAAGCATCCAAACAAAAGGTATGACAGTGATGATCGCCAAAATAAATAAAATTACGTTAAATAAAGTGGTTTTTATTTTTGTCATGGAGTTATCTTCCTTTCCTCGGTAACTTTAAACATGATGGCTGTCAATATAGCAATAATGACAAATAAAATCATTGACATGGCCGAAGCTGTACCAAAATTATATTTAACAAAAGCTTCATCGAAAATGAGATAAGATATTACGTAAGTCGAAGTTCCCGGACCACCTTCAGTCATAATAAGAATCTGAACATATGCTTGAAGGTAGGAAATTAAAGATGTAATTAAAATAAAAATCGTTGTTGGTTTTAATAATGGTAATGTAATATTAGTAAACTTTTTAAATCCACTTGCACCATCAACATCTGCAGCTTCGTACACATCCTTTGGTAATCCCATTAAACCTGCTAAAAATATAACCGTGGCATAGCCAAAATCTTTCCATATGGTCATAATCGTGATGGCAGGTAGCGCATATTTCGGGTCATTAAGCCAATTAATATCTAAATGAAAGATATTATTAATTAAACCAAACTGAGGATTGAACATCCACATCCAAACAAATGATACTGCTACTAAAGGTGTGATGGTAGGCATGTAAAACATTCCGTTAAAAAATGATTTATACTTCGCTAATTTTGAATGCAATAGCATGGCTAATCCCAGTCCAATTACAAGTCGGAATGACACAGAAAAAGAGGTAAAAAGTAGCGTATTCTTAATTGAGTTCCAAAATAATCCATCACCAATAACTTCTTTAAAGTTATTTAAACCGACAAAATTAAATTGATCGATAAGTGGATTCCAATCATAAAAACTTCCAATAAAAGCCTTGGAAATTGGGTAAACCATAAAAATAGCAAAATAGATAACTAAAAATGCGATTGCTACATTTTTTAAGCTAAGAAAGTTTTTAAATTTGTTTTGTATCGATGCAATCATAACCATCTTCCTTTTCTACTTAAATTAAGCAGCAGACAGTAAATACCGACTGCTGCCAAATAATTAGTTAATTTGCTTCATTAAAAAATTGATATTTATTTTCTAATGATGTAAATAATGCATCTTTCATATCTGATTCCATTTTTTCTTGACCATCTTTTATAGCGGTGTTCATATCCTGTCCGTTATATAAAATATTTTCAATTACTTGTTTAGACGTTGTTTCAATTGTTGCCGGGAAAGGTCCTGGCCATATCAACCGTTCAATACGCGGTGCCAAAATTTTCAATAAAGGATCAGATAAAATTTCTTCATCGTTTGCTAAAGACTTTTTCGTTGGGAAAGAAGCATATGTAAAAGCAGCTTCTTTAGAATATTGATCATTTGCCAGTAAATATTTTAAGAAGTCTTGAGCTACTGCTTGTTGCTCTTTCGATTGATTTTTGTTTATCCCCGGTGTACTTTCACCGTTGTATCGATCATAAGCGAATGGGATTTCCTCTGTTGGAGTTGGTGTTGGGAACACACCATATTCAATATCTGGATATTTCGTTGCCAGTTCTCCCTTCATCCATCCCCATTTATAAACCATAGCAGTTTGTCCATTACCAAAACTCATGGTTGAATCATCACCAAAATCTTTCGAACCTACTTTATCAACCTCATATAAATCTACTAAGAATTTAGTTGTTTTCTTTGTTACTTCGTTGTCATAATTCACGGTTTTCCCGTTATCTTTAAACATTAATTCCCCTTGTTGATAATTCATCCCTTGCCATATTGCATCATAGCCACCACCGCCATTATAATTAAAACCTGCTTGGACCAATTTTCCATCTTTAAATTTTGTTAACTTTTTCGCAACTTCTCTAAATTGGTCCCAAGTTTTGGGAATATCTGCCTCTGTTAATCCCGCTTCAGCCCAAAGTTTCTTGTTGTAGTAGATATTTCCTGTATTAATTACTAGATCGGTATAATAAACTTTCCCGTCAATAATATGTGGTTCAACACTTGTGAAGTCTGCTTCCAAGTCACTTGCAGAAATATCATAAGGTGCTAGATATGGAATAAGTATATCGTGTTGGGAATTATGAATTCCAAACATTGCAGGTCCATTTTTCCCCTTTAAAGCTAATGGTAATTTTGTCCAGATGTCATCCCATGGATGTTTAACAATTTTAATCTTTACGTTTGGATAAATTTTTTCATATTCTTTTGCCATTTTGATTACCGGATCGGTGTCGTTCCAAGTCCAATATTCTATTTGGATTGGATCGCCATTATTCACTAATTTATTAGGATTATATTTTATTGTTTCGCCAAATTCCTCGAGTCCTTTGTCTGTCTTTTCATCTTTAACTCCTCCTGTTGACGAAGATTTACTGTCGGATGAACAAGCTGATAATCCAACCAATAAAAATAATGTTACAATAACCCCCAATAACTTTTTCATCACTCAATACTCTCCTCCTTTAGGTTTAGCGCTAAACCTTTTATTTACATTTTTTAGTTTAACGCTAAACCTTATTTTTGTCAACGCTTTCATTTACTTTTTTCTAAAAATACAGCTTTTAAAAAATTTGTGATGGAACTAAACTCAGCATTTGCCCCTCCAACCAAGTGAATTCCAGATTGTGGTGGCCTCTTTTTCCATCAATTGTTAAATGAACTACTCGGAAGCATGTCCGAAACATTCTCCCTTAAAACTTCATTAATTTGAAATGCCTTTGCTTGCCGAACAGAGTGGAAAAAAAGTAACCACCAAACCTGCAAAAAAAGCTGGCGGTTATGATATAAATCATTAAATTTATGTTAAGCGACTGTTTATAAACCATTCACCATAGTCTTCAAGGATTTGTTTTTGCTTTTCGTTCATGTGCATAGGCTCCAAATCTAGCAGTGGGAAAACTACCTTTTTCCTACCAAATCTTGTATTTACAAGAATTCCATATTTTTCATCAAAATCACTTATGGCGTGAACGTTTAACACATCTCCCTGCAGAACGATTGTACCGGGCTCCTGCCACTCTATGACTTTTGCCTTAAACGGGAAATCGAATGCATTGTTTATATGTTTGATCCAAATTTGTTCTTCATCCGGGAAATCTTTCATCTTGTTTATGCCCTTTCTTTATGAAAAATAGGGAATCGCATGAATTTCAAGTCAGTTTATGTACAGGTGAATCCTGGAAGAGAATAATAATCGACACGGTTTAGCCTTCTTTTAAAATCTGCTTTATCTCATCCTCCGAAAAACCGGTTAAAGAAATAATCGTTTCTATGTCTAAACCTGCATTCGTCATTTTTTGTGCCATCTTTCTCCGCTCGAGGAATTGACCTTCCCTTTTTCCTTCCTCAATTCCTTCTTTTCTACCTACTTTTCTTCCTTCTTCTCTACCTTCCTTTTTCCATCTCTCAAGTAACTCACCAAAGGTAATAATTTCTTTTGTCTTTTCCGCTTGAGCCATGTCCATACCCTCCTTATTAAAAATTTGGTAAACCTCTTGGATATACTGCTCATTTAATTCATGAGGTAAGTATAAAATATTGTCAACAAACTTCAATAACTTAATCCCGATATCTGATTCGCCAAATGGATATCTTTTCTTTATTATTTCTGTGAGTTTTAATTTGTATGTGTACCGTTCTTCGGGATTTGTTCTTGTTTTTGCTTGGTACTGGCCGGCCAATAGCGCAAGAGCAAATGGATTATTCAACTTTAATAGTTGAATTTCCGAGAAGTCGAATAAATGGTGAACCTGAAATCGAAATAGAATGCTTGTCCCATAAAACTGATGATGAAATTTAGAAAGTTGTCTGTATGAAGGATGTGTGACAAGGACAATTGAAAAAATATTTTTCCTATCTTTATCGAAAATCTTGTAGTATGTTTTCAGCATTCGCTCTGAAACATCTTGACCATCGCCTTGGATTTCTATATGAATGGCCGCCTGAGCTTTCTTTCTCCCTTTTAATGTGACAAGAAAAATCTTATCCGCAATATTTTTTCCTTTCTTTTGCTTTGATGCCAATGGATATAACTCTTGTTCAATCGGTTGCGGTTTATTGAAAAAATCAATTTTCTCAAAAAGATGTGGTTCAACTAGGAGTAAAAATTCATTGAAAAAATCCGTTATGACTTCTTTCCAGTGGCGGTCAAAATCAATCTCATAGGCATCATACATTTTTTCTTCGTTTACTAGTAGCAGATCATTCAATCGAATAGTTCCCCCTTTTATCCTTAAAAAAATTATATTAAAAACAGAACAATTATTCTAATGGGATATATCAAAAAATTACCGGTAAATCCTTCTACCACTTCCAATTTTACAGATAAGGTTGAACACTGCTGCATAGCTATCGAATAAACTAAACTTTCAAACCTACCACTATGAGGAAAATCACCAATCTGTAAATTATCTTGGAATTTTACAAAATTATTTAACCATGATGGTTAATCCCTATAAAACGAGTCTTCAAAATATGGTTAATCATTGCCATTTTCCATGATTAGTTTAATTTCTTCGACAGGTATTTCAGTAATTTTTGCAATGATGTTTAGAGGAAAGCGTTCCTTTATCATCTTTTCAGCTATTTTCCGTTGTTCCTCTTTTCTTCCGATTTCCTTCCCTTTTTCCTCATAAGAAATCGGCAATTCCATGATTTTGCTTGCTAATTCAGGATCTAATTTGTTAACCTCTTGCATGAGAACTTTCTCCTCCTCATCGGTCAATTTTAAATACCTTTCAAAAAAACCATAGATCAACCGTTGACGTGCCGGGTCAAGTTGCATTCGAACCAGCATTCGCAAAAATTCCTTCTTCACTTCAACCCTTTCTGCTTCTGTAAAGCCCATCTTACAGAGTAGTGCTGCCGCAACCGGGTTGTTCGAGTGAATAAAATCACGCCAACGCAATTTTCGCAATGTCAATGTTAAAAATTGAAAGCTTAATACATGGAAGAATGGAAAGCTCATCGTAAATTCATTTTTTTCGTTATAGTTCTTGTCATACGTAAAGACTGCAATGGGTAAAATTGGTTTCCTATACTTATTATAAAGCAAGCTAAAGTAAAGATACATGTGCTCATGAAAATTTGTTTGATAGTAGCTTTGTGGTTCGACATGAATAATGAGTATTGTTTCTTCCCCTTTTAATTTTGCTTCGATAAAGAAAACTCGGCGATTGCCTAGCCTTTAGGCAAGAGCAGAGCCGTAGTTCACCGAAAAAATATAAAATTTTTTCGGCTGCGATGTAATCCCTCGAAGCTTTCCTTGTGCACTTATGCGTTAGGAAAGTAGAAATTGAAAAATTTATACTTTCCTATTAGCTAACAATATCAGCACGCCGACTTTCACCTCCCAAAAGATCTGTGAATACTTCCTCAGAAAGCGGCCGAATCGCCGAAAAGTCGATATACTTATGCACTTCGGGAAAAAACAACTCGAGAAATTCTGCGAAAAACGTATGAATTAGTTCTTTAAAAAGTTGGTCATGATCTGTATACCTTGACGTACCTGCATCTTCATAAACGTAGGTAAGAACAGGCATGTTGTCACTCCTTTTTAAATATGATTCCATACTTAGGAATGAAAGTGATTTGTGCAATTGAATCAGGATGAATAAGTAAGGGGGGATTATATACAATTTTCGATATCAGGTTAAGAAATCCTGCTATGGTTTATAAAAAATCGTGTTAGGCAGGGAAAATTTTATAGGAATTATTGTATTGTGGATAACCTAGAACTATGGATAACTTTAATATTTTCCAAACTCCAAGCTTCCCCATATTTGGCAGTAAAACACCACCCAATAAAGCTGGTGGTGCTAGACCGCAGATTAGGAAATTAAAAATTACAAAACCTATCTTTTTGCCTTCATGACAAAAAGTTGCGCCGTAAAATCACCGGATTGTTTATAACCACTCTGATCAACGACAACATTTCCTTCTTCCAATACAAGACCGAAATTCATCAGTTCATCTCCATAATGTGTTACACTTGAACCCTCGATTTCATATTCTGTATTCGGATCCAGACCTTTTAATAGCAGTTTTTTGTATTTAGAATTTGGTTTTGCCAGAACTTGAAAATAACCTATGATCGCTTCTTTCTTATCCTTTGAAACAACCATCCATGCAGTATCATTACCGCTTCCAACAAAGGGACTCAATAACCGATAAAAGATCCCTTTTTGAATCAGTTCACGATGTTTCTTATAAAAATTGATTTGTTCACGCATACATGCCCTGTCGTATTCTGACATTGTTGTAACATCAAGTTCGTAACCGAAGACACCGAAGTAGGCAACAGCAGCCCTCATATGGAGATTGGTCAACCGTTTAACTTGGTGATTTGGTATGGCAGAAACATGTGCACCTATCGCACTTAATGGGTAAACAAGAGATGTACCGTATTGGATTTTTAATCGTTCAACGGCATCTGTATCATCACTTGTCCATGTTTGCGGGGCATAATAAAGCATTCCCGGATCAAAACGTGCTCCACCAGCGGCACACGATTCAAATAAAACATGGGGGAATTCACTGGTCAATCGTTCATACAAACGGTAAACACCTAAAATATAACGGTGAGATAATTCCCTTTGGCGTTCAGCCGGTAAAGTCGCCGATCCTATTTCAGTCATATAGCGGTTCATATCCCATTTGATATAAGAAATTGATGCAGTGGAAAGCAATTTTGCCATCATTTCATAAATATGATCAACAACTTCCTTCCTCGAAAAATCCAGTACGAACTGGTTTCTTCCCGGCGATTGTCTCTTGCCCGGAACTTGGATCAACCAATCAGGATGCTCACTGTATAACTTACTTTGCTTTGAAATCATTTCCGGTTCAATCCACAAGCCGAATGCTAAACCGAGATCATTGATTTTCCGCGACAGACCATCAATTCCACTTGGTATTTTTTCGTGATTAACAAACCAATCCCCTAAAGATGTTTTGCTATTATTTCTTTGTCCAAACCATCCATCATCCAATACAAATAATTCTACCCCGAGGCCTTTGGCAACTTTAGCTATCTCCAGTAATTTCTCTTCATGAAATGAAAAGTATGTTGCTTCCCAATTATTAATCAAAACAGGTCTCATTTTGTCCCGCCATTTTCCTCTGGCTAGCCTGGTTCGATAAAGTTCATGGTACGTCTGACTCATTCCATTTAAGCCTTGGTCCGAGTATACCATCACCGCTTCAGGTGTCTGAAACGATTCTCCGCTCTCTAATAGCCAGTTAAAATCAAATGGATTGATGCCCAACGATACACGGGCAATTTCAAAGTTATCAACTTCAACTTGTGCCAAAAAGTTTCCACTATAAACGAGACTGAACCCGTACACTTCCCCTTGATGTTCAGTCGCATCCGGCCTTTTTAAAGCAATGAACGGGTTATGGTGTGGACTGCTTGCATTTCCTCTAGTACTTGATATGCTTTGGATGCCTACTTCCAGTTTTCGATTTTTCACATGTCTTTCTCTTGCCCAAGCCCCGGACAGATGGATCATTTCAAAATCGGCATCAAAGAAATCAATATTTGCACTCATGACCCTTGTTAAATTCAATGCTTGTTTTCCTTTATTAATAAACTTCGCACTCCGCGTAAGAACATTAAATTGAGCAAAAACGGTATATAGTAAAATGATCTCTGTAGCCGTTTGTTCGTCAAACAAGTGGATTTCCAAAGTAATAGCTTCATTTTCATTTTCTATATAGGTTGCCGGTAGCCCATCTAATCTGGGTTTCCCCTTATAAATTTTATGTTCCTTATACTCAAAGTTCGAAATACGGCTACCATTCTCATAAACAATTTGAAATACAGGCTCACGAAAATCCGTCGTTCCATAGGATGGATACTCCTGCTTAATCATCTCCAAGGAAAATGCCGGATCATCCTCAAATTGTACAGTGGAATTTGCCCTCGGTTTGATTTTTAGCAAATGGGAAAAAGATGCTCGGTGGTGAATCCTTTTTCCATAAAAAATATGACCTAGTTGGTTATTTTTTAAAATCTTGAATATATAGCTAAAATTCAAACCTTGGATATGGAATTCTTTCGTCCCTTCATTATAATAGATGGCAATTTGGTCCAACTTCATGTCCATTTCTTCGCCTCCACAACTTTTGGAAATCTCCAATAAAATTCAAAAGTAAACGGTTATTTTATTAAAATATTACTTATGACTAAGAAAAATCCCTATAATTATAGATTTATTATAGGGATTTTTTTTAGAACATTAATATAACAATATTACTCATCCCTGATCGGCGTTAGTATATAAGAGTATTTGTATGTTTGGTCAGCGTATAATGTAAATTCCGGATGTGTTTTTTGTCCCCAACTGTCATCTCCGCCTACTCCCATTTGTTTAAAGTTTACACGGACAACTGTTTTATCTGATTCCGGTAACTTATACATATGACTGGCTTGCTCAAGTTCTTCAGGTAAATAAGGAAGTGCATTGAATTCGATCGTTGGCATTCCGGTTATTTTCAATCCAGTTCCATCTTCACCATAAATTTTTGCCCATCGCACGCCGATCTTGTTTCCACATTCTTGCGGTTTTAAATATGGCGTATATTGTTTGGAAACTTTCCCGCAATATTTACCAATTTTTGCCCCTTTCTCTCTATCGATATAATTTTCATGTGGGCCTTTCCCGTACCATTCCACATTTTCAAAACTTACCGGCATCGTAAACATCATACCGATTTCAGGAATTTCAGGGAGATTAGGATTTGGAATTAGTTCATAATGAACAGTAACTTTTCCTATTGAGTCCACTTGGTAACGAATAGAACAGATTGATTCTTTTTCAGTTGGAATCGTATGTTTAACTGAAACAACAACATGACCCTCTTTTTCCTCAAAGTGAAAATCTTTTAAGGAACTGTTTTTACCAGCATTTTTCCAAACAGCACTGCGAACATCCAATTTACTTCCACGATCATTGTCCGTCATGGCACGCCAAAAGTTTGGTCTTATTGGAGTTTGCAACAACTGTTTATCATTGTAAATATAAGACGTTAAGAAACCGCTCGTTTTGTCAAAAACAACTGTAAACTGTTTTCCGTTAACATGTAACTCTTGCTCAAGATTAGTAACAGATATTTCACCTACAATATCATAATTTTCTTTAACCATTTCTGGTTCTCGAATTATAAATTGCTCAAAAGCAATCTCATGTCCCTCTTCTGCCCATAATTTCGTTTCTTTTAAATGAAGGCTTACCGTTAATACTAACTCACCACAGTAAGATTCAAAGTCCCTGGTACTAATTCCAAGAGTTATGTCTTCCGTATGGCCCGGAGCAACATTCACTTCACTAGTTCCTGACTTCACTTCTACTCCATTTTCTGTTACGGTCCATTTAAAAGTAAATTCATTTAAATTTGTAAATAAAAATTTATTTTTTAAACGAATGACACCTTGATTTAGATCAACTGCGGAGAAATCTACATTTTGATAGCATTTTTTCACTTCAAAAATTTTTGGAGAAACCGTTCCGTCAGCAAAAATAATCCCATCCCCACAGAAGTTTCCATCATGAGGAGATTCACCGAAGTCACCTCCATATGCCAAATATTCTATTCCATCACTCGTTGTCGTCCGTAGAGCTTGGTCTTTCCAGTCCCAAATAAACCCGCCTTGTAGGACCGGGTATTTATCAAATAAATCAGTGTACTTAAACAAGTTACCGGTTGAATTCCCCATTGAGTGACTATATTCACATAATATATATGGTTTTACCGGCTTATTTGCTTTTTCCGCCTCAATCGCATATTGCTCGACTACATGTGGAGGAATATACATGGTACTTTCTATATCTGAAGCCCTTTCCGATTTTCGGTAATGGAAAATGCCTTCGTAATGAACAATTCTTGTCGGATCATTTTCTCTTAAAAAGTCATGCATTTTTACAAAATTATCACCGCCGAAAGACTCATTCCCTAAAGACCATATAACAACAGAAGGGTGATTTTTATCACGCTGGAACATAGAATTGCAACGATCTAAGACATTTTCCGTCCACTCCTGCTTACTCCCTGGAATGGTCTCTTCCTCTTCCTGCTGATCGTAACGCCAAGTTCCATGAGTTTCTAGGTTTGTTTCATCGATGACGTAAAGTCCATATTCATCACATAAATCATAAAACAATGGATGATTCGGATAATGAGAAGTCCGAACGGCATTAATATTATACAGTTTCATTAATTTTATATCATGAAGCATATCTTCATAATCAATTGCCCTTCCTTTATCAGCTGAAAATTCATGACGGTTCACACCTTTAAAGATAATCCGTTTGCCATTAATATGCATAACCCCGTCCTTCAGTTCAAATTTTCGGAATCCGACTTTACAGCTTTGATACTCAATGACATTCCCATCTGAATCCTTTACATTCATGACAAGAGTATATAAATTGGGAAATTCTGCACTCCATTTTAAAGGATTTTCCACAAATGCATGGACAGTAATATTTTCAATAGTTAGATTGGACATTTCAATTTCATAGATAAGTGGATTTTTAAGAACTGCTCGCTGATTTGAATCAAAGAGTTGTGCTTCAAAAGTTACTCTTCCTTTATATTCACCCTCATAGTTACTCATTTTTGCTGTGATTTTCAAATCTGCATCCTCATAATTTTGATCCAAATCTGTTTGTACAAAGAAATCTTGAATGTGAACAATTGGAGTGGTATATAAATAAACATCACGAAAAATCCCACTCAATCTCCAAAAATCTTGATCTTCAAGCCAACTTGCATCACACCAGCGATAAACTTCGACCGCAAGTTTGTTCTCCCCATCTCTTAAATAGGGGGTTATATCAAATTCTGCTGGAGTAAATGTATCTTCACTATATCCGACAAGGTCACCATTAACCCAAATATAAAAAGCGGATTCAACACCTTGAAAACTAATATATACCGGTTGCCCTTCCCACTCTTTCGGCACCTTAAACATTGTAATATACTGGCCTACCGGATTATATTTTGTCGGTGCAAAAGGTGGTTTAATATTTTCTGTATCTTCCCAAGGATATCTTACGTTAGTGTATTGGGGATAATCATATCCTTGTAATTGCCAATGTCCGGGTACTTTTATTTCATCCCAACCAGAACTCTTAAAATCTTCTTTAAAAAATTCCCGATTTCGCATTTCAGGAGTTTCATAGAACGCAAATTTCCAGCTTCCATTCAATGAATAATAATAAGTAGATTCACTCCGTTTTCCCTCCAGAGCCTTTTGCATGCTCTGATAAGAAATTGATGTTGCATGTGCAGCTAAACGATTTAGTTGGAAAATGTCTGGATTATTATTCCACTCTGGATAGCCGTTAGTTGGAGGAACATAAGAAAATTTTTTTACCTTATTCATTACCTTTGTACCCCTTTTCAATGTGATTTTATTTATATAAAACTTATTAACCTTTTACAGATCCCATCATGCCTGCGACAAAATGTTTTTGCATCAAGAAGAAAATAATCGCTGTCGGCAATGTGGCAATGACAATTGCGGTATAAATCACACCGTAATCCGGTGCATATGCTGCCCCTAAATTAGAAACAAGTAGAGGAATCGTCTTTTTCTCAGGAGATTGTAAAATTACAAGCGGCCACATGTAATTGTTCCAACTGTTCATAAATGTAATAATTGCCGCTGCCGCATATGAGTTTTTCATTGTCGGCATATATATCCGGAAAAAGATACCCAATTCACTCAGTCCATCAATTCTTCCCGCTTCAACTAAGTCTCTCGGAAACATCTTTGTGTTTTGACGGAAAAAGAAGATTAAGAAAGCTGTTGTTATACCTGGAAGAATAACAGCAACAATAGTATCAATACCTATGCCCGGTACGACATTTGTCCATTTGCCAAACATCCGGTATAAAGGAACCATCAATGCGGCAAAGGGAATCATCATAGATAATAATAGGATATTAAAAACGGTTTCTCTTGATCGATTTTTATACATTTCAAAACCATAACCTGCCGCTGAGGAAATAACTAGGGCAAGTACAGTCGTTACTACAGCAATTAGAAATGAATTCCATAATGCCGAACCAACATCATAAGTACTGAACAAGTTTTTCAAGTTCGCAATAAGATTTGTACCAGGAAGTAATGTACCTTTTGTTATATCAACAGATTTATTTGTCATACTGATAATCATCCATATAAATGGAAACACCGAAATAAATGCAGCCACACTCAGAAAAACATAAATAAATATATTTTTTACCTTAGTCATTTCGATCACCTGCCACTTTAAATTGAATCAACGAAAAGATGACGACTAATATGACGATTACATAGGATACGGTTGCTGCATAGCCAAAATCCGGGCTGTATTTAAATGATAAATTATAAATATATTGTGAGATTGTCAGTGTTGCATTACCCGGTCCGCCTTGGGTTATGTTCATCGGCTCATCGAATAATTGCAGTGTACCAATTGTTGATGTGATCGATGTAAAAAGTATAATCGGTTTCAACATCGGAATTGTAATTCGAAAAAATTGTTGTACCGAGGAAGCACCATCAATTTTTGCTGCTTCATAAATCGATCTGTCGATATTTTGCAGTGATGATAAGTAAAAGATCATATTATAACCGGTCCATCTCCATGTTATTGCAAGTATAATAGTCACCTTAGCCCAAAAAGGGTCGGTAATCCAATTAATTGGTTCCGAAATAATGTGTACAGTTTCTAAAAAATTATTAACAAGTCCATCGGTAGCAAATAAATATTTAAAAATAACAGAGTAAGCAACTAGTGAAGTAACGGCCGGCAAAAAGATCGCCGTTCTAAAAAACCCTTTAAACCTTAAATTCGGCCTGTTCAATAGCACTGAAAAAACAAGTGCAAGGATGATCATAATTGGAACTTGGAAAATGAGATAAATTAGAGTATTTTTTAATGCGGTCAAAAAGGTCGGGTCACTAAATAAACGTGTATAGTTTTCAAAACCAACAAAGTCTAAATTACTCCCCATTCCTGTTTGGAATGATAAGATGAAAGCTTGGATCATTGGATAGAAATAAAACAAACAGATCATAAACACTGAAAAAATAACGAACATCCATCCAATGGTTCTCTTTTTAAACTTCAGTCCCATGATAATACCTCCCCCGAAAAAAGAAATGGGCAATTTATCCATTAATTTTATGAACGCACATGCTTACTGGGTAAATTGCCCGGCTATTATTGATTATTTACTTATTACTTTATTTGGGCCTCGGCTTGTTTTTGCGCATCATCTAAAACTTCTTGGAGATCGGCTCCCTTTAAATATTTTTGCATTTCGTTAGCTAAAATATCTTCAATTGCATAGGTGTGCATACCATAATTAACTGGTTTTACTTCTTCCATCCAAGTTGTAAAATCACTAATTGTTTTCTGACCGCCGAAAAATTCATCAGCAGTTTGATATGCTTCTCCTTTAGTAGCAGGAATATAAGTACCGATTGCACCGACTTCAGTGACAAGCTCCTGATACATGTCAATATTTTTTCCAAAAGTTTCTGCCAAGAATTTTGCAGCTTCTTCTTTGCCATCAACATTTAAAATATACCATGAACTACCGCCTAGGTTGGAGGCGTTTACAGAACCGTCAATCGATAATCTAGGAATCGGAGCAATTGCCCATTTACCGGATTGGGAAGGTTCCGCCTTAATACTTGGAGTAATCCAGTTTCCTGTAGCTGTTTCTACAATTTCGCCACTGTTTAGAGCGCCTACATATTGACTCCAGTCTGTTGTTTCTTTAAAAATACCGGCATTTACCATCTTTTTATAAATTTGGAACGCTTCTTTCAAAGCTTTATTATCAGCAATATTAGGTGTTTTACCATTCTCTTCCAAATACCAAGAACCGGCCGTTTGAATCATAACACGTAAAATTCCTAAGTCGCTCGGGTCATTCGTAGAAATATATTTTCCTGTTTTTTTATAAATATCGATGGCCATATCAGCGAATTGTTCCCAAGTGATATTTTGGAAATCTTCTAAACTATAACCAGCTTCCTCAATATAGTCTTTACGAAGATATAAACCGGTTACACCAGTGTCAAATGGTAGACCATATTGCTTTCCATCATAGCTAGATGAAGAAATTTTGTATTGAGCAAAATCATCTGTGTTAATATAATCGGAAATGTCAAAAAATGCATCAGGATAAGCTTGTAGAAAACTTTGAGCACGGTAATCTTCAATCAATACAATATTTGGCATACCTTTCGTTGTTCCTGAACTCAAACCGGTGTTCAATTTCTGAACAATATCATCTTGAGAATTTTCGATGATGTTCAGTTTAAAGTCGGAATTACTTTCTTTATAGTACTTTTCAGCAATTTTCATCGCAGCAATATTAAATTTTGGATCCCAAGCCCATACGGTTATGGAACCATCTTTCTTTTCTTTGCTTCCCCCTTGATTGGATTTTTCACCAGAAGAACAACCTGCTATCAATAGTAAGCTAGCAAACAAGAAAATCCATATCTTTTTCATAAAATAATACCTCCTTAGTAAAATGGAAACGTTTCCTTTTCACTAAAATTTTACCATTGTTTATTTAAAAAATCTAGAGTTATTTCTTGATATCTGAAAAATTCATTTCTAACAGGCTACAAAGGCATTACATTTAAGTAACAATTACTGGTTTAAAGTAACTATTTTCTTTACAATTCCTGCAAGTTAAAGAAAAATAATTGCGGTATTTTACTTAAATTACATGTTTTATTTTACTGTATTTTTTACTACTATGTTAATAATATTGAGAAAAGACCTCTTTTTCATAACGATTTAATAACGTTAGGAGAGAATTTGAAAGTAAGCGTGATTACCAAATATCAAAAAGAGCATACCGAAAAGGAATGATAGATATGTCATGAGTCTAGTGATCCGATTGATTTAAAAAAACGGATACGGTGATAGGGTCATTATGAGTTTGTAAAAATATGAAAAATGATGATTATGGTGGATGTGTCCCGTAAGTTTGCTGCCGCAGAAAAGAAATTGGCAGAAGGGAATGTATTTGACGAAGATACTTCTATAAGGAGATTGAGGACAAGCATAATGTATAAATTGATTGTGATTGAAATTGCTCATTAAGATTGAATTGTTTTGTTGTTGAATTATGGTATCGTGTGTCGCTTCCAATCTTTCCAAATGATGTTAAACAACTACTACATCACTTTCGGATTAACCATCAAATCATTATCCATGACAGTCATAAAGTAAAATCACCAACCTGTATATTAGTTGGTGATTTTACATAATCATTAAACAACGATGGTTACTCTCCAGCAGTCTTTAAGAAATAGTTAATCATTGCCAGTTTCCATGAATAGTTGGATTATCATTGTTTATCAGCATTAGGCTATCCCCAATATCCTCGATTTCAGTTTTTTAGGACCGTTTTTATTTCAACAACTCTTCCACTTTGTTTACAACATTTTCAACGGTGAATCCATATTCCTCTATTAATTTATTGCCATTTCCGGATGCACCAAATGTGTTTATGCCAAGAACTGCTCCTTTTTCACCAACGTATTTTTCCCAACCGAAAGGAGATCCCATCTCGATTGCAAGACGAGGCTTCACTGTAGAAGGTAAGACAGATTCTTTATAAGCTTCATCTTGTTGTTCAAAGCGATCCCATGAAGGCATACTCACAACATCAACAGAAATTCCGCTTTCTATTAATACTTCTTGTGCCCGTATTGCTAGTTGAACTTCTGAACCTGTCGCAATTACTAACGCATCCGGAACTTCTTTTTCACCTTTACTGATTATATATGCCCCATGTTTTACACCTACATACGCATTTTTTGCTGTCCCTTCTAATGTTGGCAAGTTTTGGCGAGTCAATACTAATACCGTTGGCTGGTCTTTGCTTTCCAAAGCGAGACGCCATGCAGCTTGGACTTCATTCGCATCTGCCGGCCGGATAACCGAAAGATTAGGAATGGCTCTTAATCCAGCTAATTGTTCAACGGGTTGGTGGGTTGGACCATCTTCTCCTACCGCAATTGAATCATGAGTAAATACATAGGTTACCGGCACACTCATTAAAGCAGATAAGCGAATCGCTGGTTTTAAGTAGTCACTAAATACGAAGAAGGTAGCTCCTTGAACTTTTACACCTCCGTGAAGTGCCATCCCGTTCAGCGCTGCACCCATTGCAAATTCCCGAACACCAAACCAAATATTTCTGCCTGAGTAATTTTCCGGGCAAAAATCACCTTGTCCAACCATATAATTTTTGTTTGATTCAAATAAGTCAGCACTACCACCAATTAAATTTGTAACTTTTTTCACAATGGCATTTAACACTTTACTGGAAGAAACACGAGTTGCGACCGTTTCTCCGGGTGTGAATACCGGTAAATCCTTGTCCCAGCCACTCGGAAGTTCACCGCTAATGGCAGTTTGAAATTCAGTTGCCTTTTCAACATATTTTTCTTTATATTCAGTAAATGTCTTTTCCCACTTCTCTTCAGCAGCCTTACCTGATTCTACAATTTTTTCATTGAAATCAGCATAAACTTCCTCTGGTACTTCAAATTCCGGATAATGCCAGCTGTAAAATTCTTTTGTTAATTTGCTTTCATCTTTACCGAGCGGTGCACCGTGTGATTTAGAAGAACCGGACTTATTTGGTGACCCGTAACCGATAACTGTTTTTATTTCGATTAATGTCGGTTGATCTGTATTTAATCTAGCCTCTTTTATTGCTTGACGGATAGCGTTTAAATCGTTACCGTCTTCAACGCGCAACACTTGCCAACCAAGCGCTTCAAAACGTTTTTGAACATTATCGGAGTTTGTTAGGCTCAAATCTCCATCTAATGAAATATCGTTTGAATCATATAGGACAACCAATTTGCCAAGTTTTAAATGTCCGGCAAGTGATGTTGCTTCATGGGAAATGCCTTCCATTAAGTCCCCGTCACCGACAAGAGCATAAGTATAATGGTCAACAATTTTTAAATCTTCCCGATTATATTTTGCAGCTAGGAAACACTCTGCCATTGCCATTCCAACTGCCATTGATATCCCTTGACCCAATGGACCGGTTGTCGCTTCAACACCGTCCGTATGATGGACTTCCGGATGCCCCGGTGTTTTTGAACCCAATTGACGGAAGTTTTTTAAGTCATCAATTGTAACATGATAACCGGATAGATGTAACAAACTGTATAATAATGCAGAGCCATGACCGGCAGATAAAACAAAACGATCGCGATTAAACCATTTTGGGTTTTTCGGATTATGTTTCATAAATTCGGTCCATAGCACATATGCCATTGGTGCTGCACCCATTGGTAATCCCGGGTGACCGGAGTTTGCCTTTTCAATCATATCAATGGATAATGTTCGAAGCGCATTGACTGATAATTGTTCAACAGAAACGGTGCTAACCATTAGATTTCCTCCTATAGTTTCTATTTTTGTTAAATCAAGTGCAATAGTTGACCGCAAATTGCCCTAATCTATGAAAGGTTTATCACCCAAAAAGGTTAGATATAGTATTGTTTAAAATTGATATAACAAATCATCGTGCTTCGAATGTAAAATTGTTAGAAAAATACATCTTTTTGGGTGTAAACCCTAAAGAACTAGTTACTCTTTTTTTGGAACCTTTTTCCAGTCTTCTAAAAATTGTTTAATTCCTTTTTCTGTTAAAGGGTGGCTCCATAGTTTAGGAAATAGATTCCCGGGGATTGTGGCAATATCTGCACCGGCAATTGCCGCCTCTTCAACATGTTGGAGATTCCGTACACTTGCAGTAATAATTTCTGTTTCGTAATTGTAGTTGGAAAGTACTGTCTTTAGACGTTTAATTAATTGAAGACCTTCCGTACCTATATCATCAAGTCTTCCTACAAATGGGCTAACATAAGTTGCACCGGCTTTTGCAGCCATTAATCCTTGAGCAACAGTGAATATTAATGTAACATTTGTTTTAATACCTTCTTTGGAAAGAATATGGACAGCTGCCAAACCTGCTTCGGTCATCGGGATTTTTACAACGACATTTGGAGCCCATGTTGCAAGAACTCTCGCTTCCTCAACCATTTCTTCTGTTGTTAAACCGATAACTTCTGCACTTACCGGACCGTCTACTATACTACAAATCTCTTTAATAACTTCTTCAAAATCTCTGCCTTCATGAGCGATAATCGTTGGATTGGTCGTTACACCATTGACTAAACCAAGACGTTTTACACGTTTTATTTCATCAATATTTGCTGTATCAAGAAAAAACTTCATGAATCTTACCTCCTATACTTTTTGAGTTAGTTATTTTATAAAGGAAACACTGACGTCCCAATAACTAGAGACAGGAAACACTTTGTTCACTAAAAAACCAGTGGCATGTTTTCGATTGTGATTGGATTTTTTGGAATTACTTTTGCCGGTTTTTAATTTATATTTAAATTTTTTCTATGTCAAAATTCGTTTCAAAACCAGGGTTTTTCCTTACTTGCAAAAATGTTCTGTTTCAACATAACGTAATTTTTTATCTTTTCCATGAATTATTATTGATTTTGTAATAAATTTATTATTGTTTTGGCGGATTCCACTGATTAACATGTTGTTTGTAATACCAGTTGCAACAAAAAGGCAATCTTCTGCATTGACTAGTTGGTCATGGGTAAGTGCCTGTTTCGGATCAGGTAGTCCCATTTGTTTACATCTTTCGTACTCTTCATTTGTTCGAGGCAGTAATCTCGCTTGCATATCCACGTGAGCAGCATCGCTGGGTTTCCATTGCCCAGCTATTTTTAAGCCGACGGACTGCGTTCCCATCTGTCCTATGGAAAATACTTGTGCCAATTGAAGATTCTAGGCATCCATCCTCTCACCTAGATACATGCCCGAAGTATGTCCAAATGCCTCTGGGCCCTTTTGTATCAAGGGATCAGAGGCATTTTGTTTGCATAGCTACTGTCGAACTCGGGTTACATCGTCATTACCTTTAATATCAAAGGCGATTCTGAAAAGAAAAAGCAGGAGTTTATCCTGCCCAGTTGCTTAATTACAACGTTCATAATGAGAAATTTCGTTTCGTTGAAATTGAAGAATTTTAAATCATCGTTTGCATTAATATCCAGAAAAAATCTGCACATAGAGCAGATATGTAAGAGTTTATTCATCCTGCCTTTGTTGTGGTGAAGGCTCCCTGTGTAATTATTTCCTTTCGGCATCTCTAATTTCTCATTTTTACTAAAAATAGTTCAATATTTCACGCGGCGCAAAGTTTTCTATTTTCTGCAACTTTTCCTTGCTCCACCACTTTAACTCTATAAATGTATCTTTCTCATTTTTAGTCATATTTTCGATAGACAATATTGTGTCAGATTGAATAGCAATTTTATAATAAATCTCACGACTTATAAAAGGACCCTTTTTCCCTTCAATTAATACATCCATTTCAAATATTGGTTTGTCATGAATATCAACAACAATGCCAAGTTCTTCGTTTAATTCTCTTTTTAATGCTTCTACTGGAGTTTCATTCTCCTTAACACCACCGCCCGGAGTTACCCATAACACTTTGTTTCCTACAACATCTTTAAATTCAAACTTTTGAAGAAGAATTTTATTAAATTCATTCACTATCACCGCTCTAGAACATTTGCGTATTCTCATTGAATTTCTCCTCTGGCTTTAAATTTTCCCTTGATCTTCAATGATCTTCTTAATCCAATTGTGCAAACCGGTTCAACATCGCTGTCACTAACAATGAATCCCCTAAAAAATTCTCCCATTCCCCAAAGCTTTTGTTGAAAGTAAGGGATGTAAATTTATGTTAGCGAATTTACTCATCTACATTAAAATAGTTAATGTTATGTTTAAAAATATTTTATACATTTTTCCATTGCATCAAGCGTCCACTCTAAATACCATTTTAATTGATCATGACCAGATACATAAAACTTCTCAATTGTATCTTCTTTTGGCACAAAGGTGATGAATACCATATTTCTTAGATTATTAACCTCTTCATTCAATAAATTTTCTTCTTTCAAATACTTCTTTAATTTTACTGGATTAATAATAAAATCCCCGCGTTTATCTCTACATAAGTAACAGGCAGAAGATTCTATATCAAATAAATGTGGTCTAACTGAAAGTGAATCCCAATCAATTAAATTGATTCGATCTTTGATAAATAAGATGTTTGTATTCTGGTACTCTCCATGTGATACTGACTTCCTCATTATGTCATAGTCATTTTTATTAAAATCTAAAGAATCATAAATATCCATAATTCTTTTCTTGTATTGAGCATCAACTTCCCCGAAATAATGATTAATGAGGTTAAATGTTTTTTTAATCATATCATCCGGATTTTGATACCATTTACGAACGCTGAAATTATCATGAAATTCAATTTCGCCCACTTCCGGTGTTATTTCAAGGAAAGTCTCGAGATAACTTCTCGCCAACATTAAATGCGAAAGGTTTGAATGTTGAAATTCTTCACCTTCCCTGTAAGTTGTCATTAACCAAAAACAACTGTCATAATACGTGAAAATTCTGTCATATTTATTCAATACAATATGATTTATCTATCCTTTTTTAATAAGACTACTAAATAATACTTCATTAATTACAATTTCACTAGGTGCTCTTTTTAAAATATATTTTTCATTAATTAAGAGAACTGGATAGGTAATATTACTATTTAATACACGATATTTTTGTAGTTTTATTTGATATAAATCCATTACAGGTAATAATTTCATCATAGAAAGCCGTCCCCCTATATTCTTTTTCGGATGGTGTTGCAAATTTTCTATTGTTTGTTCAATTAATTATTAAACTTCTAAGTAATATAAATTTCTTAAACTATATTTCAATTCTTCAAGTGATTTTTGATCTGATTCATTTAAAACAAATCCACTAAACCTGGATCTAAGTCAATATTTTGGACACAAATAATTTAAGTTTTTATTCAATCTTTGAATCTAATTTATATGAAACTGTTGTGGCTTGACATGGAGCCTCTGTGGGGCATGAGTTCCTGGCTAGGAAGCCAGCTAATTTAAAACCATGCGGGCATGCCATCAAAGGCGATCATGCCCCGCCTCTCCACATCAAGCCGTGCAGCGAATGAATATTGTGGTACATCAAATAGCACAAGTATGAACATCTTCCATTTCTTGTGGTGTTTTATAACCAATACTACCGTGAATTTTTTTACGATTGTACCAGCCTTCAATAAATTGGAAAAGAGTTAGTTCAGCTGATTTAAAATCTATATATTGAACATGATTTACTTCTTCTTTCTTTAATATAGCGTGGAAAGATTCAATACAAGCATTATCATAAGGGCTTCCTTTACAGCTAAAAGAGTGCGTCATGTTAATTTGTTTAATCACTTTTTCGAACTCATCGCTAGTGTATTGCGAACCAAGATCAGAATGAAAAATGACGCCATCACCTAGTCGCTGTGTTCGATAAGCATTTTCTAAAGCTTTTATTATTAATTCTGTCGTCATCGTACGTCCAAAAGAATAGCCAACAATTTTCTTAGAATGTAAATCCATGACCGATGCAAGGTAGCACCAACCGTGTTTTAACGTGTGAATATAGGGAATATCGCCAACCCACTTTTCCATTAATCGTTGTTGTAGAAAAGTCTCTTTGTAAAATATTTTCGCGTTCTACGACCTTTTCCTTACTTGGCGTTGGTCGAAACTTTTCACAGTAATAGATTTGACACCAGCCTTTTTCATCAATCGCTGAACACGTTTAAGGCTTACATAATAGCCTTCTTCACTCAAAAGGTGGTGAATTTTGGATGCACCATAACGTTTGTCGCTTTCATTATGAATTTCAATTATTCTTTCAGTTAATTTATGATTTTCTTGGTCTCGATTAGATATCGTTTTATCGAAAGATTTATAATAAGTGCTTCTTGGTACATCAAGCACGTCACACATTGTTTGAATCGAATGTTTCTTTTTGTTGATCAATACATTCAGTGATTTCAGCACCGTTTACTTTTTTGCGAATATGGCCATAGCTTTTTTTAAGATATCATTTTCCTCTTGAAGTTTAAGCATTTGTTTTTGTAATTTAGCATAATCATCTGGAGTAATAGAAGAACCATCTTCTAAATCCATGGGAGTCAATTTTTTAATCCATGCATAAATAGTTACTTCAGATACGCCATATTCGCTGCTTAAATTTCTAACAGACTGACCTGAGTCATATAAATCAACAATCATTTTACGAAAGTCATCGTTGTACCGTTTGCCGTTATTCTTATGTTTCATCGGACATATCTCCTTGTAATTAACTAAAATGTGTCCATGAAACTATACTAGCATCATATATCTGTGAAAGAAAGAGTAGAAGATCTAGTCTACTAAACCTCCATTTCTAAAAAACTTGTATATTGATTAAACTAATTACATATATAGAGTATCACAAACAAATATTTTGGTTAACGTTTCCATTTTTAACAATATTTTTGTTATATATCACACTATAATATTTTTATCCCTTGAAACAAATAGCCGGTTTTTTTCTGTTACCATTGAGTATACAATTTTTAACCCCTTAACATAAATAACCGGATTTTTAAATTTACCAACCTTTTCTGTTACTGTTTTTATTGCTTTCTCATATTCAAAATCGTACATTTCATATATAATAGGAGTAACAATAGATTGGGAAACACTTAGTTGGGGGGTGATGAATATTTTTATCAACCGGCTTTATAGTTTGGCAGAGTGGATTTCGAAATTAGCCTATTTAAATGTTTTATGGCTACTATTTACTCTTTTCGGACTTATCGTTTTTGGTTTGATGCCCTCTACTGTTTCCATGTTTACGATTATTCGAAAATGGCTGAAGGGTGATGCTGATTTCCCTATATTTCGCACTTTTTCAAAAATTTATAAACAGGAATTTCTTAAAAGTAATATAATTGGGGTTATACTTGCGGGTTTTTATGCAATGATCTTAATTGATTTGTTTTATCTAAATGCTTTAAAAAATTTCTCTATTATTTCAATACTGTTGTATCTATATATGTTTGCAGTCGTCATGACTACTTTATATATTTTTCCGGTATTTGTTCATTATGAATTAAATATTTTTACTGTTTTTAAAAACTCTTTTTTGTTGATGCTTATTAACCCGTTTACAAATATTGTCATTATTTTATCATTGGCAATTACATTTTACGTTATGAAAATTTTACCTGCACTAATTGTTTTCTATGGTGCCAGTTTTCCTGCACTTTCTATAATGGCTTTCTGCTATATGACATTTGAACGCCTGGCGAAAAAGAAAGAAATTAAATCCTTATAAACAAATAGCTCAACTTTTTATTTAAGCAAGTTGAGCCTATCTTATTTTTTCTCATCTTTTAAATAAATTTATAGCGACTTTTTCCAGTCAAAACCAATACAGTTCAAAAATTCTTTTGCTAAAATCATGTGACCGGCTGTATCGGGATGAACCCGATCCCATGCTAAACTAGCTGGATACAGATGATGTAAAACTTTATTAAATGCAGCTTGCGTATCTACCAAAATACAATTATTTTCGTTTGCAATTTTTTTTACAACATCACCATATTGATCCATTGTTCTTCTCATTTGGTCATTATCATTATTTTCTATATAAAAAGGTGTCATTAAAACAATATTTGCTACTTGTGATTTCGTAATACTGACTAATTGCGTTAATGTGCTTTCATATTCGTCTATGTAGACATGGGTTTCTTTTATAAATGGTGAATCATATTGTCGCCAAACATCATTTATCCCAATCATAATTGATAGCCAGTCAGCATTTTGATCGAGAACATCCTTTTGCCATCTTTCTTTTAAATCCCGAACCGTGTTGCCGCTTATTCCTTTGTTAACGACCCGAATTGCCAATTCAGGATAAACAGCACGTATCCATCCATCAATGAAGGAAACATATCCATTCCCCAGTGCTCTGAATAAGCCTTTTCCATCTGGTTTTAGCCGTTCGCAGTCTGTCACGGAATCTCCTATAAACAATAATTTCTGACCTTTTTCTAATAACATTTTTTTCCTTCCTTCTATAATAATTATTCTTGACCTATCTTTAACAATTCACTTACTGTAACTAGTTTATATCCTTGAAAAACTAGTTCAGGTACAAGTTGTCGAACCGCTTCAATCGTTTGTGAACGATCACCGTAACCATCGTGAAAAATGAGGATACTACCATTTTTCACATGATTCCTTGATTTCTCTAGAATAAAATCTGTACCCGGTCTTTCCCAATCAATAGCATCCATATTTAGGGCTCCCATTGCCGTATAACCCATTCGAGATAACAATAATTCTACCTGCTCATTAAAAGCGAAATAAGGAGGACGTAAAGTGGTTGGTTTCCTTCCTACCAGACGCTCAATTAATCTTTCATTTAGTTGAATTTCTTTTATACATTCCTCTTCACTTAAGTCGGACAATCTTGCATGAGTGAAAGTGTGATTTCCGATTTCATGTCCTTGTGCGACCACTAGTTTTACAATTTCAAGATTTTTTACAATCTGTTCCCCAATCATGAAAAACGTTGCCTTCGCTTTCACACTTGCTAGAACCTCTAATACTTGTGGTGTATAAATTGGATTTGGACCATCATCAAATGTAATTGCGAGCGCTTTTTTATTCGTTTTTACTTCATTAATGATCGCCATGTCTCTTTTCTCCCTTTTCAAATAAAGTCAAACATCATTCAGTGGGGGTACTAATATAAAGATTTTCTTATGTATACAGAGAAAGTTTTCGTTCCGGTTTGAATTTATTATATTTGAAAGAGGTAAATCCTTTTATCAAAGAATATACCTCATCTTTTATTCAATTTCCTGTATTCAATTATCCTTTAACCGATCCCGCTGCTAGCCCCTCAATAATTCGGTCACTCAAAAATAAATAAACGAGCAAGATCGGTAAAATACTAATGACAAGTGTCGCACCAATGGCACCCCAGTCAGTTAAATATTGACCGACAAAGTTATTAACACCAACCGTAATAGTTTTCCATTTCTCTGAGCTAATAAATGTGTTAACGAATACAAACTCATTCCAATTGTAAATCATATTAATGATCGCTGTTGTTGAAAGAACAGGTGCAGTCATCGGAATGGTAATTTGAAAAAAAATCCTGTGAACTGAACAGCCATCCATAACAGCTGCTTCCTCTATTTCTCTTGGCAAACTTTGATAAAACCCTAATAAAATCATAATCGTAATTGGTAAATTAAAAGTTGTATATGAAATTATGATGGAAAGTGGGTTATCAATTAGGTTTACTTTATTAAAAATATTGAATAACGGTATTAATGTCGAATGTAATGGAATCATATAAGCAGCCATGAATAAAGCCAATACAAAGCCTTTTAATTTCCATTCCATTCTAGTAACTGCAAAGGTGACGAAACTCCCCAGTATAAGTGTCAAAATAACTGCAACAATTGTATACCAGACACTATTAAGGAAATAATTATTGATTCCTCCTGTTGTCCAAGCATCAATATAATTATCCCATTGCGGATCTTGAGGTAAAGCAAAAGGCGACATTCCAAATACTTCTTGATTCGTTTTTAATGATAATTGGAACAGCCATATTAAGGGATAAAGTTGCACGAGTGCTACAACAATAAGTACCAAATAGAGAATTACCATTCCAATCTTTTTTAAAAGCGAGGTGTAGCCTGTTTTAGGAGTGAGTTTTGTACTTTTCGTCGTTAATTCATTTGGGTTCATCTTGTCCCCCTCCATTTAATTATCCTCTTTTGTTTTCATTAATTTTTGAATCGTCCAAGTTGCAACCATACTAATAACTAATAATCCAAAACCAATCGCACTACCATAACCAAAATTATATTTGCCAAAAGCCTCCTTATACATGTATGACGCCATAACTTCTGTGGCATGTCCAGGCCCGCCACCAGTCATAACATAAATTAAATCAAAATACTTTAATGAACCGACAATTGCTAAAATGACTAACACTTTTAACACACCGGAAATCAGCGGAACTTTTATCTTATAAGCAATTTGGAATGCATTCGCTCCATCAATTCTTGCAGCCTCGATTAATTCTTCGGGAACATTTACCAAGGCTGCATAGATAATAATTATATAAAATCCAGCATATTGCCAAACAATCGGAATAAAGATAGCATATAATGCAATTTCCGGATCAGCTAACCACAAAGGTACATTTTCAACACCTATGGATGTAAGAAAGCTATTAATTAAACCATTCATTGGATCAAAAATCTTAATCCATAATTGAGCAATAGCCACTGATGATAAAAGCATTGGTATGATGTATATTTTTCTAAATATATTTGCCCCTTTAATTTTACTTGCTAAAACTAAAGAGACGATTAAATAGCCAATTAAACTTAGAACTGAGAAAAGACCTAATAGAATGGAGTGCCAAGTACTTTCCCAAAATAGCTTATCTTGGACTAACTTAATATAATTATCCAGTCCAATGAATTTCATTTCTCCTACTCCGTCCCATTTCATCAAGCCATAGTAACCGGTTAAAATCATAGGAATATAGATGAGGAACAATACCAGAAAAAGTGCAGGGAGCACATAGAGAGCAATAACTGTTTTATTAGACATTACATTTTTCATTGTATTTACTCCTTCTCTATTACAAATCAGAGGGTATATCCACTTTACCTATACCCCCTAATTTGAGAGATTAAAAGCTTTAAACTTATTTTTCCGCAGCTTCTTCAGCAAGTGCATTATCATGTTGTTTTGCAAACTCTTCTGGAGTAACTTGTTTACCATAAAGTGCGGTAATTAAATCATGATGCAACTCTGACACATTTGGAGTAGCTTGTGTATCGAACCAAGTTGTTACGTTTGTTGCATTGTTTATATCGTTTAATACATCGATATACATTGGATGAACATCTAATCCTTCCGTATTCACTTTTGTTGCTGGAAGAATTCCGGCACTTTCAACTGACCTTTTTCCCCACTCTTTTACTAAGTATGCGGCAAAGTCTTTAGCTTGATCTTTATGCTGAGATTTTTCCGCAACAAATGCACCTAATCCGGGACCACCTACATAACTATTACTGTCTGTTCCCTTTCCACCTTCAACGATTGGAAATTTAAAGTACCCAACTTTATCTTTAAATTCTTGAGAAGTATCCGGGCTAGTCGTGAAGTTTGGCAATTCCCAAGTAGCTGTTAAAAACATAGCAGCTTGTTCGTTCAAGAAGTAACCTTTTGCATCATCATTTGAGAATGCTGTATTACCCTTAACAAAGAATCCCGAGTCAACAAGATTTTGAATTTCTTCCGCTGCTTTCACTATATCTGGATCAGTCATCTTAACTTTTCCTTGGATGACATCAGTTAAAATAGTAGGACCTCCGATTCGATCAGCCAAATACATAAACCACATCGATGCCGGCCAGCCATCTTTTGAGCCAACTGTAGCTGGGATGATACCGTTTTTCGATAGTGTTTCACCAATTTTTTTCAAGTCTGCAAATGTTTTAGGTTCTTCAAGATTATATTTTTTAAAAATTTCCTTGTTATAGAATACATAAGTAATATTCATTTCCATTGGAAGAGCATAGGATTTCCCGTCAAATGAGTAAGATTCAACCGTACCAGGGACAAATTGATCCTGAAAATCTTTTTTGATTATGTCATCTAGTGGTGCGAATTGTCCCCCTTTTGCATAAGGTTCAGCAAAACCGTTAGACCACGTTAAACCAACATCTGGCAATTCATTTGAGGCTGCTAAAACTTTTATTTTGTCTCGGTACTGGTCCGGGTTCAATACTTCAACATCAATCACAACATCTTTATTTTCAGCTTCATAATCTTTAATAATTTCTTTTACAAGATTAAAATAAGCTGAGGAACTTCCTTGTGGCCAATCATGCATAAATTTTAAATGAATTTTCCCATCACCGGACTTTTTTCCACCGTTCGATTCATTTGAGGATGAGCAGCCTGACAATACAAGACCAATAATTAAGACAAATAAGGTTATTATTGATAACGCTTTCTTCTTTGACATGAAAAGACCTCCCTTTTTATTTAAATTTAAGTGAAGTTGGAAGAACTTCCTTATAAAAACAGTCTATCATCGGGAGCTTTTTCAAAAAAGGTAACAATGATTAGGAAAAATACCATTATTTTTAGATAATTATAAACCTTTAATATTGCTGTTTCCGGTAACTGTTTGGGGTTGTCCCCTCTAATTCCTTAAAAAGTTTGATAAAATATTTCGTTGTTTTATAGCCACATTCCTCCGCAACCTCCGATATAGGTATGTTTGTTGTAATTAGCAGCTCCTTGGCTCTTTGAATTCTCCTTCTCGTAATATATTCGCTAAAGGTCAGGTTTACTTGCTCTTTGAATAAAACACTGAAATAGCTTGGATTCAAGTGCACATATTCCGCCACATCTTTTAAAAATAGTTCCTTTTTTATATTGATGTCAATATACTGGATTGCTTTACGAATAGGTTCAGGTGCTTGATTATTTTTATCAAACGCATCAACAAGTTTTTTATCTACTACTTTTTCAATAACATCAACTCTCTCTCTTTTTTCAACAATATGAACGGCTTCCTTAATGACATCTAACAACTCTTTCTTACTAATCGGTTTGAGTAAATAGTTGATTACTCCAAAACCAATTGCTTTTTGTGCATACTCAAACTCCGGATAAGCAGACATAACAATCACAACAGGTGATTGCTCCTCATTCTTCATTATCTCCAGTATTTCCAAACCGGTTATTTCAGGCATGCGAATGTCCATCAATAATATATCAACTTTGCTTTTTTTAATTATTTGTAATGCTTCAATTCCGTTTGCAGCAGTAATGACTTGATGTTTTCCCTCTTCCCATCTATCAATAATTCTTTTTATTCCTTCTCTTGTTCTCGGCTCATCGTCCACTATTAATATAGTTTTACCATACATTAAAAATCTCCCCTATGAATTGGAACTTCGATTGTGACCATTGTTCCCTCATTTTTACGACTTCTTATGGTAAATTTTTTTTCTAATTCTTCTTTATAGTAAAAATAAAGGCGTTTTTTTACATTAGAAAGTGCCATCCCTTTTCCGGTAATTTCACCATTATTTAAAGCATTCTTGACATCCTGTAACTTTTCCTCATCCATCCCTGCTCCGTCATCTTTAACTGTAATTCTCACAAAGTCTGTTCTCTTAATTTTCTGAACCGAAACAATAATGGTACATTGATTAAGTTGATTTCCTGAACCGTGGATAACCGCATTTTCAACTAAAGGCTGAATTAACAATTTAGGAATTTTTATATTTTTTAATTCTGTAGGCAGCAATAACTTCCACTTAATTCGATCAGCAAATCGAAATTTAATAATTTCTAAGTAATTTTCAATATGATTAAATTCTTCACTAAGTGTAACCCAATCATCATTAGTGTTCTTACTAATCGTATAGCGGAATAAATTTGACATTGATACAACGATATTAGCAAGTTCTTCTTCCCCTTTATATTCCAACGACCAACGCAATGAATCTAATGTGTTATATAAAAAATGAGGATTAATTTGTGCTTGTAATGCTTTAAGTTCACTGTAACTACGGATTATTTCTTTTTGATACACCATCTTAATTAAATGGTTTGTTTCCCTCGCAAGTTGGTTATATGTACTATTTAATTCATTTATCTCATTTACAGTCGGCTCATTCGGATTAATCGCCAATAATCCTTCGTTCGCCAGTCTCATTGTATTCGTCAAATTGGTGATCGGCCTTGTTATCATATTTGAAAGAAACCATGAGCATATGAAAAAGATTAAAATTCCAATAAATCCGGATACGATAATACCTATACTTATCCCGTTTAGACCTTCAGTTAAAGCGGTCACGGGAGTTAAAATCAAAACAGTAAATCCGTCTTTAGAAATTTGTTTGGTAACCATATACTCGGTATTGTTAATGACAGTCGTAGATTTATTTTTAAAAGAAACAGGACTTATTTTTCCGGGATAATTGGAATAAATGGGGTCTAATTTTTCGTCAAGTACGAAAGTATATTGCTTACTATTTTTCATTTTTGTTATTGAAAAATAGTTTTTATAAACTTGAATTAGTAAATAGCCTGCATTTTCAAAACTTTTGTCCATTAAATTTATTCTTCTTATCGCCAAATAATAATTTCTATTTTTCGGATCTTCACCAATCCAGACTAATTTTCCCTTAGCATAATCAGCTTCATTTATCCATTTCACGTTTATCCGATTAAACAATTTATTGGTGTCATTTAAAGGTAATAATTGTTCTAAACTTTCCGTATACAATTCAACCGAATATATTCCTTCTGTGTTCGCTTGAATATTGTTAACAGCGTTATACAAGCTTTGCAAGTCAGAAAATGGAATTTGTTCTCCTTTATATTTTCGTGTAAATATATCCTGGATTCGTGGATTAGTAATGATAAATTTTGTGGCCGTATTTAATTGCTCAAACAGGGAATCAATTCGACCACTAGCCTCAAGTGCTGTCTGTCTAATTTGATCTTCTGCATTCCCCTTTATAAGTAAGGAAACTTGACTTAAGGTAATTGTTGTTACAATAGATAAAACAATAACCATTACAGTCAGAAACACAAACAAAATTTGATTTCTTAAAGTATTCCATTTTTTTAGCAAGTTCCACATGACTGATTACCTTTCTTTCATTAATGTAAAATACGTACTAACTATTATTAAGTAAAATTTATATTAACCCATTGTTTTCTTATTTGGAAAAAAGGAAAGGTAAACATAGAGAAATGTAGCATAACTTGGAGTATTTTTAAATTTGGTTTTTAGATTTCTTTAGAAATAATAACTGTTATTTTACATGAACAGATAGTCGTCTTTGAAAAATCATAACGACTATCTGAACTTAAAAGATAGATACTAAAATGTTTTCGATAACTTAAGCTTTATATATAAAATAATCAAAATCTGCTGCGATTCTCTCACCCGAGGTATCTTGACAATGCATACCGACAAATGCACCAGTAAAGAAACCCCCACCTTGGATATAATCATCTGAAAGTTTATAAGAATAAAATGTTACTGGAATCTCAAACCATGTTGTACCATCAAAGGAATACGAGTATGCATAAGTATTGGTTTTAACAATCACTCGCATGTACACATAATCTACATCATTCGGGATAATAATTTCCTGACCTTTTAAAGGTTGATCAAAGGTAAAATTATCGCATGACATTAGTTCAAGGATTCTACCTTTTTCTTCATGCCAAGTAATTTGTAGTGTTGTCCAGTTTTGTGTATTATAGTAATTTACTAATCCGGCAGCTTGTTGAAACGTTTCCGGTTTAAAGGCTACTTTTGTTTCTGCAGTAAAATTAAAATGTTGCCAACGTCTTGCGACAAATGCCTGAGTAAATTTTGATGTTAACGATTCCCGACCATAGAGTCTCAAATGACTTGGGTTGTCTGTGAGGGATAGCGTGTCACTTCCAAGCGGTATTCGCAAAGTTTGAAAATGTAGATTTAAATTTTCAGAATCAAAATCGTCTTTCACAGGGAAGTCTCTTTCCCATTTCACTTCTTCTACTTTCGGACCTTCTACTTCCAATGAAGGTTGATTTCCACCAACAACATACGGCCAACCATCTTTCCATTCTAATCTTTGAATGGCTGTTTCTCTCCCCAATGGACAAAAACCACGAGGGTCGAGCAACGGCTGATCTCCCTTTGGCAGCGGTCGTCCGATTAAATGAGCCAAAAACCATTCATCGGTATGAGTATGAACGATGGAGGCATGCCCAGCTTTTTGCAATGGATTTCTTGGATACGGATATGAAGTAATGATTGGGTTTCCCGGATGTACTTCATAAGGTCCCCAAATATCTTTCGAACGAGCTATTGTTGCTTGATGTTCATATCTTGTACCACCTTCCGCTGTAAGTAAATAGTAATATCCATTGATTTTATATAAATGTGGTCCTTCTACAAGTTTTACATCTGTTCCTTTAAAAATAATTTTTTTCGGTCCGATGAGTTTCTGATCTTTCACACTATATTCTTGCATAAGAATGCCATAGAAATTATGATGGCCGACGCGATGATCCCAGTACATATTCACTAAATATTTTTTTCCATCTTCATCATGAAACAGCGAAGGATCAAATCCGCTGCTATTCAAATAAATCGGATCAGACCATTCCCCGTCAATCGTGTCACAAGTGACTAAGTAGTTATGACCATCTTTCCATTGGCCTTCTGTTACTTTTACATCCGTATAAATTAACCAAAATTTACCGTCATGATAGGACAAATCCGGAGCCCAAATCCCACCGGAATCCGGATTTCCAAGCATATTTAGTTGGCTTAACCGATTTAGTGGTCTTGAAACTAAACGCCAATTTTTTAAGTCTTTTGAATGATAGATCCCAACGCCCGGAAACCATTCAAATGTAGAGACAGCAATATAATAATCTTCCCCGGCACGACAAATGGACGGATCTGCGTTAAAACCAGTCAATACAGGATTTTGAATTTTTACCATTTAAATACACCCCTTTTTTAAATAATGAATAAGTTAATATCGGAATTCTACCAATTTTCTATTTAAAATTTTTGTATGCTCATAAACCTCCTGATAAATCTTAAATAACTCACGATACCGCTTAACATTTTCGGGAATTGGCTCATATACTTTGACAACATCCAAAAATTCATCTGCACATTGGTCCAAACTGTCAAACCAACCGCATCCATATGCGGCAAGCATAGCAGCACCCATACCCGGACCTTGCTCACTTGCTAGTTTCATAATTTTAGCATCGTATATATCGGCTTGAATTTGTAGCCATGTTTCATTTTTAGCACCACCGCCAATTGAAATAATCGTGTCAATTTGCTTGCCGGCTCCTCGGAAGATTTCAATTGATTCATTTAAGGAAAAGGTAATCCCTTCAATGACAGCCCTTACAAAATGTGCCCTTGTATGTTTCGAATCGACGCCGATAAAGCCCCCTCGAATATTGGCATCAGGGTGCGGTGTCCGTTCCCCAACGATGTAAGGGGTGAACAACAAACCATTCGAACCAACCGGAACTTCTTCAATTTCCGATACAAAGTCATTAAAGTTTTCATCATTAGCAAATACCTCTTTAAACCAGCTGAGACTGTATCCTGCAGCTAATGTCACACCCATTGTATAGTAGGCATCCTCTTTTGCGTGATTGAAATAATGAACTTTCCCTTTAAAATCACGATCTTTTGTTTCTTCATAAGATAAGACTACACCGGAAGTTCCGATACTGCACAGCGTTTTATCGGATGAGAGAATGCCGGCCCCAATTGCTCCACATGCATTGTCCGCCCCGCCTGCAAATACTTTTGTTGCTTCATTTAAACCTGTTTTATCGGCAAATTCCTTTGTTAACGTCCCAATGAAATCACTCGACTCCACCAATGGCGGACAAATAGTTGGGTCGATTCCCAATGCTTCACAGAGCTCCCCGCTCCACTCTTTTTTCGCAATATCGAGCAGCAATGTGCCGGCTGCATCTGAATAGTCCATATGAATTTTTTCGGTCATTCGGAAACGCAAATAGTCTTTTGGTAGCATAAACACATGAATTTTTTCAAAAATATTTGGCTCGTATTGTTTTACCCAAAGAATTTTTGGTAAAGTAAAACCTTCCAACGCAACGTTTTTCGTAACTTCAAGCAGTTTTTCTTTCCCAATAATATGATAAATTTGTTCACATTGTTCTGTTGTCCGTGTATCATTCCAAAGAATCGCATTTCTAAGTAATTGCAGTTGTTCATCTAATATAACAAGTCCATGCATTTGACCTGAGAAACTGATTCCTTCTATATCTGACGGATTGCCGTGAAAATTTGCAACAAGTTCGACCAATGCTTCGGTCGTTTTTTCCACCCATTGGTTTGGATCTTGCTCACTGTAACCGGACTTCTCTTGGATTAACGGGTATGATTTCGAAACTTCCCCGGCAACCATACCCTTTTGATCGACCAATAAAACTTTTACAGAACTGGTCCCCAGGTCTACTCCTATCACATATTTCATTTCACATCTTCCTTTTTCACATAATGGAAAAAACAGCTGAACCCGTTTGAGAGTTCAGCTATTAATTTTTTTTAAGGGGGGGTATTCGTATTTAAAAAGCAGTTAACAAATATTGGTTAACCAATGCCCGTAATTCTTCAACACGGCCGGATTCATTTTTGAATTCTTTCATGTCTAGAACATGTTCTTCTAATGTTTTGAAATCTGCTTTCCCTTGGATGATTTCTTTGCCAATCCCTTCATTGTAACTTCTGTAACGGTTTGCAATGAAATCATCGAGAACATGATCTTCAATTAATTTATGTGCCACTTTTAGACCAACTGCAAAACTATCCATGCCTGCAATATGGGCACGGAATAAATCTTCCGGTTCAAAGGAGCCTCTTCTGACTTTTGCATCAAAGTTTAAGCCACCTTTGCCCAATCCGCCATTTTTAATAATTTCATACATTGCGAGAGTAGTTGCATTAAGATCTGTTGGAAATTCATCCGTATCCCAACCAAGCAACGGGTCACCTTGGTTTGCGTCAACTGAACCAAGCATCCCGTTGATTCGGGCAACACGTAATTCATGTTCAAAGGTATGTCCGGCTAATGTTGCGTGGTTTGCTTCAATATTAAATTTGAAATATGGATCTAAGTTATATTTTTTCAAGAAAGCAATTCCTGTCGCCACATCAAAATCATATTGATGTTTAGTCGGTTCTTTCGGTTTCGGTTCAATTAAAAATTGACCGGAAAAACCGATTTCTTTTGCATAATCAACAGCCATTTGGAAGAAGCGTGCCAAGTTGTCTTGTTCCAGCCCCATATCTGTGTTTAGGAGTGATTCATATCCTTCACGCCCGCCCCAAAATACATAGTTTTCTGCACCTAGGCGTTTCGCAACTTCCAACCCTTTTTTCACTTTTGCCGCAGAGAAAGCAAATACATCTGCGTTGCAAGAAGTTGCCGCACCATGAACAAAACGCGGATGAGAGAACATATTTGCCGTATTCCAAAGTAGTTTGGTTTTGCTCGTTTTCATATAATCTTCAATCATATCAACAATTTCATCAAGGTTTTTATTTGTTTCCCGAAGCGTTTCTCCTTCTGGTGCGATATCTACATCATGGAAACAGAAGAACGGCGCATTCAGTTTTTCAAAGAATTCAAATGCTGCTTCAACACGAGCTTTTGCTAACTCCATTCCTTTCAGATGATTCCATGGGCGAATCATATTACCATGACCAAATGGATCTGTTCCGTCATATGTGAATGTATGCCAGTAAGCAACACCAAAACGTAACCATTCTTCCATGGTACGGTCGCCAATTATTTCTTCCGGATTATAGAATTTAAATGCTAGTGCGTTTTTAGATGTTGGTCCCTCATATTGAATTTTGGAAACGTTTTCGAAGTATGCCATAGTAGTTCCTCCTAATTTTTCAAAATATCTATTTATATTCATAACAACCACAAACTTATTATAACATGCGGGAACTAGTTTGTCTATTAGATAAACAAAGTTTTAAAAACTTACTTTCCTCTTAAATACTTAAAAATTCCTTTTAAACTGTTGCTTTCTTTTGACTATAAATATCCATCCAAACAGCAAACAATAGGATACTTCCTTTTACAATGTATTGCCAAAATGCTTCCAAGTTCATCATACTCATTCCATTATCAATACTAGCCATAATTAAAGCACCAAAAATAGATCTAATTACATTACCTTTACCACCCATTAAACTTGTGCCACCGATAACGCAAGCAGCAATGGCATCCATTTCATAAGAGGTACCGGCACTTGTAGTTGCAGCATTCAATCTCCCTGTTAACAAAATTCCTGCTAAACCAGCTAAAGCACCCATGATAACGAATACCCATAATGTATTTCGTTTGATATTAATCCCGGACAATGCAGCAGCTTCCGGGTTACCACCAATTGCATATAAATATCTACCAAAGGAAGTTTTCATTGTAACAAAAGCAACAATAATTCCAATTGTTAGGACGATTAAAAATGGAACTGGGATGCCAAAATATCTATTTAACATATATACAACAAGTAAAAGAAGTACAGAATATGCAGTTATTTTTCCATAACTAACAATATGACTTGGGACTATTAAACCAAGACTTTGCCTTTTATTTCTTTGTCTATAGGTAAAATAAAACATTAGAACTATACCAATAATAGCCAAAATATATCCTAGAAGATATGGTAAATAACTTGTTCCTATTGCCATAAAGCTTTCTTTTAATGGGGCAATTGTTTGTCCGTCGGTTATACCAATTAATATGCCTCTAAAGATTAACATGCCCGCTAACGTAACAATAAAAGCAGGTACGGCTCTGTAAGCAACCCACCAACCATGCCAAAATCCAATCAATGCACCAATTGCAACTGCCGCAAGAACAACTGCCCAAGTATCCCACCCGTGCCAAACTTGCAATATAGCAGCAATACCTCCTGTTAATCCAACAATTGAACCTACAGACAAATCAATTTGGGCAAGAATCAAAACAAGAGTCATACCTATTGCTAACAGTGCAATAACCGACATTTGAGTAAATAAGTTGGATACATTCCGTGAAGAAAGAAATTCTCCACCTGTAAAAAATCCAAAAATTACAACGATCAGTAAGAATGCAATTATTAATACATATGCTTGTAAATCAATTTTAAATGAAATCTTGGAACTGAAAGAACTTTTTCCACCACTATTGTTATTAAGATTTGCTTTCATATATTCTTACCTCCAGTCGCCAATGCCATAATTTTTTCTTGAGTGGCTTCATTTCTGGATAGTTCTCCTGCTATCTTTCCCCCCGACATGACAAGCACTCGATCTGACATACCTAATACTTCTGGTAATTCGGAAGAGATAAGGATGATACCTACACCTTGCTTAGCCAGTTCAACGATAATTTTATAGATCTCATACTTTGCCCCAACATCTATTCCTCTTGTTGGTTCATCAAGAATTAGTATTCTTGGATTATTTAAAAGCCATTTACTTAGTACCACCTTTTGTTGGTTCCCACCACTTAATTGGGACACCTTTACTTCAAGATTTGGGGCTTTTAACTTCATCCTGTTATTGATTTCTTCTGCCTTTTTCACTTCCATTGCTTGGTCTATAACATTAAATTTCATAACTTGTTTTAAGGATGCTAGAGTCGTATTTTTCGTAATATCCATTCCTAAAACTAAGCCAAATCGTTTACGGTCTTCGGAGACGTAGGCAATACCAGCTTCAATCGCATCACTCGGATTTTTTATATTTTTTTCTGATCCTTCCACATTGACACTTCCAGAGTATTTACCATTGTTATATCCGCCTATAAGACTGGTAAACAATTCGGTCCTTCCAGCTCCCATCAAGCCTGCAACACCCAAAATCTCACCCTTTCTCAATGCAAAGGAGGCATCCTTGATTATCTGCTTTCCCGTTCCTTTATGAGTAACAGAATACTCTTTTACTTCTAACACGGTATCACCTAATTTTCGTTTTTCATACGGATATATTTCTGTCAAACTCCTTCCTACCATTTTTGTAATAATTTTTTCTTCGGTCATATCCCCTACCGGATCTGTACTAATTGTTTCTCCATCTCGGAGGACAGTAACAGAATCTGCAATTTCTAAAACCTCAGATAATTTATGAGAAATATAAATGCAAGTAACCCCTTTCGCTTTTAAATCCCGTAAAATATTCATTAATAATTCTACGTCACTCTCAGTCAAAGCAGTCGTTGGTTCATCCAAAATGATAATTTTCGCATCACTGGTTAACGCTTTTGCAATTTCAATTAATTGCTGTTTCCCTACACTTAAATTTCTCACTTTTGTTTGTGGATCGATATCTAAACCGATTTGTTTTTGCCATTTCATTGATTCTGCATACAATAAATTCCAGTCAATAACTTTTCTATGTATCAATTCATTATTTAATAATATATTTTCCGCGACACTCATCTCGCCGACTACCGCTAACTCTTGGTAAATGATAGCAATCCCAGCTTGACGAGAATCATGTATAGATTTGAACTGTACTTCTTGACCGTTAATAAAAATTTTTCCATCATATGTTCCAAAGGGATAAACACCACTTAGGACTTTCATTAGTGTCGATTTTCCAGCACCATTTTCACCACATAAAGCATGTATCTCCCCTTTACGAACGGAAAATGTAACGTTATTCAATGCACGTACACCTGGAAACTCCTTCGTTATTCCTTTCATTTCTAGAATATATTCCATGACTTATTCCCCTCCTTTTTGCCCCATGTCAAAACTTTCTTCAACACGGGGCTATAGTGCCAAATGGAGAAAGTAAAATTATCCCACTAATTAAGGTCGTGCAGGACGTTCTCCTTCTGGAACATTTTTGTAAACATCGTCATAGGATTGAAATCCATCTTTGATAACTGTATCAACAAGATTGTCTTTATCGACCATAATCGGGTCAAGTTTAATGTATGGTACAGCTTTTTTCCCGTTATTGATCGTGTCATCTGTTTCAATTTTTTCACCTTTTCCAAGTTTTACTGCAACTTCTGCTGATGTAGTGGCTAGTGTTTTAATTGGTTTATAAACTGTCATGGTTTGTGTACCTTCAGCAATTCTTTGACAAGCAGCTAAATCGGCATCTTGTCCGGAAATTACTACTTTTCCAGCAAGACCTTGCGCATCAAGAGCCTGAATTGCACCACCTGCAGTAGCATCATTTGATGCTACAACAGCATCAATTTTATTATTATTAGCAGTTAAAGCATTTTCCATTATTCCCATTGCTTTGTTTGCATCCCATTTTTCAACCCATTGGTCCCCGACAACTTTAATATCTCCTTTATCAATAAGCGGCTGTAAAATATTCATTTGACCTTTCCTAAATAATTTTGCATTATTATCTGTTGATGATCCGCCCATTAAGAAGTAATTTCCTATAGATACCTTTTTAACTAAATATTCTGCTTGTAATTCTCCAACTCTCTCATTATCAAAAGATACGTAAGCATCAACATCCGAGTTAGTTACTAATCTATCATAAGCTAATACTTTTACTCCTTCTTTTTTCGCTTGTTCTACCACTGGTGATAATGAATCACTATTTACTGCAATAATAACTAAAACATCAATACCTTGTGATAACATATTTTGGATTTGGGTCAATTGTTTTGATTCATCATTGTCAGCCGATTGTACAATAACTTCTGCACCTAACTCTTTAGCCTTTTCAACAAATATATCCCTATCGTGTTGCCATCTTTCTAATGATAGGTCTGTTACTGACAAGCCAATTTTTAAATTACCATCATCTGAAGATTTTGAATCATCTTTTTTCTGCTCTCCATTTCCGCCACCTGCATCCTGACCACATGCAGCTAGGCTGATTGTTAGCATAAAAATCACCAAAATGGAAAAAACCTTTTTTAACTTCTGCATAGAATTTTCCCCCTCCATAAATTATTAAACCGCTTACATAATAGATTATAACAGCACCTAATTTGTTTGTCTAGTGGATAAACAAATTAGGTGCTGTTAAAACCTTTAGCCAAGTAGACGAATACTATATGTTGTTAATCTAGAATCAAAACCCTGTCTTAAACATTTAATGCAGGACATTTCTATTCAGGTATGTGAATACGGGTTCTTCCAAAATTGCTAGATTTCTTCATTGGTCGTTAGTAGAAGTAAGTAATCAGTAAAGGAATACGTCCATATCAAATATCTATTCAACTGTGAGGTATGTGAATAAATCGATGTTACTTTTGAATTATTTCTTTAGAATTTTCCATTCTAACTTGATTTTTTTATAAAAAATAGCAGGATTTCTTAACCTGATATCGAAAATTGTATATAATCCCCCCTTACTTATTCATCCTGATTCAATTGCACAAATCACTTTCATTCCTAAGTATGGAATCATATTTAAAAAGGAGTGACAACATGCCTGTTCTTACCTACGTTTATGAAGATGCAGGTACGTCAAGGTATACAGATCATGACCAACTTTTTAAAGAACTAATTCATACGTTTTTCGCAGAATTTCTCGAGTTGTTTTTTCCCGAAGTGCATAAGTATATCGACTTTTCGGCGATTCGGCCGCTTTCCGAGGAAGTATTCACTGATCTCTTGGGAGGCGAAAGTCGGCGTGCTGATATTGTTATCGAAGCAACATTAAAAGGGGAAGAAACAATACTCATTATTCATGTCGAACCACAAAGCTACTACCAAGCAAATTTCCATGAGCGCATGTATCTTTACTTTAGCTTGCTTTATAATAAATATAGGAAACCAATTTTACCCATAGCAGTCTTTAAGTATGATAAAAATTATAACGAGAAAAATGAATTTTCGATGAGCTTTCCATTCTTCCATGTATTAAGCTTTCAATTTTTAACATTGACATTGCGAAAATTGCGTTGGCGTGATTTTATTCACTCGAACAACCCGGTTGCGGCAGCACTACTCTGTAAGATGGGCTTTACAGAAGCAGAAAGGGTTGAAGTGAAGAAGGAATTTTTGCGAATGCTGGTTCGAATGCAACTTGACCCGGCACGTCAACGGTTGATCTATGGTTTTTTTGAAAGGTATTTAAAATTGACCGATGAGGAGGAGAAAGTTCTCATGCAAGAGGTTAACAAATTAGATCCTGAATTAGCAAGCAAAATCATGGAATTGCCGATTTCTTATGAGGAAAGAGGGAAGGAAATCGGAAAAGAAATTGGAAGAAATGAGGAAAAACGAGAAATTGCTAAAAAAATGATTTTAAAAGGCCTCTCTCCAAATCTTATAGCTAAAGTTACTGGTCTAAGTCATGAGGAAATTAAAGTCCTCAGCGACAGTATTAACAATTAAAATATGCCCTAATTTTTCTGGGAAATTGTTGATACTGTATTTTTTATTAAAGACAAAAATGAAAAAAGTAGAAGGTTTTCATAGCTAAAAAATGGAACGTGTATATAGACGTTCCATTTTTTTGAATTTTTTTAACACAACATAAAAATAAACAAACGAAATTATTGGGTATCAAGAATCGAAACTGCGTTATTTAGGAACTGATCAATCATTTGGGCAGAAACACCTATTGCAGCGGAATAATATGCATGCTTGGAAAAACTAATAATCAAATCCTTTTGATGGTATTTCATTGTGTGGTTTTTTATAAATTTTTCTATCGATTTTTCAAGCCAGTCTTTTGCCATTGCAAGTCGATTACCAATAATGACTTGTTCCGGATTAAAGATATTAATAATATTATTTATTCCGACTCCCAGATACATGCCTATTGAATGGAAGAGATTGATTATATCCTCATTCCCACTATTTGCAAGTTCAAGTAATAACTCTATAGACAAAGTTTCCTCAGTGATATCAGTTAATTTTAATTTTCTTGCCTCTTCTAATAACGCTTTTTCGGAGGCATAAAGTTCCCAGCAGCCACTACTTCCACAAGTGCAATCTTTGCCATTTACTTGTACAATCATATGCCCCGCTTCACCAGAAAAGCCATTCATTCCATAAAAAAGCTCTCCATTCAAAATAATTCCTATACCAATACCAATTCCTGCACTGATATACAAAATATTATCATTTTCTTTTCCTGCACCGTACAGTTTTTCTCCGTATGCACCTGCATTTGCTTCATTTTCAATAACAACGGGAATGTCAAAACAATTTTCGATTTCCTCCCTCAAATTGATATTTTTCCATCCTAAATTGGGTGCAACAAGAACTTCTCCATGGTTATTAACTAACCCGGGAACACCAATACCGATTCCAACAATTCCATAATGGCTTTGTGGTGCGGCATTAATTAAATCGGATATAACTGATTGTAATATTTCAATTACAACTTCATAAGATCGGACGGTAAGTTTTTTATTTACCTCAACAATAATATTACCTCTTAAATCGGTAAGAACGCCCAATATATAATTGACACCAAGGTCTATACCAATCGAAAAGCCGGCCTTGTCATTAAATAGTAGAATTACTGGTCTTCTTCCTCCGCTTGATTGTCCGGGACCTGATTCATAAATTAATTGGTCTTCTAACAATTCATTCACAAGGGAAGAAACGGTTCCTTTATTCAGTCCTACTTTTTGAGAAATATCTGCTCTTGATATTGGTGCCTCATGTAAAATGGTTTCAAGTACTAGTGTTTTATTAATTTGCTTTACTAATTGCTGATTTCCCGTTAGAGTTTTCATATGGTATCCCTCATTAGTCTGTTATGTGATCTCTTTTTTTATTGCTTTCAATAATGGTATTATAGAGTAAAAACTATTTTTTATAAAATAATTATATTATTAGTTTGTTTATTATACTAACAAATTTTGGGAGGAATTGGCAATCTTGAAGGAACAGTTAGGAAAGGAGTAAATTGACTGTTGAAACTGGGAAAACCCTTTTAGCTCAGTAATCCGGGCAAGTAATCCGGACAACTCTTGGATATCAAGCTAGATCGTTTAGTCATCCTGCTTTATTAAAATGTCAAATAATCATTTTAGAAAAATATTGTAACAATTACAGGTAAGCAGAATTTTCCTCTATTCCAACTTTAATTTCCATATTTTGAGCACAAAAAAACCCTTTACTTTAATGAGTCGATAAATACAAAAGAGTTCATATCTTATGATGCTTTTGAGGGAATTAAGAAAATAGTACCGCCTTCAATTTTACTTATTTATTTATACGTTTACGCTTTGATCGAGAAGGTAGGATATTAATAACATCAATGTATCCATCCTTTTCATGAATTACATAATAAATTAAATAGTTCAACATAATATGTTTACTCTTCCTAAAGATAATTCTTCTTAAACCTTTTATGCTATCAGTTTCAAGTAAACCGGAATACTTTTTACCACAATCATTGTGATTAATACAAAATCTAGTGTATGTTGGTTTACTTTATTACCAAAAATGGAATGCATAGATGTATTCCATTTTTGGTAGTGTAATTATATCATCTAATTATTTTTTCTTTTTATATAGTATATCAAATGTAACTGCTGCCAGTAAAACTAATCCTTTAATGGCTTGTTGCCAGTCAATGCCAATCCCCATGATTGACATACCATTGTTTAGTATACCCATAACCAGGGCACCAATTACAGCACCGAATACTGTACCTACACCACCTGTCATGGAAGCACCGCCGATGACAGCAGCAGCAATTGCATCAAGTTCAAAACCGGTACCTGCTTGCGGAGTTGCTGCGTTTAAACGACCTGCAAAGATTAATCCAGCTAAAGCAGAAAGTACACCCATATTAACAAATACCCAAAATTTTACTTTATTTGAATTGATACCTGACAATCTTGCAGCGTTCTCATTACCACCAACTGCATAAATATGTCTTCCAAGAACTGTCTTATTCATCATTGAAGCATAAATTAGATAGATAAAGAATATTAAAACTAATACGATTGCTATTCCTTCATATTGTGCCAAAACAAAGGTAAATGTATTAATTATTACAGCTGCTATAACAAGTTTGGCAATAAAAAGTGAATTAGATGAAGTATCTACGTTATACTTTTTATCATTTTGTCGATTTCGATATTCAAAGATAATATAAACAACCGTAAGTAATGCACCTACTAAAATTGTTAATATGTGAAGGTTTCCACCATTAAAAATATCTGGTATAAATGCCGTACTTAAACTTCTAAAGCTATCGGGAAAAGGGGCAATAGTTTGTCCATTTAATGCTACTAGGGTCAGACCTCTAAAAATTAACATCGAAGCTAAGGTTACAATAAATGCGGGTATACGAACATAAGCCACCCAAAAGCCATTAAATGCGCCTATTGCAGCACCAATTAATAGCGATAAGAAGATCCCGACAATAACTGGTAAATCTTGGTTGACAAGTAAAATACCTGATATCGCTCCTACAAAAGCAACTACCGAACCAACAGATAAGTCAATTTCACCAGTGATGATTACGATTAGCATACCAAAAGCTAAAAGAATAATATAGCTATTTTGCATGATAATATTGGTTATATTTAACGGTGTCAATAATACACCACCGGTTAAAAATTGGAATAATATTGCAATAACAACTAAAGCTATAACCATACCAAATTGCCTAACATTATTAGATATAATCTTTTTTAAAGTATTCATTTTTTACTACCTCCGGACCGGTTTGTCATAAATGTCATTAAAATTTCTTGGTCAACGTCTTCTTTTTTATGTTCACCAGTAATGACACCTTCACACAGTGTATAGATTCGATCAGACATACCAATTAATTCTGGTAGTTCAGAAGATATGATGATAATACTTTTACCTTGTTCAGCCAACTCATTAATAATTTTATAAATTTCAAATTTTGCACCTACATCAATTCCTCTTGTCGGTTCATCTAATATTAAAATATCTGGTTCAGTAAAAATCCATTTGCCCAAAACTACTTTTTGTTGATTTCCTCCGCTTAAATTTACAGTGGTTTGTAAGATTGATGGAGCTTTAATTTTTAATCTATTTTTTATATTCTCCGTTTCAGTGAATTCCAAATTTTTATTTAGAATACTATTATTTGAGATTTTTTGGAGGTTAGCTAATGAAATATTATTTTTTATATTATCAATTAATATTAGTCCATACTCTTTCCTGTCCTCTGATACATAGGCAACGCCATTTTTTATTGCATCTTTGACTGTATGAAGCTCTACTTCTTTACCATCTTTATATATTTTACCTGATATTTTTCTACCATATGTTTTACCGAAAATACTCATAGCAAGTTCGGTTCGTCCTGCTCCCATTAAACCTGCAATTCCTACGATTTCACCACGGTATAATTTTATATTAACATCGCGCAGGATTTGTCTTTCAGTGTCTTGGGGATGAAATACATTCCAATTTCTAATTTCAAATACGACTTCTTCTTTTATACTTTTATTTCTTACTGGATATAAATTGGTTATATCTCTTCCAACCATATCTTTTATAATCAAATTTTCCGTTACTTTTTCTTCTTTTACTGAATAAGTTCGAATCGTTTTTCCATCTCTTAAAACCGTAATGCTATCAGAAACTTGGAATACTTCATTTAACTTATGGGAGATAAGAATGGTGGTAATGCCTTGTTTTTTAAATTGTAGTAATAATTTTAAGAGATTTTCACTGTCATCTTCATTTAATGCCGCAGTCGGTTCATCCAATATTAATAGCTTAACCTGCTTAGAAAATGCCTTTGCAATCTCAACTAGTTGTTGATGACCAACACCGATATCCTTTATTAAAGTATTTGGATCTATATCAAGCCCTACTTTTTCTAGCAATTCTCTTGATTTTGAAATTGTTCCATTCCAATTAATAAAACCTCGTTTTACTTGCTCATTTCCTAGAAAAATATTTTCAGCTATTGATAGCTCTGGTATTAAAGCAAACTCTTGGTGAACGATAACTATGCCACGTTTTTCACTATCATTTACATTTTTAAATTCACAGTTATTACCGTTATAGATAATATCACCCTCATAAGTTCCAAAAGGGTGCACTCCACTTAACACTTTCATTAATGTGGATTTACCTGCGCCATTTTCACCACAAAGTGCATGGATTTCGCCTTCTTTTATCTTAAAATTTACATTGTCGAGAGCTCTAACTCCAGGAAAAGTTTTCGTTATACCTTTCATTTCTAAGATAATATTACTCATTATCATACACCTGCCTTTAACTCCAAATCAGTGGATGATTTCAGTCTAAACTGAAATCATCCATCAATCTTTATTACTTCAATTCATCCTCAGAATAATATCCTGTATCAACAAGTTCTTGTTTATAGTTGTCTATATCAATAGATACAGGTTCCAGTAGAACTGAAGGAACAATTTTCTTTCCGTTATCGTATGTCTTAGTATCATTAACTTCTGGTTTTTTCTCATTCAAAACATCATCAACAATTTTTACTGCACTTTCTGCCAATTTCCTTGTATCTTTAAATACAGTTTGTGTTTGCTCCCCGGCAATAATTGATTTAATTGATGACAATTCAGCATCTTGACCGGTTACAATTGGCATCGGTTTATCTGCAGAACCATAACCTACTGATTTTAAGGACGAAATTACTCCACGGCTAATCCCATCAAATGGGGAGTATACAACATCAATCAAATCATTTGAATAATGCGCACTTAAAAGGTTATCCATTCTTTCTTGTGCTTTCATTCCATCCCAACGTAATGTTGCACCTTGTTTAAATTCTGTTTGTCCACTTTTTACCACTAGTTTGCCACTATCAATGTATGGTTTTAAAATAGACATCGCACCATCCCAGAAGAAATATGCATTGTTATCATCTGGTGAACCTGCAAAAAGTTCAATATTAAATGGTCCTTTTCCCTCTTTCAAGCCCAGTTTTTCTTCAATATATTGACCTTGTAAAACACCGACTTTAAAGTTATCAAACGTTACATAATAATCTACATTCTCGGTATTCATAATAAGACGATCATATGAGATTACAGGTATTCCTTGTTTTTTTGCTTGATCAACTACATCTGTAAGTGCTTCACCATCGATTGAAGCAATAACTAAGGCATCCACACCTTTTGTAATCATGTTTTCAATTTGTGAAACTTGATTCTCTACTACATCTTCCGCGTATTGTAAGTCGGTTTTGTATCCTAATTTTTCAAGCTGTTTAACCATGTTCTTCCCATCTTTAACCCATCTTTCGGAGGACTTGGTTGGCATTGCAATCCCTATCGTCTTTGTACCCTTACCACCACTTGATTGATTGCCGCCACACCCTGTAAGGACTAAGGCAATCATTAGAATAGCAACTAGGAAAATGCTAAATTTCTTCATTACATTCCCTCCAATGTTCTTTCTTTTAAAATATTGGGCACGCTTACAAAACTAGGCTCTATTTTTACCCCCTTTTATTTATAATGGAATAACAGATTATTAGTCATATTCTTAAGCCTAAAAATGAAAGCGCATACCATTTGTGCTTTATGTATTTAGTATAATTTACTTGTTCGGATATGTCAATCAAAAATTCAATTGATTTTAACAAGATTAAAATTAATTTATGTAATAGCAAAAATAGATATACGTATAATCTTGTTGATAAACTTTCCACGAGAACAACAATATGTGTTGTAAATGCTATTTAAGCAAGACGATCCCACATTTACATTATATATTTGTCTACTAATACAGCAATTATATATCCGTACAAGTTTAGGCTTATTTATTAATAAATTATATCTCATTTCATATTTTACCTTAACTTCCCAAGGGCTAGTCTTACTTTTCTAGTTGAAATTAGCTTTAAACCTCACTTTGGTTGTCCATACGAGTAGTGAGGTGAGAGTTTGGACCGCTTTAAAGAAATGGTCAGTCAGTTTAAATCCATATTATTTGCTTAGTAAAGGATATATGATGGGGGCTCCTAGGTTAGAAAAAATATTGGGGCAACATTTATGGACCAGAGCTTGGGACTGTTATTATTTTTAATAGTATTAAATGATGAACTTATTTTGGGTGTGCATAAAGGAGCCTAATCAAAAAATAGGCTCCTTTAAACTTTCCTAAACGCCCCCCTGCATCCTACACTGTTACAACCGTATTGGCGTCTCTTTTATTTGATTTAATAAAAGCAATCCGGTACAACGGTCACGTAAATGGTAGGCCTCATTTAAACTTTCAATAACGACTTCTTGTGGAATGCCAAGCTCCTCAACTGTTGTTGGTCCCCCTACTTTTTCCAACAGTTTTTTCAATTCGTCCGGAAAAGGCAATTTTTCAATTACTGAAAAAATATACTCCCCGTATTGCTCAATGCCGTTTCCATAAACTGTGTTTTTAATTCTTTCTGAGCGTAGTAGTTTTTTCCAATTTTTCTTATACAATTCTACAATCATTGTTGTTGCTACCCCAACTTTTGCACCATGTAACAGTTGCTTTTGGTTCGTTTTTAACAGATACATTTCCCAATAATGAGATAGATGATGCTCGGCTCCGGAAGCAGGTCGAGAGTAATCTAATATTTGCATAACAAGTCCTGATTCTATTAATGCATTCATTAAAATCGTTATTCCTTTTTCATCTGCATTACTTATTTCCTCAACATATTCCACACAAGTCTCAAGTGCTTTCCGTGTCAATGATGCTGCTCCTTCATGGAAAGGTTCATTGCCAACTAGCTTAGAAATTTCCCAATCTAATAGAGAAGTATATTTACCTAATATATCCCCAAATCCGGCTGCTGCCATTTCTCTAGGGGCTGCTTTTATAACGTCTATATCAGCAAAAACGGCAATCGGTGCAGCGGTTTGAATGGTTTGTTTTACACCACGCAAAATTAGCGGGGCACCTTTTGATGTAAATCCGTCTACCGATGCAGCAGTTGGCACCGAAATAAAAGGAATATTCATTTTATGACCGGCAAATCTGACAATATCATGGATGGTCCCGGATCCGACCGCTATCAACACATCAGCATCATTCGGAGTTTTAATAAAGACTTGGACTAAACTTTCTTCATTAGCGATTACTTGACCATGTTCATTTTCATTAATGTTAATTCCAATCACTTCTTCAAAGTCATTCATTAAAAATTTTATTAGTTTTTCTCCAGCAGCTAAATAAGTATTTTGATCATAAACGACTACAATATTTTTCCACTGTTTTCTTTTTATTAACTCCCTAATATGTAATATTGCATTTTTTTTCGACCCTTATTTCCGGAATGGAAAAATTACTTATTTTTAATTGTGAAGCTAATCTTTTTATGTCAGTATAAATATCCATCTTTTTACCTCCTATACAACTTAAAATAAAAATGTAACAGATAATCTATGTTCTACCTGTTACATTAAATAATGACCTAAACTATTTTTTCATCCTTATCAGAAACAATTTTCTTCGTAGAATATCTAACAATCAATTCTGGTTCAAATACATATGACTCTGAGTTTTCATCTTTTTGTTTTAGGTTTCTTCCATTTTGAACTAAATTTAAAATCATTTTTGCTGCCATGATACCTAAGTCTGTTTTCGGATGTTCTATGGATGTCAATTTTACTTCTGATACTTCTGACAAAAAGGAGTTATCAAAACCGACAATCGATATGTCGTAAGGAACTTGTAAATTATTTTGCCTGATAACATCTAGTAATTTCATTGCAAGTTCATCATTATAACAAATGATCCCGGTCGGCCGGTCTGATGAACTTGTTAATATATCATTTAAATGTTCAACAGGTTTTGTATTTTTTTCTGAAGTAGTGTACGTAATAATATTTTTCGGGTTAATCGGTAAGTTATACTCACGATGAGCCTTGATAAAACCTTTCATTCTTTTCATACCTTGCATATCATCGGTTTTAAAGAAACCTAATATGTTCTTATGCCCGGATTTAATCAAATGTTCAGTTTGCAAAAATCCGCCTTTTTCATCATTAACCGTAACACTTATCGGCTCCAATTCATCATAATAAGCGTTAATCATGACATATGGTATATTTAAGGCCTCTAAATTCAGGTAATAGTTAATATTGGGGTTTGCTATCGCACTTTTTGTCGGCTCGATAATGGCTCCATCAAATTGTTGTTCAATAATCGTTTCCAAAATACGTTTTTCATTATCATGATCGTTATTTGTACTAAATAAACTAACTTGATAACCTTCTTTACTTAGTACACGCTCAGCCCCACGAATAATTGAAGGAAAGATATAATCAGAAATATACGTGACTACGATAGCAATGTTTTTTTTATTGAATTGAGTAATAGGCTGAGGCTTTGATAATCGGTCAGAGACAAATGTACCTGATCCTTGTTCTTTATACAACAAGCCTTCATTTACTAAATCACCCAATGCCAACCGAACTGTGTGCCTACTCACATTAAATTGCTTCATTAATTCGCTTTCGGAACTAATTTTTTGATTCGGTTCGAAAGTCCCGTCTAATACTCTTGATTTAATCCAATTTTTAACCATACTATATTTTGTTTCACTCATATGATTACACCTCCTTTTCTAAACTTATATGCACATGTAGTAGCATAGCATATTTTGATTTGAGTTGTAAAAGTCCTTGCTAAATTTCCAACTGTTTGGAGTTTCCTTATGTACATATATTTTAAATTTTCAACTACGATTGGCATCTTTGCTGAAAGTTTAACATTCTCCAACGTACAAAATAAAATTAAAAAATAATAATATCACTATGGTCACGTTTTATTTATTCATTAACAAATAATATCTTCAGCAAATAAATACCAAGTTTAAATTGTACGGATATTTATAACCATTAATTTTATTTTAATATAATTTATACGTACAATCAATATTTTATTCTTTTCCCTGTTTTCTCAAAAATAAACACAGTTACCATTTTTGCAACTGTGTTGTTTTTCTTTTATTTTCTTTTTTCCTCAACATCCACCGTCCGAACGCCCAATACATCCAATAGAAATACAAAGATTGGTATGCCTAGAATCAGACCCCAAACACCAAAGAAATGCTCCCCAAAAATCAAGATGATAAAAGTGTAAAAAACCGGTAGATTGGTTTTTGATGACATGAGTTTTGGGTTTAAAATATAAGCTTCAATGGCATGGACGACGGCGACCATGATGAGCACATAAATGACTGTCATTACTCCGCCGATACTGTAGGCAATTATTGCTAGCGGAATTAATGAAATAATGACACCGGCTACCGGAATCAGTCCCAGAATAAATACCATAATGGCGAGCGCAAATAATTGTGGGAAATCGAATAGCCACAGACAGAACGTGGTGATCACTGTGTTAACAGTTGCGATCATAAATTGGGCTTCGATTACTTTTCCAAATGTCCCGATAAATCTCACACCGAAGTATTCCAATTCGTTATAAAAAGAGCTGATCTTACTTTCTTTAAAACGAATGGTAAAAGAAATGATTCTTTCTTTCTCCAACAGGAAAAATAAGCTCAAAATTAATGCCAACAGAACTTGCAGGCCGATTGTCCCAATATCATTCAAAGATTTTACTAAGAAAGAAACACCTACACCGATATAGTCCGTGATTTCGTACTTTTGAATGAGTGCGATCACATAGTTAAATACTTGGTTATCGGTCTCTATTGGTTTCGAATAAAATTCCGTAAGTTGATTGATCAATTGCGATATTTCACTAACTAAAATTGGTAAATATTTTACCGCTCCATATGTCAAACCTGAAACCACAAGCAAATAGAGCAACAAGACCGTAATTTTTCGATTCAATGGAATTCGCTTGGAGATGAAACGCTCCAAACCGTTTATTAGGAAGGAAAAAATAAACGTTAATAAAATAATATTGATTATACTCCGAAGCATATAAAAAACAAAAATCAGAATGGCAAAAATCAGAACTCTCCTAACACCTGTCTTCTGAAAAAAACGAAATACCTCTTCCACTTATCACTCTTCCTATCTAAAAATTTTTAATTTATCTACAATATTATTATTAATATTCTGATTATAACATTCATACATTCATACTCCATATTATTTTAGCATAAATTCCCCGGTATTTGTGACTTTTACCGGTATTTATTATCAGTAAAAAGAAAGGGTACCTGAAATGATCAGGCACCTCGATGTACAACGAAACATTACTAAGAACGATTAATTTTAAATCCTATTTAACATCAATTCCCCGGTATTTGTGACTTTTGCCGCTATTTATTATCAGTAAAAAGAAAAGGTACCTGAAATGATTCAGGCACCTCGATGTACAACGAAACATTACTTAGAACGTTAATTTTAACTCCTATTTAACATCAATTCCCCGGCATTTGTGGCTTTTGCCGCTATTTATTATCGGTAAAAAAAGGTACCTGAAATGATCCAGGCACCTGGATGTACAACGAAACATTACTTAGAACGATTAATTTTAAATCCTATTTAACATCAATTCCCCGGCATTTGTGGCTTTTGCCGCTATTTATTATCGGTAAAAAAAGGTACCTGAAATGATTCAGGCACCTAGGGTACAGACGAAAAATTACTGAAAATGATTATTTTAACCCTTCCCATTTCCAGTTTTCTACTTCAGGTAAATCTCTTCCTTCGTCGCGGATGTATTGGTTATGTTTGGCAATCATGCCGTTCATTTCTTGGACGATATGTGCATATTTTTCCGCATTTGGCAAGTTTTTCACGACCGATTTCACAAGATCAAAGCGGTCCATTTGGTTTAACACACGCATGTCAAACGGTGTGGTAATATCGCCGTTTTCACGATAACCATGCACATGCAGATTGTGGTTATGACGATCAAAGAATAAGTCTTTTACTAAACCTTCATACCCATGGAAGGCAAAAATAATCGGTTTATTTTTTGTGAAATACATATCAAACTCTTCATCCGACAAGCCACGTGGATCCAACGTTTGACTTCTTAATTTTAAAATATCCACAACATTGATGTAACGAATTTTTAACTCCGGCATTTTTTTATGCAAAATAGAAATAGCAGCAAGACTTTCTATGGTCGGTTCGGTACCACTGGAAACAATCACTACATCCGGTTCATCACCAAAATCCGTACTAGCCCAATCAATCATTTTCAATCCATTATCGACCAATTCTTTTGCTTCATCCATCGTGAACCATTGTGCCCGCGGATGTTTGGATGACACCACTAGGTTAATTTTTTGCCGGTCATTCAAAATTTTATGAAAGACTGCAAGTAATGTATTGGCATCTGCAGGTAAATATTCACGGATAAATTCCGGTTTTTTATCGGCTAAATGGCCAAGCATCCCCGGGTCTTGGTGGGTGTAGCCATTATGGTCTTGTTGGAATACCGTTGAAGTTGCAACGACATTCAAGGAAGGAATAGCTGTCCGCCATGGTTGTTCCGAGGCTTTCCGCAACCATTTGAAATGTTGTGTTAACATGGAATCAACCACTCGTAAAAATGCTTCATAGCTGACAAAAATTCCGTGACGACCGGTTAGCACATACCCTTCCAACATCCCTTCCGCTTGGTGTTCGGAAAGCTGTGAGTCAATAACCCGGCCATGAGATTTTAAGTATTCATCTTGAGGTTCTTCAATTTCCCCCAACCATTGACGTTTCGTTTCTTCAAAAACAGGAGCTAACCGATTCGATGCAGTTTCATCCGGACCAAAAATACGGAAATTATGGTTGTCGCGGTTTAATTTCACGACATCTTTCAAATATTCTCCTAACACAATCATATCTTGTTTTTCCATTTGTCCCGGAACAGAGTTGTCCACTGCATAGTCCCGAATATCCGGCAAACGCAGATCTCTAATTAATTTACCCGGGTTTGTGACAGGGTTCATGGCCATTCGTTTATCGCCTTTTGGTGTTGTTCCTGCGATTTCCGGTTTTAACCGCCCATTTTCATCAAATAATTCTTCCGGCCGATAACTCTTCATCCACTCTACCAACTCATCCGCATGTTCCATATGGTCTTGGTCGACTGGAATTGGCACTTGGTGAGCACGGAAAGAATTTTCTATCGGCACGCCACCCCATTCTTTCGGGCCTGTCCAACCTTTTGGTGCACGAAAGACAATCATTGGCCATATCGGACGTGTTTGGTCCCTATTTTCACGTGCATTTGTTTGGATGGCTTTAATTTTTTCGACAACTTTATCAAGTGTTGCTGCCATTTTCACATGCATTTCTGCAGGGTCTTCACCTTCAACGAAATAAGGTTCCCAACCCATCCCTTCAAAATATTTCGCTAATTCCTCATTGTCGATACGAGAAAGAATGGTCGGATTACTAATTTTAAATCCGTTCAAGTTTAAGATTGGTAAAACCGCACCGTCACGAATCGGGTTGATAAAACGGTTGGAGAACCAAGATGCTGCAAGTGGTCCGGTTTCTGCTTCCCCATCACCGACAATAACAGCCGCAATCAAATCCGGGTTATCAAGTACAGCCCCGGCACCGTGGGAAAGAGAATACCCTAATTCGCCGCCTTCATGAATCGATCCCGGTGTTTCCGGTGCTGCATGGGAAGCCACTCCACCCGGGAATGAAAATTGTTTGAACAGTTTTTTCATTCCTTCCACATCTTGCGTCATTTCCGGATAAATTTCGCTGTAACTGCCATCAAGATAGGAATTGGAAACCATGACTTGTCCGCCATGTCCGGGTCCTTCTATATAAAACATGTTTAAGTCATATTTATTAATGACTCGATTTAAATGGGCATAAATAAAGTTTTGTCCGGAAATTGTGCCCCAGTGACCGATTGGTTTTGCTTTAATATCAGAAGCCTTTAACGGTTCTTTTAACAGCGGGTTATCTTTCAAATAAAGTTGACCAACTGAAATATAATTTGCGGCACGCCAATATGCATCTACTTTTGCTAAATATTCTTTGGACGAGTAATCAATCGTCATTTTTGTTCACCCCTTCACAACCATTCAATATTTTTTACCCAAAACATCCTCCATGAACTACCCGCCATTAAACATAGCGAGTTTCGGAATCCCTAGAAAGTTGTAGGTACTTCACAGGTGTGCCCAATACCACTACTGATTGAGTGTTTAACTCTTTCAGATACTTTCTTCGGAATTTGCCTTTGCCCATCATATCTGACCGAGCTTTCATCTCCTCAATGAATAGAGGAGGATTCCTACTCGGGTGTCCTAAACTCTTTTCGATAATCTGTAGATACTTTTGAGGAGGAGTTTTGGGTACATCATCATTATACCATTTTTAATCTATTTACTATTATTAAATTTTTTACAGTTTATTTAATATTAACTACTTCCAACCCTACCATTTTCGCAAAATCTTCAATTTGTTCTGCAGTCACATTGAATGAAAGGACCGTATGGTGACCGCCGCCATTTTTAATCCATTCCTGAACGCCTTTTTCAAATCCACATTTTGGTGTCCACATTTGTCTTGCCACCGGTAAATGTGGAGCCGGTTCTTCCGGTTTTTTCCCTTCCACTTCATACATGACTAATTTAAAATGATCCCCAAAATCAGAAATGGTTAGATTGACTGCTTCTCCATCCAAACCGTCAAACACAAGACGGGCCGGATCTTCTTTACCGCCAATTCCTAATGGATGAACTTCCACACGGATTTTTGAACCTGCAAGTGTTGGGTCAACTTCTAACATATGTGCACCCAAAATAGCTTCTCGACCTTTTACTAGATCATACGTATAATCTTCCATAAATCCTGTTTTTTCATTATGAGCCATGATTTTTAGCAAGCGATCGAGGGCAGCAGTTTTCCAGTCTCCTTCACCGGCAAAGCCATAACCTTCCGCGTTCAAACGTTGGACAGCCATACCGGGTAATTGTTTCATTCCCCATAAATCTTCAAAGTTAGTTGAAAATGCCGTATAACCGCCGCGTTCTAAAAATCTTCTTAACGCTATTTCGATTTTAATTTGTTCCTTTACATGTTCCTCGAAAAATTTCGGATCATTATTGCCAACGACAAAGTCATATGTTTCTTGACATTCTCGGTATGTTTTTTCGATTTCTTCCGGCGATACTTTTTCCATTTCGGCAACTAAGTCGCCAATCCCATAGTAATCAACCGTCCAGCCAAATTGAATTTGCGCTTCAATTTTATCCCCGTCCGTAACAGCTACATTCCGCATGTTATCACCGAACCGGGCTACTTTAATATGGAAACTTTCATTATAAGCTACAGCCACATCCATCCATTTACGGATTTGGTCTTGTACATCGTGGTCTTTCCAGTGACCGACGACAATTTTATTATTTTTATTTAAACGTGCATTAATATAGCCGTATTCTCTGTCACCGTGGGCACTTTGATGCAAGTTCATATAATCCATATCTATCGTTTGCCATGGGATATTATTTAAAAATTGTGTTGCTAAATGAAGTAACGGTTTTTGCAATAATTTTGTGCCGCGAATCCAGTTTTTCGCCGGTGAGAATGTATGCATCCATGTAATGACACCGGCTACATGATCGTTGTAGTTGACTTCTTTCATGACTTGGGTAATACTGTCAGCTGTTGTTGCGACGGTTTTAAAAACAACCGGGTATGGCAGGTTCCCGCTTTTATTTAATTCGTTAATAATTTCTTCTGTATCTTTTTGTACGGCTTGAAGCGCATCTTCACCATATAAGTGCTGACTTCCAACAACAAACCAAAACTCGTAATCTCTAATTTTTAACACGTGTATCACTCCTGTAGGTTCTCATATTTGTGTAAATTTTTTATAGTAAAATTAAGTAAAACTTCCATCCATAGGGGTTTCCCACGGATGGTTAGTTGAACTAATCAGACGCATGCTGGCAGCCCGTCCCCAGCTACCTTCTTTGTAAACTCGAAAATTTTGAGGTAGGGGTCTTGACTCGGCGTTAAGGTGGAATAAAGTGAAACTTCCAACAATGGGTGTCTCCCACGGATGATAGTTGAACCAATCGGGTACTTTTCTTCCTCCTTCAACATCGATGATTCCTCTTAAACCTCAGGAGGAAGATTTATTGTCCGTTTGTGCGGGATAAACACTCTTATTTCTTTTGACCATAGTAGGCGTTTTTGCCATGTTTACGTAAATAATGTTTGTCTAAAAGATATTGGTCCATATCAATTTGATACGGATTCAGCTGTAGCGTGTGATACGTCATTTTCGCCACTTCTTCCAAGACAACTGAATGATGAACCGCGTCTATTGCTGATTTCCCCCACGTAAAAGGTCCATGGTCATTGACTAAAACGGCCGGAACTTGATCGGGATCAATTTGGCGCTCCTTGAAAGTTTCAACAATGACGTCCCCGGTTTGTTTTTCATAATCTCGGATGACTTCCTCTTCTTTCATAGCACGGGTGACCGGAACAGGGCCATAGAACGTATCCGCATGGGTTGTCCCGGCTGCCGGAACATCTAATCCCGCTTGAGCAAATGTAACGGCCCACGGGGAATGCGTATGGACAATTCCTTTAATATTAGGAAACTCCTTATATAGGATGATGTGGGTCGCTGTATCGCTGGACGGGTTCAGGTCCCCTTCGACCACATTTCCGTTCAAATCTATAACAACCATTTGTTCCGGCTTCAATTCTTCATACGGGATACCGCTTGGTTTAATGACGATAAGATTACTATCCCTGTCAATTCCGCTGACATTGCCCCATGTAAATGTGACCAAGTTGTATTTGGGCAATAACATATTCGCTTCATAGACTTCTTGCTTTAATTTTTCCAGCATTGCTAAATCATTCCTTTGAGGCATTATTTTTGATTGCTTTCAGACGTTTCATGACATCATTTACACCGGTGCCGAAATAATCATGTAAAATCTTGTATTCTTCATAAATTGCAGTATATTTCTCTACATTTTCCGGAATTGGTTTCACTTTTTCTTTTCTTAATTTCGCCATTTTTTTGGAAGCTTCTTCAATTGAATCATAGCCGCCGTTTTCGGAACCTGCTGCAACCGCGGCAAACATGGCTGCACCGATGGCAGGCGTTTGCAGGTGCTCAGAGATTGTAATTTCTTTTCCGGTAATATCGGCGTAAATTTGGTTAAGTAATTGGTTTTTGTGTGGCAAGCCGCCGCAGACAGTGAGCCCATTAATTTCAATGCCACTGGATTCAAATTCTTCTATGATTCTGCGTTTCCCAAATGCGGTCGCTTCAATTAATGCACGATAAATTTCTTCCGGTGTTGTTTCCAAAGTCATTCCCAAAAGAAGTCCGGTCAAGTTCGTGTCAACAAGGATTGAACGGTTTCCATTCCACCAATCAAGAGCGAGAAGACCACTTTCCCCGATGTTTAATTGGCTCGCCTTTTCCTCTAATAATTGGTGAATGTTAAGGCCTCTTTCTTTCGCTTCGTCAAAATAGGCGCCCGGAACAGCATTGTCAACAAACCATGCAAAAATATCACCTACTGCATTTTGGCCCGATTCATAAGCATAGTATCCCGGAATGGCCCCATCTTTGACAACCCCGCACATTCCTCTCACAGGAATCTTTTTATCTCCTAAAATAATGTCGCATGTGGATGTTCCCATAATATTAAGCATTGTACCCGGCTTAATTACACCTGTTGGCGCAGCAGAAACATGTGCATCCACATTTCCGACCGCAACCGCAATTCCCGGATTTAATCCGACTTTTGCCGCCATTTCCGCGGTAAGTTCACCCGCTTTTGATCCGGTTGGATGGAACTCTGTGCCAATTTTTTCCTCAATAACATTTTCCATTTTTGGATGAAGTTCTTTAAAGAAGTCTTTACTTGGGAATCCCGTTTCAGCATCCCACATTGCTTTATATCCTGCAGTTGTGGAATTTTTCACTTTGTTACCGGTTAATTGCCAAGTGACCCAGTCTGTTCCTTCCATAAATGTATCCATTGCATCATAAATTTCCGGTGCTTCGTCTACAATTTGCATCAATTTCGGAAATACCCATTCGGAAGAAATTTTACCGCCATAGTATTTCAACCATGGTTCATTACGACGGCGGGCAATTTCATTTAACTTGTCCGCATGAGATTGTGCAGCATGATGTTTCCATAATTTTACCCAGGCATGCGGGTTATTTTTGAACTCGGGCAAGTTCATTAACGGTGTTCCGTCATTTTTTACCGGAAGTACGGTGCAAGAAGTAAAATCGATTGAAACACCAATGATGTCATTTACATCTACACCACTGTCCGCAACGGTTCTATTTACAGTATCAATAAAACATTCGATATAATCATTTGCATTTTGCAGGGCCCAGTCAATTCCTAATTCAATATTCGTATTTGGTAAAAAGTCATCAATCACGCCATCCGGATAATCCTTCACAGCAGAAGATATGACATTGCCATTTGATACATCTACTAATACGGCCCTGGCTGATAATGAACCAAAATCAACACCAATGGTATATTTGGGCATAAGCGCACCTCCTATATTTTTAAACGCTTACAACTAACTGGTTTTATTGTAGTATAGATGTACGTATAAGTCAATAGAGTATCGTTATTTATAATGAATTAATACTTACATGTTGGTTTTGCTTATTATAGGAATCTATTAGATACTTCAACACAAATAATGATTTTTAACAAAAATAAACTTGTTTTTATTCACATTAAAAATCTAATCGTTTTTTATACGAACAATTTTTATTTTCTTTTGTCTATATTCTAAATTTGTAAGTACATACTTAAATCAGTTGATTATAGATGTATGTAGCTGGAAGTCGAAAGGTTTTTATGTATAAACTAGTGGTTTTTAAACATAAAAAAACCGTCTTTTCAAAAAAATTGTATGTTCAAAATGACTTACAATTTCTTAGAAAAAACGATTTAATAGGAATGATTTTAACTTGCTGAAAGAGGCGGTGAAAATTATCCAACTTTTCTAAATGAACATTTTTAAAACAAATAGTGTCGTGCATGATACGACCGTCTCAAAGGAAATTACAGCCCTAAATTTTATACTGATGTTGTAAAGTATGAATTTTTTTAATTTCGCCATACATTATCGCCGTAAATCTTGTCATTCTCGTTAGTTTTTTGCCATTCCCTGTCCATAACTTCCCCTTCCATGTAGACAGCCACACCGGTTCATGCATAAATTTCCTGCATTAATTTTGGAAGCCGAATTTCTCCAACCTCTTCCTTTATTTTATCAAACCAAGCCTTGGTCAGGGCAATTGGCGCGTTTACTACCTGATCATACACGGAGCGAAAGGCTTGGTGAAATTTCTTTGGATCTATGACATTTCGAATTTTCTTGAGCACTCCCGGTGTTTTGGCAAGGGCTGGGATTCCTGCATCGACACCTTTTATCAACGTTTTCCCACCAACCCCTACTGCTTTTACCATGCATAAAAAAAAGCAGAAGAATTTCCGGAAAAAATTTTCTTCTGCTAACATGCGAATGGATTCTTTTTCTATTTACTATTTATAATCTGGTGATGTTTCGGCCACATTCCCCAATTCCAAATCAATTTCCCTTGGATCGGTATGTCCGGCCATTAATTCGGCTTGCTTCATGACGATTTCGAGGGCCGTTTTTGCTTGTTTTGGCGGGTAGTCGTACTTTTTCAATAATCTTTTAATAATTCTTCTCATCCCGGCTTGTGCGCTTTTTCGGACGCTCCAGTCAATCGTGATGTTTTGTTTAATGGCATTCGTCAGTTCTTGAGCTATTTTCTTTAATGTTTCATCATCCATAAATTGTTTGACAATATTGTCTGCAGTTAAGGCATCATAGAAAGCAATTTCGTCTTCATTTAAACCTAAATCTTTTTCTTCTTCCCGGGCCTTCTTAAATTCTTTTGCCATTTTAATTAATTCTTCAATGACTTCCGCATTGGTGATGGCTTGATTGCGATACTTATTAATCGCCTTTTTCAGTTTCTCGGAAAACTTTTCGGACTTAACAAGATTGCGTTTTTCCATCACTTTTAAATTACCTTCAAGAAGCTTTTTCAACATTTCAACGGCTAAGTTTTTATATTTTAGCCCGCGAACTTCTTGTAAAAATTCTTCAGATAATAAGGAAACATTTTCCGGTCGTTCTAAGCCTAACGCATCGAATACATCAATAACATCTTCTGATAAAATCGACCGTTGTAGCATTTGATTCACTCTTGTTTCGATTTCTTTTTTGGACTTTTTCTGGATTTTTCTCTCGCCTAGTTTGGTCAAGCTTGCTTTTACTGCTTTAAAATAACTGACTTCAAGGGCCGCTGCTTTTCCTTCTTCGGTTGCGGCACAGAGGGCATGGGCTTTCGCTGCTTCTAAAGCAAATTGTTTAAATTCTTTCTGTTCCTTTTCGGGTAATCCAAGGACAAAGTTCATCCCACCCGTAATTGCCCGCATTCGATCTTTTTGGGAGTTCCCCATAAAATCAGAGTAATCAAAGCCATGAAACATTGCACGTAATATTTCCAGTTTTTCTTGCATGACCTGAACCGCTGCACTCGTATCGATCCCGGTATTTTCTTTATCACTGTCGGTATACTGTTTCAATGCTTTTTTCAGACTTTCTAAAATTCCAATATAGTCAACCACAACGCCACCCGGTTTGTCTTTAAATACCCGATTCACGCGGGCAATGGCTTGCATTAATGTGTGACCTTTCATCGGTTTATCAATATACATCGTGTGCATAGATGGCACGTCAAATCCGGTTAGCCACATATCCCGAACAATAACAAGTTTCAATTCATCATTCGGGTCTTTCATCCGTTTTGCCAATGTATCACGGCGTTGCTTTCCACCAATATGTTCTTGCAAACGTTCTTCATCGGCGGCACTACCGGTCATAACGACTTTAATAACCCCTTTATTCACATCATCATTATGCCAACTAGGCCGGAGTTTAATAATTTCATCATAGAGATCAACGCAAATCCGACGACTCATACAGACAATCATCGCTTTTCCGTCAATCGTCTTCTGTTTTTCTTCAAAATGTTCAACGATATCCTTTGCAAGCTGCTTGATGCGATTAGGCGAACCAACGACGGTTTCAAGCCGGGACCATTTCGTTTTATATTTTTCCCGAACGGTTTCTTCTTGCCCTTCCGTGATTTCTTCAAATTCATCGTCAATTTTTTTCAATTCTTCATCATCAGTTTCAACTTTAATGACGCGGTTTTCATAATAAATTTTTACCGTTGCTTCATCTTCCACCGCTCTTGTCATATCATAAATGTCAATGTAGTTCCCGAAAACAGCCGGTGTAGATTTATCATCAAATTCAATCGGTGTTCCGGTAAAACCAATAAACGAAGCATTGGGGAGTGCATCCCGTAAATATTTGGCATACCCGTATTTCAAATCACCGGTTTTGCTGTTAGTTTTTGCTTCAAATCCGTACTGGCTACGGTGGGCTTCATCGGCAATAATAATCACATTCCGCCGATCAGTTAAAACCGGCATTTCCCCTTCTTCAGGTTGGAATTTTTGAATCGTGGTAAAAATAATCCCGCCCGATTCCCGTTCATTTAATAGATCGTATAAGCCATTGAGTTCTTTTGCATTACTTTTCGCTTGTTGTTTCTTTTGTTCTTCTGTGAGTCTACGAACATCCGCTTGTTTCGGTGTTTGCCTTAATATATCTACGGATTTGGCAAATGTTGAATAGAGTTGATCATCCAGGTCATTACGGTCTGTAATTACAACGATGGTCGGATTATTTAATTCTTTAACAAGATATGCTGTATAAAAAACCATCGTAAAACTTTTTCCAGATCCTTGTGTATGCCAGACAACCCCAATTTTCCGGTCTCCATCGGTTGAAGTAGCGATCTTTGTGTTTTCAACTGCTTTTTTTACAGCAAAATATTGATGATAAGCTGCCATAATTTTAATAATGGTTTTTTTGTCGCCAATTTTGTTGCCTGCAGCATCATATTCTGTTTCCTTTGATTCCTGGAAAAGAATAAAGTTTTGCACAATATCGATCAACCGGGATTTGTCTAACATCCCGCGAATCATCACTTCATATTGCGGAACATCAAGGGGTTCCACATTGACTCCATCAATACTTCGCCAATTCATAAACCGCTCTTCATTCGATGTTATCGTTCCAGTTTTCGCATTAATCCCATCAGATAAAATACAAAACGCATTATAATAGAAAAGCGACGGGATATCTTGCTTGTACGTTTGAATTTGATTGTAGGCTTGTTCAATCCCAACATTTTCATCAGTGGTTGATTTCAGTTCAATAACGACAAGCGGCAAACCGTTAACAAAGATTAATACATCCGGCCGGCGATTTTCATTTTCGATAATGGTAAATTGATTAACTACGAGAAAGTCATTACGTTCCGGATGTTCAAAGTCAATAATGATCGCTTTTTCGGTTTTGATCCCACCATTCTTATGAAAAGACACATCTACGCCTTCTGTTAAAAGTTTATGGAAATGCCGGTTGTTTTCGATAAGAGAAGGGCTATTAAAAGTAATGACCCGCCGATATACATCTTCAATGGCATCCGGCGGCAAATCCCGATTTAATTTAAAAAGGGCATCTCGAAGTCTCCCATCAAGGACTACTTCCCGAAAATCGTTCCGCTCAGGTCTTGGCCCATCCACACTAAGATCCGGACCAAAGGCATATTCATAGTCCATTTCTTGTAAAGTTTCGATAACTGCTTTCTCTAGCGAATCTTCGGTAAAATTTTCAAAATGTGTCAACGGGGAATCCCCCTTTCCATTATTTTTCCTCCTCAACAGGCACACGAATCTCCCCGGACATGAGTTTTGGGAGGAGGGTGTCTCTAATAGTTCTTAACTTTTCTAATTCCTCTTCATTATTTTTAATAAAGGAACTTATTTTAATTGTTATTAAATTATATCGATAAATAATATTATTAGATGGTATTATTGCAGGAATCTTTTTTAACTCTCCACCTGATATTTCTTTAAATGTAGATCCAGAAGCCCTGCTCTCTATAATCTCTTTATTCATTTTAAGAAACTGATATACAAATTCTGATCCTATATTACTTTTCGGTATGATAGATTTAAATCCTTGATTGGTTGATACTTCATTTTTTGCTATCGCTATATACCCAATCGGGGCTCTTGAGCTAAACAAAACTGTTCCTTTTGGCATTAACTTTGCACTGCTATTTTTCAACCCCTCTTCAGTAATATCTATAGTTCCTCTACTTATGAATCTATTTTTATTAAGAGATAAATCTTTTGGTGTAATCCATGGAATACCGTGCTCTGTATAATATTCTTCCTTTTTTTTAGAGGGGGTTCCTCCACTAACAATTGTTCCTAAATCATTAATACTTCCAATTTTCCACCCCTTAGGTATCATCCCCAGTTCACTTTCAACCATTTCCCCGCCACTGGATTTATACGGTTCACCATTTTCATTTGGAAATTCAAAATCGACAAACCATTGTTTAAAAATTGCTTGAGCCATTTCCTCAAGCTTTTTGCTGATTTGGTTATTGATCTCAATTTTTTCATCTAATGATGATAAAATTTTTGCTATTTTTACTTGTTCTTGATACTTTGGAATATTTATTCTTAAACCTTTAAGGATAGTCTGAGTTAATAGGGGTTGTGAACTTCCTATACTCATATCATTCAAATTCATTGATGTAAGTTTATAGAACATAAATTTACTAGACACATCTCTTTTGGCTTTTGCTAAAATAGCATTATCAGAAATCCAACATCTATTTTTTTCAAAATAAACAATTCCACAATATGCACCTACACGTCCTATTATTATGCTATTCCCTTCGGCATTAAACTGGTTACAATAGTCTAAAATTCCGTTTCCTCCATAAACAGGATACTTACCTGTTTCTTTTGGCCTCTTTTTTCCATTATAGAAATCTAATATCTCATCTAATTTTACTTCTTGATTATTTTTAAAATTCATACCCAATCCCCCCTAGGTTCTTCCGGATTTCCTCTTCTAATCGGCGGGATTCTTTAAATAGTTCACCTAGTTCACTTGTCAATTGTT
>ERZ777010.98-NODE-98-length-111325-cov-8.905914_pt1 | contig 111325 bp, 97 predicted proteins | sample MGYA00374963_ERZ777010 | MGnify/ENA primary metagenome ERZ777010 (study PRJEB29309, sample SAMN06268256) | bioreactor metagenome | isolation source: Joint BioEnergy Institute, California, USA | place: USA:Joint BioEnergy Institute, California, USA | collected...
ATAAATTTAATTTATTAAATGTGCTATATAATGTGTTTTATATTAAATTTAAGATTAAAGTTTCCAATTATAAAATTAAATCATTAAATTATAAGATAAATATTAATGTAACTTAATTATTTACAAATCAAATAAATAAAAATTTATTGAGACTAATTTTTGTTTCAAAGAAACTGTTTATCTTATTATATATTGAAATAAGGCAGGTTACAACCTAATATTGCGGTTATATAAAGCCGGTAATATGTTTCGTATAAAATCATATAGGTTAAGGCATATTTGTTCAATAAAAAAGAGACAATACACAAGGTATGTCCCTTTTTTTCGATTACTTTAATTACTTTAATATCTCTTTAACTTTAGCTTTCTTACCGACTCTATCACGCAGATAGAACAGTTTTGCTCTTCTTACTTTACCGCGTCTTACAACTTCAATCTTGTCAATGTTAGGACTGTGAAGGGGCCAGGTTTTTTCTACACCTACGCCGCTTGAAGTTTTTCTTACGGTAAAAGTTTCTCTTGCACCACCGTGCTGTCTTTTAAGTACGGTACCTTCAAAAACCTGAATTCTCTCGCGGTTACCTTCCTTAACTTTTGCATAAACACGAACCGTATCGCCTACATTAAAATCAGCAATATCGTTTCTCAACTGTTCTGCTTCGATTGCTTTGATAATATCGTTCATTTTGTGACCTCCTATCATTTAGATGTTCTTATTACACAGAGGTAACAGAGGACCATCCATTCTCACAATTCTTAACTTTATCATATAATTTTACATAAAGCAAGTATTTTTTACTCATATATATCATAATTTTTTTCAAATATCAATCGGGTTAAAAACTCCCGTTCTTCTTCAGTTAAATTTGCATTTTCCAGTAAATCGGGACGTCTTTCATAAGTACGGATAATTGATTGCTTTCTTCTGTATTCTTCAATTTTGGCATGATGACCGGAAAGTAAAACTTCAGGAACTCTACGACCCATAAATACTTCAGGCCGGGTATATTGAGGGTATTCGAGCAGATTATCCTTAAAGGTTTCAAATTCAGCACTTGTTTCATTGTTAAGTACACCGGGAACCAACCGGGAAATTGCATCAATGAGAACAAGAGCCGGCAGTTCGCCGCCGGTTAGTACATAATCCCCTATGGAAATGTTGTCCGTTACTATCATTTCCAGGACCCTTTCGTCTATACCCTCATAATGACCGCATAGCAGGATAAGGTCTTCCTCCCGTGAAAGGTCCCTGGCCATATTTTGATTGAATATTCGGCCCTGAGGAGTCAGATAGATAACCCTGGGTTTTTTAAAATTGGTCTGATCTTGTTTTGATAATTTTATGTGATTTACCAAATATCCGTATGCTTTATACACAGGTTCGGCCTGGATAACCATACCTGCTCCGCCGCCATAAGGGTAATCGTCAACCCTGTTATGCTTATTGTTGGCAAAATCCCTTATATTTACCGTATTTACGGATATGATTCCTTTTTCAATAGCCCTTCCAGTAATACTGGTATTTATGGCAGTTTCTATCATTTCAGGGAATAAGGTCATAACATGAAAATTCACATTTCCCACCGTACCTTTCGTAGGGTTATCTTGGTATTCGTTTATATTAAACCGTTCATTAAATGAACTTTTATCTTTTTATTTTCAATATCTATATCGAGAATACACTCTTTAATGGAAGGAAGCAAAATTTCTTTATTGTTTTCGTTTTTTACCACATAAACATCATTAGCCGCTGTGGTAATTACTTCAGTCAGAATACCAAGCCTGTCCCCTTCATCCGTAAATACTTCCGAACCTATAATATCACAGATAAAATATTCGTCTTTTTCCAGTTTTATTGCTTCTTCCCTGGGGACTAAAAGATCCTTACCCCTGTATTTTTCTATATCGTTGATATTATCGAAACCTTTAAATTTTAGTATAACAGACTGTTTAAAGTATTTTACCCCTTCTACTTCCAGAGGCAAATAACCTTTTCCGGTATCCAGATATACATTTTTCAGGTATTCAAAACGGTTAATATCGTCTGTGGTGGGATAGACTTTAACCTCACCTTTAATACCGTGGGTTGTTGTAATAACGCCTACTCTCAAATAGTTTTCCATTGCTTTCTTCCTCTATTTTTATTAATTTTTATTGAAGTATAATCTTTACAGAATTTTTTCTTTATTAAAATATCACTTTGAAATTTCCTTTATAATATTACATCGACTAAATAAAAGACAAATATGTGATTTGATTTTCGATTAAATATTAAAGACAGGTATTAAACAGCCCAATACCCGAACATAAAATAAAACGATAATTTTGTAAAGGCAACTAAATTACTATTTATTATCTATAATCTTCAAACTTTTATAAAGATAATTGCAATTGAATATAATTGCATTTTATATGAAAATAAAGGCTGTTGCTAAGAGAACAACAGCCTGCATCCGAAATGATTAATATCCGGAAGCTAATCCCTTTGAATATTAATCATTTTGAATTATTGTATAATTTCAACCACTACTTTTTTATCACTCTTAGCTGCGGCTGCTTTTACTACGGTACGTATGGATTTTGCAATACGGCCTTGCTTGCCAATCACTTTCCCCATATCTTCGGAAGCGACTTTCAATTCAATTATAATTGATTTGTCGGTTTCCTTTTCCGTAACAACAACCTCATCGGGATGATCTACGAGTGATTTAGCAATTACTTCAACCAATTTTTTCATATTCAACCTCCATGCTGCCATATGGCAGCTAAATCCTTACCAAAAAGTTCATAAATGAACTTTATATGTTCATTTATGAACTTCCAATAGTTCAAAAATGAACTTTGTTCATGTTGAACTTTGCTCTTTATGAACTTTGTTCATTTTGAACTTTATTACGGTTGAAATTTATAGGATCCCATTATTAAAGAAGACCGGCATGCTTAAATATCTTAGCTACCGTATCAGTCGGTTTTGCACCGTTAGCAAGCCACTTCTTAGCAGCCTCCTCATTTACATTGAAGGCGCTGGGATTTTTTGTAGGATCATAAGTGCCGATTTCCTCGATAAATCTTCCGTCTCTGGGAGATCTGGAATCAGCAACAACTATTCTATAGAAAGGAGCTTTCTTTTGGCCCATTCTTTTTAATCTGATTTTTACTGCCATGTTCTTCACCTCCTTGATTAGGATTTATATGAAATGTTATCAGGTGTTTAATACATCAAATATATAATATCTGATGTATTACATCAAATAACACAACAAGCTGTTTTATAAACCGAAAGGCAATTTAAATCTGGCCCGCTTGCCGCCTTTGCCGAGCATGCCGGACATCTGTTTCATCATCTTTTTCATCTGGTCAAATTGCTTTACCAGGGCGTTGACTTCCGATATGTCCACTCCTGCTCCGGCTGCTATTCTTTTTTTGCGGGAAAGGTTTAATATATCAGGGTTGGCTCTTTCTTCCTTGGTCATGGAATATATGATGGCTTCGGTTCTTGCCAGAGCCTTTTCGTCTATTTCTACATCTTTTAATTGTTTTCCCATACCGGGAAGCATACTAAGGATGTCAGCTATACCGCCCATTTTCTTAATTTGCTGCATTTGTTCAAGAAAATCGTTGAAATCAAACTCGGCTTTCTTGATTTTCCTTTCCATCTCGCGGGCTTTCTCTTCATCAAATTGTGCCTGGGCCTTATCTATAAGGGTAAGTATATCACCCATGCCGAGGATTCTGGATGCCATTCTGTCAGGGTAGAATGGTTCAAGATCTGACAGTTTTTCGCCCATACCGGCATAAAGGATAGGTTTTCCGGTTACGGCCCGTATGGATAAAGCGGCGCCGCCTCTGGTATCGCCGTCCAGTTTGGTAAGAATTACCCCGTCAATACCGAGCTTATCGTTAAAGGTCTGGGCTACGTTAACCGCATCCTGACCTGTCATGGCGTCTACAACGAGTATAGTTTGATGAACGGGCATATTGGACTTAATCTCCTGCAGCTCTTCCATCATGCCTTCATCAATATGAAGCCTTCCTGCGGTATCCAGTATAACCACATTAAAACCGTTTTTTGATGCATGCTCCACTGCCGCTTTTGCGATATTTAAGGGTTTATGCTTATCACCCATGGAAAATACGCTGACACCCTGTTTTTCTCCGTTGATTATTAACTGATCTATAGCGGCGGGCCTGTATATATCGCAGGCTGCAAGCAAAGGCTTTCTTCCCATGGATTTTAGCTTTCCAGCCAGTTTTGCCACGGTTGTGGTCTTACCGGCACCCTGCAGACCGCACATCATAATTACGGTTATTTCACCGGCAGGCTGAAGCTGCAGCTGGGCAGCACTGCCTCCCAGCATATTTATCATTTCCTCGTTTACGATTTTAATAACCATTTGGCCCGGAGTCAGGCTGTTTAGGACATCCTGTCCTATTGCCCTTTCCTGAACGGAAGCAATAAAGTTTTTTACAACTTTAAAATTGACGTCTGCTTCAAGTAGAGCCATTTTTACTTCTTTAAGAGCCGTTTTTACGTCAGCTTCCGTAAGGCGTCCTTTTCCTCTTAAATTTTTAAAAATATTCTGAAGTTTTTCAGATAAATTATCAAATGCCATATTACAGCTCCTTTAATATATCATCTGCCAAGGCTGCAATTTCCTGCAACTTGTCTGTTTCTCCGGTTTCCGATATCTTATAGCATAAATCTTTGATACTTTCAAGCATATCTTTAATTTTGGCAAATTTCTTAAGTAAAGATAACTTTTCTTCGTAATCCTTTAATTCCTGGGTACAACGCTTTACAATATCATGGACTCCCTGGCGGCTTATGTTCATATGCTCCGCAATTTCGCTCAAGGATAAATCATTCAGAACGTAATCTTCAAAAACCTGTTTTTTATTGTCAGGCAAAAGTTCTCCATAAAAATCATATAACATCGATAAATATATCAGTTCATCCAGTTTGGAGTCCCCTGATATTGTGTCCTGCATTAAAAACACCACCTGTAAAGGTTTTTTCTTTACAGTTGGTAGTATACATAATTACTAAGACGTTGTCAAGTAAAAAATTTTACAGTGCCTAACGAGGTTGTAATTCGGCCAGATAAACTATTGCGCCCCGTAAATTGTCAAATCCGACCTTAATGGTATCGGCAATTAAAGCGCCGGATATAATAATGGCAATGGCTATTATTGTACAACATATAAGCTTTTCAAATTTTTTTACTAGTTTCCATATAGCTTTTTTGTGATCTATTTGGCTTTTCTTCAATAAAACCAGAGTTTTCCTAAATACAAAAAGGTATCAAATACTTTTGCTGTATATGATACCTTTTTATAACTTTTTATATTATTCAATTATAAACTATACAAAAACTAATTTTCAATTACTTTATTATACAGGATAAGCCTTGTTTTCCTTATCCCCTTCGGTTATGTCAATACCTGTCTTTTGAGCCTTGCGGTATTTGAAGAATTCCATAGCTACCTGAGGGAATAAAGCGTAGGACAATACGTCCTCATCCTGCTCTTTCCATTCCGCAATCTCTGCTTCAATCTTTTTAAGTTCGGGTTCAAGCAGATCTGCCGGCCTGCAGGTAATGGGCTTTTTATCCCCGATAACCTTCTTTTGCACTTCAGGATTGAAAGGTTTAACTGTTCTTCCGTATTCACCGGAAAGAAGGGCCTTGGTTTCCTTAGTTACCATCTTATAGCGTTCTCCGGCAAGTACGTTTAATACAGCCTGAGTACCTACAATCTGGCTGGAAGGAGTAACAAGTGGCGGCTCACCGAAGTCTTTACGGACTCTAGGTACTTCTGCAAGAACTTCATAGTATTTATCTTCAGCCTTCTGCTCTTTAAGCTGGGAAACCAGATTGGAGAGCATACCTCCCGGTACCTGATAAAGTAAAGTTTTAATATCAACGCCCATAACCTTGGGATTAAGAAGTCCTTTTTCTAAGGCCTTGTCTCTTAAGGGGCGGAAATAGTCTGCAATTTCGGCAAGAAGATTCTGATCAAGGCCTGTGTCATAAGGTGTACCTTTAAAGGTTTCAACCATGACTTCGGTAGCCGGCTGGCTGGTTCCCAGAGCAAACGGGGACATAGCGGTATCAATGATATCGCAGCCTGCCTCAACCGCTTTCATGTAAGTCATGGAAGCAACACCGCTGGTGTAGTGAGTATGAAGGTCAATAGGAATATTGACAGCTTTCTTAAGGGCAGTTACCAGTTCGGTTGCCTGATAAGGAACAAGTAAGCCTGCCATATCCTTGATACAGATGGAATCAGCACCCATGGATTCAATATCTTTTGCCAGATTAACATAATAATCTATGGTGTAAGCGTCTCCCAAAGTATAGCAGATAGCAACCTGGGCATGGCCGTTTTCCTTTTTGGTTGCTTTTACGGCACATTCAAGATTGCGAAGATCGTTTAAAGCATCAAATATACGGATGATATCGATACCGTTGGCAATGGATTTCTGAACAAAATATTCTACAACGTCATCTGCATAATGACGGTATCCCAATATATTCTGGCCGCGGAAAAGCATCTGCAGCTTTGTATTTTTAAATCCAGCCCTTAATTTTCTTAATCTTTCCCAAGGATCTTCCTTAAGGAAGCGAAGGGAAGCGTCAAAAGTAGCGCCACCCCAGCATTCTACTGCATGGTAGCCTACTTTATCCATTTTTTCTATTATAGGAAGCATCTCTTCGGTGGACATTCTTGTAGCTATTAAAGACTGATGGGCGTCCCGAAGGATGGTTTCTGTTATTTTTACGGGTCTCTTTGCTTGTTCAGCCATAATTTACCTCCTGTTCAATATGAGTCATATATTAGACTCATTATACTCTTTAACCGAATACAGACAGAAATACTCCAGCCGCAACGGCAGTACCGATAACACCCGCTACGTTAGGTCCCATAGCATGCATAAGCAGGTAGTTGGTAGGATCTGCTTCTGCCCCGACTTTTTGTGAAACTCTGGCAGCCATAGGAACTGCAGATACACCTGCGGAGCCGATCAAAGGATTAATTTTTCCTTTGGTTACCTTGCACATAATTTTACCGAAAATGATACCGCCGGCTGTGCCGAATACAAAGGCAATAAGTCCGAGGATTACAATTTTTATGGTGTTTATGTTAAGGAAAGTTTCGGCACTGGTAGTAGCTCCTACCGAGGTACCAAGCATTATTACTATAATATACATCAAGGCGTTGGATGATACTTCTGTCAGCTGGCGTACAACTCCGCTTTCGCGGAAGAGATTACCCAACATCAGCATGCCTACAAGAGGTGCCACATCAGGTAACAACAATACAACTACTATAGTAACTACTATAGGGAATATGATTTTCTCCATTTTGGAAACCGGTCTTAATTGCTCCATCCTGATTTTGCGTTCCTCTTCGGTTGTAAGAAGCTTCATAACCGGAGGCTGTATAATAGGAACCAGAGCCATATAGGAATATGCGGCAACCGCAATCGGTCCAAGCATTTCCGGAGCCAGTTTGGTAGCCAGGAATATGGATGTAGGACCGTCGGCTCCTCCGATTATGGAGATGGCAGCCGCTGCTCCTTCAGAAAAGCCAAGTAAAGTGGCCATGAAGAAAGCGGCATATATTCCGAACTGAGCCGCAGCACCCAGAAGAAAACTGGACGGATTGGCAATCAAGGGACCGAAGTCGGTTAAGGCACCTACTCCTAAGAATATCAAAGCAGGAAAGATGCCGTATTCGTCACCTATATAGAAATAATGCAACAGTCCGCCGGGAACCAGATTTCCGCTTTCATTGTAATAGGGTTTTGCCATAATTCCCGGAAACAGGTTTACCAGCAACATACCAAAAGCAATTGGAATTAATAAAAGCGGTTCATAATCTTTTTTAATTGCCAGATATAATAAAATACAGGCAACAACAATCATAATAATATTTTTATATGTTATTGATGCAAAGCCCGAAGCTTGATATAAATCGTACAAAGTATTTAACAAATAGTCCATATTTCAGTCCTTCCTTTTCAAAAGGATTGTATAAAATCCGACTTTTTTTATTTTAACATTAGTTAATTATTTTAATGTAGCAAGTACATCTCCTGCTTCAACGGATTGGCCTGCACTTACATTGATGCTGGCAACAGTACCGTCCTGAGGAGATACTATTTCATTTTCCATCTTCATGGCTTCAAGGATAAGAATAACATCTCCCTTTTTAACTGTCTGCCCTACGTTTGCCTTAATGGACAAGATTTTACCGGGCATGGGCGCACTTACTTTAACGCTTCCTTCTGAACCGGATACTGCTTTAGGAGCAGGAGCCGGAGCAGGTGCGGCACTCTGAACCGGAGCCTTAGGGGCAGGAGCTGCCACAGGAGCAGGAGCTGCCACAGGGGCTGCAGTTGATACTCCGGTTTTTTCTTCTACTGAAACTTCGTAAGTATTACCGTTAACAGTGATTGTATAATATTTCATGACAAAAATCCTCCTTGTGATCTGAATGATCTTAAATATTACCGTCTGTTTAAGTTTATTAGATCCTTCTGTTATTTATTTTACGTATGGAACGGACAACAAAACCGCCCGAAAGTTCATCAGGATTAACTTCGGAACTATAAGCACTGATAGCGGCTGTAATTACAGCTACCAACTCATGATCGTCAGTTAAATCGGCTTCTTCATAATTAACATTTTCAGCCGATGTATCTATAACAGAACCGGTTTCGTTAACCTGACTTGCCTTTTCTTTGTTTGATCCCGATAAAAGCCCGGGTAAGTATTTCAAAAGGCTTATTATAAATATCATAAGAATCAGGACTGCAAACACAATTCCCATACCAAGAACAGTATTAAGGGCTGCCGTTTTCATACGTTCCGATAACGGTGCCTGAGACAGAAGGATTGTGGAATTTGCAATACCGTAACTAAATATGGTCATAATAATTATCTACCTTTCTTTGTATGACTTTGGGAATAAGTAAGGATTAAAATGAACCGTGTTTCTTAAAGGGTCTTTCTTCATATTTTGAATACAGCATTTCAAAAGCATAGATAATATGCTTTCTTACCGTATCCGGTTCAATTATATTGTCTACATATCCCCGTTTTGCCGCTGAAAGGGCAGCATTTTGAAGTGCAGCATACTCTTCTGCTTTTTCATTAATAACTTCCGCAGAAGATCCGTCATACATAATCTGGGCAGCTAGTTTTGCATCCATCATGCCTATTTCGGCAGAAGGAAGTGCAAATACGTAATCTGCTCCGATATGTTTGGAATTCATGGTAACATATGCACTGCCATAAGCCTTGCCTATAACAACATTAACTTTAGGTACGGTGGCATCGGCAAAGGCGTAGGCAAGTTCCGCCGAAGCTTTGGCAATTGTCTTTTCTTCATTGACATCGGCTTTATAACCGCTGACATTGGTAAGTGTAAGTACAGGAATATTAAATGCATCACAGAAACGTACAAAACTTGCTGCTTTCTTACAGCCGTCTGTAGTAAGGACATTATCAAACTGTTCTGTTGCTTTTCCGTTTTCATCAAGAATTTTGGTGCGGTTGGCAACAGCACCGACGGTTACACCGTTTAAACGGATAAATCCGGTAACCATCTCTTTGGCATAATCTGCCTTAATTTCATAGAAGTAATAATTATCAGAAATATCGATGAGCGCACTTTTCGTATCTTCAAGTTCCGAAGAGAAATTCGGAACGAGACGATTTAAGTTGTCGCTGCTTTCTGATACACGTCCGCCTTCTTCGTTGTTGGACGGAAGAATGGAAATCAACTCACGGATTTTATTTAAAACCTCAAGCTCGTTAGCTCCGACATAGTCTACATTACCTGATTTCGCATTGAAATCTGCACCGGAAGTGTCTAACTTCTGCTTGTGGTTTCCAAGTAATGAGTTGGGTGTTTGTAAAAAGAGTCTGGAAGATTTTTCTTCCATAAATGAAAAATCACTTAAGGATGCCATAACAGCCAGACCACCACCGCAGTTACCGAATACGGCGGTAATTTGAGGGATCACACCGGAAGCCATTACCTGCTTCGCATAAATTTCTCCCAGGCCGTTTAAGGCATCAGAAGATTCCTGTAATCTTAAGCCGGATGAATCAATCAGGCCGATAACAGGAGCCTTCGCCTTAAGTGCAAGATCATATAATCTGGTAATTTTTTTGGCATGCATTTCACCGACAGAACCACCAAGAGCCGATGAATCCTGACTGAACACATAGACAGGATTACCGTCTATAAGGCCATAGCCGGTAATGACGCCGTCATTTGGAATCTCCTTCTGCTCCAAGTTAAAGTCTGTGCTTCTTTTTGTTACTAATGCACCGACTTCAACAAAACTGTTTTCATCGAGCAGAGAGGCAATTCTTTCTCTTGCCGATAATTGTGCATTATTAGACATTTTCAGCCCTCCATTTTTCAGAATCTAGTAGAAAACCAATTTTCTGCCAAGTCTAATTGTATTATAAATTATTTCAAAAGGCAAGTAACAAAAAAATATTTATAAAAAAATTAATAATTTACATACATTTGTGTATTTTTTCTGAATTAAACCCTTTTCTTTCTAGCATATTGATTAAACGTATTTTCTTTTCAAAGGATAAATTTGTAATATCATCACAATATTTGCCTATAATCTTTTTTATAGCCAAAATTTCAGGGTCATTATCTTCGTCGTCCGATATTTCGTATTCCCTTGCAATTATCTTATCTAAAACTTTTTTATTTATACCCTTACTTAGAAGTTTGTTTTTAATTGCAAGTATACTTTCCGTTTCTTTTCTTGACCGGATGTAGTTTAAGGCATACCTTTCATCATTAAGATAATTATAGTCTTTTAAGTACTCAATAGTCCTTTCTATAATATCATCATTATAATACTCATTTTTAAGCCTTATATAAATCTCTTTTTCGGTTTTGTCCGAATATTTAAGCATATTTAGGGCCTTATGCTTTGCTCTTTTTAAAATAATATCTTCAAGTATTGCTTCATATGTATCTTGCGAAATGTCTGTTCCCTTTGACAGTTGGAGATGCTTTATTTCATTTTCGTATAATAAAAAAGCATATGTATAATCAATATATATTTTAAAAGCCTTTTTCTTTGTATTTTGCCCGGCCTTAACTTCAAGAATATCCGTAATTTCCATATAAATCTCCTTCAAAAATAATATATTGTATAATAAATATAATAAGCTATTAATATATTTACAGATATAAAGTTTTAAACCACTTTTTTATAAACAGTAAAAATAATCATAATCAGTATGGTTCTCCTAAATATACCGAAACCACAGGGATAATCCAACCGGACTATACCTGTGGCCGCTAGTAAAAATTATTTTATTCCTCTAAACTTTCATAATATTTCTTGGCAGGTTTTAAGCCAAAATGCTCTCTGATTTTCTCATATAATTCATCACATATTTCGGGGTTTTCTGCTAAAAATTGCTTGGCATTTTCCCTGCCCTGGCCTATCTTGGTGTCATTATATGAATACCAGGCCCCGCTTTTATTAATAAGTCCAATCTCGGAAGCTATATCAAGGATATCTCCTTCTTTGGAAATTCCTTTTCCGAACATTATATCAAATTCCGCTTCTTTAAAAGGAGGAGCTATCTTGTTCTTTACAACTTTAACCCTTGTACGGCTTCCTATAACGTCTCCTCCCTGCTTTAGGGATTCTACCCGGCGTACATCCAGACGGACAGATGCATAGAATTTTAAAGCCCGGCCACCGGTAGTGGTTTCGGGATTGCCGAACATTACACCGACTTTTTCACGAAGCTGGTTAATAAAGACAACTATGCAGTTGGTTTTGCTGGTAACTGCGGTCAGCTTTCTTAAGGCCTGGGACATAAGCCTTGCCTGAAGGCCTACATGGGCATCTCCCATTTCTCCGTCGATTTCCGCTTTCGGAACCAAAGCGGCAACAGAGTCTATAATAATTATATCGACAGCTCCGGAACGTACCATGGTTTCTGCAATTTCCAAGGCCTGTTCTCCGTTGTCAGGCTGTGAAATATATAAATTATCGATATCTACCCCGATATTCTTAGCATAGACCGGGTCCAAAGCATGTTCCGCATCAATAAATCCCGCAATGCCTCCGATTTTCTGAACCTCGGCTATCATATGCAAAGCAACTGTGGTTTTACCGGAAGATTCGGGGCCGTATATTTCAATAATTCTTCCCTTCGGTACCCCGCCAAGGCCGAGGGCAATATCAAGACTTATTGATCCGGTAGGAACTGTTTCAATATTCATATTGGAACTGGTTTCGCCAAGTTTCATAACGGAACCTTTGCCGTATTGCTTTTCAATCTGGGCCAATGCAGATTCCAATGCCCTGATTCTGTCATCTTTTCCCATACTAACCTCCCTGATGCTTATAAGCATCTATAATACTGACAAATATACGCGAACAGATGTTCTGAAAATATAATAACGCATTAGCCGGCCGATGTCAACTCTTTTTGGGATATCAAGAGAAATCGGATTACTATGGACGAAAGCCGTGATTTACAGACGCTTGAAAGAACACAGAATATAAAGATATAAATATTATATCAGTTTCAAGCATGAATGTAAATGTCTTCCACCCATAAACATTATCCAAAAATAACACCGACGATTATATAATAATGCCATATAAAAAATAATTTTAAATTGTTAATAAGGCAATTTTATAGTGTTAAATAATAACTCGTTTAATACACCATGATAATAATGCCATAAATAAAAATCCTGTATATATGGCAAGTATTACTGCTATGTATTAGAATGTATTGCTGCTATATATATTACTTTACTGCTTATGTTAATGCTATATATTGATGCTATGTATTTATGCTATGAATTAATTCTATACATTAATGCCGTCTAATAATTCTTTCTTATTAACGGATTTATAGCTTTTACTAACGGATTTATAGCGGTTAGCCGTATATTTTATTTGGCAGGCAAATTTTCGGGTTGTATCCTGCCTGAACCAATGCATCCACTATCCTTTGCTTATGTTCATGGCCAAAGGTTTCCATGGTGATTGTAAGTTCAACGGCACTGTTGCGGTTAATGCTGACAAACTGGTTATGATCAAGTCTTATGACGTTGCCTTGTTCTTTGGCTATAATTTTGGCTACATTAACCAGTTCTCCGGGCCGGTCGGGAAGGAGTACCGAAACTGTAAATACCCGCCCTCTTTGAATAAGACCGTGCTGAACAACCGATGATACGGTAATGATGTCCATATTTCCGCCGCTAAGAATGGAAACAATCTTTTTATTTTTGCATTTTAAATGCTTTAAAGCTGCTACACTAAGCAGACCGGAATTTTCAACAACCATTTTGTGGTTTTCAATCATATCCAGGAAATTTACAATCAGTTCACAGTCGTCAACGGTTATAATGTCGTCTACATATTTCTGTATGTAAGGGAATATTACATCTCCCGGAGTCTTTACTGCGGTACCGTCTGCTATGGTATCGACTTTATCAAGCGTAACCACATGGCCTGCTTTTAGGGATTCTTTCATGCAGGCTGCATTGGCCGGCTCAACACCGATAACTTTAATGTTGGGATTTAACTGTTTGGCTAAAGTGGCTACACCTGCAAGAAGCCCTCCGCCTCCGACGGGAGCAAGGATGATGTCAACCGTAGGAAGGTCTTTGAATATCTCCATTGCGATAGTTCCCTGTCCTGTGGCAACATCCAGGTCGTTAAACGGATGAATAAAGCAATACCCTTTTTCTTCCGAAAGCTTGCGGGCATAGTTATAAGCTTCGTCATAAACATCTCCGTAAAGTACAACTTCAGCACCGTAGCTTTTGGTCCTGTTTACCTTAATAAGAGGCGTTGTATTGGGCATAACGATTATAGCTTTGGCATTATAGAGTTTTGCCGCATAGGCTACCCCTTGGGCATGGTTGCCCGCAGAAGCAGTTATCAAACCTTTGTCTCTTTCTTTTTTTGAAAGAGTACTGATTTTGTAATAAGCTCCCCTTACCTTATAAGCCCCGGTAAATTGCATATTTTCCGGTTTTAAATAAACTTTGTTGCCTGAGATTTCGCTGAAATAATCGCTATAGATGAGTTTAGTACGAAGTATTACTTTTTTCACCGCTTCTGTGGCTTCTTCGAACTTCTCTAAGTTCATTTCAATCGTCTCCTATTCGTTTTTCTGGAATAAAGCATTGACAAAATCCGATGCGTTAAATTTCTGCAGATCCTCTATATGTTCGCCAATACCTATATATTTTACCGGTATGTTAAGTTCGGACTGAATGGCAATGGCGATACCTCCTTTGGCCGTACCGTCCAGTTTAGTGATAACAATACCGGTTAAGTTTGCTACTTCATTAAATTCCTTGGCTTGGGCCAGTGCGTTCTGGCCTGTAGTTCCGTCAAGAACAACAAGAGTTTCACGGTATACATCAGGACATTCACGATCGATTATTCTGTTTATCTTTCTTAATTCTTCCATAAGATTCTTTTTATTGTGAAGCCTTCCGGCCGTATCGCAAATGAGTACATCGGCATTTCGTGCCTTGAAAGCCGTTACGGCGTCAAAAATAACAGCCGCAGGGTCAGACCCTTCTTTATGGGCAATAATTTCAACGTTTGCCCTGTTGGCCCATTCGGTAAGCTGTTCTATGGCTGCGGCTCTGAAAGTATCCGCAGCAGCCACTATTACTTTTTTACCCTGGGCTTTTAATTGCCCTGCCAGTTTTCCGACGGTGGTGGTTTTTCCTACACCGTTAACTCCCATAATAAGAACAATGGATTTTCTGTTCTCAAATTCATAAGCGGTTTCGCCTACAGCCATCTGTTCTATCATGCTGTTAATAAGCAGTTCCCTGCACTGAGCAGGTTCTTTTATTTTTTGTTCTTTTACTTTGGCTCTCAGATTTTCAAGAATAGCATCTGTAGTTTTAATTCCCAGGTCTGCCATAATCAAAGTTTCTTCCAGTTCTTCATAAAAATCCTCATCTATATTGGAAAAACCGCTGAAAATGGCATCTATACCGTTAGCTATACTGTTTCTGGTTTTTGCCAGTCCTTTAACCAGTTTACTGAAAAAACCGGATTTTTGATGTTCCATAAAAATATAAACCTCCGTAGATGTAATCTTATTTTTCAAGTTCATTTTCTATAAGGCTTACGGATACCAGAGTGGAAACACCCTTTTCCTGCATGGTGATTCCATATAAGATATCTGCCACAGCCATGGTATTTCTTCTGTGAGTGATAACAATAAACTGAGTATCCTTTGACAGTTTGCAAAGGTATTTTGCAAAGCGTTTTACGTTTGAATCATCCAAAGCCGCTTCAATCTCGTCAAGCAGGCAAAACGGCGACGGCTTAAGGTTTTGGATAGCAAAGAGCAAACTTATAGCCGTTAAAGCCTTTTCTCCACCGGACAATTGCATAATATTTTGAAGTTTCTTTCCTGGAGGCTGGGCATTAATCCTTATTCCTGCTTCCAAAACATCATCATCTGTAAGTTCCAGATCGGCCTTGCCTCCGCCGAACAGTTCCTTGAATACCGCATCAAACTGCCGGTTTATGGCGGCAAATTGCTTTTCAAACTGCACTTTCATTTCCGTTTCCAAATCACTGATTATTTGCAGCAGGGCTTGTTCGGCTTTAATCAGGTCTTCCCTCTGGGTTATAAGGAACTTATGCCTTTCTGAAAGATTCTTGAAATCCTCGATAGCATTAACGTTTACATCCCCAAGGGCTTTTATTTTATCCTTGATTTCCTGGATGGATTTTTTTGCGCTTGCAAGGCTTATTTCCCTTCCCGCATTATATTCTAATGCTGTAGAATAGGTAAGACCGTATTCATTCCAAATATAATTAATCTGCTGGTCAAGCTGCTCGGCAAGCTTTTCCTTCTGGTTACCAAGCCTGATAAGTTCCTTCTCAAGGTTATGAATTCTTAAAGAAAGTTCATCTCTCTTTTCAAAGAACGATTTATGAATTTTTGAAATATTTTCTTTCTCTGCAATCCTTGATTTGATTTTTTCATCCAGACTCAGAAGAACGGTATCTGTTTCCTTTATTAATTCTTCGGTCTTTTTTATAATTTCCCTTTTCTCTTGAATTATATGGAAAGATTTTTGCATGTCAAGCTTTATTGCTTCTTCTTCCTCATATAATTTTTCAATTTCCCTTTTAACGCGCTTTATATTCTCCAAGATAAAATGGTTTTTCTGCTCCAGGGCAGATAGTTCCATCCTGTATTTTGAAGCCTTTTCGTTAACTTCACTTTCAGTCTCTCTTTCCTTTGAAAGAAGACTATTTAATTCTTCAATCCTTTGTTCCTTATCGGCATTATTCTTTAGGTTTTCCGAAAGAGAATTATTTAATACGTCAAGATTGCTTTTTAGGTCTGTATCCTGCTGATCTATTTCATTTAATTCTTTTATAAAATCCAGGTATACGGCTTCTGCCTCGGACTTTTTGGAAATAACCTGTTCAAGATTTAATTTTATGGTATTTTGCATTAAAAATTTGTCCTGAAGTTGCTTTTTGGTTTCTTCAAGACGAACCGTAAATTCAGTCTTTCTTGCGGTTTCGTTTTCTTTTTCAGTAGCAAGGTTTTCAACCTGCTTATCCAGTTTCTTAATTAATTCTTCCAGATCTTCAATTTCCCGCCGTCTTCCGAGCAGATTGCTGGTATTTTTGTAGGCACCGCCTGAAATTGAACCGCCTGGAGATAGCAGTTCCCCTTCTAATGTTACAATCCTAAGGGTGTAATCGTATTTTCTGGCTATCAAAGCGGCATTGTCAATATTATCAATAACTATGATTCTTCCAAGGAGATATTCAATTAATTCATGGAATTTTTTATCCGCTTCAACAAGGCTTGAAGCAATGCCGATAACGCCTTTTTCGTTTAGTACGCTGTGATTATGTAGGCTTTTTGAGGATTTAATATTGGTAAGAGGCAAAAATGTCGCTCTTCCGTACTTGTTAGCTTTAAGGAAAGCGATTAATTCTTTTGCCGTGCCTTCATCCTCGGTAATAATATTTTGAATGCTTTGGCCCAAAGCAGTTTCTATAGCGGTCTCAAATTCTTTGTTTGTTTTAATGATATCGGCAACAACACCTATAATACCTGGTATGCTTTTCTTCTGTTCCATGATTTTTCTTATGCTGTTGCCATAGCCTTCATATCTTTCGGTTAGATTAATTAAAGATTCCAGCCTGGATTTTTCTATGTGATATTGCCTCTGAAGCTCGTTTTGCTTAAGCGTTATATTATCAATTATATTTTGGGAATTCTTAATTTCATTTTCTAAACTTTGACTTTCGGCAGTAAGTTTTTCGATTTCTTCCGTTATGTTGTTTAAATCTGCTTTTAATCTGCCTATTTCTTCATCATATAAACCTTCTTCGCTTTTGCTTTTAATAATCTTTTGATTAAGCTGAGCCCTGCGGATGGCATTCTGCTCAAGCATAGTTTCATAACGCTGTATGTTGCTTTTGATAACGGAATTTTGATTAAGATATTCAAAGGCGGCATTGCTGCAATCTTCAATTTCCTTGGTATAATTTTTAATATTATCTCTTACTTGCTCAAGTTCTACCAATGTAGAACTTAGTAAATCGTCTATCTGACCGATGTTAATATCCAGTTTTTCTTTTTCTTCAAGATATTCCTGTTCTTCGGTCTTTTTTGCGGAAATTTCCTGTTCTGTTGAATGGATTCTTTCCTGATAATATTCGTCGTTTTGCAAAAGGGAATTAATCTGCTCGTTTAATACTTTAATTTCTCCCTCTGCTTTTTCCTTCTTTATGAGATTTTCGTTATAAGAAGACTTATCGGCATCTATCCCGGCATCCAGTTCTTCAAGCTGAGATTCTAAACGTATATATTCATCCTTTATTTTTTCATATTCGCTTCTGGTTTGATCCAAATCATCCGAAATGATTGTCAGCTTATTTTCCAGATCTTCTTTTGATGAGCGCAATTTATCGTATTCTTTTAAAAACAGGGAAACCTCAAGGTTTTTTAGTTCCTCTTTATATTTCAGATAAACTTTTGCGGTTTCGGACTGTTTTTCCAAGGGGATAAGCTGTCTTTCTATTTCGGAAATAATATCGGATACTCTTGCAAGATTGGCTCTTTCCTCTTCCAGGTTTTTTTCGGCCTCGTATTTTCTGCGTTTGAATTTTACTATACCGGCAGCCTCGTCAAACAATTCTCTTCTGTCTTCGGGCTTGCCGCTTAATATTTTATCTATCTGGCCTTGTCCGATCATGGAATAGCCTTCTTTACCGATACCGGTATCCATGAATAATTCCTGGACATCTTTAAGACGGCAGGATGTGCCGTTAATGAGATATTCGCTTTCACCGGAACGGTAAACTCTTCTTGCAACAGTAACTTCTTCATAATCTATAGGAAGTTTATGGTCAGAATTGTCTATGGTTAGGGCAACATAGGCATAACCCAAGGGTTTTCTCATTTCGGTTCCGGAAAAAATAACATCTTCCATCTTGGAACCTCTAAGCTGCTTAGCACTTTGCTCGCCAAGTACCCAGCGGACTGCATCTGCGATATTGCTTTTTCCGCTGCCGTTTGGACCTACAATTGCCGTAATACCGCTGTCAAATTCCAATTGCAATTTATTGGCAAAGGATTTAAAACCGTGTACTTCTATTCTTTTTAAATACATTCAAGTAACTCCCATCCGTATATTTTGTCACTTATTTTCCTGTAATTTTTTTATGGCCTGCAAAGCAGCCTCCTGTTCGGCCGCTTTCTTTGTTCTTCCTACCCCGCAGCCATATTGCTTGTTGCCTACATATAAAGCTATGGTAAAGGATTTATTGTGGTCGGGGCCTTCCTCGGATATGAGTTTATATCGGATTTTCTGTTTATGGTTTTCGTTTTGAACCATTTCCTGTAAGATAGTCTTACTATCGAAAAAGAGTTCCTTGTCTTCAATCTGGTTAAGGATATTTTTTTGTACAAACTCTTTTGCACTAGTAAAACCACCGTCCAGGTATATTGCGCCTATGATTGCTTCCAAGGCATCGGAAAGGATGGAATCCCGCATACGCCCCCCGGAGATATCTTCACCTTTACCTAGAAGCAGATATTCTCCAATATTTAATTCTTTGGCACATGAAGACAGGGCCTGTTCACAGACCATACCGGCCCTTAGTTTGGTTAGATCTCCTTCTGAAAGATCATTATATCTTTCAAATACGTATTCGCTGGTCACCAGTTCAAGGACGGCATCTCCGAGAAATTCAAGCCGTTCATTGTTGCTTTCTTTGCGCATTTTCATCTCATTGGCGTAAGAACTGTGAGTTATGGCCTGAAGCAGTAAAGACGGGTTTTTAAATTTATATCCGATTCTGTCTTCCAGCAAAGAAACGGAGGCTTCTTGTCTGTTTCGTCTGCTCATATTTTCGTTCCTCCTTCAACTTACAGATAAAAGCCCACTAAATAAGGCGAACCTTATTTCAGGGCTTTTATAAAGCTCTAATTCTGTTTTAGCTTAATGCTTTTTTTATTTGCTCTACGGCATCACCGACCGTTACAATATTTTCAGCATCTTCATTTGAAATTTCGATATCAAATTCTTCTTCGATACCCATTATTATTTGGAATATATCAAGGGAATCTGCACCTAAATCGTCTACGAAAGTTGTGTCCTCTGTTATCTCGTCGGGATCGACATTCATTACTTCACTAATTATTTTTTGCAGTTTTTCAAATTCCATATGCATTCACCCTTCTTTTTTAGATATTTATTCTTGTTTTTTTAAATTGACTTCAATTTTTTCCTTAATTTTTTGCTCAGTAAAAGTTACACACTGTAAAATAGAATTTCTGATTTCATTGCTTTTTGAGTTTCCGTGGGTCTTGACTACCAGACCTTTAAGACCCAGCATGGGAGCACCGCCATATCTGGACTGATCAAAAGCCTTTAAAGTTTTCTTTAGGGCCGGCTTACTCAATAAAGCGCCTATTTTACTCCTGGTAGTGCTCATAAGCCCTTCTTTTATTTTTTCTATAAGAGCACTGCCAAGCCCTTCATAAAGTTTAAGTATAACATTGCCCACAAAGGCTTCGCAGACAATAACGTCAGCATGGCCGTACGGGATATCTCTTGCCTCTATGCTACCTATAAAGTTGATATCAGGAATTTCTTTAAGCAAAGGAAATGTTTCTTTTACCAATTGATTGCCTTTTTCTTCTTCTGCACCAATGTTTACAATTGCTACCCTAGGGTTTTTTATCCCTATCACATTCTCCATGTAAATAGAGCCCATCTTGGCAAATTGAACCAGATGGCTTGGTCTGGCATCAACATTGGCGCCGCAGTCAATCAGTAAAGAAACGCCTGAAATGGTAGGAATAAGAGGGGCAAGAGGCGGACGTTCAACTCCTTCTATCCTTCCCACAATGAGTTGGCCGCCGGCTAAAACAGCACCTGTACTTCCGGCGGAAACAAAGGCATCTGCTTCCCCGTTCTTTACCAGGTTTAAAGCCACTACTATTGAGGAATTCTTCTTGCGGCGGATTGCCATAACAGGAGCCTCATTGTTCGAGATAACTTCTTCGGCATTTACAATCCTAATTCTTTCTTTATCATAATCATATCCGCCAAGTTCGCTTTGAATTACCTCTTCTTTTCCGACCAGGATAACGTTAATGTCCTCTTTGTCTTGTATGGCAAGGACGGCTCCCTTAACTATTTCTTTAGGAGCGTAATCGCCTCCCATTGCGTCAACCGCAACCGTTATCGATTTGCTCATATTCACTCCTATCCGCACCAAAATAATGCAGGTTATTTAATAGCTATACATTACAAATAATGTACTTTAATATTTATCCCTTGCATTATATTCGATATGCATAACATAGCAAATTAATGATATCGAAATATATCTGTAATATTGCATTATTTATGGTGCTTATTATTAATATCGGCCGACGAAAATTTATAAAATATGTATGTCGGCTAATATATAAATCAATATATACGATATCATATGAAAAATCAACCCTTTAAATGGTGGCTGATACCAAAAAATTCATCAGTAAAAACGGATAATAAAATATACCTGCCGTGATTTTGGCGTAATAAATCACAGCAGGTTTTTTAAAGAGATACATTCACTATAAATCTTAAATCAAATAATAAGAATAATAAGAATGCAACTAAATTATTCAGTTATTTTTTTATATAAAAGAAAGATTTAAATGTATAAAATCCGTATTTATTGGCCTGCAGCATTTGCTCAGTACTTCCGACAAAGAGTATACCGTCATTTTTTAAAGCGTTGTTAAAATTTTGATAGATGCGTGTTTTGGCTTCATCTGTAAAATAAATAAGCACATTACGGCATACTATCAGATCACAGTTGTTGGGATACGGGTCCTGCAGCAAATCATGTTGTCTGAATTCAACACAAGCTTTAATATCATCGGATATTTTATAAGTGTGTTCGCTTACCTGCTTAAAGTATTTAATAATATATTCTTTTGGAAGTTCCCTTAAGCTTTTATAGTGATATAAGCCTATTTTGGCTTTTTCAATTACCAAACGGTCAATATCAGTAGCCAATATTTTTATCTTGTCTAAAGGAAGAAACTTTGCAAGTAGCATTACCAATGAGTAGGGCTCATCTCCCGTTGAACATGCGGCACTCCAAATTTTAAGCTGTTTACCGAAACTTTTAAAGAGATGAGGTAGCACTTCATGCTCCAAAACAGCCCATTGATCCGGGTTACGGTAGAATTCGGAAACATTGATTGTTATATAGTTTATGAATTCATCATAATAGGCTTTTTCGGTTTTTAATACTTCAACATAATTTTTATAGGAGGTGATCCCGTGTTTTAGGATTAAAGCGTCAATACGACGCTTCATTTGCCTTTCCTTATATGAATTTAAATCAATCTTTGTCAATTGATAAATAGCTTCCTTAAATGCTTCATAGCTACCAAGCACACCGGTATCTCCTTATCATTTGTCATTTATAATTCAATATTGAATTTTAATTCTTTTAAGGAATTACTGATTGGCAATTTCTTCGGAATTATTCTCGGCTGCATTTTCGGACTGAATATCTTTTGCTTCTTCGGCAGATTTATTCTCGGACTCCAAAGCTTTGATACTTATGCTTATTTTTTTGTCTTCTTTATTGAAATCAACAACTTTGGCTTTTATTTCCTGACCGATCTTAAGAACGTCCGAAGGCTTTTCAACATGCTCTTTTGATATCTGAGATACATGCAGCAAAGCGTCAATGCCTGGCTCTAATTCTACAAATGCACCAAAGTCGGTCATACGTGCTACTTTTCCGGTTACAACATTACCGGCTGCATATTTTTCTTCAGCTTTCAACCAAGGATTTTGATCTTCGAATTTTAAGCTTAAGGCTATCTTGTCACCTTGAATGTCCTTAATGAAGGCCTTGACCTTATCTCCTACTTTAAATAACTTCTTAGGATCGTCAACACGGCTCCAGGACATCTCGGAAATGTGAAGAAGGCCGTCTGCACCGCCAAGATCGATGAATGCACCGAAATCGGTAATATTCTTTACAACACCTTCTACGGTCATTCCGACTTTGATTTTTTCATATAATTCCTTCTTCATTTCTTCTTTTTTAGCAACTATAAGCTGTCTGCGGTCACCGATTATCCTGCGTTTTTTCGGATTGAATTCGGTAATTACAAATTCAATCTCCTGTCCGGCATATTTGGACAAATCTTTCTCATAAGTATCGGAAATTAAGCTGGCCGGTATAAACACCCTGGCTTCATCTATAATAACACTTACGCCGCCGTTAAGTACTTCGGCAACTTTGGCTTTAAGAACAGTCTTGTTTTTGTATGCTTCTTCAAGCTTCTTGTATCCTTTTTCAGCAGCAAGGCGCTTATAAGTTAAAATAACCTGGCCTTCGCCGTCATTTACTTTAAGAACCTTTGCCTCCATCTTGTCGCCTGGTTTAACAACGGCTTTTAAGTCTATATTAGGCGAATTTGTAAATTCTTCTTTAGTTATAATGCCTTCAGTTTTGTAGCCTATATTTAAGATAATCTCGTTATCTTTAACGTCCAAGACTATCCCTTCTACAATTTCACCGGCGTTAATTTCCACCAAATTTTCTTCTTCTAATAATTGTTCAAAACTTTTTTCTGACATAACGGTAAGAACCTCCTTGATAATATAATGTGGGGTTGAAGCCCCTGCTGTAATACCTACATTCCGATAAGATTTAAACTGGCTTAAATCCAAATCGGCCGGTTTTTGTATATAGTAAGTATTTTTACATTCACTTTTACAAATTTCATACAGTTTCCTGGTATTGGAACTGTCTTTTCCGCCTATCACAATCATGGCATCCGAAACTTTGGCAAGTTCATACGCTTCCTGTTGCCTTTGCTGTGTGGCACTGCAAATTGTATTAAAAACAAATATATCATAACCTTTTTTTGATATAATTTCAACTAATTCTTGAAATCTGATGTAATTATATGTCGTCTGTGCGACTATACAAAGCTGCAAATCGGTTGGAAGGTTAAGATTTTTTGCTTCTTCAATATCCTGAATTACGGTATAGTTTTCGTCATTGCACCATCCCATAATACCCTTTATCTCAGGGTGATCCGGATTTCCGACTATAATTATATGACGCTTTTTTTCTTTTTCGACAATTTTGTGTATTTTTTTAACAAAGGGACAAGTGGCATCTATAATGTTATGACCGTAGGAAGAAAGTTCATCATATAGTTTTTTTGGAATACCATGAGCGCGTATAATTATTGTTCCCTTTGGCAAATCTTTTAATTCTTCAGGATTTTCTACAACTTTTACGCCTTTTTTTGCAAGATCTTCCACGACTTGCTCGTTATGAGTAATCGGACCTAAAGTATATATAGGTTCTTTGCTGCCGATATTATTGTAAACCAAGTCGACTGCCCTTTGAACTCCAAAGCAGAAACCGGCGGTTTTAGCTACTTTAATATTCAACATTACAGCTCCTATCTCAATTATTAATTATTTTTTTAAAATATTGTATTATGGTGTCTTTAACTTCATCAATGGTCATATCGGTTGAATCGACTACTATGGCATCCTCAGCCTGTTTTAGGGGGGCAAAATCCCTGTTCATGTCACGATAGTCACGATCAATTATATCCTTTTCTATAACATCGATATCTGCCATGATGCCTTTTTCCTGCAATTCAAGGAATCTCCTTCTTGCCCTTTCTTTTGTGCTGGCAGTAAGGTATATTTTTAAATCGGCGTTCGGAAGCACGTAAGTTCCTATGTCCCTGCCGTCCATTACAACGTTCGCTTTGCTTGCTAGACTTCGTTGGAGTTCAACCAGTTTTAAACGTACGTCAGGGTAAACGGACACGGCACTGGCCATTTTGCCAACTTCTTCGGTTCTTATAAGACGGCTTACATTTTCGCCGTTTAAAAATATTTGCTGCTCTCCGTCTATATATTCTATTGATATATCAACCAAATTAATGTTATTCTTTATCTTTTCTTTGTCAGAAGCATCTATATTATTTCTTATAAAATACAAAGCCATTGCTCTGTACATTGCGCCTGTGTCAACATAGATAAAATTAAGTTCTTTGGCTATTTTTTTGGCTATTGTACTTTTTCCTGCCCCTGCAGGTCCGTCGATTGCTATACTGAAATGCTTCATAATACCTCCAAACATAAATATACAGATTTTGACATTTATATAATTATTATACTATAATTTTGATAAATAAAAATACTTTTTTTACTTTTTTACTTAAAACTGCAAATATTATATGCTTATGCCTGCCAGATAACCGGTTGACCAGGCTATCTGAAGATTGAAGCCTCCTGTTAAAGCATCCAAATCAAGTACTTCTCCTGCAAAGTATAAATTTTTAATAAGTTTAGATTCCATTGTAGAGGGATTTACTTCTTTAATATTAATTCCGCCTTTTGTAATTACAGCCTGACTGAATGATCCCAATCTTTCAATGTTCAGGGTTAAATTCTTAAGAAGTTCCGCCAGATAAAGGCGTTCTTTTCTTGTAACCGAATTAACCTGTTTGTTAGGATCTATATGACTTAGACGAATAATAACATCTATCAGTTTATTTGGCAATAGGCGGTTAAGCGAATTCTTAAACTGCCTGTTTTTAAATTCTTCGAAATCCCTCAGCAAGCGCTGGTCTAATTGCTCTAAAGTAAGTGCCGGTTTAAGGTCTATCTTTAATATTATTTTTTCACCGGAATTTATATATGGGATTAAAAAACGGCTGGCACTTAAAATAACCGGACCGCTGACACCGAAATGGGTAAATAAAAGTTCACCGAAATCTTTGTAGACCTCCTTTTGGCCGGCCAAAACCGTTATGGCTATATTTTTCAGAGATAATCCCATAAGGTCTTTAACAAAAGAGTCCGATACGTATAAGGGAACCAGCGACGGATATAAATCGGTAACAGTGTGTCCGGCTTTTTTGGCAAACCGGTAACCGTCTCCGGTAGAGCCTGTAAGGGGATATGATAAACCTCCCGTAGCTACGATAACCGCATCGGCAGGATGGATTTCATCGGAATTTTTTAATTTTAATCCGTAAAAGCATCCGTTTTCGATTATTATATCGCTTACTTCACTATTATAACGAATATCAACACCAAGGCGTTCCATTTCTTTTTTTAATACGGCTATAACATCCGAGGATTTGTCAGACACCGGAAATACCCTGTTTCCTCTTTCGATTTTAGTTTTTAACCCCAGGCTTTCGAAAAAATCTATGACATCATAATTATCAAAATGATGAAATGCTTTATATAAAAATTTAGGGTTTGAAGTAACATTCTCAAAAAAAGCATCTTTATCGCAGGCATTGGTAAGATTGCATCTTCCTTTGCCTGTTATATACAGCTTTTTTCCAAGCTTTTCATTTTTCTCAAATATAACAATCTTATGTCCCTTTCTTGCGGCGGCTATGGCCGCTATCATTCCTGAGGCTCCGCCTCCTATTACAAATACTTTTCCCATAGATTTCACCTGTTTTTAATTATTATAGAATAGCATAAATTAAGGTAATTGTCGAATACTTTTACAGTATCGCAATTACCTGATTTTATTCATATGAATTATTTAACTTCTACATATACTTCATCTATTCCGAATTCAAGATGGCCGCTTATATAAGGGCCGCCTTCCACACGGTAAATAACCTTATTATAATCTTTAAGATTTTCTACAAGGCTTTGAGCTATTGCATCAAGAATAGCGGTCTCAAAGCTTGCTCCTACATCTTTCAGAGGCGGCTGATCGGAATAAAAACTTACTATAACCGTATCATTTTGAGTTGTTACGTTTTCTACCCCTATTAAAATCGATCGATCTGCCATGGAATCTACTACCGTATCAACAATTAATTGAGGTGTAATATCTTTATCGGCAGGAACTAAGGCAGGAACCGTTTCCAACTGAGCGGAACTGTCTACTATATAAATAAGCAGTTCAACATTTTGAGTCGGCTGAACGATTGCTGGGCTTGGATTATCAATATCTGTGGAAGCATTGTTATCTGAGCCACTGTTTTCGCTTAAAACATCGGTTTTTTGTGCCGGACTGTTTTCCATATTATCGGTATCGTCAGTTTTATCATCGTTTATATCATCATTATCTGCATTATTCTCTATGTTATTCCCGGATTCGCCGTTATCTTTGAAAGTTTTGAAATTAATGCTATTACATCCGGAAAATAAGAAAATGACGGATATAATAAGTACCAATGCCAAGATTTTATTGCGGTATTTCATGATAACCTCCTTTCCGGAAACAAAATAAATTATTTATTGATACCAGAATAACGTAGAACTATGTCAATAATATGGTATTCTTTCAACGAAATTATGATATTTCATAAGTTTCCAGTACACACCGGCGGACCAAATCCAATGCCGCAACAACACTTTGCTCCCTGATTTTTTCCCGGTTTCCTCTGAAATTACGTTTGCTTACAACGGTTTTGCCTTTTATATGACAGGCGATGTATACAAGGCCTACAGGTTTTTCGATGCTTCCTCCTGTAGGACCGGCTATTCCAGTTACCGCTACACTTACGTCACAGCCGGAAACTTTGGCACACCCTTTTGCCATCTGTCTTGCTGTTTCTTCACTTACGGCACCGTACTTGTCTAATATATCGGCATCTACATTCAGATACTTTATCTTGGCATTATTGGAATAAGTAATAAACCCTTCCATAAATACATCCGATGCACCGGAAACATTCACTATCCTTCCGGACAGCAAACCTCCCGTACACGATTCGGCTGTAGAAAGGGTAAGTTTATGGCGGCGAAGCAGTTCAATTACTGCCTGTTCCAGGGTGACATCCTCACTGGTTGTATAGATATTTATACCGAATCGAGACTTTAACTCATTAATAACCGGTTCAATCAAAGCCTCTGCGTCTTTATAATTATCGGCACCGGCGGTTACTCTGAAATGAACTTCACCGGTCTTTGCATAAGGAGCGATCGTAGGATTATTCTGGGCATTAATGAGATCCATAATCATGGTTTCGGCTTTGCTTTCGCCGATACCGCATATTTTAACCATCTTGCTTACAAATACTTTATCCTGGTATTTTCTAAGATAAGGAATCATACCGTTTTCAAACATCGGTATCATTTCAGAAGGAGGCCCCGGAAGCAGTATAAAGATTTTGCTTTTATCTTCCACTATATAACCGGGTGCGGTTCCGTTTTCATTGTCTATAACTATGGAATCTTTTATTTTCAAAGCCTGCTTCCAGTTATTTTCCGTTATTTTTGCCAAACCTTCGGGCAAATTCCTGTTTACATCGGGGTATATTCTTTCAAAGTATGAGAGAATCCTTTTTTTTGAATGTTCGTCCATAACCAGTTCTCTGCCCAATACTTTAGCCAGAGTTTCTTTTGTTATATCGTCTGAAGTCGGGCCAAGGCCGCCGGTAAGAATGATTATGTCGGCCCTGTTCATGGCTGTCTTTATGGCCTCGGCAAGCCTGCCTTCATTATCCCCTACGGTAATTTGATGATACATGGAAAAACCCAGCTTGGCACATTGAACGGACAAATAATTGGCATTGGTATTAACAATGTTTCCAAGTAAAAGTTCCGTCCCTACACTTATTAATTCTACAGTCATATAACTGCCTTCTTTCGTCATTATTTATTGGTGTTGGTAAATAAAAGGCTGCGGTTTTTTATTAAATAATCCATCATGGATATAATGGTCAAAGCCAAAGCCAGATATACAAAAATTACTTCAAGTATATTTATAAATTCAAAATCCAAATCAACGGTTAACATAACACTCATAATTATCTGAACTATGGTTTTAATCTTACCCCACCATCCGGCAGCAAGTACAATACCGTTATCGGAAGCTATAAGCCGAAAGCCGCTTACAATAAATTCTCTGGCTATAATAATGATCGCAATCCAACCGGGCATTAAGCCAAGGTCGACAAAGCATATTAGTGCGGAACAGACCAAAATTTTATCGGCCAAAGGATCCATGAATTTTCCGAAATTGGTTATCAGATTATTCTTTCTTGCAATATACCCGTCCAGGGCATCCGTAACTGCCGCCACGGTAAAGATGATTCCGGCAACTATTCTTCCGTAGGGAATCTGTGGAATAAGCATAAATATAAGATATAAAGGAATCATCATTACCCGGATAATCGTTAATTTATTCGGCAAATTCATTACCAGCACTTCCTTTCACAATTTCTCCAATCAAATCATAATTATTTGCCCCGGTAACCTTGGCTTTAACGATTTCACCGGAAAACAGCTCTCTGTCGGCGTTTACAAAGATGTAACCATCCACCTGCGGGGCGTCCATATAGGTCCTTCCAACATATACATTGTCTTTGTCAACTATTCTTCCTTCGATTATTACATCAAAAGTTTTACCTATATGTTTTGAACTTGCCTCAAATACAACAGATTGCTGAAGTTTCATCAATTCTTTCTGTCTTTTTTTCTTAACGGAAGCTTTAATTTGGGGTTTTAATAAAGCGGCCGGTGTATCTTCTTCCCTGGAATAAGTAAATACCCCCAGACGGTCGAATTTAAGATTATTGATAAAATCCATCAATTCTTCGTGTTCTTCGTCTGTTTCGGTAGGAAATCCTGTAATAAGTGTGGTACGAAGAACTATACCCGGGATTTCTTCCCTTAAGCGGTTTACTATATTTATGATATCAGCTTTGGATGTTCTTCTTCCCATGAGTTTTAAAATTCTGTCTGAACAGTGCTGGATAGGAATGTCCAGATATTTGCAGATTTTAGGCTCACTTTTTATGGTATCGATCAGCTCTTTTGTAATTTCTTCGGGATAACAATATAATAGTCTTATCCATTCAATACCCTCAATTTTGCAAAGGTTTTTTAAAAGCTCAGGTAAAGATTTTTTGCCGTATAGATCAACACCATACAGGGTGGTTTCCTGAGCAACAAGTATCAGTTCTTTAACTCCCATTGATGCCAGATAGGAAGCTTCTTCAATAAGCTCTTCCATGGGTCTGCTTCTGTAATTTCCCCTTACCTTTGGTATAATGCAATAAGTACAATGCTTATTGCAGCCTTCGGCTATTTTTAAATACGAATAGTAACTGCCGGCAGATAAGATTCTTTTTGATTCACTTTTGGGCAATTCTTTTAAGTCGGAAAAGTATGTAGTTTTTTTGCCTTTCATAACCTCATCCACAACGGTTAGGATTTCGGTAAATGCGGTAGTTCCCAGAAGTGCATCGACCTCCGGGATTTCTTTAAGAATCTCGTCTTTATATCTTTGAGCCAGACATCCTGTAACTATTAATGCTTTTAACTTACCGTATTTTTTATACTGGGCCATTTCCAGTATGGTCTGAATACTTTCTTCCTTGGCATCGTTAATAAAGCAGCAGGTATTTACGATTATAATATCTGCCTGTTCTTCACTGTCAGTAATAGTATATCCGTGGCTTTTAAGGATACCTATCATATTTTCGCTGTCAACCAGATTTTTGTCACAACCTAAAGATACAAAAAATATGTCCATAATATCTCCATCTTCTATTCTTATTTTTTTAAATTAGTATTAAGTAAATCAATCATTAATATTTTAGCATATAATAAAAGTATTACAAGGTATTATTAATTCATAGCAGTCTCTACGCAATTATGCATTAACATTGCAATAGTCATAGGACCTACACCACCCGGAACGGGAGTAATGGCGCTGACTTTGTCTACCACATCATCAAAGTCTACGTCACCGCAAATCTTGTTATTTTCATTTCGGTGTATGCCTACGTCTATAACAACTGCCCCTTCTTTTACATATTCGCCGGTAATGAATTTGGGCTTGCCCATAGCTACGATTAAAATATCGGCTCTTTTTGTTACTTCAGCCAGATTTTTAGTTTTTGAATGACATATTGTTACTGTTGCATTTTCTTTAAGCATAAGCATTGACATCGGTTTTCCGACTATATTGCTTCTTCCTACTATAACACATTCTTTACCTTCAATGGGTATGTTGTAACGCTTTAAAAGCTGAATGACTCCCGCTGGGGTACAGGAGACCAATCCTTTTTGGCCTAAGCTTAACTTACCCACATTCAAAGGATGGAACCCGTCCACATCTTTTTCGGGAGATATGGTTTTTATGATTGTATCTTCATCTATATGTTTCGGCAGGGGAAGCTGAACCAAAATACCGTTGATATCCGGCCTTTGGTTAAGTTCTTGTATAAGGTTTATAAGTTCCTCCTGAGATGTTTCTTCAGGAAGCTCATAGGATATGGACCTAATTCCTATTTCTTCACAGGCTTTTTTCTTGTTTCTTACGTAAATTGAAGAAGCAGAATCATTCCCTACCTGTATTACACATAAGGTTATTGTAATATTTTTTTCATTTAACTTTGCGACCTTATCTTTTAACTCATTTTTTATATCGCCTGAAATTTTCTTTCCGTCAATAATTGTTGCCATAATCTCACTCCTATCTTCATAAATTATGGAAAGCTCATACTAATTCTAATATACAGAATTAAATATAACAAGAAATATTTAAATTACGTAAGGCAGAATTAATATTAAACATATTACAAAAATATTACAAAAAAATGAAATACCGCTTGTAATTTGTCCCATTATTAGATAAAATTGACGTGTAACAAAAATAATAAATTAAGGAGTTACTATGAAGCCGAATATGAAAAGATCTTTAATTATGACATTGTTATATTGTATGGGAATCGGCGGCCTGTCTTTATTCATTGGGACTTTGCATCCCATATCATATGCCGGCGATTTGTCCGAAAATAAACAAGAGATAAGCACGACAAACAATTTTAATGAAATAGATAATCAGAATAATGATATTACTGTGCAGGCTTTTAATGCAGGGCCAGGTATGCTGTCTGCCACGACACCTTCACCTACGCCGACTCCTTCTCCCACACCGACTCCGCCGCCGGTGTATAAACTGGAGAAGGGAGGATATCCGAAAATAGAGAAATTCTTCCAGGATTATTATGTGGCGGTAAACTTATGCGACTATCAGTTATTAAAAACTCTTGTGACCGATCCCGACAACATACAGCCGTTACCCGACCTGCAGAAAGATACAAGATTTTTGGATGATATTCGTGATATTACCTGTTATATCATGAAAAGCTATGAGGAAGGCGCATATATCGTATATGTATATCATGAACTAAAATATATCAATATAAAAACCGCTTACCCTAAGTTGGACAAGTTCTATCTTATTACCGATGAAAAAGGTGATTATAAGATCTTCACATCCGAAATGGATGAAATCCTGAAAGCTTATTATGATGAAAGAGATCTGGATGAAAAGGTGCAGGAGCTGATAGTAAATACTGACGAAAAGGCCAAAGAGGCTTTGGAAAAGGACAAGGATTTACGAGTATATCTGGAAGCACTAAATAAATAGTGAAAATTTCGGGTGCGATACAACGGTCAGGTATTATAATATAGCCATCTTACACACATGTAGACGCATGCTTCGATTTCAATATATAAGAGTTTCTAATTTACCTGAGTATTTAATGTTAAACAGGCCATCAAACCGATAACTTGCTTTGCTCAAACAAATCGGTTTGATGGCCTAACATTAATTCTCAGGTAAAAAGAAACTCTTATATATTTCCATAGGCGCATGCGTTCCACATATGTGTAAGATGGCTTTTTTCTGATTATAAAACGTTGTATCACACCCGAAATTGAGTCTTGTTTTATTTCCGGTTTTTATAATAGTTTATCAGGCAGCCGTTTATAATAATCTCTCTTTCGTCATCGGTAAGATCCCCGAGGCGCAAAGTAAATTCTTTCATGTCTTTATTTGCCACATATGCTTTAATTTCGGAATTTTTATTAAGTACCGCATCTTTAATTCCTTTGATAAAGATATAATCCCCGTTTTCAAAAGGCAGTTCACCGTCGTATAAGAAAGGCAACATACCCCAGTTTATCAGATTGGAACGGTATCTTTTTGTGGCGTATTCCTTAGCGATATTGGCAAGTCCTCCGAGAACTTTTTGACAGCTTGCAGCCTGTTCTCTTGCTGAACCGTCTCCGGGTTTTACCGCGTAAATTGTACTTCCTATTTGAGTCTTGGTTTTGTCTATATCGAACTTAGCTTCGATGGCTTTATATATGTCCTTAAGTTCCGGCAGTGCATCTGTCATTTCCTCACCGTTAATTCTTGCTTTTTCGGCTTTCTGCACCTCTTTTGCCCGGCCTACATAAGCAGGGTCTTTTCTTGACAAAGTAAACTCAGCAAGACCCAAAGGATTGGATCGGTATGAAGAGGTTTCACCGGACGGAATCAATTCATCGGTTGTGGTAACCGGATCATGAATAACAGATACAACCTTAAGGATAATGTCGTCGGTAAGTTCAGACATCTTGGGCCAGTCGACTATGTTAGGTCCCATTTTTATTTCAACTTCGGGCTCGGGTTTTCCTGTTCCGTCATATACCCTGTTTTCATATATTCTGCTGTCAAAGAAATAACTGGGTTTGCCGAAATTCACGTCTATATCTTCGGCTGAGGTCAAATAACCTTGGTTGGCAGCCGTTGCGGCGATTGAACGGGCATCCATCAAAGCAACCGATGCGATCTGTCCCTTCGTTATCTTGGAACCCTCTCTGTTCGGGAAGTTTCTGGTGGTATGCCTTATACTGAAGCCGTTATTGGCAGGAGTATCTCCTGCTCCGAAACAAGGGCCGCAGAAAGCGGTTCTGATTGTGGCACCGGAAGCTATAAGTTTGCCTATAGCACCGTTTTTAACCAGTTCCATAAAGATGGGCTGACTGGCAGGATAAATACTTAATGAGAATTCGCCGGAACCAATGTATTTGTTCTCCAGTATATCTGCTGCATCACAAATATTTTCAAAACTTCCTCCCGCACAGCCTGCAATGGTTCCCTGATCCACGAAAAACTTACCGTTTCTTACCTTATCTTTAAGGGTATATTTTATCTTATTATTATCAAGGCTTATCAGGGCATTTTTTTCAACTTCATCCAGAATGTCATAGAGGTTGGCATTGAACTCTTCTATTGTATAAGCGTTGCTTGGATGGAACGGCATGGAAATCATAGGTTTTATCTCTGAGAGATCCACATAAACCATTCCGTCATAATAAGCAACCTGACCTGGTTGAAGTTTTTTATATGCCGAAGGCCTGTTATGAATCTCATAATACTCTTTTACAGCCTCATCGGTTTCCCAGATGGAAGAAAGACAGGTGGTTTCGGTTGTCATTACGTCTATACCTATTCTGTAATCCATACTGAGATTTTTTATACCGTCGCCTACAAATTCCATAACTTTGTTGTTTACATATCCGTTCTTAAATACGGCTTTTATAATAGCCAGAGCTATATCCTGAGGACCTACTCCTTTTCTTACGGAACCGGTTAAATAAACTGCAATTACTTTTGGCATTGGAATGTCATATGTTCTTTCAAGCAGCTGCTTTACCAGTTCAGGTCCGCCTTCACCGACGGCCATAGTTCCTAAAGCGCCGTAACGGGTGTGGCTGTCGGAACCTAAAATCATACTGCCGCATTCAGCCATCATTTCACGGGCATACTGATGTATAACCGCCTGATGGGCAGGAACATAAACTCCGCCGTATTTTTTTGCACAGGAAAGTCCGAACATATGGTCATCTTCATTGATGGTTCCGCCTACGGCACACAGGCTGTTATGACAGTTGGTAAGTACATAAGGAATCGGAAATTTTTCAAGACCGCTGGCTCTTGCCGTAAGAAGGATTCCAACGTATGTAATGTCGTGGGAAATCAGTTTGTCAAACTTTAATTTCAGGTTTTCCATATTTCCTGATGTATTATGGTTTTTAAGGATTTCATACGCCATGGTGGCTTTTTTGGCGGTATCTTTGTCAACATCTTTTAAACCGGTTTTTTGATAAATGGCTGCAGCCGCATCATTTGTATCTTCGATTATATCTCTGCCGTTAACCAGATATACACCTTTGTCATAAAGTTTAACCATCCTATTAACTCCTTTACTTTATGCTAATGACTGATTAATTGTCCACATAACCTTCTTCAAGATTTACTAAATATTCTTCATTGCAGTCTATATTACGATTTGGCAAAATTCCGTTTGACGCTTTTACATGCAATAAAACATTTTCGCCTTCATCGGTAAAGCTGATTGTAATTTTACCCTTAAATATATCGTTAAAATAACCTGCATCAACAAACAGCTCATCATAGCCTTCAAATTTGAATCGTATCTCAAGATTTGCTTCACGATATGAGAAATCCTGCCTTTCTAAACCGAAGGAATTAGAACTATCTTGTTCAATCATATCAAACTGAATTGGATCGGTAAAAGGACCTTCTTCATCTACAAAATAAGCCTTAACATATTCCAGTTTTTTATCGGTTTTATTTTCTACAGTAATACGGTTAGGAGCATTTTCTATTGCAATCAGAACAATAGTGCATAAAATTAATATGCCGGCTAATGCATATATAAGGATTTTGGTATTTTTATTCATGGGAGCTTTCATTTGTTTTTTGTTTGATTTTTTACTCATGTCACAGACCTCCGTAATTTAAAATTTAAAACATAAATAATAATACTTGTAATATTAAAAATAATCAAGTTCTATTTACAGAAATACCATAATAACATATTTTAACATTTAATCCTGTTAATAATAGGACAAGCAAAATTTATTGCATAAAAAAGCCAAATATCTGAATAATTATGGATATTTGGCTTAAGTCTGATTTAATTTAATTATAAGAATCTTTCTTAGATAATTCAGAAATACATAAGTAAAACATCTATAATTTATATTTACTATATTTTATTCTGAAATTATCTTTGTACTCTTCCGGAAGCATCTCCGCCGACTAAAGCTTCAACTTCAGCTCTGGTTACCATATTAAAGTCACCGGGAATTGTATGTTTCAATGCGGATGCGGCAACCGCAAACTCTAAAGATTCTTTCATGGATTTGCCTTCTACCAGTCCGCAGATCAATCCTGCGGCAAAAGCATCTCCGCCGCCGACACGGTCTACTATTCTGATATTATATTTCCTGGAATGATAGAATTCTTTTCCGTCGTAGATGCATGCCGACCAGCCGTTATCGGATGCAGAGTAGCTTTCTCTTAAAGAGCTTGCTACAAATTTAAAGTTGAATTTGTCGACCATCTGCTTAAAGATGTCCTGATAACCGGCCAGTTCCAGCTCACCGCTTACTACATTGGTGTTGCCGGGTTTAAAGCCTAAGACTTTTTCAGCATCTTCTTCGTTGCCGATGCATACATCAACATACTGCATAAGATTAGTCATAGTGCGCTGAGCTTTTTCAGTTGACCATAATTTTTTCCTGTAATTTAAATCAACCGATACGGTAAGATTATGCCTTTTGGCTGCTTTTAAGGCTTCTTCGGTTAAGACGGCTGCCTTATCGCTGATAGCCGGAGTTATACCCGTAAAGTGGAACCAATCGGCATCTTCAAAAATTTTATCAAAATCAAAATCGGAAGGATCAGCTTCGGCAATAGCCGAATGGGCTCTATCATAAACCACATTGGAAGCTCTCATGGAAGCACCGGTTTCAAGGAAATAAATACCTAACCTTTCTCCCCCTCGGGCAATATAATCACAATTTACGTTAAATTTTCTAAGGGATGCTATAGCACTTTCTCCGATAGGGTTTTTAGGTACTTTGGTTACAAAATATGCCTCATGGCCGTAATTAGCCAGTGATACGGCTACATTGGCTTCTCCTCCGCCGTAACATACATCAAAGCTATCGGCCTGAATAAATCTCTGATATCCGGGAGTGGAAAGACGCAGCATTATTTCTCCCATAGTTATAATTTTAGCCATATAATCTCTCCTTCGTTTGAGTTATATTTTAGTAGTTAAATAAAGTATAGAACTAAAATTTTCGTAAGTCAACCTTAACAGAATTTCAAAACGATTTTTAAATTAATAAATTTTTTTCCGTAAAATCATTAAGATTAACATGGTTTGAAAATGTCAAAAAATATGATAAATATTTGTTTACTGTCCCAATACTTGATTTTATGGTTGATGAAATATATAATCAAATGGAACTAAAATAATTTGGAGGGTATTTATGAAACCTTTTATGGATCAGGACTTCTTATTGTCAACCGAAACTGCAAAGACTTTATATCATGAATTTGCAAAAAATATGCCTATAGTGGATTATCATTGCCATATCAGTCCGAAGGAAATTGCCGAAGATGTCAGGTTTGAAAATATAACCAGACTTTGGCTTGGAGGGGACCATTACAAATGGAGGTTAATGCGCGCCAACGGCATAAGCGAATATTATATAACCGGTGATGCTCCTGACAAGGAAAAGTTTGAGAAATGGGCTCAGACCCTGGAATTGGCCATAGGTAATCCTATCTACCACTGGAGCCATCTTGAATTAAAGAGATATTTCGGTTATGATGGTATTTTAAATTCGGAAACTGCGGATGAAGTATGGGAACTTTGCAATGAAAAGCTTAAAAATCCGGATTTAAGCGCCAGGGGTATTATTAAAAAATCCAATGTTACTGTGCTTTGTACTACTGATGATCCGGTGGATTCTTTGGAATATCATATCAGCCTTTCCAAGGATCAAACCTTTGAAACCAAAGTACTTCCTGCCTTCCGCCCTGATGAAGCCGTAAATATAGAAAAACCGGGATATAAGGCTTATCTTGAAAAACTGTCGGCCGTAAGCAATGTAAAAATAGATTCCTTTGCTGCCCTTTGTGAAGCACTTAAGAAACGTATGGAATTCTTTAATAATGTGGGATGCAAAACTGCCGACCATGGACTTGATTTTGTAATGTATTATCCTGCCGGTGAAGAAGAGATTGATAAGATAATGGAACGCCGCCTTGAAGGAGAGGTCCTTACCGAAGAGGAAATTCTGAAATTTAAAACCGCTTTATTGTTGTTCTTAGGCAGAGAATACAACCGCTTAAACTGGGTTATGCAGCTTCATTACGGGGTAAAGAGAGATAACAACACCCGTATGTATAAAATTATTGGGCCCAATACCGGCTATGACTGTATAAATAACAGTAGAAATTCATCGGCACAACTGGCAGACTTCCTCAATGCCCTTGATATGACCGATGAGCTTCCAAAAACAATCGTATACTCTCTCAACCCTGTTGACAATGCGGCCATTGACACAGTAATAGGATGCTTCCAGAATGACAGTGCTATCGGAAAGCTTCAGCATGGTTCGGCCTGGTGGTTTAATGACAATGAAATCGGCATGAGGGATCACCTTACCACTGTTTGCAGTTTAGGTATGATAAGCAACTTTGTCGGAATGCTTACGGATTCAAGAAGTTTTTTATCATATACAAGGCATGAATACTTCCGTAGGATCCTTTGTGACGTATTTGGAACAATGGTTGAAAGCGGAAGATTTCCTAAAGATATGAGGGTACTTAAAAAACTTGTGGAGGATATTTCCTACAACAACTGCATGAAATATTTCGGTTTCGATAAATTGTAAAATAAGATATTAAAAAATAAAAAAATCAAGTAAGAGGCATCTTAAGTAACAAGCAGCCTCCTACTTGATTTTTATTTATTTTATTTGCTCAACAAAACTCTTTCCGAATTCAGTCAAAGTGTTTATTTCATCGGTATCAGGTACCCACAATGATCGGATACCTTCGTTTACTACTGTAAAACCACAGTCTTTTAGCTTTTCTGTCAGCTGCTTTACAACTTCTCCGCTCCAGCCGTAACTTCCGAAAGCTGCAGCTTTTTTATTCTTAAATTTTAACCCCTTAACCATTTCCATAAGACCGCCTATGGAATGAAGCAACCCGTTATTTACCGTCGGACAACCGACAAGAATGGCTTTGGATTTAAAGATTTCGGTTATAAGGTTATTCTTATCTTCCTTTGAGGCATTATATAGTTTTACAGTTACTTCCGGATCGGCCTGGGTTATGCCTTTGGCGATCGCTTCAGCCATAATCCTGGTTGAGTTCCACATGGTGTCATAAATCAGGGTTATTTGGTTTTCCTGATAATCACCTGCCCATTCCAGATATTTTTCAATAATCTGGGCAGGATTATGCTTCCATATAACACCGTGGCTGGTGCATATCATATTAACCGGAAGATTAAAGCTTAAGACCTCTTCTATCTTCTTGGTTACAAATCTGCTGAAAGGGGTCAGTATGTTGGCATAATATTTAATTGCCTCATTATAAAGTTCACAATTATCCACCATATCGTTATATAAAGATTCTGTGGCATAGTGCTGACCGAATGCATCGTTGCTGAACAGAATATTTTCACCGGACATATATGTCATCATTGAATCCGGCCAGTGAAGCATGGGAGCTTCAATAAAAGTCAGGGTTGAACTGCCGATATTTAGGGTGTCTCCTGTTTTTACGGTTACAAAGTTCCAGTCCTTATGAAAATGACCCTTAATTATTTTAGCACCGTTTGCAGTACAGTATATAGGAGTATCAGGTATTTCCTTCATAAGTTCAAAAAGTGCACCGCTATGGTCTATTTCACTGTGATTGATTATAATATAGTCTATTTCTTTCAGGTCAATTTCTTTCTTTAAATTTGCCACAAATTCATTGTCATAAGGCAGCCATACGGTATCTATCAAAACCGTCTTTTCGTCTCTTACTAAATAAGAATTATAGGATGAGCCTTTGTTTGTTGAATATTCATGGCCATGAAAGGTTTTTAACTCCCAGTCGACTTTGCCGACCCATGTTACTTTGTCAGAAATTTTCTTTCCCATATAACACCTCTTCATAAGTTTATAGTGACAGGTATTAAGTTTATCTGTAAATCAACTTAATTTCCTTTGATTTAAATTATAGTTTATTATTTATATTTTTCTTTGATTCCTGTCACAATATTCATTCCTGTCACAATATTCAATTTTTGTCATATTGCAGGCTCCAAAGTTTAAGAATTTTTATTAAGCAGAAATTAAAGTCTATTTTCTTGCTTTCTTCGGTTGTATAAATGGGTATTTCGGTATAAAGGCTGCCGTCTATATAATATTTTGCAGAGCCTACCTGCTGGCCTTTAAATATCGGAGCTGTTAAATATTCGGGCAGGTTATATTCTATATGTACTTTTTCATCTTTTCCCAAAAGCAGGTTTAAGTCACCTTCGATTTTTAAACCTACATAGCCTCTTTGCCCATCTTCAACATAAAGAGGATTAAACTTTTTTTCTTCAAATATTTGTTTTTTTTCAAAATTCTCTATTCCGTAAGTCATAAGCCGTTTTGTTTCTGTCCATTTCAGATTTTTATTCGGGGGCCAGCCACAACCCAAAACTACGGATACTAATGTTCTGTCCGGCCGTTTTATGGCTCCCACAAAGCAATAACCTGCTTTTCCGGTAAAGCCTGTTTTTACCCCTATGGCTCCGTCCATCATGTAGAGGAATTTGTTTTTGTTTGTGACCGAAAAGGTCCTGCCATACTTAAGTTCTTTGAACTGATAGGATGCTGTATTGGTTATGGCAATAAAGTCTTTATTTTTTATGGCATAGGAGGCGATAACAGCCAGGTCCCTTGCCGTCGTGTAATGACCTTCCGCATCAAGGCCGCTGGGAGTGACAAAGTTAGTGTTGTTGCAATTTAACGATCTGGCCTTATCGTTCATCATAGTGGCAAATCCTTCAACAGATCCGCCTATATGTTCGGCTATGGCTACCGCAACATCGTTATGGCTTTCCAGCATAAGGGCATATAAAAGGTCTTTTAAGTAATACTGCTCTCCTTCCCTGATATTCAGCTGCACATCGGGCATACTGGCCGCATACGAAGATACATTGACCACATCATCCATTTTGCCTTTTTCCAATGCGATTATGCAGGTCATAATTTTTGTTGTACTGGCCATAGGCAATTTCTTATAACCGTTAACTTCGAATAGTACCCTGTCGTTTTCGGCATCCAAAAGAAGGGCGGCCTGGGCATTAAGTTTAAGCTTCTCGGAAGTATTCGTATTATCCTGTGGGTTTTGGGAATTTTCTTTAGCATTTAAATTTTCTGTCTTTAGCCTTTCTTCAAAATTATTTCTAAAGGGAATGTATTTAGGAAGTGTCATATTATAATAATTTTTAAGTGAATTATAATTGATCAGGAAAAAAATAAGGGCTATCATGCCGACAATAAGAGTTTTCATATTAACCCTAAATTTTATATTTATCAAATTAATCATCCTATCGAGTGTGCTTAGTTTAAATTTATTTGTAACTTTACTGACTTATTCCTAAGTTGTATAATTATGGTAATCATTATATTGACTTTCCTTTATTGTTAATAATATTTCCAAGGAGTAAGTTATTATGGATAAGGCAAAGGATATACTTCTTTCCTGCAGAAATCTTTCTAAATCTTATGAAAACGGTACAGTAATCACAAGGGTATTAAGAAATATCAATTTAGATTTTTATGAAGGTACCATAAGTTTAATTTATGGCAAAAGCGGCAGTGGAAAGACTACACTTTTAAATCTTCTGGCGGCACTGGACAAGCCCTCAAATGGTGAGATTTACTTTCGAGATAAGGCGTACGGGTCTATGACAGATTCACAGCTTTCAAAACTTCGTGGCAATAATTACGGGTTTGTCTTTCAGGCATTTCACCTTATAGGCCGTATATCTGTGGAAGATAATATCAAATGTCCGGGATATATAAACGGCAGGCAGATAGATACGAATTATTTTAATTATCTTGTCGACAGCCTGGACATAAGGTCATTACTTAATAAAATGCCAAATCAGATATCTGGTGGCGAACAGCAACGGGTCGCCATTGCCAGAGCTATGATTTTAAAACCTTGTATCGTATTTGCCGATGAACCCACCGGTAATTTAGATTCAATTAATACCGGTATTATTATTGATGTTTTTAAAAATCTCAATAAAAGGTACGGAACCACACTTATAATAGTCACTCATGAAGAAAATTTAATTGATAACTGCGACCAAGTCATACGGCTTAAGGACGGTGAAATATTAATTGAAAAAGGCCAAAGCTAGCTATATAAAACTTGTACGGTTATTAATAAAAAATAATAAATTACTTTATTCTCTCTCATTATTTACGTTAATTTTCGGATTTTCATTTTCTTGCGTTTTTTTCTCCATAAGTGGTGCCATAATTGATACCAAGCAAAAATCCACAGTAAAAACTTACGGAAAATTTTTGGTGGTCATATCTGATATCAGTAATGAACATGCATCAGAAATTAAAACAAGTATTCCTGATTATGATTACAAGCAATTTCAAATATTAGGCAATTTAACATACCAGGATACTAAAATTACCTACGGGTATACGGAACAGAAAATGGGTGACTATTTAGGTTTTAAGCTAATCTGCGGAACCTGGCCGTCTGCAGCAGAACAGATAGTGATTGAAGAATATCTGGCGACAAAACTGGGTCTTGATAAGCTTCCCTGCTTTGTAGATATGTTTATCGAGGATACCAAAAAAACTTACGAGATTACCGGAATTATATCCAATTATTCTTGTAATTTATCTGTAGATGTTAATAGGTCTTTAAATACCAATGTCTATCCTTCAGCCATTTGCGGTGGTGAATTTGACGATAAAGCCGGTATAAGTCTGGTAGTCAGTCAGAAAAATTTAAATTTTAAAACAGCCGACAATGATATATGGGATTTTTTAAGTAAATACAGAAAGCTTCCTTCAGGAAGCAATAACCTAAGCTTAAATGAAAAATTGACCTGGCACGGTTTTGATGATCTTAAAGACATAATAAATTCCAGGGTTGTGCACTCTTTATTGCTTTATATTTTTATGCTAATTACGGAAATTATTATTATACGGTCATTTATGTTAAAAAATAAAAATACTTTTTATATTTTTAAAGCTCTGGGCTTGTCTGCCAGGGAAAATAAGATACTGATGATCCGGTTAATATCTTTTTTTCTTGTATCGGCTCTGGCATTAAGTTACCTTATGGTATATTCTGTTGGTTTAGCTTATATAAACCAGACCTTTTCAGAATATAAAGAAGCCTTCAGCCGTGAGATTTTAAAATATTTCACAATACAGTTAATAACGGTTTTTCTGCTTTTATTCGGCTTTATAATCATAATAATAATGTCAGAAGATCTGCAAATTATGGAAGGTATTAAATTTGTCAAAAAAAGAAACTCCAATTTGAAATTCAAGAAAATTAATATTAATACGGTTTTTATGTATACAGTATTACTGTTTTGCATTATTGCTTCCATGAATTTTATGACCATGTTTAAAACCGACCTAAAAATCGAATACAGTTTATATTCCAAAAAAACATTTTCAAGCGAAAATATAGGCACTTATAATGTGGCATTATATCAGGACCGATATTTTCCTTTTTCGGTTCTTGATACTTTAAAAAAATACAGCAAATACATCAGTATATCAACTGAAGGGGAAGCTTTGCAGTTTTCAATACTGTTTGAAAAAGGAAAAACAGACCCATATTTCAAAAATTTGATAGACAGCGATACCAGATATTCCTCGAAAAACGAAGATAAAATTTTCATTTCCGGGGAAGCAGCAAAATACACTGCCGTACCCGTTAATCAAATTTCTATTCAAGTCTTGCCGGATAAAGAGCTTAACGAGTTTATGAAAAAGCATGATATAAACCTAAGTTATTCAGAGCCTGATTCTTTGACAGATAAAAATTTATCATGCATATTGATTGTTCCCAATTACGATGGCGGTCATGAAAATGCCGTTATTAAGGAAAAAGGGTATATAAATATAGGCGGAATCAATAAAATAAATGATGAATTTAGCTTCCATATCGAAAAATTCAAGGTAGAAAAATTAATCACACCTGTTACATCACAATCAATGCCGATACAAATGGTAATTTCCGAAGAAACAGCCAAAAAAAGCAGCAGTATCTTGGGATATAATATTATTTCTGTTACGGTTAAGGATGATACTCCGGAAGACTTATTATATGAAATAGATAACATTATATATTCGATCGCAGCTTCCGTACAGGGAGGTATGTTAGGGTCAACCTTAAAGGAAGCGACTGATAATAAGCTTCTTAAGAATTATACCGGTCTTTTAAGTAATACAATAATTATTTTTTGTATTATGTCGGTTATTATATATATAAATTTAAGTACATTTGTTAATTGGGAAAATAATAAACATGAATATGGAGTTTTGCGAAGTTTCGGCATGAGTTATCATATTTTGCAGCATAAACTTTTTATGCAGTTTACCATCAGTATATTATGTTCAACCGTAATAGCAAGTTTACTTGGATACCTGGCTTTTCCCGGAAAATACGGCATGACACCCGGTCAGGTGGCGGTATCATTGTTTACATCATTGATCGTGACATATTTTTGCAGAATAATTTTATATTTTATCTATAAAAAGCAAACTATCAGCAGCATGGTTAATGATGCTTAATTTATTAGTCATATTTTAATAATACAAATGTATATGGGATGAAAACGAAAGCACGCTTATAAAGCGTGCTTAAATCTTTATTTTTATGTTTTATATATCCAAGGTTATCTGCTCGGCTTCTTCTTCGGCCTGCAGCTTAAAGTCTTCTAATTTTTCCGGATTAACAGCCGGAAGATTATCAAGGGAATTAAGGCCGAAAGTTCTTAAAAACTCTTCAGTTGTTCCAAATAATATGGGTTTTCCGGGTGCATCAAGCCTTCCGACTTCACAGATTAAATTATATTCTATCAATTTGTTAATGGCATGGTCCGATTTTACACCGCGGATAGTTTCTATCTGAAGCTTTGTTATGGGCTGTTTATAGGCAATGATTGATAAAGTTTCCAGTAAAACATCGGTTAGAACGTGTTTTTTAGGTATTCGGGTAATTTTTATTATGGTATCATACATGGAAGCTTTGGTACACATCTGATAAGCCCCGTCCAGTTCGATTATTTGAATACCCCTGCTTTCGTCAGCATATTTGTCCATCATATTATGTATAATCTTTTTTGTTGTTTCTTCATCATGATCTATGGCCTGAGCCAGACGGCTAAGTTCAACAGCTTCTCCCATTGTAAATAGTATTGCCTCTATTTGTGCTTCTGCCTGCTTAAGTTCCACTAGAATCCTGCCTCCTCGATTTGAATAATGTCCGATGCAAGATATGTAATTTTTATGTCATCAAACATTTTTTCCTGCTCAATCTTCATTTTTCCGAGCCTGATAAGTTCCAAAATTCCTAAAAAAGTAACTATAATCTCCATTTTGGAGCTTTGATTTTCAAGTAAATTTCTGAAATAAAAAACCTTATGCTTTATACCGTATTCCTGAATTTTTGCAAATACTTCAGTCAGATTTATATCTTCTCTTTCTATCTTTCCGAATTTGCTGCGAATAGGGTCTATTTTGTCGTTTTGCCTTTTCATTATGGACCGGTATATTTCATGAAGTTTTTGCAAAGTAATATCGCCGATTATTTCACTGGGATCTATTTCTTCTTTATAGTTTGCGATTTCTTTCGGAATGGTAGGCTGCTTAAATAAATATCTTGCGGCATCTTCCTGTTTTTCTTTTAATATTTCCGAAACATACTTAAACATTTTATATTCCAGCAGCCTTTCAACAAGTTCCTGCCTGGGGTCTGTCTGTTCTTCTTCGGTTTTTTCCTGAACAGGAAGCAGCATTCGGGATTTAATATTGATAAGAGTGGCAGCCATAACCAGAAATTCACTCATGATTTCCAGGTTTTTATTTTCCATCTGACTTATGTAATCCAGATATTGCTCTGTAATTTCTACAATAGGTATATCGTATATATTTATTTTATTCTTGTCTATTAAATGAAGCAGAAGGTCCAGCGGACCTTCGAATGCCTCCAGTTTTACAGGAATGCTCATAATGCTCCTTTCATCCGGGAAAATCTATTTAATATTTTAATCGGCTTTTAAATTTATTACAACCAGTTCGGGAGGATTAAATATTCGCGGCATAAAAGAATGGGTACCCAAACCTCTGGATACGACCATATATCTCCCGTTATCCTCAAACAATCCGGCATCATACTTAGGAAAAAGCTTTACCTGGGGCGAAACTATCCCACCGATAAAAGGAAACCTTATAAGGCCTCCGTGTATATGGCCGGAAAGGACTAGATCCGCACCCCAGAGGATGTAATCTTTAAAATAAACCGGATTATGGGCTATCAGTATCTGGCAGCCTTCCCTGGATCTTTTTCCGATTTTATCGGTTATATAATCCTTAGTTAAACTTTCGGATTTGCTCTTATAATATTCATAGTCAATAGAAAGGCCTGTTATATTCAGAGTATTATTCTTTATCTTAAGTGTAATGGTATTGTTATCAAGTATAAAAACTCCCATTTCCTTAAGTTTTGACTTAAAAACAGTCCAGGATCTTACAAGCTCATTATCCGGTATACCGTTTTCATCCCGGTTATGTTCCATATCTTCAAACCTTTGCTCGTGGTTGCCGTAAGCAAAGTAAACCGGATAACTATCGGACAGATCTTTGATAAGATTATAGGCCTTGCTCGGATAACAGGGTTTTCTTTTTGTAATAAGATCTCCTGCTATTATAACAAAATCCGGATTTACTTTAAATATTTTTTGAAGCAAAGCTTTATTTCCCTTTCCGAATCCGGTATTGTGAATATCGGAAAGAAGAACAAAAGAAACACCTTCGGAATCTATACCATTATCTTTAAGGTTAATGGTATATTCCTTTTTAACAATTATTTTTTGCTCTATAAAAGACCAGATAAAAACAAGCAGTATTAAAGCGGCAAATATATATACATAAATCATGGTTTCTCCAATTTTACATTATATTTTCAACTAAAATTTTTTTATCCATTATACTATACCTGTAAGGATAAGAACTGTCAACACAAATGAAAACAGGATGTTTTAGCAGGCATTAAATATCAGTAAATCTTGGGTATAAGTTAGGGCATTACTTCTGTATGAAAAATCTTTTTAATGCTTTTGCCAGACAATCAAGAAACCCGGCTTTTTCTACATTCGATTTTGCCAGAATATCAACACTTCCGATTTGCGCATTCTCATAATAGTAGACAACTTCTCCTATTTTATCACCGGCCTTTACAGGAGCTTTTATCTTATCATATAAAACCACTTCTTTCCGTATATTTTCCGCTTTCTTCCCTTTGTCGCAAAGATAGGAAAATTCCTTTTTTACTTCCCCTTCGACAAAGTCGGAAACACCTTTTGTTACTTTGACCGGGTCAATAACCAAGTCCTTGTTATCGTCAACATAAATAGAGTAATTGGCAAACCCGTAATTTAACAGTTTGGCGGCTTCCATAAAACGGGTTTTGGTATCGGGAGCGGCCATAATCACAGCAATCAGATCCATATTATTGCGTCTGGCAGTTGCAGAAAGGCAATATTTTGCCACACTGGTTGAACCGGTTTTAAGGCCGGTAATGCCCTTATAAGATTTAATAAGTTTATTGGTATTGGTAAGGCCGAATTCTGTTCTGCCTTTTTTTGTTTCATGGACAAAAGTATCCATCCATATGGTGGCATAATTACTGATTTGGGGATATTTTGTTATTAGTTCTCTGGACATAAGGGCCACATCATAAGCTGTTGTATAATGATTGTCTGTATCCAAGCCTGTGCAGTTGACAAAATTGGTATTGTTCATGCCTAATTCTTTGGCTTTTGCATTCATTCTGGCAACAAACTCTTCTTCGGAACCTGCAATATGTTCAGCCATGGCTACACTGGCATCATTGGCACTGGCTATACTTATACATTTTATCATGGTATCAACTTTCTGCACTTCATAAGGCTCCAAAAAGACCTGAGAACCTCCCATGGAAGCCGCATGTTCACTTACGGAAACATCATCTGTAAGTTTGATCTGGCCTGATTCTAAGGCTTCGAAAATCAAAAGCAAAGTCATAATTTTTGTTATACTGGCCGGTTTAAGCCTTTCGTCTTTATTTTTTTCATATAAAACTTTGCCTGTGGACCCTTCCATTAATACAGCCGCCTGGGAAGCCAGCTCCAGTTTCGGATCTGCCATAGCCGCAACCGGAATTGCATCTTCCATGTCAGGTTTGGACATATTTATTTTTGCATGGACTAAAGCACTGGACCAGGTAAGGTTAATTAACACTGATAAAATAATTAGGGCAGTAATTTTTTTCATATTAAACTCCGCATGATTCTTGTTTACTAATATTTTAATCCATGCCCTTTGATTTTAGACCTACCTTAAGTAAATTTGTCTACAAAATAAGGCTTACCTGACGGTTACTATACATACAAGCTTTTTTCCTTTTACATTTGCGATTATCTTTGTTCTTCCCGGTTTTTTTGCTTTTATTTTGCCGAAAATGCTTACTGTGGCAACTTCAGGATTACTGCTTTTATAACTTGCAAAAAGTACAGGCCCCTTTATCCGTAACCGGTATTTATCTCCCGGTTTTAGTTTTAAATTTTTCTTATTCAAATCAATTACTTTTACCCGGCATTTTAATTTTTTATTGTCAACCTTGGCAATTATAAATGCTTTTCCTGTCTGATAGGCGGTGACTTTTCCGTTTATGTTAACCCCGGCCACACGAAAGTTGGTGGAATAAAAGCTGACCCTTTTGTTTATACCGTACACAAACAGTTTAACCTCTTCCCCTTTTGTCATGATAAGTTCCTGCCTGTTAAGATGAAGGCTGAAGGGAAGGGTTATTGTCTTACGGTAATATAAGCCGGAATTTCTGTATAACATAAAAATTATCAGAAAAATAATAAATGATATTATAATAGATTTTATAATCCGTTTTATTCGATCGTTTTTTTTGCAGGTTATTTTCCTCATCCTCCGATTACATAATCAGATATGATAAAATATTAATTTTTGGTTTTATATATGGCTTTATTATATAATATGATATTTTTTACAGATCTGACTTGAGAAATGTTTTTTAAGAAAATATGCTGTATTGTGATTATAATTTTATATAATAAATGCCGTTATTTGTGCTGTAAAAACGGTTTACGAATCAGATTATGACACAAATAACGGCATTTTATATATATCTTTATGAAGTAGGGCAATTGTTAATATTTATCTTAAATCCAAAACTCCGTCTTTAGTTACCACACTATAAATATAAGGAGGGCGTTCAGGCTTTTCTTTGCCGAAAACATATGCATTAAGAATTCTCTTTTTAGCTTCTTTTCTCTTTTCATCATCATTGGCATACAAAGTTACTATGGGTTCGTTCTTTGAAACCTTATCACCCAGCTTTTTATGAATAACAATACCGACACTTAAATCTATCGTGCTGTCTTTTGTTACTCTTCCGCCTCCCAATACCACGGACGCCATTCCGATTTCGTCGGTACGGATATCCGTCACATATCCGTCTTCGGGAGCTTTTACTTCATAAATAATAGATGCTTTTTTAAACAGTTCAGGATTGTAGATAAATGAGCTGTCTCCGCCCTGGGCACTGACAAACTCGGCAAATTTATCAAGCGCCTTGCCGCTACGTATAGTTTCAAGCAGTAATTCTCTGCCTTCTTCGGGACTTTTTACCCTTCCGGCACCTAAAAGCATATAAGAAGCCAGAGTAACACTGACCTCAAGTAAATCCTCAGGGCCTTTACCGGACAAGGTTTCTATAGCCTCTATAACTTCAATGGAATTTCCTACTGCTCTTCCCAAAGGCTGATTCATATCGGTTATAACCGCATAAGTAGGTTTTCCTGCCAGGGTACCGATCTGAACCATTTCCTTTGCCAAAGCAAGAGAATCTTCATATTTTTTCATAAAGGCACCGCTTCCGGTTTTTACGTCAAGAACAATTACGTCGGCTCCGGAAGCCAGTTTTTTGCTCATTATACTGGAAGCAATTAATGAAATATTGTCTACTGTTGCCGTAACGTCTCTTAGGGCATATATTTTTTTGTCTGCCGGAGCCAGATTGGCGGTTTGACCGACAATTGCCATCTTTATTCTGTTTACATTGTCAATAAACTGCTCGGGAGATAAAGAAGTCGAAAAACCTGGAATACTTTCAAGTTTATCTATAGTGCCGCCGGTATGGCCCAGTCCTCTTCCGGACATCTTTGCTACGGGAACTCCGAGACAGGCAACCATAGGACTTAATACCAGAGAGGTTTTATCTCCTACTCCGCCTGTACTGTGCTTATCGACCTTTACCCCATGAATTGCTGTTAAATCCAGCATATCACCGCTATTTGCCATAGCAACGGTTAAATGGGCCGTTTCTTCATGGGTCATTTTATTAAGGCAAACGGCCATTAAAAAGGCGGACATTTGGTAATCGGGAATTTCCCCCTTGGTATAACCGTTTACTATAAATTCAATTTCTTCTTTATTCAGTTCTCCGTGATTTTTCTTTTTATTTATCAAATCATACATTTGCATAAGGACCTCTCCTGTTCAAAATATATTTAATAATTAAAGTAATGCATTAATAAGTATACCATTTTTATAAAAAAATCCTACTATTTATTTCAAAAATTTTATTTTTATACAAAATTTGGATTGACTATTTAATTAAAAAATTATAAAATGATACAACATCTAGAAGGGAGGATAGAAATGAGCTTTGAATTTATAAGAGAGGTAATTTCGCCTGAAGAGCTTAGAAAAGCTTTTCCTTTGCCTGAAAAAGACGCGCTAATAAAAAAAGAAAGGGATAAAAAAATAAAAGAAGTCATAACCGGTGAGTCCGATAAATTCCTTGTTATAATCGGTCCCTGTTCTGCTGATAATGAGGACGCCGTATGTGATTATATATCAAGACTTGCCAGAGTGCAGGAAAAAGTTGAGGATAAAATAATAATTATACCGAGATTATATACAAATAAACCCAGAACCACAGGAGAAGGCTATAAAGGGGTTGTTCATCAGCCTGATCCCGAAAAAGATCCCGACCTACAGGAAGGCCTTATAACAATGAGAAGGATGCACCTTAGGGCTATAGCCGAAACGGGGCTTACGGTAGCTGATGAAATGCTTTATCCGGAAAATTGGCCTTATGTAATGGATGTGCTTTCTTATGTGGCTGTCGGTGCCAGATCCGTTGAAAATCAGCAGCACAGGCTTACAATAAGCGGTATGGATATACCTGCCGGCATGAAAAATCCTACCAGCGGTGACTTTTCTGTAATGCTTAATTCGGTTGTGGCAGCTCAGGCAAGCCATACGTTTTTATATCGTAAATGGGAGGTAAAAACATCCGGAAACCCTCTTGCCCATACAATTCTTAGGGGTGCAGTAAACAAACATGGCCAGGCAATACCCAATTACCATTATGAAGACCTTATACGCTTGCTTAATATGTATCAGGAGAGGAATTTAAAGAATCCTGCCACTATAGTTGATGCTAACCATGCCAATTCAAATAAGAAATATGACGAGCAACCAAGAATAGTAAAGGAAGTTCTTCACAGCAGAAGAATTAATCCTGATATAGCCAAGCTGGTTAAGGGAGTTATGATTGAAAGTTATATAGAAAGCGGCAATCAGCCTGTAAACGGTCATATATACGGCAAATCCATAACAGACCCGTGTCTCGGCTGGGAAGAATCCGAGAAATTGATTTATACTATTGCGGATTTACTGTAATATTGATTTATTCTAATGTAAAACCTGCCGTTATTTTTGCATCATACGCCTATAAATGCAAACTTTTATGAAGCAAAAATAACAGCAGGCTTTTTTGTCTAATGCTATTTATATGTTGAGTCTAATTATATACGTTTATAACCTGTTTTAACTTGAATTATGCCCTGGGATGAGTATTCATATATACTTCACGAATGTTTTGATTGCTGTAAGTCATGTAAAAATCGGTATATCCCAAAAATCTTTGAACAACGCCGATATCGGCCCCGTTGTCCAGCATATGGGCGGCAAAAGAATGACGAATAGTATTGGGATTAATCTCTTCTATTCCGGCTCTTTTTGCATATTCTTTAAGGATTTTCCAAAAACCTTGCCGGCTTAACTGTTCTCCGTGACTGTTCAGGAAAAGATAGTCCTTGTTTTTCTTATTAAAGGCTATGTCACGTATATCCAAATATGCTTTTAAGGCTCTTTTGGCAGCCGAACCGAACGGTATGATTCTTTCCTGCTTGTCTCCGCATGTTATGTATTTTCCGTATAGGTTAATATCGATCATTTTAATATTTATTATTTCAGACACCTTTATTCCGGTGGCGTATAAAAGTTCAAGCATAGCCCTGTCCCGGATTCCTTTTGATGTGGTAATATCCGGTTGCTTAAGCAGTTCCAGTATCTTTTTTTCGTCCAATATATGAGGCGGTTTTTTTACCACTTTCGGAGCTTTTATCCGTTCCGAAGGGTCTATATTTATTATGCCGTTTCTCAAAAGAAACAACAAAAAGGCTTTCATAGACGCAATATGCCTTGACACCGATGCCGGCGACATACCGTCCTTTTCCAAATAAAGAATGTAAGAATTTAGACTGGTTTCTGTTATTTTTGAAACTTTTTCAATCCCCTGGTGGCTAAGATAAGATTCCAACTTTTCCAAATCATTTTGATAAGCCCTGACTGTGTTCAGTGAAGCATGTTTTACTTCCTTTAGATAGGTTATAAAATCTTCGATCTGTTGCTTCATCCCCGACCTCCTCATTTGCTTTAGTTTAACATTTATAAACTATGTATAGTATAAAGCACCAGAATTTTTTTCAGAAAAAAAGATCCCACATATGCTTCCAGAAAACTGCCCAGTAAAATCAAAGCTGTAAGAAAGATCAGCAAAAATATATATGATTTTAAGTGTCTAATAATAAAACCCAAACTACCTGGGTTATCATAGTTTATTGTTCTGGAAAGGCGATAGCCGTTGTACAGACTTAATATCATAATCGGAATATATATAAGTCCATGAGGAAATATATAAGCTAAAATCAGCAACAAACCTTTTATCCCATACTGCATTGCAACGGACGATATAAAAAAACCTGTGGTAAATCCGAATACTACAAGCTTAAAGAGCATATAAGGAATTCCTAACACCGTAATGCAAAGCAGCCAAAAAACAATAAATTCTCTGAAGTTTTTGCCAAGTATATAAAAGAACAATCCCGAATAATCTATATCTTCTCTTACAATTTCGGGGAATATATGGTTATGGTAATTTATCATCATATCATAGTAAAACGGTTGAAATACGTTGGCAAATAATATGCCTACAAGTAATCCGACTACAATGAGGAGGATTGACAGCTGAACAAAAGTCAGTTTCTGCAATTTTATTTTTAATAATTTCATTATCCATCCCGCCTTGTTTTGTTTTGTCAAATCAAACTGTATATATATTGATTTGTCAATAGATTAATATGACGGGATTTCAAAAATAGAACAAGCTTATTTATAAAACAATTTATGTTTTAAGGCTAAAAGGCCCGCAACAGTTTTGGCATCGGTTATTTTGCCTGAATATATCATGGAAATTAATTCGTCCAATGAATGACGTTCTACGTTTATAAATTCTCCGTCATCCAAGTTTTGCTTTGACGGAACAATATCATCCGAATAGTAAATCTTAATCATCTCATTACAAAAAGCTACTGTTGTATGTACATCTATTAAATGTTCCGCTTTTAAAGGTTTGTATCCGGTTTCTTCTTCACATTCCCTCATTGCACAGGTCATATTATCTTCTCCTTGGTTAAGGCTGCCTGCGGGAATCTCAAGAGTATAATCGTCAATGGCATTTCTGTACTGACGGACCATAATAATATTACCGTCCTTATCAATCGGTATTATAGCGGAAGCACCATGATGTTCTATAAAATCATAAGTGGTTTCTCTGTCATTATCAATCAATATGGTATCTTTATATATATTTATTAATGTCCCTTTGTAGGCTAGTTCTCTTTTTATTCTTTTAAGATGTTCCAATTTTATGCACCTCAGTATTCTTTACGGTTATTTTTTTAGGGTCAGTTTTTCGGCTCTGTTAAAACATGCTTCGGTAGCTTTCATTATGGCATTGCGAAAACCATGCTCTTCCAAAGCCTTTACGGCGGCTATGGTGGTTCCGCCCGGTGAACATACCTTATCCTTTAAGGCACCAGGATGCTCTCCTGTTTCTAAAACCATGGCAGCGGCACCCAAAACGGTCTGAGCTGCCAAAATATATGCCTTGTCCCGGGGGATACCAAGATCAACTACACTGTCAGCCAATGCTTCAATAAACATATAGACATAAGCCGGTGAACTGCCGCTGGCGCAAGTTACCGCATTCATTAACTTTTCGTCAAAAACCTCGTATCTTCCGAAAGAGCTAAAGAAACGGCCGATAATTTCTTTTTCTTCATCAGAAAAAGAGCCGGAAGAATAGCTGATACCGGTAATACCTTTGAAAATTAAGGCCGGAGTATTGGGCATGGCTCTTACTATTTTTGCGGGAAAACCGAGTTTTTCTCTGATTGAATCTATACTTATTCCTGCCGCTATTGATATTATAATCTGATTGGTTATAACATCTTTAATTTCATCCAAAACTTCAGGCATAAATTGAGGTTTTACGGCAAGGACCAGATATTTGCACTTTTTTGCCACAGATATATTACTGTCTTCGGCCGGTATACCAAGTTGGCTTTCTGTTTCCTGACATTTTTGGGCAGATGCATCAAAATATACAAGTTCATTTTTACCGAAGGTACTATAACAAGCTTTTAAGAGGGCAAATCCCATATTTCCTGCCCCTATAAATCCAAACAATGCCATAAATTTACCTCTTTCATATGTTAATAATTTTTATTTATAAGATAAAGGATTATATCCGGAAGATTTTATTTTAATTAGATTTAAAAGAATATAATTGCATTAAACTCTTTTAAAATAATAACACAAAAATTAGAAAATAGGTAGTATTTCTTTTAAATAGTTTATCAAAAATAAAGATTTATTTTAATAAATAACAGTATTTTCAATATAAATCAGAATATGTTATGAATATACAATAAAGAAAACTTTTTATTGTAATGTTTAAATAAAGGCCTGAAGTTTAAATTTTTAATTTAATGCTATTTTTTATATAACATATAATAAATATAACATATAAAGAGGCCGGCGCCTATATAGCGCAGCCTCTTTAGTTTATCAAAAGTATTTCCTGATAAAAGGCATCTTTTATTTTTGGTTAGTTCCATAAATATTTTAATTGGTTTTGCCGTAATTCAAAATTATGATAAGTCCTCAAGAAAGTTTTCAATCCTGTCCATACCTTTTTTGATCTGTTCAATGGATATTGCGTATGAAAGACGGATATGGTCGTCAAAGCCAAAGTCATTGCAAGGAATTACAGCCACTTTATAATCCTCAAGAAGTATGGAAGCCATAGTATCTACGCTGCCGATTTTTTGGCCTTTATATGATTTATTTAAAACTTCGCTTATGTCAATAAACATATAAAAAGCCCCCTGAGGTTTTACGGCCGATATATGTTTCATACCCGAAATACGCTCGTACATATAGTCCCTGCGTTTTTCGAATTCATTCTTCATATCATAAACAAAATCCTGTGGGCCGATAAGAGCTTCATATGCGGCTTTTTGGGCGATTGAATTAGGGTTGGAAGCCAGATGGCTCTGTACGCTGCTCATAAGTTTTGCTATCTCTTTTGTCGAGCCGGTATATCCGATTCTCCATCCTGTCATGGAATAGCTTTTGGAGAGGCCGCTGCAGGTTATAGTTCTTTTATAAATTTCATCATTTAATGAAGCTATACTTATATGTTTTTCGTCTCCGTATATTAAGTATTCATAAATTTCATCGGCTACGACATAGATATCTTTCTTTATTGCCACTTCGGCTATAGCTTCCAACTCTTCCTTGGTATATACCATACCTGAAGGATTATTGGGGGAATTTAAAATGAAAGCTTTTGTTTTTTCCGTACAGGCTTCTTCTATTTGCTTGGCAGTAACCTTATAATTTTGGGTTTTATCGGCTCTTATATATACAGGAACACCGTCTGAAAGCCTTACCATTTCGGGATAACTTAACCAATAAGGAGCAGGAATTATTACTTCATCACCGGGATTTAATATGGCTGAAAATACATTGGCCAAAGAATGCTTTCCGCCGTTACTTACAACTATTTGATCGGGCTCGTATTTTATATTGTTAAACTTTAAGAATTTATCGCATATTGCTTTGCGAAGCTCCAACATTCCTGCTACCGGAGTGTATTTTGTGAAGCCTTCATCCAAAGCCTTAACAGCAGCGTCACAAATATTTTTTGGCGTATTAAAGTCCGGCTCTCCCGCGCCGAAGCCAACAACATCAATTCCGTTTGCCTTCATTTCCTTGGCTTTTGCAGTTATAGCCAATGTAGAAGAAGGTTTTACCGCCATAGCTTTTCTCGATAATGTTAATGACATACTGCACCTTCCTTATTCCTTTTTTTTCTTTGCTGTAAAATTATATAACATTGTAATATATGATTTTTTAAATTGCAACAAAAATATTAAAAAATTTCAAAAAAGTATTTTGGAGTGTAGGCATATGTCCGTATACGGCGGAATTATTGTGCAATTTGTCTAAAAGCGGAGTACATTGAATAAGAGGGGTATTAATCGAATTCATTATATTGATTATATAAATAAGTTAATAAAAAAGGGTGTCATTTAAAGACACCCTCTAATTTTCTTACTTTGCATATTCTATTACTCTGGATTCTCTGATAACATTAACCTTGATCTGTCCCGGATATTCTAATTCACTTTCAATTTTCTTTGATAAGTCACGAGCAAGTAATACCATGTCAGCATCACTGATCTGTTCAGGAACTACCATTACTCGGATCTCCCTACCTGCCTGGATAGCGTATGACTTATCTACTCCTTTAAAGCTATTGGTAATATCCTCTAATTGTTTAAGCCTGTTGGTGTATGTTTCCAAGGTTTCTCGTCTTGCTCCAGGTCTTGCTGCCGATATTGTATCTGCAGCCTGAACTATACATGCAATCAAAGACTGGAACTCTTCATCACCATGATGAGCTGCGACAGCATTGATAACAATAGGCGATTCTTTATATTTCTTACACAAATCTACACCAATCTGTACATGCGTTCCTTCGACTTCATGATCCACAGATTTACCGATATCATGCAGTAATCCTGCACGTTTTGCAAGTCTTACATCAACTCCTATTTCACTGGCTAACAAGCCTGCTATAATGGCAACTTCAACAGAATGTTTCAAAGCATTCTGACCATAACTTGTCCTAAATTTCATTTTGCCCAGATGCTTAATCAGTTCAGGATGAAGCCCATGGACACCGGCTTCAAGAGCAGCTGCTTCACCGGCTTCACGGATCATCACATCAACTTCTTTTTGGGCTTTTTCAACCATTTCTTCGATTCTTGCAGGATGTATTCTTCCGTCTACTATAAGTTTTTCCAGTGCAATCCTTGCTACTTCTCGTCTGATCGGATCGAAGGCTGATAATATTACAGCTTCAGGTGTATCATCAATAATTAAATCTACGCCTGTTAAGGTTTCAAGGGTTCTTATGTTGCGACCCTCTCTACCGATAATTCTTCCTTTCATTTCGTCGTTAGGAAGTTGCACAACCGAGATTGTGGTCTCGGCCACATGGTCTGCCGCGCAGCGTTGAATTGCATTTACGATTAATTCCTTGGCTTTTTTGTCAGCTTCTTCTTTTGCCCTGCTCTCCATTTCCTTAATGAGAACAGCGGTTTCAAGCTTAACTTCTTCCTCAACAGTCTTTAAAAGATATTCCTTAGCTTGTTCGGAGGTTAATCCGGAGATCTTCTCCAGCTCCTGTAGTTGTTTAGCATGGAATTCTTCGACATCTTGCTTTAATTTATCAAGTTCGGCTTCTTTTAAAGCAAGTTTAGCTTCCTTTTTTTCCAGTGCTTCGGTTTTCCGGTCCAAAATCTCTTCCTTAGTCAGAACCCGTTTTTCATAGCGTTGTAGCTCTGCTCTTCTTTCCTTAGTTTCCCTCTCAAACTCATTCTTAGCTCTGAGAGCTTCCTCCTTAGCTTCGAGTAAAGCTTCTCTTTTCTTGGTTTCGGCAGTTTTCAAAGCTTCATCTATGATTTCCCTTGCTTTTTCTTCTGCGCTGCCTATCTTAGCCTCATATACTTTTATACGATAAGCAATCGCAAGTTTCCAAGCCAGAGGAGCAACTATCAGGAAGGTAGCAATAACCGCAATTATTACTTCGAGCACAGGAGCACCTCCTTATTCAGTTTTCATTGTACAATTACAAAATCAATTCTAGTAAATTCACAACCTTATTTGCAAGTAGAATCTTCAAATATTCTTCTTGCTCCTAAAGTTATTTAGAAATTCAATTTTATAAATAATACAATAAATTAATTTTATACCGTATTTATGAATCTGTCAAGTATAGCTAAAATTAATTTAGTACAAGACAAAATAATGTATGCATAAATTTAAACTAAAATGTAAATATATACACAAGGTAAAACCAAGGGTTTGTTTTATAAGTTATAAATAATCATGGCTAAGGATAATAGGATAAATTTCCTATTTTATGATATAATTAATAAGATAGGAAAATCCTGCGAAATTCCTATCTTATTAAATGTCAAGCAAATGTTATATTTATTTATAACTGTGAGCCTATAAAATAAAATCCTCTGCTTTCTTTTAAATATACAGGTATAATTTTACCGATCAGGCTTTTATCTCCGGGGAAATGTACGAGCATATTGCTGCTTAACCTTCCTGTAAGCAGGGAACTGTCATGCTCATTGACTTCCTCAACCAATACTTCCTGAACCGTGTTTTCATAACGCTTGGAGTTATTTTGCACAGATTTATGAATTTCTTCAACCAATCTGTCAAAACGCTCTTTTGCTACTTCAGCCGGCACCTGGTTATCCATATTGGCGGCGGGAGTACCCGTTCGTTTTGAATATAAAAATGTATAGGCATTGCTGTATTGGACCTTTTTTACAACATCCAGGGTTTCAAGGAAATCTTCTTCGGTTTCTCCCGGAAAGCCTACAATGATATCGGTTGTAAGAGCAATATCGGGTACAGCTTTGCGGATTCTTTCCACCAAATCAAGATAATCTTCTTTTGTATATTTTCTGTTCATAATCTTTAATAATCTGCTGCTTCCCGATTGCAGAGGAAGATGCAGGTGTTTGCAGATCTTTTTTGATGAGCCCAAAACATCTATAAGTTCCTGGGACAAATCCTTAGGATGGGAAGTCATAAAGCGTATTCTTTGTATTCCGTCTATTTTTTCGACTTCCTGTAAAAGCTTTGCAAAACTTGTAGGAGGGTTAAGAGTTTTGCCGTATGAGTTTACATTTTGTCCTAGAAGCATAACTTCTATAACACCGTCTTGGGCCAGGGCCTTTATTTCATCAATAATATCTTGGGGATTTCTGCTTCTTTCTCTGCCCCGAACGTAAGGAACTATACAATAGCTGCAGAAATTATTGCATCCGTATATAATGTTAACTCCTGCTTTAAAAGGATATTTTCTGTCATTGGGCAGGTTTTCTACTATCATGTCCGTATCATTCCATAAATCAATAACCATATGATCGGAATGGTCGCCGCCGGTTTTTTCATTATCCAGCCTGGTCTTTATAAGTTCTGCAAGCTTGAAAATATTATGGGTACCGAAAATTATATCTACAAAATTATAGGATTTCTTGATTTTTTCTACCGTTGTATTTTCCTGCATCATACAACCGCACAAAGCAATAAGCATGTCGGGGCGTTGCTTTTTTAAGGAATATAAGTGGCCCAGCCTGCCGTAAACACGGTTATTGGCATTTTCTCTTACAGTACAGGTATTATATAGGACAAAATCGGCATCTTCAGTATCGGTCGGAACATAACCGATTTGCTTTAAGATACCAGATATTTTTTCAGAATCCCTGCTGTTCATCTGGCATCCGAATGTTACTATATGAAAGGTTTTTCTGATGCCGGTTTTTTGGTATTCCTTTTCAAATCTTTCTTTCAGTTCATTAATTATATTTAGTTGCCTTTGGGCTTCCAGTTCGTTTTTTATTATGTTTTCCACAGTTACCTCCAAATCATTTGTATTATGTATTTAATTTATAGTGACAGGCTTCCCAGTATAAACAATACCAGTTTTATTTCCTCAAAAGTTGAAAACCGGTATTTATAATCTAAAGGAAAACCTGCATCTTCGTCAACTGTTTCTATTGTAATTGCCGGTTTGTTAAACCGCTCTGAAAAATAATGGACCGTATTGCCGCCGGAATCGCCGTATTCAATTTCATTTTCCGGATTAACCAGTTCATATCCGGTTATTTCCTTTAATTTTTTTGCGATTTTATATTGATTTTCGTTATATGAAGAGGTCATGCTGTTTCTGTAATAATATATGGACTTGCCCCTTGAATGGAAATCCAAAAAACATCTTATACGGTACTGGTGAAATATCTGAATAAGAGTTTGGGTTTCATTTTCACTGGCGGCATAATCCCTCGGACCCTTAGGCTTCCAGGACCTGCAGGGAAAATTTCGGTTTATATCTAATCCCCGGCCGTTATATTTCCATTCGGTATGGTTGATACCCATTTTTTTTACCCGTTTTCTTAGGTCAAGATCCTGAATAGCATTGTATCCATATAATGATATCATATATCCGTCCGGATTTAAAAGAGGAATAATCAGGATTGTATATGTACGTAATAATTCATACACACATTTCCCGAAAATCATCCGGTTGTACTGCTTTTGAACATCCCCATCGGGTTTTTTTATAAGATTTTCAAATTTTTCTGTTGCATTATTAAATTCTTCATATATTTTCGCATAATATTCCGCTATCTTCAACAGTACAATAGGATTTATGGTTTCTCTGCCGTGAACGCCGGCGCAAAAAAGAATATATTTTTTGCCTGTCCCCAGTTTTAGCATAACAATGTCACGATTGTCATGGGATTTGCCAATCGTGACATTTTGCAAGATATTGCCATAGGTTTGGGCCAGGGCATTGGCATCGGAAATTAAATCAATATAAGAATATTGAGGCTTATTAAAATCTATAATCATATGCAGACTCCCTATTCAGAACTGTTACATTTATGCCGGTATTAAAACTTAAAATTATGATTACCCATAAAAATTTAAACAAATATTATTTCAAAGGATGTTTCAAATAACGAAAAACCATATCAAATCGTAAAATATTAAGAATCCAAGAAATACAATGAAAACATTCCTCTGAGTGGTTATAATAGAATCGCTTTTTGGCCGGCTGCGTATCCAAATTATGTCCTAAGGAAACGGTTATATTCACTACAATATATGGGTATTTGGCTAAAGATATGCTTAATAGTTAGTATGGAAATCTGCATAAATTTCAAAAGGAAATTCATAAGAATTTCCTTTTGAATAGATTAATTACATCCTATATTATTAGATTAATTAAATCCGATATTATTCAATTAATCCAGATTGTAAAAAATCTGTGCTATCGGTGAATCTTTAGATAAGATAACGGTCTTATCCGAACCGGCAAAAGATGTTCTTGCCGCGTCTAAAGCTCTTATAAAGGTATAAAAATCACTTTTTGAGCTATCGGAATATGCTTCGGACAATATTCTCATATATTCCGCTTCACCTTCGGCAATTATTTTTGCCGCTTCTTTTTGGGCATCTGATATGCTTATTTCTATCTCTCTGTCGGTGCTGTTACGGATCATCTGAGCCTCAGATTCGCCTTCTGCTGTATATGTTGCAGCCATCTGGGCTCTTTCTGAAATCATTCTTTCGAATACCGCATTCTTGTTATCACTGGGTAAATCCAGATGCTTATTTTCTACGGTGATAAGTTCAATGCCGTATTGCTTCATGCTGTCGCCGATATCATTCATAAAAGCAGCATTTAACTCACCGTCTCTTCCGCTTATAACCTCATTTTGGGTATTGCGGCTGATAACATTTTTCATGGCATTGTATACTATGGTATTAATTCTGCTCTCAGCCAGAACCAAGGAGGAATTTAAGGTCTGGGCAAATAAAACCGGATCGGTTATTTTCCATAAGACATAAGAATCTGCAACCATAGCTTTTTTATCGACTGTTATTACGTCTGACTGAGGCATATCATAAAATTGAATGCTTTTAGGAAGTTTATCGACCGTTTCAACAAAAGGGGTCTTAAATGATAAGCCTGCACTGTCTATGACTCTTTCTATTTTCCCAAACCTTTTAATAAGGGTATATTCATCTTCGTTTGTAATAACAAGGGCGTTGGACCCGATTATAATTACTCCGATTATTATAATCAAAAACAATATCCCGACAATACCTTTAACTTTCCTTGCCATTATTCATTTCCTCCTTCCGTAAGAGAATCAAGAGGAAGCAGTTTATTTATATCCCCTTCACCGTTGTCTATAATAACTTTGAGGGAAGGAAGAATCTCTTCCATTGCTTCATAATACATTCTTTCTTTTGTAATATAAGGATTCTTAATGTATTCTTCATACATTTCATTGAATCTGGCTACAGCAGCCTCTGCTTCGTTAATCCTCTTGGCTTTTTCCGATTGGGCCTGCTGAAGGATTCTGTCCACTTCCGCCTTTGCCTGAGGCAGTTTTTCATTTCTGTATTTATTGGCATTGTTGATGGCGGTTTCTTTACCTTGCTTGGCTGTTTCAACCGATTTAAAGGCTTCCATAACCTGCTCTGTAGGAGGCTCTGAATCCTGAATGGTAATATTAACAAGCATAAGGCCTATATCATGTTCCAGAAGATTTGCCACGATAGAATCCTTGATTTTGGATTGGATTTCGTATTTGCCGTCGGTTAAGACACTGTCAACATTATAACTTCCGACTATAGTGCGGATATTGCTTTGGGCCATATTTTTCAGTATGGTTTCGGGGTCCGATGAAGCATAAAGATACTTTATCGGATCGGAAACCTTATATTCCAGATAAAAATCGACATTGACAAAATTAAAATCTCTGGTAATCATTAGTGACTCTGCTTCAATGGTCTTGTCGGTTGCCTCATCGTAACCGATGGGAAAGCCTTTTATTGTGGCATCGACCTTTTTTATTTTTTGGATAAAAGGAATTTTAAAATGAAGGCCCGCTTCCGAGACAGCCGTTGCTTTTCCGAAAGTTGTTACAACCGCCTGTTCCTGTTCTTTAATTGTATAAAATGAATTTAATGACAATATAAACAACGCTAAAAGCAGAATTACTGCAAGCATTATATTTTTAAATTTCTTTAGAAAACTTCTAAAATCAGTTGAGGGAAATTCATATATCCTTTTTTCAACCATTAGTAAAACACCTTCTTTCTTACTGAAATTGAATAGTAAAATTGTTGGGTAAAACTATGTAAAATAATTAGCGTAAGTAATACTTTTATGTTAAGTTAAAATTTTTAAAGTATTACTTTTTATACGCCAAATTAATATTTTATTTAAAGGCCGGCATTACTTTCTGATCTGGCCGTTACCGAAAATAATAAATTTCGTAGTGGTTAAGGCTTTGAGACCCATAGGGCCTCTTGCATGAAGTTTTTGAGTGCTGATTCCGATTTCGGCACCGAAACCGAATTCGTTGCCGTCCGTAAACCTGGTGGAAGCATTGACATAAACGGCTGCAGCATCGATTTCGTTTAGGAAGCGCATGGCGTTATTGTAATTATCGGTAATTATGGCATCTGAATGTTTGGTATTGTATTTGTTGATGTGAGCAATGGCTTCATCCAGATTTGCGACCACTTTTAAGGAGATGATTTTATCCAGATATTCCGCATAAAAGTCCTCTTCTGTGGCAGGTACGCAGCCCGGGCATATAGCGCAACCTTTTTCGTCGGCCCTGATTTCTACTCCCTTTGCACTAAGCCTTTCATAAACCAAAGGTATAAAGGACTCACTTATTTTTTCGTGAATAACCAGGGATTCACAGGCATTGCATACCCCTAACCTCTGTGTCTTTGCGTTATCAATTATATCCAAAGCCATTTCAAAATTGGCATATTCGTCCACAAAAACATGACAGTTGCCTGTACCGGTTTCAATGACGGGAATACTGCTGTTTTCCTTTACTGACTGTATAAGGCTGTATCCGCCTCTGGGAATTAATACATCTATATATTCATTCATTCTCATCATTTTATTAACCAGTTCTCTGGATGTATCCTCTATAAGCAAAACCGCATCCTCTGTGATACCGGATTCTTTTAAGCCCTGATGCAAAGCTTTAACTATAGCTTTGTTGGATTCTATGGCATCGCTTCCGCCACGAAGAATTACCGCATTGCCGGTTTTAAAGCATAATCCGAAAGCATCGGCTGTAACATTGGGACGGGATTCATAGATCATGCCTATTACACCCAAAGGGACTCTCTTTTCTCCTATAACAAGGCCGTTAGGCCTTACTTTCATGGATAATACTTCACCTATAGGATCGTGAAGGGCGCATACCTCAAGCAGGCCGTCAGCCATAGCCTTTATTCTGGCAGGTGAAAGCATAAGCCTGTCAATCAGAGATTCCTTAACGCCGTTTTCCCTGGAACGATTTACATCCTTTTCATTCGCTGCCAAAATATCATCCTGATTGTTAAGAAGGGCTGCTGCACAGGCTTTAAGTGCATTGTTTTTTTCATCCTGAAGCATTAAGGCTAACTTTACGGAAGCATTTTTGGCTCTAATTCCGATATCCTTTAAGTAATCCATTCAAATCCTCCTCTCGATTTTATTCTAAAATTATTTACATATGACCAGTTCCTGATCGGTTACTATATAATCTACCTTTATATCATTACTGAAAGCCGGAAGCTTATCCGTAACCTGAAAGCTGAAAGCAAGCCCGATTTTTAGCCATCCATTAGTCGGATACCTTCCAAGATAACTGTCATAATATCCTGCCCCGTATCCTATTCTGTTTCCGTTTCTGTCAAAGGCAAGGCCGGGAAGCAGCATAAGCTTTTTACCGTCATCCGGTGCAAAAAGATAAGGACTTTTACTTCCGGCAGGCTCCAAAATCCCGAATTTGCTTCGGATTAGACCGTTTAGGCTGTCAATTTCATAGAAGTTCATTTCCTTTCCTTCCACTCTGGGTACAAAAACTTTTTTACCCATTTTCAAAGCAGTGTCAATAACGGCTAAAGTATCGGCTTCCGAACCGAAAGAAACGTAGGTAAATAACATTTCGTATGATTTAAAATAATCCAGGGTGTATAATCTGTCTTGGATTTTTTTATTAAGTTCATTCCTTTGGTAATCCGAAAGCTTATTTCTTTTTTCTTTCATGAGTGTACGGATTTCATTTTTTGTCATAAATACCATCCTGTTTGGTTACAGAAATATGTATGCTTTTGTGAAAGACTTAACTTTTTGATTATTTATCCTGTAAATTCTTCTGTATCATCTTCTTTATGAATTATATTGCTTTGTCCTTAAGTAATCCATTATGTTAAAATTGTCTGCTTTATGGGCTAAAAACAGGGTTCCTACTTCTTTGCCGTCTATTACACGGTTGATATTTTGAACATCATCTCCGTTTACTATAACCATATCTGCGCCGGAAGCATTGGCAATTTTGGCGGCAGATATCTTGCTTGCCATGCCGCCTGTCCCGAGATTGCATCCTGTCGAAGATTTGGCCATTTTCATCAGTTCGTCGTCAATTTCTTTAACACAGGATATCAGGGTGGCGTCTTTATTCACATGAGGGTCATCCGTGTAAAATCCGTCTATGTCAGACAGTAAAATCAGCAAGTCTCCTCCGACTAAAGCGGTTACGACAGCTGACAAGGTGTCGTTGTCTCCGAAATCCATTTCATCGGTAGAAACCGTATCGTTTTCGTTTACTATCGGTATAACACCCATTTTTAACAGTTCGTTAAAGGTATTTTGGGCGTTTGTCCTGCTTATATCATTAAGCATAGTATGTTTTGTTATAAGAATCTGTGCCGCTATCTGGTTATACTCGGCAAAAAGTTTTTGATAAACCATCATAAGTCTTGCCTGGCCTACGGCCGCACAAGCCTGTTTAATAGTACGTTCTTTAGGTCTTTCCGTAAGGCCCAATGCATTTCTTCCTACGGCGATGGCACCGGAGGTAACCAATATTACATCTTTTCCTTGGTTTCTTAGATTGGTAAGGATTCTGACCAGCCTTTCCATCTTATCCAGATTCAAATTTCCGGTTTCCATATGGGTAAGGGATGAAGAACCTATTTTAACTACTATCCTTTTTTTATTTATTAAATCCTTTCTCTCCTGCACGTTAATTTCCTCCGTATATATATGATTACATTCGATTAAAAAAGATTGATTGAATTTTTAATTATAAACCAGATCAGCATTAATTTAAATAACCATAGAAAAATTATTTTGCTGCATTACTTCCGGCTATGTATCCGCTGCTCCAGGCCCATTGCAGGTTATACCCTCCGCAGGTACCGTCAACATCTACTATTTCTCCCGCAAAATATAAATTTTTCTTTTTCTTTGATTCCAAGGTATCGGGATTAATTTCTGATGTTGATACTCCTCCCGCGGTTACCTGGGCAAAATCAAATGAATTGGTATCGGATATTCTGATTTTAAAATTTTTAATTTGCCCGGCTAATTTATTTATATCTGCTTTGCTTAATCTTTTACATTTGAGCCCCGGATCAAGTTTTGCCTCTTTTATCAGAATATAATTTAATTTGTTGTTAAATAAGCCAATCAGCATCTCTTCCAGAGTTTTATTAGGATTTTGACTGCAGCGGACTGTAAGCAGCTTTTTAAGCTCATCATTCGTATATTCTTTAAAAAAATCCAGAATCAGGAATACTTCTTCTTTTTTGTCCAGAGCTTTGGAAACAAAGCGGCTAAGCTGCATGACAGGTATTCCTGAAATACCGTAATCGGTAAAAATAATTTCTCCTTCTTCCTGTGAAAGAGGCTTTGACGATGCATAAGCCGTTACCTTTGCCTGAGTACGTACTCCCGATACGGTCTTACAGAATTTATCAGGAGACTTTAAGGAAACCAGGGCCGGAAGAGGTTTTACAATTGAATGGCCGAAAGATTTTGCCAGTTGATAGCCGCTTCCGTCGGAGCCCAGGTTTGGTGAGGCACATCCCCCAGTTGCTATTATCAATTTTTTACCGTAATAAACCGCTTCCGTATTATCAGGTCTTACTGTTACAACGGTAAAATCGGGCTGAATAACCGATTTAACTTTTTCATTATATGCAATTTCTACTTTCAGTCTTTCGCATTCCATCAAAAGAACTGAAACCACACTGGAAGCCTGTTCGGAAAAAGGGTATACATAACCGTTTCGTTCTTTTGGGAATATACCAAGATTTTCAAAAAAGTTTAATGTTTTATTGAGATCAAAATTAGACAGAACTTTCATGGCAAATTTACTGTCTTCAGATCTATAGCATTCCGGAGTCTGATGCAGGTTAGTAAAATTACATTTGCCGTTTCCTGTTGCAAGAATTTTCTTGCCTGCTTTAGTGTTTTTTTCGATTATCAGAACCGATTTGCCTTTCCTTGCAGCGGCAATTGCGGCAACTAGGCCTGCTGCACCTGCCCCGGCTATAATTACGTCGTATTCCAACGGTAAACCCCCCGGTATTTGACATTTGTATCATTATATTTTACCGTGAAAATTAATTCAAGTCATTCTTACTTATTTTAATATAATATTTTGTAAATTTTAATTAAAAACTAATTTTAAATCATTTTTGATTATCAAAAGCCTTGAAATCATAATTTACCCCATAAGTTTAATTAAAACAAAAAGTCTTGAAATCAGTGTTTAAACATAAGATTATTTATAATATAAAATGAGCTGTTTCATAATTCTAATTGTATACAGCTTTTAAAAATGCAGAAACCTAAGAGTTTTTTATCTGTATACAATTATTATGAAACAGCTCCATATGTTTATAGAAGGCCAACATTACAGCAACAAAATTATCTTTTAAATTAATCTATCATTAACAGAATAATATTAGCTTGTAAAACTCTCAAGAAGTGCATATAAGTCATCTATGTTGTCTACATATATACCCTGACTTAAGGCTGTTCTGTCTTCTTCAGGAAGATTTTTTGCTTCTATATGGGTATATTCATATACCGACTTTAAATCGCTGTTGTATACTACTACATAACCGTTTTTTACAACCACATAAAATCTGTAAGGTACCATATCTGCATCATAGCTTTTTCTTAATTTAACGGCTTTATCCGAAAAAGAAATCAATTCATAAGATAATAAACCTTTGTTATATTCGGAAAGGGTCAAATCTTTCATATAATCATCCAAATATTTTTCAACCTCTTCCCGGGTAAGGCCTACAAAATCACCGGGAGGGTTTTGCTCAATCTGCTCCAAGGTACCTTTTTTTCGGTCATAGATTTCAAGTATAAATTTTGTGGTCGGTAGGATTATAGGTTCAGGCTGTACGTCTACCGCTACGGTTTCATCTGAATCTATATTATCATTATTATTTTCTGTATCCTCTACGGCTGGAGAATTTTCTGCCGGAGCGGGGGTAATATTATCATGAAGAGCGGCAAATTCTTCCGACCGTTCTACAGCTCTTTTATTAAACTGCCTTAAGGCATGCTGATAACTCAAATAATAACAAACACTGAACAACAGGGACAGGGATAAAAAACTTAAAACAAAAATATATGCCTTCCTGAGCTTCATATAACCACTCCTTCGGCATATATTTTCTCCATTATTTGAAAATTTATACAATACGTGTTTGCGGTTAGTATATCGTATCCCTGTTTTTACTTACAAATATTTATATATGTATTGGTTTTTTATACTTATATTTCATCTTAAAATATGAGCCCATCGTAATATACGGATTATCAAATTACCTCTTGGCAGGTTTTCCAGCTCTTCTTCTTCTACCCCTTTCATAAATATCAGAAGTGCAAAGTAAATGACTATTCCGATGAATACGGAAACAATTGTGGCAAAGGTATTGCTGGATGTCCATTTATAAAGCCCCAGATGTATAAAGTATATAGCTACACCCATTATACCGGCGCTTACTGTAGGGATTACAAAGGTTTTTATTATTTCTTGCTTGTAACTTAAATATTTCTCCAAAGAAAGCCAATTAAGAACACATACAACCAGGGCAAAAGTTACGTTGCATATAACCAAAGCATATCCGCTCAGTGAAGTGTATTTTAACAGCAAAAACAGCAAGGCAACGTGAAAAGCTAAGGAAATTGCTGAATTAATAACAGGGGTTTTTAAGCGGTTTATGCCCTGCAGTATGGACGTGGTTACCGTTGACAGAGAATAAAATACTATGGCAACAGCTCCAAGTCTTAGGTAATTGGCGTCAAGCTGATGGGATCCGGGAAAAAGCATCTGCAGTATAGGATAAGCCAATACCCCCATGCCTACGGCAGCAGGAATAGCTATAATCATATTAAATTTTACCGCTACATGGGTTTTGTAACGGATAACACCATCCAGGCCTTTTGCCATGGCTGCCGTTATACTGGTTATGGTAGCCGTTCCTATGGCGGTGGCTATGGCTACGGGAATATTTGACAGGTTCCTGTATTTGTTACTGTAGATTCCGAGAAGTATTCTTATATTTTCAGCCGAATACAAACTGCCGGGAACCGCATTGGAAAATACCGTACTGTCAAAATAGGTTACTTCTTTTGTAGCCATAATATTCGTAAACATGGCATTGTCAACTACACCGCTTATATGATAAACGGTCTGACTTAAAATAATAGGTGATATTGTTACTGCCAGCATTTTTAATATATCTTTATAGGAATCCATATAAGGATTTCTGTCCGATCTGAGTTGCTTTCTTAAAACCGGCCTATAAATTATATAGACAAACCAAAGGAATAAAAGGCCGGAAATTGCTCCGATTAAAGTACCTAAAGTGCCGCCTGCGGCCCCGTATGCAGCCAGATGTTCCGAAGCACTGAAGTTATTCATCAGCAGATATGCCGCAAGAACACTTATAACGGCATTTACAATTTGTTCAATAACCTGGGATATGGCCGTTGGTATCATGGTATTCTTGCCCTGATAAAAACCGCGGAATACTCCCATAATGGAAAATACAAACAAGGTAGGAGCCAAAACTTTTATAGGAAGTGCGGCATTAGGATCATTATTTACTACTGAGGCAAAGAAATCAGCCCCGAAAAACAGTATCAGTGAAGCAATTAAACCGACGACAAAAGCAAAGCCCATGGCTGTTATAAAAATACGGTATGAATTTCTGTATTCACGATTAGAATTTTTTGCGGCTACCAATTTTGATACGGCAAGAGGAAGGCTGTATGTCGATAAGATTAATGTAATGCTGTATAATTCAAAAGCTATGGTGTATAAGCCCATGCCCTCGTCGCCAATAATACGTGTCATGGGAATTCTGTAAATCAAGCCTATTATACGCACAAGTAAGGATGCCGCAGCCAGAATACTTCCCTGTATCAAAAATTGGTTTTCTCTTTTATCTGCGCCCATGTTCCTCTCCTTATTCAATTACTACATCTTTTGTTTTATTATTTGGATAAATGGCAATGTAAGTTTTACCGGGATTTATGGTTAATTCCTGACCGGAAGAATCATAATAACGCATCCATTTTTTGCTTTCGTTCTTCTTCCATGTTATAGGTACCATCTTGCCGTTGGTAATATAATAACCGGTTCCTTCGGCATTTTCCAGTTCCATGGTCTGATATCCGTTTCTGTCTATATCCCACTCTTTTACAAACTGAACAATAATATTTTTAAACTTAAGCTGTTCTCCGGTATTGGAATCCTTATGGACTTCCCCAAACTGGTATCTGTAATAAAGCTTGTCCGAGGAGTTGTATTCCAAATAAGGTTTATTGTACGGATATTTTATAGTTATTTTATTGCAAGCCGATCCGTCAATATCGGTATCTTGCTCATAAAATTTAAAATGAGGTTCATAATCGGATTTAAGCTCCGTTCTGTATCCTTTTTTCTCAATACCTGCAAGAATTTTATCCAAAGATGTAAATGCATTATGGGGGGCTTTCATACTCTTATCCCGATAAAATACCGTAGTTCCGATACCTGTTTCCCCGTCAAGATTGTCTATACCCAGCTCTTTTATTTTTGATGTTGCATATTTGGTTTTGCCGTAATGGATATATATGGCATCATATTCGTCTGCAAAACTGGCAAAATAATGCCTTGAACTTCTTATGGATCCGATTCTGTCTCCGCTGTAGTTTTCACCAATGGCAAGAAGCCGGGTTATACCGCCTTCAACAAGTGCCTCATAAACAATATCTGCTTGTCCGATACCCCATTGATTTCTTACGGTTTTAAAATTACTGAACTGTATGGCATAGGGACGTTTGGTTCCTGTTTCGATCGGGACCCAAAGACCGGTCAAATAGCTTTTCATTTCTCCTTCATGGTTATCTTCTGCTGTTTCGGGGGGTGAAGTCGGCTCAGGTGTTATACGAACAGTAGGACTGGGTATGATGGTTATGTTCTGGTTATTATCTGAATTTTTCTTATCTTTATTTTTTTTACAGCTTCCCAGAGTAAGAACTGTCAAAAAAATAAACATAATATATATCCATTTTTTCATATCTGTTACCTTCCGTACTATCTGTAGATTTTTAATTCATTCAAAACTTTATTTTGCTTATCTTCCATTATCAGCCTTTCATCATCGGTCATATGATCATATCCCATCAGATGAAACATACTGTGGGCTGTCAAAAATGCAATTTCCCTGACTAATGAATGGCCGTATTCTTCGGCCTGGCTTATAGCCCGGTCAACCGATATTACTATATCCCCCAATATACATTCTCCGGTATCCGGATTAAAATACTCATCCCCCGCTTCATCAAGAAATGAGAAATCTCCGGATTTTTTATATTCTAAAGCAGGAAAAGAAAGCACATCGGTCGGTGCGTCCTTTCCACGGAAATTTTTATTAAGTTCCTGTATTTCCTTATCATCGGTAAGTAAAATGCTGACTTCCGCCTCATAAGGAAAATCTTCCTCATCAAGACACTGTGTTACCACTTTTTCGATTAAATCCTTATAATCAAAATCCAATTGCTTTGAAGCTTCATATTCCAAATTTATTGTCAATTAATTTTCCTCCTTATAATTATTGCCGGTGGATTTAAACTCATTCCGGAAAAATTCCTTAAGGAGTTTAAATTCTTTTACCGTTAATCCGGATTCATCAAAAGTTCCTTTTTCCATCCTCATGCGGAAAATATCATCAATTATTTTGTCAGGAGCAATCTTAGCTTCTCCTGTTTTTTCTATGTATTCTATGGTTGTGGCCACATTGTCCGAGATCATAACTATGGCAGATTCTTTAAAAGTGGGTTTATCATATTTGATATTATGCTGCCTGATAATATTTTTTAATTTCTCGGGAAAAGAATATTCATCGGCCAATTTTAAACCTTCTTCTATGTAATTGAAACCGTTAATCTTGCCGATTTCGTGGTAATATCCGCCTGCCTTTGCCAAATCTTCATCGGCACCGATTAATTTTGCGGCTCTTGCGGATAAATCACCGATTAAACGGCTGTGTTTATAAAGCTTTTCGGAGAAATTTTTAACCTTCTGCATAAGTTCGTTATCGTCGGACAAAAGCACATCATAACTTGTCCTTGTTATATTTTGAATAATATTCGTATCCCGGATATTTGCGTCAGTTATGTCCACGTTGTCACTGTCCTTGATATTATCGTTATTCTCTGAGGTAAACTGCTTATATAAATCATCCGTTTCTTCTGCTGTTGCTGACGAAACCTGCTCATCGTTAGCCCGGGTATCTTCTTCGTATGCATATAACTTATCAGTATCTTTAATATTTTCGTTTAATTCTGACGAAATTTGCTTATCCGTATCAGGGATATTTTCGGCTATCTCCGGAGTAATTTGCCCTATATTAACCTCGGTATTTTCGCTTGCTTCGGTTATATTTGGTATGTCATAATCATTTTCTGCCATTTCAATAGCAATAATCTTACTTATTTTTTCATACAACTGTGACAGCAAAAAGGCGGTAACAAGTACCGCAAAAATACTGAAAAATGAAAGCAGATAATCGGTATTGCTTGCATCAAATATAAAATTGTTTATGACAAAAGTTAAAGTAATATTGGTTGAAAGCAATATAATTGATGCATAAATTACCGTAGATTTACTCTTAAGGGCATCCGATAAGAGGACAAATAAAATACCCATTATAAGAAAATGAATAATGACTTCCGGTCCGACAATATAATTCATACTTAGCAAAAAAACCATGTTAAAATATATCAATAATCCCAGCGTTTTGTCAATCAACATGGCATTTATAATACCGCCTAGTATCCAGAAAATAAAATTTTGCGGATTTTTCGTAAGCATTACAAGCAGTATTGACATCATATATGAAATAAAAATAATAATACTGGAGTATTTAACATTATTAAAACAAGAATGAAAACGGATATAGAATACTACAGCTGTAGTAGTTAAAAGAGTCGTAATACTTACCTTTAGTATTTCAATAATTTCGGCCTTATATAGTATTTTTGAAAAAAAGACGGTCAGCATTGCCGTAAGGGGCAATATTGTAATAAATATTTTAGAATCTATCTTTTTTCCTTTATCAGATATCATACGACTACTCCCGATTTTTTCTGTTTATATTCCTCTTTTTATAATAGCAGATTTTTTCTTTTTTTGAGAAAGAAGCTTTTGCTTCTCTTCGTAAGCGTCATAGGCTTTAACAATTTTTTGTACCAGAGGATGCCTTACTACGTCTTGATTAGTCAGATAAGAAAAACCGATATCTTCAATTTTGCTTAGAACTTTTATGGCAACCTCAAGGCCGGATTTTGTTCCTTTAGGAAGGTCTTTTTGAGTTAAATCGCCGGTTATAACCACTTTGGAACCGAAACCTATTCTTGTAAGGAACATCTTCATCTGTGCAGGTGTCGTATTTTGGGCTTCATCCAAAATAATAAAGGCATTGTCCAAAGTCCTTCCCCGCATATATGCCAGAGGAGCAACTTCAATAAGACCTTTTTCTGAGTTCTTTAAATATGCATCAGGTCCCATAATCTGATGAAGGGCATCATACAAAGGCCTAAGATAAGGATCAACCTTGCTTTGCAGGTCGCCCGGAAGGAAACCCAGCTTTTCTCCTGCTTCTATAGCCGGACGGGTAAGGATTATTTTACTTACTTCATCCCGTTTAAATGCTGTAACTGCCATAGCCATGGCAAGATAAGTCTTGCCTGTTCCGGCAGGACCAAGGCCGAAAACAATCATTTTATTACGGATTTGATTTACGTAGTTTTTTTGTCCGATGGTTTTAGGCTTAATAGGTTTGCCACTGATGGTATGGCATATAATTTCCTTGTCTATTTCTACTATTTCCTTTTCTTTGTCTTCAAAAGCAAGGGACAGGGCATAATTTACCTGCTGTTCGGTAATGGTATTGCCCCGTTTTGATAATTCCAACAGCTGCATAAACACGCTTTTGGCTCTGGCTACATTATCCGTCTCACCGATTACTTTTATTTCGCCGTTTCTTTCAATAACGGTTACGTTAAGCGTTCTTTCTATTATTTTTACAAAAGCATCATAATCACCGAATAGATTTCTTTCATGTTCTACCGGTATGTCAATTATTGATTCCGTTAAGCTCATCTGTCTGTTCGATCCTCCACTCACTTTCATCTATTACTTTGTATTCCCAGGCAGGCTCTTCAACAAAAATCCTTCCTTCGGCAATACAATTATTATTTTTAAATGTTATATTAACATTATGTTTTAATATTTGCACACCTTTTTCATTTAATTTTTCGAAATACCTTTTTAATTTATTCTTGGCTATTTCAATTGCTTCCTCTTTTGTATATTTATTTTTCTGTTCTATATATTCCCTGATTGTCACCGTACCGTACCTTAAAGGAAGATAGAAGGAATCGGTAATATGCAGGGTATTTTCGTCAACAATTATATCATACATGCTATAGGAATATCTAGGATTATATAAAAATATTTTTTTGTCCCACAAGGTAATATAATACCCCTTTTTTTTATTATTAGTATATGTCCTGACTATATGTGTTAAAGGAAAAGCGTCATAATAATCGTAATAGGATTTGCAAACTATATCGGCACTGGCTATAACCGGTTTCTTGTTTAAAACTCCCCCAAAATCATCCATGATTTCAACTATACCTGATACCAATATATCCCCTTTTCTTACCACATCTCCCGGTTTTACCTTTGGTGTCCCCGATCTTGTTATAATTTCCTTAACTACTGCGTCTTTTGCGGCCACTATATGGCTTGGAGCTGTCGCTTCAATAATAGGTGCAGGCATATTTGTTTCGTTTATTTTTATTATTAGTCTGGTTCCCCTTACTTCTGCCGATACCCAGCCTATATCATCATAAGCCAGTCGGATTTCCTCTTCTATTTTGCTTCCGTTTATATATTTCTTTTTAATACCGGGCTTAATATTATGTTCGCTTAAAAATTTTAAAAGTGCCTGTGGGGTATACTTGTATCCTCCGAGGATTTCTATGTCCCATATATAAAGTGACATAATATAAACCAAAACCGAGCATATGACTATGCCCAAAAAAAATCCCTTTCTTTTTTTGTTTTTATTAATAAGAAAGGGTAGTCCATGTTTTTGCTCGATTTTTGGTATTAAGCCTGTTTTTTTTACGATAGGTCTAATCTTTTTATAATTTTTTACAGACAGATTAAATCTATATTTTTCATTGTCTCTGGCTATATTCCAAATATAAATATTCCTGTTGCCGCATAGGTTTATGAAGCGTTCAGGCGATATACCGCTTATATGTACAGTCAGATAGCCCATAAGCCAGTTTTTAAGTTTCTTAAGCATCATTTACCCCCATATTTTATATGCGACTTCCGACAAGCTGCTATTTTATTTATAATAAAAATATTGTTCTTTTATAAGATTATGAAGTTTAAAATTGCTTTATAATTTTTTTCTTAATGTATTGCCTATTGATAATAAATTGCCTTTATGAAACCGGTTATTTTCATTTCATCCTCTGTAAAGTAAGGAATGTTAAGTTCCTGGCCTTCAATGCAAATTTTACAGGTTTTAGACTGAACCTTAACCATGCTCTCATTATATTCGATAATACTTTTATAATTTTCAAGGCATATTTCACTTCTTCCTGTTGCCGTAACTATAGGTGCTCCTGCCAGGATATCCGTAGGCAAATTAAGGTGGTTAGACAATTCTTCAAGATATGATAACTTGGGCTTAAGTTTCTTGTTTTTTGTATCAAAACCTTTATATAAAGTGTCCTTGGCTTCCTTTTTGAATTTTTTATGATTTGATTTAAGTTTTTTACTCATCTTATCCTCCAAAAACAGTAAGGATACTGTTATTAATATATGATTTTTCTGATTTATGTAGACTATGCAATCAATTTTCATTAACAGCAATTTTTCATTGTAATTTCCTTCAAAAAAAAAATAACTTCTCTTGCATCTTCCCTATCCAAAAATCTCATATAAGTTTAATTATAATAAATTTTTTCTCTTTCCAAATATACGTTGCTGCCATATCTTAATCCTTTGATATTATGCCAATGATGCTTATCCTTTTCAATTTTCATTCTCTTAGCTGATGAATAAGAAACCTTATCACTTTAATTATTAAAGTTCATAAAAACACCGGAGGATAGATATAGTTACTTCTGGTTTTGTTCCGTACCTTGGCCTTTATGGGTAAATTAAACTGGGAATTTTTGAATAATAAAGAAACGGAATAATAGATATAGAAAAGTAATCAAGTATTCTTAAAAATTAGAAATTATAGCAGAAAATAAACATTGACACTAAAAAGGATATTTTATATATAGTTTATATTATTAATATAAAAAACTTCCAATGAATTTCATTGGAAGTCCTTTTTTCAATATTATGATTATGAATATTTACGTTTTCTTGCAGCTTCAGACTTTTTCTTGCGTCTTACACTGGGCTTTACATAATGCTCCCTCTTACGGATTTCCTGTTGAATACCGGCTTTTGCACAGTTTCTCTTGAATCTGCGGAGAGCACTATCTAATGATTCGTTCTCTTTAACGATAACAGTTGACATGTCTCACACCTTACCTCCCTCCAGTTGTAAATTGTGCCTACAACTGTTTGGGTATTATTTGTATAGCACTATTAAAGATTATAACATAATTTTATCATTCGTCAATGATTTTTCGTAATTATACTTATCTTCTTTTAGTTTAATTAACGTATAAAGTTAATCTTTAATCAAAATAAGAAAAATTATTTCGTATTTTGGCTTTTTAAAGCGTTTATTACCCCATATGTCAGATTTATAACTGTTTCAGCCATAAAACGGGAGGATTTTTTCATATTATCGTCAAGCCATTTTTGTACTATACCCACACAACCGGTAATGGTAAAGGAATAAACGTATTCGGCATCTTCTTTGGAAAGCTTGTTGTTGTCGGTAAGCTCGCTTATTATCTTGTCGTAAACAATGGTCATTATTTTTTTCTGAAAGCTTAAATCCCCTCGTTCACTTAAAAGGAGTTTGCAAAGCTTGGCGTTATCTTTAATATAGTCAAATATTTTTTCTGCCAGAATAAAATCGTTAACATTCTTACCCTTTTTGTCCAGTTGGCTGAGATACACTTCTACATTATCAAGAAATTCATCCTCTATTTTTTTTTGCAGATCATATACATCAGTATAATGAGTATAAAATGTGGCCCTGTTAATATCGGCATCCTCGCATATTTCCTTAACCGTTATCCGGGATATATCTTTTTTCTCCAAGAGATTTAAAAAACTTTCCTTTAAAACCATCTTGGTATACTTTACTCTTCTGTCCTCTTTCCCGTGCTTCATAATACCTCCAAATTTTGAAAAAGTGTAATTTTTTCAACTGGACAAGGTACTTATGTTTAACAACTGACATTTAATAAAAATCTGTATGTTGATATACCTACACAATGTAATTAAACTATATATATAACTATTTGTCAACACTGTGTCGAAAAACTTAAATTAAAGGAGGGATTTGATGGATTGGTTTTCTAAAATAATCTTAAGGCACAAAAAAACAGTTTTAACAATATTTTTTGCTGTCGCTTTATTTTGTGCGTTACTCGCTTTCAGGGTACCTGTAAACTATAATCTTTCCGATTATCTGCCAAAGAAAGCCCAATCTACAATCTCTGTACGGATAATTGAAGATGAATTTAATACAGATATGCCCGGAGCCAGAATCATGGTTAATAATATATCTATACCTGAAGCCCTTGAATATAAAGAGAGCTTAAGCAACATAGACGGTGTATTATCCGTCTTATGGCTTGATGACATTATAGGAAAGGAAAAATTGACATCAGTACCTTTTGAATTTTTAGACAGGGAAATAACAGATAAGTATTACAAGGATGATACTGCCCTGTTTTCAGTTTCCATTGAAAAAGGCCGGGAACAGGAAACGGTAAAAGCTATATATGAACTTATCGGAGATGAAAATGCCGCTTCCGGTGAATCAGTTGTGTTGGCTGAAACTCAGTCCATGTCCGTTTATGAAGTCATAAACGCCATGCTAATACTTCTTCCTATTGTAATACTTATACTTATCATATCAACCACCTCATGGGCTGAGCCAGTGCTTTTCATTTCGGCCATAGGCATTGCCATTATTATAAATATGGGGACAAATATTATATTCGGTGAAATTTCTTTTATATCCAGAACGGTAAGCCCTATACTGCAGTTGGCCGTATCTTTAGATTATGCTATTTTCCTGCTTCACAGCTTTAAAAAGCACAGATTAAATCATAAACCTGAAAAAGCAATGCATCTGGCGATGAAAGAATCCCTGCCTACGGTGGCTGCCAGTGCGGCTACTACCGTTATTGGATTTGCTGCTCTTGTTTTTATGCGCTTTAAAATAGGGACGGATTTGGGCTTAAACCTCCTTAAAGGGGTAAGCTTAAGCTTTATTTCGGTCATGGTATTTTTGCCGGTTTTTACATTACTTTTATATAAAATTATAGACAAAACAAAACACCGCAAACTGATGCCGGATTTTAAATCTTCAGGGAAAATTATAATGAAAGTAAGAATACCTTTTTTGGTAATTACACTTATGTTGGTTGTTCCGGCATTTCTTGCTCAGAATAATACCGAATTTTTATACGGCATGAGCAATGCTACCGCCGCAACCAGGGTCGGAAAAGACAGTAAAAATATTGATGAAAAGTTCGGCAGGGAAAATATCCTTGTATTGCTGGTGCCGAAAGAAGATGCCGATAATAAAGTCAGTCTTTGCAGTGAACTGGCTTCATTGAATCATATTACAGATATTGTGTCTTATGAGACATCCGTTGGTTTTCAAATTCCTTCTGAATTTGTACCACAGGAAGTATACGATCAATTTTATTCCGAAAATTATTCACAGATAATTCTTTATACGGATACCGGTGATGAAGATGAGGCGGCTTTTGATACGGTCCAGGCGGTAAATGATATTGCAGGGAAATACTACGATACCTTTTATCTGGCAGGAACCAGTGCCACTTTGTACGATATGAAAAATATAGTTTCTAAAGATAATCTAATGATTAACATAATTGCCATAGCGGGGATTTTTACTGTAATACTGATAACTTTCCGTTCGGTAAGTTTACCTTTCTTACTGGTATTTTGCATTGAAACCGCCATCTGGATTAATCTCTCAATCCCCTATTTTACGGATAAACCGATAAACTTCATCGGATACCTGATTGTAAGTACTGTTCAGTTGGGGGCGACGGTGGACTATGCAATATTGTTTACCAACTCCTATATTAAAAACAGAAAAACTTTATCACGCAAGGATGCCATGAAAGAAACCATAAGTAATAATCTGGTTGCTGTAATTACTTCTGCTGTAATTTTGTCATTTGCCGGTTTTGCTTTAGCCCTGACTTCAAATAACCCCATAATAAGTGAGCTGGGGATACTTCTCGGAAGAGGAACTGCCCTGTCTCTAATAATGGTAACATTTGTATTACCGGCTTTGCTTGTTCTGTTCGATAAAGTCATTAAAAGAACCACCCTTAATTTTAAGGATTAATCTATAAATTAATTTTTGGATTAGGTTATTTTTGCTTTATTAATAAAATTAATAATTGTTGATCTATTATCAATAAAAAAGCTTTATTGATTAAATTTGGTTTTACATATTTTTAAGGTCACTGGATTGAAGTATATTTTTGATATAAGATATAAAAAGGAGTGATATTATGAAGAAAGTGCTTTCACTTATGATGATTTGCATATTGGTGCTTACATCATATATAAAAGCATATGCGGCTACTCCTACTGCCAAGGAAGAAGTGGTTTACGGCTTACTTGCCCATGATGGCAGTGTCAGGAATTTGTATGTTGTCAACATTTTTGAGGGCGGCTTAATCACCGATTTTGGAAATTATGAAAAAGTAAAAAACTTGACCGATACTGAACCGATATCTGTTTCTGGCGATATGATTACCGTAAATACGGATTCTGATAAATTCTACTATCAGGGTTATCTTGTATCTAAGGAACTTCCGTGGGATATAAATATCAGATATTATTTAGACGACACGGAAATAGCTGGTGGTGACCTTGCCGGAAAAAACGGTAGGTTAAAAATCAGTATATCGGTTAATCAAAATCCGAATTCGGACAGCATATTTTTTGAAAATTACGGCCTGCAGATATCTTTAGTTTTAGACAGCAGTTTATGTACCGACATTATAGCGGACAATGCCACTCTTGCCGAAACCGGTGGAAAAAAGCAAATAAGCTTTACCGTACTTCCGGGAAAGTCTTTTGAAGGGTCTGTAACAGCCGATGTGAAGAATTTTGAGATGGAATCAATTTCGATTAATGCGGTAAGGCTTAATTTTGATATGGATATTGACACCGACGATTATGTAGACCGGTTTTCAGACCTTATAAACGGGCTTGAAGAACTTGATAATGGAGCCGGAAAACTTCTTTGCGGTATTAAAGAACTGGCGGACGGCATGGATGAATATAGAAACGGTGTTAAAGCATTCAGTGAAGGAATAAGTAATATTCCAACCGGTGCAGGAAATATTTTAGTAGGCGCGGAAGCCTTAAGTATGGGTTTATCTGAACTGGCTAAAGAAAATGAAAATATTATGAACGGGGCTTATACTTTACAGAAGGCAGCCTTTGATGCGGTTAATGCTCAACTTTCAGGCATGGGACTTAATCTGCCTCTTCTTACTCCAGAAAATTACGATTCCGTTTTGTCCGGTATACCCGATCTTTACATGATTAAAATGCAACTGGACGGTGTGACCCAGTTTATAAACGGATTAAAGGATTATACCGGGGCGGTTACACAGCTTAGTAAAGGGGCCGGTGATCTTTCTGAAGGTATTAAATTATTCAAAGAATCAGCCTCTGAAATCGCATCGGCTGCCGAAGCACTATATGACGGTGCTGAAAAAATCAACGCGGGAATAAAAGAACTTTACGAAGGAATGAATAACTTCAAAAAAGGGACAGGGGAATTTAAAAGCAAGACTTCCGGTATGGAGGATAAATTAAAACAGGAAATTGATAAGCTGATAAAAGATTTGTTCGGCAGCGAAAAGCAAGTAAAATCCTTTGTGTCGGAAAAGAATACGAAGATCATTTCTTTACAGTTTGTATTAAGGACCGACTCGATAAAGATAACAAATGTTTCAGCCGCAGAAATTGCGGAGTCAGTAAAACTTACTTTCTGGCAAAAGCTTCTTAAATTATTTGGATTTTATAAGAACTGATATTAAAAAATGTTTATAAATAAAAATGATACTTTTATAAAACAAATTCTTAGATATATTTTTGGATAAATAAAAAGGGGTTGATTAGACAACCCCTTTTTTCTGTATATTATTCTAAATTGTAATTGTATTACCGTTATAAAGTACAATTTTTAAAACTGATGTAACCGTTCTTACCCTAATTGCTTGCTCAATATTTCGCCGGCTTTGGCGATTACTTCCTTGATACCTGCGGCATTCTTTCCTCCGGCCTGAGCCATGTTAGGTCTTCCGCCGCCGCCACCGCCGACTAAAACGGCAAGTTCCTTAATGAGATTACCGGCGTGGGCACCTTTTTCTATGGCTCCGTCGCTTACCATAACTACAAGGCTTACCTTGTCAGGAGCGGTGGATGAAGCAAGGACAATTACACCGTCACCCAGTTTGTCTCTGAGTTTGTCCCCGAGATTTCTAAGGCCGTTCATATCAAGCTCGGGAACATCGGCAGCAAGCAGTTTTACTCCCTTTACATCCTGAACTTGATTCATAATATCTCCAATAGAGCTGCTTGCAAGCTTAGATTTCAGCTTTTCATTCTCAGATTTTAAAACTTTGATTTCTTCAAGTAAAGCTTCTATTCTGCCTGTAAGCTGGGCAGGTTCGGTTTTTGCGGTCTTTGCTGCCTCATATAGTCTGTTTTCCAAATCTTTATAATATCTAATTACACCGTTTCCGGTCAAGGCTTCTATACGTCTTACACCGGCAGCAATACCGGTTTCGGATATTATCTTAAATATAGTTATAGCTCCAGTATTTGATACATGGGTTCCGCCGCATAATTCCTTGCTGAAATCACCCATGAATACAACCCTGACTTTTTCTGAATATTTTTCTCCAAACAGGGCCATTGCCCCTTCTTTTTTGGCATCGTCAAGGCTCATCACTTGTGTTGATACGGTAAGATTCTTTGCAATTTGCTCATTTACTATATTTTCAACCTTGCTTATTTCTTCTTCTGTCAAGGCTGAAAAATGAGTAAAGTCAAATCTTAACCTGTCGCTTGAAACAAGAGAACCTGCCTGTTGAACATGGGTACCCAGTACCATGCGAAGGGCCTTATGAAGCAAGTGGGTAGCCGAGTGATTTTTGGCGGTGTCGGCCCTAAGGTCTGAATTTACTTTAAGGGTAACCGTATCATTCAGTTTGAAAATACCTTTAGTTACGGTACCAACATGTCCGATTTTGCCGCCTTGAAGCTTAATGGTATCTTCTACGATAAACTCTGATGTTTCAGTTGTAATTATACCGGTATCGGCAACCTGTCCGCCGCTGGTTGCATAAAAAGGCGTTTCTTTAACAAAAATTGTACCCTTCTGCCCTGCTACAAGATCATTTACAATTTCGTTTTCGGTGGTAAGTGCAGTAATTTTGGATGTATGAACCAAAGTATCATATCCGACAAATTCGGAAGTGATGCTGTTATCAAGATGTTGGTATATGGTTTCGTCTGTTCCCATGTAGTTGGTGGCTTCTCTTGCGCTTCTTGCGGTTTCTCTCTGAACCTCCATGGCTTTTATGAAACCTTCTTCGTCAACCTTATAACCCTTTTCTGCCAGGATCTCTTTTGTAAGGTCCAAAGGAAATCCGTAAGTGTCATAAAGTTTAAATACATCCTCACCGGCAAGGGTATCCAGCTTCTTTTCTTCCAGGGCTTTCATCATATCCTGAAGAATATTAAGACCCTGATCTATGGTTTTGTTGAACTTATCTTCTTCAAGGGTAAGAAGCTTAAGTATATAATCTTTTTTTTCTTCCAGCTCAGGATAGCCGTCTTTTGATACTTCTATAACTGTTTTTGAAAGCTCAGCCAAAAACAGGTCATTGATTCCGAGCAGACGGCCGTGTCTTGCAGCACGGCGAAGAAGCCTTCTAAAGACATAGCCTCTTCCTTCGTTTGAAGGGATTACGCCGTCACAAGCCAAAAATGTAACCGCCCTGATATGGTCGGTAATCAGTCGGATTGATACGTCTTTTTCAGGATCACTCTTATATGTTACATTGGCTATTTCGCATATCCTGTCTCTGATTGCCTTTAATGTATCAATATCAAATATGGAATCTACATCCTGTACAACAACAGCCAGCCTTTCCAGGCCCATACCGGTATCTATATTTTTCTGAGCCAGTTCGGTATAATTGCCGTTGCCGTCACCGTAGAACTGAGTAAATACGTTATTCCAAACCTCTATAAAACGGTCACAATCACAACCTACATGACAATCGGGCTTTCCGCATCCGTATTTTTCACCGCGGTCATAGTAAATTTCGGAACAGGGGCCGCAAGGGCCGGAACCTATTTCCCAGAAGTTGTCCTCTTTACCCATACGGTATATGCGGTCTGCGGGAACTCCCACTACTTTATTCCATATTTCAAAGGCTTCATCATCATCCTCATATATAGAAGGATAAAGCCTGTTTTTATCAAGGCCTATTACTTCGGTTAAGAATTCCCATGACCATGAAATAGCTTCTTTCTTGAAATAATCTCCGAAGGAGAAATTGCCGAGCATCTCAAAAAAGGTAGCATGACGGGCTGTTTTTCCTACATTATCAATATCTCCTGTCCGGATGCATTTCTGACAGGTTGCCACCCTTCTTTTAGGAGGTTCCTCTTGCCCCGTAAAATACGGTTTTAAAGGAGCCATACCGGCATTAATTAAAAGTAAGCTTTTATCATTTTGTGGTATTAAGGAAAAGCTTTTTAAAACCAAGTGATCTTTGCTTTTGAAAAAATCTAAAAAAATTTTCCTTAGTTCGTTTACACCGTAAGTCCGCACTTTTATTGCCTCCTGTAAATTAAAATTCAAGTTAATAATTTTAATATATTTAAATGTTTGAAGTTAAAAAAATTATATATTACTTGCTTAAAATTATATTTTTACGATTGACTTTAATAAAGTTTCTGCTGAAATGTATTTTACAAAAAAACAGGAGCATATGTCTATATTTTTAATTAATAAAATAAATTTTAAGCCATATAGCAAGACGATACTTATTTTCTGTCAGCCAGTTCTGCTGCTATATCATCCCAATCCAGGCCAACTTCAGCCATAAGCACCATAAGATGATACAAAAAATCGGCTATCTCATAACGAAGCTCGTCAACATTTTGATTTTTTGCCGCTATAATTATTTCAGCCGCTTCTTCTCCGCATTTTTTCAGTATTTTATCAATGCCTTTCTCAAATAAATAGTTGGTATAAGAGCCTTCTTTAGGGTTCTTTTTGCGATCCATTATTACGCCATAAACACTTTGCAATATGCGGTAGGGATCGGACTCTTTATATTCATTGTTTAACAGGCCTGTATAAAAACAGCTTTTATTTCCCGTATGGCAAGCCGGACCAATCTGACGTACCTTGGCAAGAAGCGTATCTTTATCGCAATCCGTATATAAGGCTTTTACATACTGATAATGACCTGAGCTTTCTCCTTTAAGCCAAAGACATTTTCTGCTTCTTGAGTAGTAAGTCATCCGTCCTTCCGTAACAGTCCTATTATAAGCCTCTTCATTCATATAAGCAAGCATTAAAACTTCGCCGGTCTTGTAATCCTGAGTTATAACAGGTATCAAGCCGGTTTCACTTACTTTAAATTCCGAAAACGGTATTTTGCTTTCAAATACATTTACCGATATATTTTCTTCCTTTAGGGCAAGTTTTGCCTTTAAGATGTCTTTGTCTTTGTAAAACTCGGTAGTAATACCTGTAACATTGGGAATGTTCAAAAGATTTCTTATATCGTTTTTATTAAGGTCATCACGGATAATTACAGAAACCGGCGACTTGGATAGTTTACTTATAAATGCTTCGGAAGTATCAATGTGGTTTATAACTAATGTTCCTATTCCAAGTTGTTCGCAAGTTTCAAAGATTTCGTCTGATTGTAAAATGTCTTCCTGCCTGGCTTCTAGATATATTTTATTTTTTCCGAAACGTTCGGAAGCATATTTTATCAGATCCGGTTTATTAAGAAGGGAATAAGAAAGCAGTATACCGGAAGCTCCGGTATATAAAACCCTTTTAATATCATCAAAACTTTCGGCATATAAGCCGATAATGTATGGTATATCAAGAGCCCTTTTCAGATTTTTTGATAATTTTAATAACTCTTCTTTCGAATTTTCGTCTTTGGAGAAGTTATATAATATAAGTTCATCGGCACCGCTGTCGCAGTATTTATCAGCAAGACGGATTACATTGGCACTTATCTCACCCTCGGTATTTATAAGGGGGATGATTTTTTTATATGGCATAAAGAAATAACCTCCCAAATACTATTCAAACATGGAAATTGCTTTCCTTAAGTTTATTTTGTTTTCATAAAGCGCTTTGCCTATAATTGCACCATAAACGTTTATTTCTTTTAAGACTTCCAGGTCTTTTAATGAAGATATTCCTCCGGATGCTATAACATTAAGTCCGGTTTTTTCTACTATTTCCGCTGTATAATGGAGATTTGGTCCTTGCAGCATACCGTCTTTTGCGATATCGGTGTAAATGACGGTTTTAACGCCGGCTTTCTTCATTTCCATAGCCAAAGATACGGCATTATAATGGCTGAGCTTTTCCCAGCCTTCTACGGCTACTATCCCGTCTTTTGCATCAATTCCCGCAATGACGCGGTCGGGTCCGAAAATGTCGATGGCTTCTTTCATAAAGCCGGCATCGGTAGCTGCTTTGGTACCTATAATAACTCTTGCAATACCTAAGTTTAGCTTTTGCTCAATATCCTTTATGGAACGGATTCCGCCTCCCAATTGCACCGGTATTTTTACATTTTTAACAATTTCTTTTATGACTTTTTCATTAACCGAATGGCCGACTAATGCTCCGTCCAAATCAACAATATGAATATACGATGCCCCGCAGGCTTCCCATTCTTTAGCAACTTTTAAGGGTACATCGGAATATACGTAAACATCATTGAAATTTCCTTGCCTTAATCTGACACACTGACCGTTTTTTATATCTATTGCCGGAAATATCTTCATCTTATCATTACCTTTCATCTGAAGTTATTTTTGGGGATTTTAAATAGTACCTTTAGTAGATAAGACATCCTGTATTCTTTCATCAAAACTTACTGCCTCATCCAAAGCCTTACCGAAAGCTTTAAATGCTGCCTCAGCTATATGATGGTTATTCTCGCCGCTTAACATTCTTAGGTGCAGATTTAATCCTGCGTTATAGGTAACAGCATAGAAAAATTCTTTAATAAGTTCGGTATCAAGATACCCGATCTTTTCAGCAGTAAATTTAAGATCATAGGAAAGATAAGGGCGACCTGACAAATCTATGGCACAGCAAACCAAGGCTTCGTCCATGGGAAGCATAAATGAACCGTAACGGCGTATCCCTTTTTTGTCTCCCAAAGCCTTTTTTATGGCCTGGCCTAAGACTATACCGGTATCCTCCACCGTATGATGGGAATCCACGTAAAGATCGCCTTTGACCGTAAGTTTCATATCAAATAAGCCGTGTCTTACAAAACTGTCCAGCATGTGATTGAAAAAGCCGATTCCTGTTTCAATCTGAGAATTGCCGCTTCCGTCCAGATTAAATTCCATAAAAATATCGGTTTCTTTTGTTTTCCGGTTTATGGTTGAAATTCTACCGCCCATAAAGTTCATCCCCCTGTAAAATAAGAAACTGGCAATTATCGGTATAATATTATAAGCCTAAACGACATTTATATTAAAATAGTTTACCAATGGTTGGTTTTGATGTCAAACTTTATCTTAAATTAGGTTAATTATTAAATCTTACGGATACCGAATTGGCATGGGCGCTGAGCCCTTCGGATAAGGCAAAGGTTTCAATATCCTTATAGATTTTTTCAAGAGCATCTTTATTGTAAGAAATAATGCTGGATTTTTTAACAAAGTCATCAACACTCAAAGGAGAAAAAAATCTGGCGGTACCGTTGGTAGGCAGAGTATGATTAGGACCTGCCATATAATCTCCCAGAGGTTCACAGGAATACTCCCCTATAAAAATGGCTCCGGCATTTTTTATCTTTGTCATATCTGAATAGGGGTCTTTTGTCATAATCTCCAGATGTTCCGAAGCAATTTCGTTGGTTGCTTCAATAGCTTCGTTCATATTTTTGGCAATTAATATATAACCGTAATTTGCTAAGGACTTTTTAATTATATCGCTTCTGGACAGGGTTTTAAGGAAGTTTTCAATCTCTTCCAATACTTTATCTGCCAGATTCCTACTGGTAGTAATAAGAATTGATGAAGCCAGTTCATCATGTTCAGCCTGTGATAAAAGGTCAGCCGCCACATATCTGGGATTGGCGGTTTCGTCTGCCAAAACCAGAATTTCGCTGGGGCCTGCTATAGAATCAATGCTTACATAGCCGTAAACAGCTTTTTTGGCCAGGGCAACATATATATTACCAGGGCCTACAATTTTGTCTACCTTAGGTATACTTTCGGTACCGAATGCCAAAGCAGCAATAGCCTGGGCCCCTCCTACTTTATAGATTTCCGTTACTCCGGCTTCTTTTGCAGCCACCAATGTACCCGGATTTACCCGTCCGTCCTTATCGGGAGGGGTCACCATTACAATCCTTTTTACTCCCGCAACTTTTGCAGGTATAATGTCCATAAGTACCGTTGAAGGATAGGCGGCTTTACCGCCGGGGACATATACTCCCACTTTTTCAATAGGTGTAATTTTTTGACCGAGTATAATGCCTTCCTTTGAAGCATCTATCCAACTGTTTTGCTTCTGTTTTATATGAAATTCTTCTATATTGGCCTTGGCTTTTCTTATAATATCTATCAGTTTGGGGTCTACCTGCTTATAGGCATATTCTGTTTCTTCGTCAGTAACTTTTATATTATCTGCGTTTATATCTACTTTATCAAATTTTTTTGTATATAAAAATAAAGCCTCATCCCCATTATTTCTTACATCATTAATTATTTGGGCTACAGTTTCGTTATAGGTTTCGTACTGATGAGGGCTTCTTTTTAATAAATTTTCAAGTATTTTTTTTCTGCTTGATTCGTTAAGTTCAATAATCCGCATATTTATCCCCCTTTACGATCCGTTCTTTTTATTATTCAGATATTCTTTTAAATCTTTTATTATAGCAGAGATTCTCTCATGCTCCATTTTCATGCTGACTTCGTTAACTACCATTCTTGCGGATATATCACATATATCTTCAAGAACGACCAGGCCGTTTTCTTTTAGAGTTTTTCCTGTTTCCACTATATCCACTATTACTTCGGAAAGGCCAAGGATCGGGGCCAGTTCTATAGAGCCGTTCAGTTTGATTATTTCTACAGTCTGATGTTTTTTATTATAAAAGTAATCTTTGGCTATATTGGGATACTTGGTTGCAACTCTTATAAGTTCTCCGTGTTGAAGAAGCTTTTCGGCAGATTCCGGGCCTGCGACACACATTTTACATTTGCCAAGTCCCAGATCCAAAACTTCGTACATTTTCCTGCCTTCCTCAAGAATGGTATCTTTGCCTACAAATCCTATGTCTGCCGCACCGTATTCTACATATGTAGGTATATCGCTTGCCTTGGCTAGAAAAAATTTCAGCTTAAGTTCCTTATTTTCAAAAATAAGTTTACGGGATGATTTGTCTCTTATTTCGTCACATGATATGCCTATTTGCTCCAACAGGTCCAACGTGTCGGCAGCGAGCCTTCCTTTTGCCAGTGCAATAGTAATATATCTCATCCTTATCTTCCTTTCAGAATATACGTAAAAGGCTTAAACAAATTGAAGTCAGCCTTGCATAAGTTCTTTTACAGCTACTTTTTTTATACTCCCCTCGGAAGCATCCATAACTGAAATTTCGGTATCATTATCTATATACAATAAGCCGCCGATATTCATCCTTTTCATATATGCCAGGTAATCATTTAAATCCATGTTGTTTTTCGACAATTGTAGAATAACATTGATGCCGTCTTTCCTGAAATAATTTGCCAAGGAAATGGCTTGTTTTTTATATTCGGATTTATATATTACCAAAGTATCGGACGAATCAATCTGCGGCAGTAAATTCTGTCTTGACAAGGCCAGTATCAAACTGTCAATTACAATGGCAAGGCCGATAGCGGGACAATCCTTGCCGAATTGGCCGACAAGCTTATCATATCGGCCTCCGGTTACAATAGGTTCCCCGGTTTTATATGTATAAGCTTTAAAAATAATGCCGGTGTAATAATCAAATTTGCCGGTCATACCCAAATCAAAAGATATATATTTTTCAAAACCGTAAAGGGTCATTATTTCATAAAGTTTTTCCAGTCTTTCAACAGCTTTTAAAGCCCTGGGATTTTTGGTTAATTTTTTTGCATAGTCCAAAACTTCGGAAGAACCGAATAACTCCGGAAGTTTTAAAAAGATTTCCTTAAGATCTTCGTTTATAATCTTACTTTGGACTGTTTCTTCGATACCGAACATATTCTTGTTTTCAATTAAGGTACGAAGGTTTATAACATCCTCTTTGTTCTTAAGGCCTGCTTCTTCAATAAGGGAACGGAAAAAATCGGCGTTGCCGATTTCCAGCTGAAATTCTTTTAAACCTGCCTCAAGGAGGCATTCAACGGTAAGAGCCAGCATTTCCGCATCTGCATCGATACTGTCATCGTTAAAAAGTTCTGCCCCCAGTTGGGTTACTTCTTTCAGCTTGCCCTGGTATGCGGTATTATTGATATACGTATTGCCTATATAACATAAACGGACAGGAAGTTCTTCGTCTTTATAATATTTGGCTACACATCTTGCAACGGAAGGGGTAATATCAGGCCGAAGCACCAGGGTATTTCCTTCCTTGTCAAATAATTTATACATATCTTTTGAAGAAACGGTTCCACGTTCATGGTTGAAGATATCAAAAAATTCAAAGCTTGGCGTCTGAATATCCCTGAATCCGTAAAGTTTAAGAACCTGATGTAATTTTTCCTGTATCAGAAGCTTTACTGCGCATTCCGTACTATATATGTCCCTAACACCTTCAGGGGTATGTAGCAATTTATCCTTCATAAGCAACTCCAACCTTTACAATATACTTTCATACGGTGACGTGATAATTCGCTGCCATGCTGATATGTTTTTACATTATAATTTATTTGCCTAAATAAGTCAATAAAAGATTTTAATAATTGGCCTTATGCTTTTTATTATCTCTATCAAGCAAATCTCTTTGCAGTTGCTCCAGATAGTGAATACATACGCCATTTACAACTTTTATTTGATATGACATATCGAGTTCTTCAAACCTGAAACTTTTTTTGCCTCCGTCAAGAGATCTTTGCCAAAACTTTGATAACATTTCATAGGGCATATAATAATAAATATCATATTTTTTAAAATAAATAAGCAAAAATGCTACCCCTTTTTGAGCTTCAAATTCCTTCATAAACTGAACCTGGTGTTCATGGACATTTCTTAAGCTGAAAGTATCTCCGGCACATTCTTTTGCGTCAAAGCATACCGGAACACCCTGTACAACACCGATATAATCGACCGTACTTTTTTGCTCAAAAAAAGCCAGGTCAATATGCCCCTTTTCTTTATCGATACTTATTGGGGTTATTGGGGTTGGAACTTTCTGAATTAAGGCCAGGCATTTTTCCCGGTATTTGCTGTTGGTAATATTAATCATCTCTTCCAGCATGGACCCCCGAAGGCCTCTGGATTTCCAAGATGCCATTTTGCCCCCTCCTTGCTGTTTAGTCTTCGGTAATAGATTTTATATACCAAATAAATCTTTTCGGATTTTTACAAAAATCTCAGGTTCAGGAGCTTTAAATTCGTTGCCTGACAAATTTGACAAGGGGCCGATAAGCTCCGGAAATACCAGACGGTGTGAATGTAAAAGCTGATGGGTAAGGCCATATTTCTGTCTAAACCGTTCGTTTAATGTAGGATCCCCGTACTTTGAATCTCCCAGAATTGGATGGCCTATGCTTGCCAAATGGGCACGAATCTGATGGGATTTTCCCGTAATAAGTTTAACCTGTAATAAGGTGAATTCGTCTGACAGAGCCAAAGGCTTATATTCAGTACATATATAATCTGATTCAGATGAAGCTTCTTTAGTGACGGTTACAATATTTTTATCTTTGTCCTTTTTTAGATATCCGGTAATCTGAGTAGTTTTATCTATCTTACCTTTTACTATGCACAGATAATATTTATCAATTTTTCTTTCTTTCAATAAACGTGACATTTCCTGCAAGCCTACCAAGGTTTTTCCGGCAATTAAAAGGCCGCTGGTATTCCGGTCAAGGCGGTTGCATACACTGGGCTTAAAGGTCATCAGTTGCTCTTTTGTTATCTGATTTTTAGAAAGCATATAGGATATTACATATTCTACCATAGAAAAATCATTTACAACCGCTTTTTGTGAAAGAATACCTACCGGCTTATTTATTAAAAGTATATTTTTATCTTCATAAATAATATCAAGTTCATAATCAAGAATAGCCGATTCAAGTTTTTTCGTAAACTTGTCAATGGTTTCGTCGGAAAGATAAAGTTTTATTTCATCATTTACCTTTAAAAGTTCCGATCCAGCGGCTTTTTTGCCGTTAAGGACAATATTCTTTTTTCTTAGCATCTTGTAGATAAAGCTTTTGGGAGCATTATTCAGTATTTTGAATAAAAGTTTGTCCAGCCGCTGACCGGCTTGATTTTCGTTGACTGTAATCTGTTTCATACCACACCTGCTTTACAAGTTAATAAATAATAATCTTTTTAAGATTAATTATAATATATATTTTATGTTAATTGGCATTTTTTATGGAAGAAGTTCCTTCATGGATCTGATATAGTAATCGGCAAGTTTTTTCTTTTCTTCGTCGTCGCTTTTTGAATAATCATCATACACGGCGCATACCTTCATATTTGCGCTTTTTCCTGCGATTACTCCCTGAATGACATCTTCAAATACCAGACATTTTTCCGGCTTAACACCCAAATCTTTTGCCACCAGCAGATATATATCAGGATATGGTTTTCCTCTATCTACTTCACAGGATGTCCTTATTGAAGAAAAATATCCTGAGATATTGTGCTTATTAAGCACCAGCTCAACAAGTTCCCTGGAGTTGCTTGTGGCAATACCCAGAGGAAGTTTCAATTCTTTCAAATAATCAAGAAACTCTTTTACCCCTTCTTTTAACGGCACTTCATACAGATATTTATCCCAGGCCATTTGATTCCAGTCACTTTTAATCTTTTCAAGGCTGTCAGGAAGATTAAATCTTTGTTTAAAATAAACGGCTGTTTCGGAAAAACTCATCCCTTCTATACATCTTTGAAGGTCCTCTGGAAATTCTATTCCAAATCTGGCTAAATACTCTATATCGATATTCTTCCACAACCACATGGAATCGATTAATGTACCGTCCAAATCAAAAATCACCGCATCAATATCTTTTAACATATACATTTTCTCCTTCATATGTAACGTAATACGGCATATGTTTTCACATGTAAATATTAAATATTATAATATTTATCTTTCGTTTATCAGATTTTAAATTTGCTTTTTTAAATTAGCTTCATGCTTTTATATACCGGTATTTCCAGTTTTAAATGGCTTATATTTCTCATTCTAAATTGCTATAAATATTAAATTGCTTATAAAGACTGTTTTTAATTAGGTTGTAGCCTACAAAGCAAATCTGTTTTGACAGCTGTCAAAAAAATTGCTGATTAACGCATGGTTATAGTCTTTAGATATTTTACTTCATCCTTTGTCAGGCTTCTGTATTCACCGGGTTTTAGGGTAGGATCAAGCTTAAGACCACCCATAGATAATCTTTTAAGATAAATAACTTTCTTACCGACAGCTTCAAACATCCTTTTAACCTGATGAAATTTACCTTCCTGTATAGTGAGATTTACTTCCGAAATATCGCCTGAAACCAGAACTTCAAGTCTTGCAGGCAGGCACAATTCATCTTCACCTATGGATATTCCCGATAAAAAAGCTTCCACATCTTTAGCGGTAACTTTTCCCTCAACCTTTGCATAATAAACCTTGTCCACTTCTTTTTTGGGGGATAAAAGATTATGGGCCAGGGCCCCGTCATTGGTAAGAATAAGCAGGCCTTCCGTATCTTTATCAAGCCTTCCCACAGGAAATATATCTTTACGACTGCTTTCTTTTACCAAATCGATAACCGTTTTTTCTTTATTGTCCTTTGTGGCAGATACGACTCCGGCCGGTTTGTTAAGCATAAGATATATATACTTTTCATAACTGACAATATGACCGTCAAGACTTACAGTATCGGAATCCGTATCAACTTTTTCATCGGGTTTTTTACAGGGAATACCGTTAATGCTTACTCTTCCCTTACGGATTAAATCCTTTATTTCGCTTCTTGTTCCTTTATTCATATCTGAAAGAAATTTATCTATCCTTATCCGGTCTCCCATTTTTCTAACTCCGTTTTTATTATTTGACGTAAAAGAAATATTTTAATTCTACTTATAGAATAAAACAAATAAATAAATTTACTAATAATTATGTGTAAGAAGTTTTACCTGTAATTAAACAATATATTTTAAACTGATGTCGTAACTTTGGCCAAATTACATCCATCTCCAGCCAGGAAGATACATATTTTTTAAAACATTCTTATTTAATTTGCCCCATCCCAAGGGATAACCGTCGACGCATACAAGATTAAGTCCGTCACGTCCTTCGGTTGTAAGGGTTTCGCACTTCAGATATTTGATAACATCCTGGTTGTCTGATTTTAGGTCAATAATTTGGTCATAATCGGATGACTTTAGCGCCATGGCTAAAGCCTGGGACGGCTCAAAGCGGTTTTTCTTCATTTCTCCAAGAAAAAGACCCTGCCTTAATGTCCTAAGGCCTTTCTTTTCTTCAAATCCTTCCGGTATAAGATAAACCCTGTCCTGTTGAATGTAAAATCTGTTTTGCTTAAGTAAAATATCTACATCCGATAAAGGCTTTATGCGCTTTAAAAATTCAACAGTTTCATCCGAAAGGGAAATTTTACTTTTAGGTGGGATTTTCCGGTCCTCTTTGGATGTATCATCAAAGTTTAAATCATTTGTCTTATCGTCTTTTTTTAGCAAGGCAATAAAATGGCCCTCTCCGTTTATTTTGTGAGGCCATAGTCTTAAGCAGTGTTTTAATTCTTCGGGACCGTTAACCCATTCGGGTTTTCCGAAATCAAATCCGTCATATGATACACCGAGCCTTTGTCTTTCTTCAGCATCAGGTAAAGCTTCAACCACATGAAACTCCGGGCATTCTTTTAGCAGGAAAGCTATGGTACCCTCATTTTCTTCCGGTGAAAAAGTACAGGTTGAATAAAGCATCATTCCGCCCGGTTTTAGCATCCTGGCGGCATGAATAATTATCTCTTTTTGAAGTTTATTATAGTAATCAACCCCGTACTGCTCCCAGTTTTGCATAATGGAAGGGCTTTTTCGAAACATACCTTCGCCTGAACAGGGAGCGTCTACGAGTATTTTATCAAAAAATTCGGGAAAATACTCAGCCAGTTTATTAGGGGATTCTGAAATTACAAAAGCATTCGATATTCCGAATAATTCAATGTTTTTTAATAAGGCTTTGGCTCTGGAACTGCTTATGTCATTGGATACAAGCAGGCCTTTGCCCTTTAGTTTTGCTCCCAATTCGGTACTTTTTCCGCCGGGAGCGGCACATAAATCCAGTACCTTCTCACCCGGTTTTACCGGAAGAAGGCTGGCAGGAGTCATGGCACTGGGTTCCTGAATATAATATAATCCTGCATAATAGTAAGGATGTCTTGCGGGTTGATCGTTAATGTCATAATAATACCCGTTAGAAACCCAGGGAATTTTCTTTATAGAAAAAGGACAAAGATTTTCGAATTCTTCCGGAGATATTTTAAGGGTATTTACTCTAATTCCGCCAAAATGCGGTTTGTCGTAGCATTTTAAATACTCCTCATATTCATCCCCTAAAAGATTTCTCATCCTGTCCTCAAATAATTTTGGTAATTTCATATATTCACCATCCGTTATTGCAAGCTTTGTGCCCTGTATCTTTGTGCCAGCAAATCCAGATTTTTGCTGAATTTTTCAAGTTCTTCGGTATCATTCATCTGATAAATCCTGAAAAACTCGTCCTGAATCTTTAAAACTTCCTGTTTGTTGGCAACCTTATACAGGTTCTGTATATTGTTAAGAATATCTGCAACCATATTTGCTTTAATGGTAAAGGAACTCTGGGCATCCATAATTTCATCCCTGATTACGCTCATTTCCCTGTCAAGAATAAGAATTGCTTCTGCTGCCGAAGTAAGCCTTTCTCTTATGTGTTCAGGCATATTCTGTTTGTACTTATATTGCAGCGAATGTTCAATAGTAGCCCAAAAGTTCATGGCCAGGGTCCTAATTTGTATTTCAACCTGAAGCCGCTTTGTCCCTTTAAGGGTTTCCACATCATAAAATACCGTAATATGATAAGAACGGTATCCGCTCTTTTTCATATTCTCGATATAGTCAATCTCGTTTTTAATAATCATATCAGATCTGTTTCTTATGATATCTGCCACTTTATAAATATCTTCAACAAACTGGCATATTATTCGGATTCCTGCTATATCATCTATCTTATCCTCGATTTGCTCAAGGGGAATATTCTTTTTTTGGGCTTTTTCCAGTATACTGGATATGGTTTTAACTCTTCCGGTTACCTGTTCGATAGGGGAATAACCGTATAAATGACGATATTCTCTTATTATATGATTAAATTTTACAATCAGTTCATCCACTGCCAGGGCATAGGGATCCAGAATTTCTCTCCACAACTGTATCTCCATAATGTTTTACCTCCCATAAATACCTTCAACACATATATTCTACATTTGTAGAATATACAATACAAATTACATTTCCAATGTCAGCATCATCATTGACAACAATGCCAGCCCTGCCGTTTCCGTTCGTAATATTCTTTTTCCCAGGGATATGGGTATAATGTTATATTCTTTAGCAAGCTCAACTTCCGAGCTTTCATATCCGCCTTCAGGACCTATGAATATTCCGGCTGTCCGGCAGTCCTTTAACCCAGATAAAGCATCCTTAGTGGCACTCATTCCTTTTTCGTTTTCATAAGGAATGACTTTCAAATCCATCCCTGATGCATAAAGTACAGCTTCCTTAAAAGACATAACAGGCAGTACTTTCGGTATAATGCCTCTTTGGGACTGTTTTGCGGCATTTTCAGAAATTGCCTGCCACCGGGATATCTTTTTGTCTTCTTTTTTGGCGTCGGAATATTTGACCACACATCTCGCAGTCATAACAGGAACTATTTCGTAAACCCCAAGTTCCACGGCTTTTTGTATAATCAGTTCCATTTTGTCGGACTTGGGAATTCCCTGAAACAAGGTTATCTTAACAGGTAATTCGGTTTCAGTTTCCTGTATAGATTTTATATGAGTTTCTATTTCCCGGTCGGACACCTTATTAATTATACAATAACAATCTTTTCCTTGTCCATTACAAATTATAAGCTCGTCACCGGGTTTCATGCGAAGTACGTTTTTAATGTGATTAACATCAGGGCCGGTTATAATTATTTTATCATCCAGGATTTTTTCATTATCTACGTAAAAGCGATGCATATGGTCTCCTTTACTAAAATTACTTTACAACAATGAATATTATACCATATTGTTTAAAATAAGACAAACATCTGTTCTGAAATATTAATACAATGTTAACATATTTGACTTATATAAAACAAAATACCTATATATCATAAACATAACGCTTGTAGACAGACTGCAAAAATATGATTTGAAAGGAAGACATATGATGAAATTTGCTAAGATACTTTTTATAACTCTTATTGCTGCAGTCATTTTTTATGGCTGTAAAAAAGATGAAGGAAAAACCGTAATACCTGATAAAGTAAATAAAGATATAATATCTGAAGAAGCAGCTAATAATGAATTAGGTAATAATACCGGGCTTAATGATAATATAACTGAAAATGCAGATAATCCCGAAGATGATAATACTTTAAACAATGAGGACAAAAAACCGAATATATCGGAGACGGCAGATGAAATATCTTCTGCCGATAAAAACGGTAACAAGACCAAAAAAGAGGATTACGGCAAAAACGAATCTTTTGAATTGGAGCCAGCAAAATTAACCGTTGAAATTGAAGGAACCACTGAGGAAATTGATGCCGTATCTTATACCAGCCCCTTAGGATACCGGATTATATTTGATTCTGAGCGGTTTAATTTAAGCAGAGAAAAAGACGGTTCCGACAAGTTTACGGCCAATAATCAGGACTCTGACGGATATCCCGATGTATATATAAATATTAATATATTGCCTGAAATGCCAAACAGCGACACCATTACCACCGATGGGAAAGATGCCGCTGAGTATGTTGGCGAAGTTTCAATAGGATCATATACAGCCGGTCATTATAAGTATAAATCCGGCAATAACTGGAATTCGATTATTAAAGATTATTATATAATTAATCAAGACGATAAAAATTTCATAATCGAATGCGGGTATTTTCTTGAGGCTCAGGAAGGTTACGGGGCAAGAATTGAAGCCATGCTAAAAACAATAAAGGTGTCAGGCACTGTAAACTAGGCCGACAAAGCCATTATTGTTAAATTTATTTGCTTACAGTACCTGCCACCATTACCCAATCTCCCATCCTATTAACTTCAATTATTTTATAATTATTTTTTTCCAAAGCGGCTTTTACTTCATCTTCTTTTGTATTAATTATGCCCGAACATATAAATAAACCGCCGTCTTTTATGTTATCTTTTATTATTCCGGAAAGTGGAATAATGACATCGGCCAGAATATTGGCTACTACCAGATCGAATTTATCTTTACCGATACGGGTTCTGATTTCTTGATCTTCGATTAAATTTGCCGTAGCAAAAGCTACCGGGGTATTGGGCATATCATTTTCATGCACGTTCCATTCCGATGCATTAATATTATTCACTTGGGCATTTTCCAAAGCGGATTTTGTGGCTATAGGATCTATATCAACACCCAGCACATAACCTGCGCCAAGCTTACTTGCTATAATGGATAATATTCCGCTTCCGCTGCCAGCATCCAAAACTGTGTCATTTTGCTTCAGATACTTTTTAAGAGCCAGGATACATAGTTTTGTTGTTTCATGAGAACCTGTACCGAAAGAAATACCGGGGTCTATTTCAATAACCAAATCATCCGGTTTCTTTTCGGTCAGTGTCTCCCAGGTAGGTTTAATGACAATAGAGTCGTCTATACGGAAAGGTTTGAAAAATTCCTTCCAGTTATTTATCCAGTCTTTGTCTTCGGTATCGGATATTGAAATATTACCGCTGCCTACGGAAACAAATTCGGAAATTTCTTTTAAACCTTCTTTTACTCTCATAAGCAATGAAGCCAAATCATCGGCAGGATCGACATAAAAGCTGACTTTGGCGGTATTGTCGCCTTCATTGACAATAGGAAGTATATCTACAAACATCTGTTTTTTTTCTTCCTCGGTAAGCGGTACATTATCTTCTATTTCAATTCCTTCAATGCCTAAATCATACAGCATTCCGCTGATAAAATCCACCGCTTCGCTGGTGGTTTCCAAAGTAATCTTAGTCCATTTCATATTTGCTTCCCTTTTTCCTTACTTCCAAAATTTTCGTTTGCTTTTTCCGTTTTCTTCCTTGTCGGTATTAACGCTCTTACCGTTTAAGGAATCTTCAAATTTTCTTAGAAGTTCTTTCTGTTCTGCGGTAAGATTGGTAGGTACCTGAACTACCAGGGTTACGTAGTGGTCTCCCCGAATATTTTTATTTCTTAATGAAGGAACGCCTTTTTCTCTGAGTCTTATTTTTGTATCGGTCTGAGTTCCGGGTTTTACTGTATATATGACGTCTCCGTCAACAGTACTTATACGGATATCTCCTCCTAAAGCTGCCGTAACAAAGGATATAGGAGCCGTTGAATAAATGTCATAATCTTTTCTTTGGAAAATGGGATGTCTTGCCACTTCCACATCCACCAGCAAATCTCCTCTGGGTCCTCCGTTAAGGCCTGGTTCACCTTTCCCTCGTATTCTGATACTTTGACCGTTATCAATACCTGCAGGTATAATTACTTTTATTTTTTTTCTTCCCGAAACATATCCGGTACCGTAGCAGTCGGGGCATTTTTCTCTGATTATTTTACCCGTTCCTCTGCAGTCCGGACAGGTCTGCTCGCTTCTTATCATACCAAATAGGGATTGCTGAGTATATATAACCCGACCTCTGCCGCCACATTTAGGACAGGTTTCGGGACTGGTTCCGCGTTTGGCACCGGTTCCGTGACAGGATTCACATTCGTCTTTGAGATTTAATTCCAATTCTTTTTCCGTACCGAATACGGCTTCTTCAAAAGTTATTCTTACAGAAGTTCTTATATTTGCACCCGGTACCGGCCCGGTATTGGCTCTCCTTGAGCGGCTTCCGAAAAGATCTCCGAATAAATCTCCGAAAATATCTCCCATATCAAAACCGGAGAAGTCAAATCCACCGGCTCCTCCGCCTCCGTTTTCAAAGGCGGCATGGCCGAACTGATCGTATTGCCTTCTTTTTTCCGGATCACTTAGTACGGCATAGGCTTCGGATGCTTCTTTAAATTTGGCTTCGGCAGTTTTATCTCCGGGGTTGGCATCGGGATGATACTGTTTTGCCAGTTTCCTGTATGCCTTTTTTATTTCTTCTTCCGTCGCATTTCTGCTGACACCCAAAACCTCATAATAATCTCTTTTTTCAGCCATCTTATCCTTCACCTTTCATAGTTGCGCAATTTTAATTATGCCTTTATTGAATGTCCCAAAAAGCCTTTTTTGTAAGGCCTTTTGGGACAATTAAGGCAATTATTAAACCTCTTTATAATCGCCGTCTACAACGTCGCCTTCATAGGTCTGAGAAGCGTTTGAACTGTTTGAGTTGCTACCTGAGGAAGCCTGATTGTGCTCATAAAGTTTAGCAAACAGATTTTGAGCACTGTTTAGAAGCTTATCTTTTGCAGATCTGATATTCTGGATATCGGAATCGGTCATAGATTCCGGACTGGTCTTTTCAAGAAGATCTTTTAATTCTTTCAGGTCTGCCTCAACAACACTTCTGTCGGCAGCATCCAATTTATCTCCAACATCTTTTAGGGCTTTTTCTGTCTGGAATACCACTGAATCAGCGTCGTTTCTTAAATCAACGGCTTCTTTGCGCTTTCTGTCCTGTGCCTCAAACTCCTGAGCTTCTTTTATTGCTCTTTGAATTTCATCTTCGGACATATTGGATGATGCTGTAATGGTAATGTGCTGCTCTCTTCCGGTTCCCAGATCCTTAGCGGATACATTTACGATACCGTTGGCATCAATATCAAATGTAACTTCGATCTGAGGAACTCCTCTGGGAGCAGGCGGAATTCCGTCCAGGCGGAATCGGCCTAAGGTCTTATTGTCTTTGGCAAATTGTCTTTCACCTTGGACAACGTGTATATCAACTGCGGTCTGATTATCGGCTGCAGTTGAGAATATCTGACTCTTTCTGGTAGGAATTGTTGTGTTTCTCTCAATGATTTTTGTAGCTATTCCGCCGAGAGTTTCTATAGCCAGTGACAGCGGAGTTACGTCAAGAAGCAGAATATCACTTACACCGGCATCTCCGGCCAGTTTTGCAGCCTGAATTGAAGCACCGATAGCAACACATTCATCAGGATTTAAGTTCTTGGAAGGTTCTTTACCGGTAAGCTGCTTAACTTTTTCCTGAACTGCAGGAATTCTTGTTGAACCGCCGACTAACAGTACCTTAGAAAGATCGGCAGGAGTAAGTCCTGCATCTTTAAGCGCATTCTGAACGGGTATTACGGTTCTTTCTACCAAATCAGCGGTAAGTTCGTTAAACTTAGCACGGGTTAAAGTTAAATCAAAATGCTTAGGACCGTCAGCGGTTGCTGTAATAAACGGCAGATTAATATTGGTGGTAGTTGAAGAAGAAAGCTCTATTTTTGCTTTTTCTGCGGCTTCTTTTAATCTCTGCATAGCCATTTTATCGGTGGAAAGATCCACTCCTTCGGCTTTCTTAAACTCTTCTACCATATAATTTATAATTCTTTCATCAAAATCGTCACCGCCGAGCCTGTTGTCACCGGAGGTAGCAAGTACTTCTATAACACCGTCACCTATTTCAATAATTGATACGTCGAATGTACCGCCGCCCAGGTCGTAAACCATGATTTTCTGTTCTTTTTCGTTGTCAAGACCGTAAGCAAGGGCTGCGGCAGTAGGCTCGTTAATGATTCTTTTTACTTCTAAACCTGCGATTTTGCCGGCATCTTTTGTAGCCTGTCTTTGAGCGTCATTGAAATATGCCGGTACGGTAATAACCGCTTCTGTTACTTTCTCACCCAGGTAAGCCTCGGCATCAGCTTTAAGCTTTTGCAGTATCATAGCTGATATTTCCTGAGGAGAATATTTTTTATCATCTATCGTAACACGATAATCTGATCCCATATGTCTCTTTATTGACATGATGGTTCTATCGGCATTGGTAACTGCCTGACGCTTGGCAGGATGACCTACTAAACGTTCTCCGTTTTTGGTAAAAGCTACAACCGACGGTGTGGTTCTTGCACCTTCGGAGTTAGCAATGACAACAGGTTTTCCACCTTCCATTACGGCAACGCATGAGTTTGTGGTACCTAAGTCAATACCAATAATTTTTCCCATATTGATTCCTCCTATATGATTAAGAATAAATAGCTGCTAAGTCAAAGTTTATTAATTAACTACCCTAACCATACTGTGTCTTACGACCATGTCGTTATACATATATCCTTTTTGGAACTCTTCGGCTACAATATTTTCGCCGTAATTTTCATCTTCACTATGCATAACGGCATTATGGAAATTAGGGTCAAAGGGCTTTCCAACAGCTTCAATAGGCTTAACACCTATATCATCAAGCATTGTCATCAGTTGCTTGTAAATCATATTAAAGCCCTGAACTATGGCATTGTCTTTATTTGCTTCATCAACCGCACCGAGTCCCCGTTCAAAATTATCTACTACGGGAAGCAGTTTTTCTATTACGCTTTTTACTCCCATATCAAACATTTGGGCTTTTTCTTTTTCGGTACGCTTTCTGTAATTATCAAATTCAGCCATAATTCTTAAGATTTTATCTGTAAGTTCCTGTATTTTTTGATCTTTAGCTTCCAATTCTTTATTTTTAGCTCCTTTAAATAATGATTTTTTGGTTTTGGCTTCCTTTTCTCCTTCGGAATCAGAATCATCTTCCTCGGAGATTTCCTGCTCATCTTCTGCCGCCTTATCTTTAAAGCTTCCTTCTGCGGCAGTTTCATTTGCAGTTTCTTCTTGGGAAGGAGCTTCATTAGTTTGGTCTGTATTGTCTGCCTGATTTTTTAAATCATCATTTTTAGCTTCATTATCCATTGCTTCTTTATTCTGAAGGATTTCTTCATTGTCGTAAGTGTTATTTTCCGTCACGTTATCTATTTTTTCATCCATAATATCACTGGCCTGTTTGCCTTTTTGCTCTTTTTCCATGGCGGCTTTTACCACTTCAACTGTTTTGTCCATATCCTCCAAGCCTGCTTACCACCTTTCTAATATTATTTTTTCTTTTTAAATATCTCATCAAGCTGCGCCATCAAATTCTTTAGCGTAGCAACCACTTTTTCATAGTCCATTCGCTTAGGACCGATAATTCCCACCTTGCCATATACCCCTTCTTCAATTTCGTAGGTGGCAGTAACAACTGCACAGTCTTTAAGAGATTCAACAGGTGTTTCTTCTCCGATAAAGACCTGGATTCCTCTGCTGTCCTCACTGTCCATACGATGCTGAATTAGTCCTGACAGGAGCTTCTTTTCTTCCAGTGTATATAACAGCTCAGATGCTTTTTCAACATCGCTTAATTCAGGATATTTTAATATATTGGTAGTTCCTGAGGTATATATTTCAAAATCTTCTTCTTCATTTACAGCCTGCATGATTGCATCCAATATATCATTGACTATATCCCTGTAATCTCCTGCCTGTTCCTTCATCTTTGATATGACAGGAAGGTTTATATCGGTCAAATCCAGGCCTTGTAAAAAGGTATTAAGTACTATATTCAGTTTTAAAATTGTTTCTTTACTTAAGGAAACTGAAATATTTATAATTTTATTTTTAACTATATTTCCTTCAAAGACTAAGACAGCAAGCAACTGTCTTTCGTCTATATCGGTCAATTGTATAAACTTAACTTTCTTTTTGTATTTGGGTGTCGTTACCATCGTAGTATAATTCGTGTTCTCAGCCAACAGCTTAGCCACTTTTTGCAGCATACTTTCCAGGCGGTCAGCTTTTTCGATTAGAATCTCCTTCATATTTTCAATTTCTTTATTTTTTTCTTTAAGAAGCATATCTACATAAAGGCGATATCCCTTATCTGTCGGAATCCTGCCGGCTGAGGTATGGGGCTGAAAAATATATCCCATATCTTCAAGATCAGACATTTCATTGCGGATTGTTGCCGAGCTTAAATTCAGATTAGTTCCCTTTGAAATTGTTCTGGAACCGACAGGTTCACCCGTTTCTAAATAATTTTGGATAATTGCCTGTAAAATTGTTAATTTCCTATCATCAAGCTCGTGCATTCAATCACCTTTCTTAAATTTAAAATTGATTATCTTTATTTTTACATTGATGCATCAGCTGGTATTGTTACTAAATTCATAAAGATAAATGTTTTTTGAATATCAAGTCAGTTATGTATCGCTTCTTGTAAATCGTTTTGTTACTTATCGTATAATAAGTAATCGTCTTATATTATCTTAAATGTAACATCGTAAAATATAGCGTATTTTTAAGGCCTTTATTATGTATTTTCTTTATTGATTAGCACTCACTTGATTTGAGTGCTAACACCTAGTAATAAAATATCACTATCATATCTATTTGTCAAGGATAAATTTACATTATTTAATTAAATAAAAATTCGGCCAAAACCCTGTTACTTACATCAACCCCAAAGTCTGTAAGCCATATTCTTTCATTGTCTGATTCGATTAAACCCTGGTTTTTTAAATTATTAACGGTACTTCCGTATATTTCATCAATAGTAACCCCGAATTTTTCGTAAAAACCTTGAATGCTTACTCCTTTAGTCTTTCTTAAACCGAGAAACATGAATTCTTCCATCTGTTGTGCTTTTGAAAGAACTTCGGTATCTTCTCTAATTCCAAAGTAATCCAGTAAAAGCAGATTTTTATTTTGGTTGTCGGCGTTTAAGGACAAAACACTCGAATTAGCATTCCTGCCAATTTTATAAATATATTCATGCAGGCTAAAAGTGTTATGAAACCTGGTATTTTCTATCAAAGATGCCGAACCAAGACCCAATCCCAGATAGTCTGCCGGTTCCCAATATGCACGGTTATGTCTGCACTCAAAACCCGGCTGTGCATAATTGGATATTTCGTATCTTTCATAACCGTATGAAAAAAGAAGCTCTTTGGTACGCTTATACATTTCACGGTCCAGATCTTCCGAAGGAAGCCTGTGACTATCCGGTCCGTCAGGCCCGTAAATTTCATAAAAAGGTGTTCCTTCTTCGATAATAAGGCTGTAGGCTGATATATGTTCCGGTTTCAGCAAAGCTGTTTTAATAAGGCTTTCTTCCCAGGTCTTAAGGGTTTGCCCCGGCAGGCCTGACATAAGGTCGATATTTATATTTTTAAATCCTGTTTCCCTGGCAAGATAGTAATTTTCTTCGAATTGGAAATAAGTATGGATTCTGCCCAATAGTTTAAGCTCATGATCATGGGTTGACTGAAGGCCGAAACTTAAACGGTTTATTCCGGCATTTTTATAATCTGAAAGTTTTTTTCTGTTTATTCCGGTTGCACTTATAGTTCCCGGATTTATTTCTATGCTTATTTCAGCTTCCTTGTTAATTTCATTACAACTTCTTTGGCATATAACATTATTGTTATTTTCTTTGAACCTAAATACTTTTTTTAGTTCTTCCATGACTCGGACTATTTTTTCCGAATCAACACAAGAGGGAGTTCCCCCTCCTATATAAACTGAGGAAATCACATAATCATCCGTCCTGCCCTTGTAGCTTTCAATTTCCTTATACAAGGCTTCAAAATAAGCATTAATCTGCTCTTCTTTTGACGGAGCGGATAAAAAATCGCAGTAATTGCATTTTTTAATACAAAAAGGAACATGGACATAAAGTCTCAAATCCTTCTTCCATGTTCCCAAATTTATTTTGTTATCGTAATCCATTATTTCAGCTCCTTAGGAAGCGGAATCAGTTATCATCCAGCTTCAAAACACTCATGAAAGCTTTTTGAGGTATTTCTACGTTGCCGATCTGGCGCATTCTCTTTTTGCCTTCTTTTTGCTTTTCAAGCAGTTTTTTCTTTCTGGTTATGTCACCACCGTAACATTTGGCAAGTACGTCTTTACGGACGGCCTTAACGGTTTCTCTGGCAATTATTTTGCTTCCTATGGCTGCCTGAATAGGAATTTCAAACAGGTGGCGGGGAATCTCTTCTTTTAGTTTCTCGCACATCCTTCTTCCTTTTTCGTATGCACTGTCGGCGTGTACGATAAATGACAGAGCATCTACTTCTTCCTTATTAACCAGAATATCCAGTTTCACCAGATTGGATTGGACATAACCCTTAAACTCATAATCCAGTGAAGCATATCCTCTGGATCTTGATTTTAAGGCATCAAAGAAATCATAGATAATCTCGTTTAATGGAAGATCGTATCTTAATACTACCCTTTTTTCTTCCATGTATTCCATGCCAAGATATATGCCCCGTCTTTCCTGACACAGGGTCATTATAGGCCCTACGTAATCCGTAGTAACCATGATGCTTGCCGAAACAAAAGGTTCTTCCATATAGTCTATCTGGGAAGGATCGGGCATGTTTGTAGGATTGGTTATATCGATAACCTGACCGTTTTTTAAATAGGCCTTATATATAACACTGGGTGCCGTGGTTATAAGGTCAAGATTATATTCCCTCTCCAGCCTTTCCTGGACAATCTCAAGATGCAAAAGCCCCAAAAAGCCGCATCTGAATCCAAAGCCCAAAGCGACGGATGTTTCAGGTTCAAACTGCAAAGCCGCATCGTTTAGCTGAAGTTTTTCCAGTGCATCCCTCAAATCAGGATACTTGGCTCCGTCTGTCGGGTAAACGCCGCAGTAAACCATAGGCAGCACCTTTTTATATCCGGGAAGGGGTTCGTCACAAGGGTTTTTTGCGTCGGTTATAGTATCTCCCACTCGGGTTTCTCTTACGTTCTTAAGTCCGGTAACAATATATCCGACCATACCGGCAGAAAGTTCTTCGCTGGGGATAAACTGGCCCGGTCCGAAAGTTCCTAGTTCCACAATTTCTGAAGTGGCACCGGTCGCCATCATTTTTATCTGGTCTCCTTTTTTTACCGTGCCGTCCATAATCCTGCAAAATACTATAACACCTTTGTAAGAATCATAAATAGAATCAAATATCAGGGCTTTTAAAGGCTTTTGAGGATCGCCTTTCGGAGGGGGGATTTTGGTTATGATTTGCTCCAAAACTTCATCGATGTTAATACCCTGTTTTGCGGAAATTAAGGGTGCGTCATGGGCTTCAAGCCCAATAACATCTTCTATTTCTTTTATAACCCTCTCCGGCTCGGCACTGGGTAAATCAATCTTATTTATAACCGGCATTATCTCCAGATTATGATCAATAGCCAGATAAACGTTGGCAAGGGTCTGGGCTTCAATTCCCTGGGCTGCATCCACAACAAGAATTGCCCCTTCACAGGCGGCAAGGCTTCTTGATACCTCATAATTGAAATCCACATGTCCGGGTGTATCTATCAGGTTAAATATATATTCTTCGCCGGATTTTGAACGATATACGGTTCGTACCGTCTGAGCCTTAATCGTAATTCCTCTTTCTCTTTCCAGATCCATGTTGTCCAAAACCTGATCCTGCATTTCCCGGTCGGTAAGCAAACCGGTCATTTCAATAATTCTGTCCGCTAAAGTGGATTTTCCGTGGTCTATATGTGCTATGATGCAAAAATTTCTGATTTTACTCTGGTCAATTCCCATGCATATCCTCCTGTGTATATTTAATCTCACCAAAGTGAAGGGAAAATCATTAACGAAAATCTACGCGATAAATGAAAATTTGAATAAAGTGAATGTACGCGATAAACGAAGCTCAGTGCCTTCGGCATTTTACTCGCGTTACTCGCTTTATATTAAGTAAAAGTACGCGATAAACGAAGCTCGATGCCTTCGGCATCTCGCTCGCGTTACTCGTTTCATTTTAAGTAAAAGTACGCGATAAACGAAGCTCAGTGCCTTCGGCACTTCGCTCGCGTTACTCGCTCCGATGTTCAGAAGTCCACAAATGAAACTTAAAATATAAGTTTCATTTGTGAACCTCTGAACATCCAAGCTTCGTTTATCGCGTACATTATATCATATGAAAATTTTAGTTACAAGGATTTATTCGCCTTTTAGGACGGCGTTTAGGATTTCGGCGAAGGGTTCCATGGCATTTTTGGCTGATTTTAAGGTGTTTTTATGGGTGCCCAGTTCCACCAGTATGCTCTTTGGCCTTAGATCAAGGTTATAACGATAGTCCTGCAGATAGTTTTTATAGAATAATCCGGGATACAGCTCCAGTGATTTAAGGTGCAGTTGAAGGCTGAAAGCCAGATTATCCTGCAAATTGGGATTGTCAAGTCTCGCTATAGGCCCGTACTGATTTCTGCTAAGGCCGTTAAGAAGCATTATCTGGGCTGTTTCCTGCCCGTTTATGTATGTAGACCTTTTTTCGGCCCCGTCCCTGTGCAAGTCTATAAGTACTTCGATACTCGGGTTTTCCTCCAAAATTTTTAATATGGATTGCCGCGCCAGATTGTACGCCTTATTCCGGTCAAGTTTTCCGTCAACTAGGTCGTATACGCTCTTGTCATGTATTACATTATATCCATACTTTTCTTTTAATATTTTAGCCAACAGCGCCCCGACACCGACAACCGTATCATCTTTTTCTCCTTCTCTACTGTCTATAAATGCTTCCTGTGAGTGGGTATGATATATAAGTATCTGAGGTTTGTCATTGGGAGTTTTTATAGTCATATCTTTTCCAAGAAGGACCTCGGCATTGAACATGTCTTCCGTTACCCTTGTAGCAGAATCGATAATATAAAAATGCCGAAGCAGGAAATTTACGTCATTAAGCATATCAAGGGTAAATGGAGTCCCGTTAAAAGTCCTCATAGTTTCAACGGTTTTTCCGTCCCCTTTGGAATTATTAGTTAATTCGTTAATATCAATTGCTCCGTCCATTATTTTTACGGGCAGCTCCTGAGTTCTGATATTCAATTTACCGGCATTAATATACTCAATGTAATCATCTGTATTGAATATTGCTCCGTTTGTTAATATATATTCTTTTGACAGTATTCCTTTTAGCCTATCATTAAAATTTATTTTACCTGTTTTATTATCATTTTTAATTGTTTCAATAGCATTATTTTCAGTATCTTCCAATAGGTACGGCTGTGGTCCGGATGTTACGTATTTGTGAATATCATAATAATCCGAAGCAATATTTAATGGGAAAGGATAGCTTTCTTTAGCTTTTATGGACTGATAGCCTACAAGGGCCGAACCGGAATCCATTATTTTTGAATATATCATGGTTATTACCGAAGTTTTTACTTTATTTTTTGCCTGGTTAAATTCATCGGATATGACCAGGAAAAAAACACGCAATATAAAAAATACGGATAATGTAAGTAATATTATCCGTATTGTTTTAATGTATTTTCTCCTGTTCCTGATTATAAATTGTTTCATTGTTGCCTCCAAACCGTAAAATAAAAATATGAAAAAATAACAAGCCTATTTCATTATATTCATACGGTTGGAATTTATAACTTAAGATACTGCCGGTTGAGAAAAACAGGAATTTAAAGCTTCGGATATGGTATAGCTTATCCGTTTTACGGCTTCATCAATATTTTTTGGGGTAACAAACATATTATACATCTGTGTGCCGTTTACTTCGGAAATAAACTTAAAAATATCTTCTTCTCCAAAACCCGTCGATTCCATGTATTTTGTCAAAGTATCGGCAACGATAGTGGATGCGTCTACCACTGTCGGTACACCTATTGCAATCACTTTTACTCCGAGGCTTTCCTCGTTAAGTGCCTTGCGGTCATTGCCTACACCGGAGCCCGGACAGATACCTGTATCGGCTATCTGAACGGTCGTATTTAATCTGCTTATGCTTCTTGCAGCCAAAGCATCTATAGCAATAATCAGCTTGGGATTGGTTTCTTTAATAACACCTTTTATGATTTCGACTGTTTCCATACCGGTCTGAGCCATTACTCCCGGTGAAATGGCACTGACACTGCCCAAACGGTTTTTCTTTTTAAATTCTTCGCCGTATTCACGGATTAAGTGCCTTGTTACAAACAGATTATCTATAACCTGAGGCCCTAAAGCATCCGGTGTAACTTCGCGGTTTCCAAGGCCTACCACCAGAATTTCCTCATTTTTCAAATCTCCGGCAAGTTTTTTTAAATATTTGGCTATCAAATCTGATACGGGTTTGCAGTAATCTTCGGAATCTTTATCAAGGTCCGGAGCTTCGATAGTAATATAAGTTCCGACAGGCTTTTGCATAAGTTTTGCCCCATGTTCGTCCTTTATCTCAACGGTTGTAATACGAATCTTTTTTTCTTGAGCAAACTCTTCTGTAAGAACGACACCCTTTATTTCTACATCGTCTTCAGGAAAGCTTTCTCTTACTTCCAGCGCAAGGTCTGTCCTAATCTTGTGTTCCATATTTATACCTCCGATAATTTGGTATATCATGGTTTATTTTTTCCAATTGACTAAATTTTATGTATTGATATAATTAAAGTATTGACATTATTAAAGTGATATACTACTATATAATAGTATGTTTTCATTAGAACGTCCGTGTCCGATTTAATGAAACAAAAGTTATCTACCTGTCCAAGTTTCGCATTTCACTCTCTCAATGTTGTCCTTGGAACTATGATTGTAGAAATAAAATTATTTTGGAGGTGTAATCTTGGCTAACATTAAATCTGCAAAAAAGAGGATTTTGGTTAATGCTAAAAAAGCAGCTAGAAATAAGGCTATCAGGTCCAAGGTTAAGACAATGATTAAGAAGGTCGAAGCTGCTGTTGCCGCAGGCGATAAAGAAAAAGCTCAGGCTCAACTTCCTTTGGCTGTTAAAGAGATTTATATGGCTTGCTCAAAGGGCGTTATTCATAAGAACACAGCGGCAAGAAAAGTTTCCCGTATTTCTAAGCTTGTAAATAAATTAGGCTAAATGAAGTCACTAAATATATCAAAAGCTGTCTGACGATATGGCAATAGAATCATATCAAAGCGGACAGCTTTTTTATTGTATTTATGTAGCGAATAATACTGTTTATACTGCTATTTAATAATTATGCCTTTTGCAAAGAAGGCTTTTAATGAATAAACATTGAGTTTTAGAAAAAATGTTTTTTATAGCAATAAAAAAGACGGATCGGAAACCAATCCATCTTTTTTTATTGGCTCTATAATAAATGTTGGGGTTTGTGAAACAGTTAGTTCACAACCCCATC
>ERZ777010.101-NODE-101-length-109338-cov-11.040775_pt1 | contig 109338 bp, 108 predicted proteins | sample MGYA00374963_ERZ777010 | MGnify/ENA primary metagenome ERZ777010 (study PRJEB29309, sample SAMN06268256) | bioreactor metagenome | isolation source: Joint BioEnergy Institute, California, USA | place: USA:Joint BioEnergy Institute, California, USA | collected...
GCGACCGCAGCTCGTCGAGGTCAGTGCGGTCCATGAGGTGACGCATGGCGTCCCGGCGGCTCACGCCGACCCGAGTCTCCTGGAGCATGCGGAAGAACTCCTCCGACAGCGGGCCCGGCACGGTGGCCACCACTCGCGCCAGGGCGCTGTCGAAACCGAGACCCGCCTCCACCGAGATCACCAGGAGGTCGAGCACGTCGGGTAGCGCCTTCTGCATCGCCAGCCGGCGTTCGTCGACCTTGCGGGTCAGCCAGGCTTCAGGGCCGAAGAAGCCGAGCACGATCGGCAACACGAACAAAGCCATCCGCTGCAGGCCGTCGGCGCCCACGCCTTGGGCGAAGAACGCCAGAATCACACCGGCGATGGTGGTCAGCACCTTGATGGCGGCGAACGCCGGGGCATCCAGGTTGCCGGGGTTGCCGGCCAACATGAGGCGGCGCTGTGTCTTCTCGAGATACCCCACCGGCGTCAGGCGCTTGATGGCCTGGCCGGCCTTGAGGATCAGCGGGGCAACCGCCCGTTCCGAGAGAGGCTTGGCCAAAGTCTCTTCGCGGAGGACGTCTTTTCCGTAGACGGCCAGCCGGTCGGTGGCCGACTGCTGGGCACGTAGCACGCCATTGCCGATCCAGATGACGACGAAGGCGACGAAGAGGAACGTCGCTACCAGGCCGATGATCAGTAGAGAGTCCACGTTCGCCTCACACGTCGATGTCGATGATCTTCCGGAGCCAGATGATGCCGCCGATCATCAGCACGATGCCGACGCCGATGGCGATGCGGCCGAAGGTCTCCTGCAAGAGCGGCATCAGGTAGTCCCGGTTGCTCACCCATAGGAAACCCGCCATGGCAAACGGGAGAGCACCCAGGACGAACGCCGAGATGCGTCCCTCGGCGGTCAGCGCCTTGATCTCGCCCCGGAGACGGTTCCGGGCCAGCATCGTGTCGGCCACGGTCTGGAGCACCTCCGCGAGGTTGCCGCCGACCTCCCGCTGGATCTCGATGGCCATCACCGCCCACTCGAAGTCCTTGGACTGGGTGCGCTCTGTTATCCCCTGCAGCGCCTCGGGGACGCTGCGGCCGAGGCGGGCCTCGGCGATCGCCCGTCCGAACTCCCGGGCGGTCGGGTTCGGCGCTTCCGACGCCACCGCCTCCACCGCCTGGAGCAGCGAGTATCCGGCCCGGAGCGACGTGGCCAGGAGGACGAGCGTGTCGGGCAGCTGCTGCTCGAACTTGCGCTTCTCCCGGCTCCCGGCCCAGTTGATGAACCCGAAGACGAGGAGGATCACCAGCACGAAGACGACCAGGCCGCCCACCGGGCCCGAGAACAACCACCCGAACACGCCCAGCAGGAAGGCGACGCCGACCGCAGCCAGGATCGCCTCGCCCGGTGACAGCGGGATGTTGGCCTGCTCGAGAGCCGAATTGACGCCCGACAGCAGCCCGCGCCGCTTCACCTCTTCTTCGGCCCGCTGGCTGAACTTGCGGAGCAGCGGGAGGCGGTCGAGCAGGGTCTTCTTCTCCTCCTGCTGCGGGCCGCGCCGCCCGTAGGCGGCCAGACGCTTGGCGAACGCTCCCCCGCCTTCCTCTTCCTGGCGGCCGAAGAGGATCCACACGAACAGCGCCAGGGCCGCCCCAGTGGCCAGGGCGGCGATCAGCATCAGCGTGCCCGGCGACACCGGCAGCTGGCTCTCGACGACGAAGGTCTGGGCTTCGGGGAAGCTCACGGTCGTCGTCACCGCCGGCGCCGTGGTGGTGGTCACGAAGCCGCTCACCTGGGCGGTCGCCTCGGCGGACAGGTCGCCGTAGGTCGCCCCGAAGGCGAGCTCGCCCGGCGCCGAATGGGGCACGTTGAAGCGTGCCACGAGCACGTTGTTGATCTCCTGCTGGATCTGCCCGTAGAGGGCGGTCAGCTCGTTGGGGCTGGGCGCCTGGAGGAACATGCCGCCCGAGGAGGTCTCGGCGATCCGGCGGACCGCCTCCGGGTCGAAGTCCGGCGCCTCCAGGGCGATGCCGAAGATCCGCACGTCGGACTCACCGATGGCGGCGAGCACTTCCGCCTCGGACGCGGAGCTGCCGTTGTCGGCGCCGTCGGCGAGCAGGATCAGGTTGGGCTGCAGGTTGGCGGCGCTGGGATGGGCGAACATCTCCAGCGACCGCAGGACGGCGTCGTTGAGGAGCGTCGCCCCCGCCGCTTCGATGGCGTCGATCCGCGCCAGCAGCGTCTCGGTGTTGTTGGTGAAGCCCTGCAGCACCCGCACCTGGTCGTCGAAGGTGACGACGGCCACGAAGTCCTCCGGCCGCTTCGCCTCGACGAAGCTGCGGGCGGCGGCCTTGGCGGCGGCGATCGGGGCGCCTTCCATCGACCCGGACGTGTCGATCGCCAGGATCACGCCCACCGGGACCGTCGACGAGCCCAACGGCTCGACGGTCAGGTTCTCGACCGGCTGGCCCTCGGCGGTGATCTGGAGCAGGGCCGGGTCGAGCGCCTCCGGCAGGTTGCGGAGCCCGACCACCATCGTCACCGCCCCGTTCTCGTCGTAGCGGGAGGTGTTGACCTCGACGATCTTGATTTCGCTCGACTGGGCCCCGGCCGCGGCCGGGAAAGCCACGACCGCGGCGAGGACCAGAGCGAGGAGAAGACGTAGCCTGCTCACCGGATCATCGACATCTCTCCGCCCCGGCGGGCGAAGGGCTCCGGATCGAAGAGGTCGGCGGGGAGGTGGATGCCCTGGGCGGCCAGGTCCTCCGAGAACGTCGGGCGGATGCCCGTCGCCTTGAGGCGGCCCCGGAAGCGCCCGGTCTCCTCGTCGATGCCTTCTCCGTAGTCGAACAGGAACAGGTCCTGGAGGGTGATCACGTCGCCCTCCATGCCCTCGACCTCGGTGATGTGGGTGATCCGCCGGGAGCCGTCCCGGAGTCGGGCGACGTGCACGATCAGGTCGATGGCCGAGGCGATCTGCTCCCGGATGGCCCGCACCGGCAAGTCGAAGCCGGCCATCAGCACCATCGTCTCGATACGGGAGAGGGTGTCACGGGGGCTGTTGGAGTGGATCGTGGTCAGCGACCCATCGTGGCCGGTGTTCATCGCCTGGAGCATGTCGAGCGCCTCGGCGCCACGACACTCACCGACGACGATCCGGTCGGGACGCATACGCAGGGTATTGCGGACCAGGTCGCGGATGGTGATCGCACCCTTGCCCTCGATGTTCGGCGGGCGGGACTCCAGGGTGAGGACGTGCTCCTGATGGAGCTGCAGCTCGGCGGCGTCCTCTACCGTGACGATTCGCTCGTCGGCGGGGATGTAGGAAGAGAGGACGTTCAGGGTCGTCGTCTTGCCGGAGCCGGTACCGCCGGAGATGACGATGTTGAGCCGGCCCCGGACACACGCCCGCAGGAAGTCCGCCACCCGCTGGGTCATGGTGCCGAAGCGGATCAGGTCGGCCTCCTGGTACGGGTCGACGGCGAACTTGCGGATGGTGAGGAACGGGCCGCCGATCGCCAGCGGGGCGATGACGGCGTTGACGCGGGAGCCGTCGGGCAGGCGGGCGTCCACCATCGGCGTGGCCTCGTCGACGCGGCGGCCGATCTGGCCGACGATCTTGTCGATGATGCGGCGCAGATGGACCTCATCGACGAAGTGGACGTCGGACTTGTAGAGCTTGCCGCCCTTCTCGTAGTAGATGTCGTAGGGTCCGTTGGCCATCACCTCGGTGACGTCGGGGTCGTTGAGCAGCGGGTCGATGGGCCCGTAGCCCAGGACGTCGGAGGCGATCTCGTTGAGGAGCTGGCGGCGGTCGGCGGAGGTGAGGGGCATCCCCTGCTCCTGATCGATCGCCCACTCCAGCATCTCCATGACGCGGAGCCGCAGCTCGGCGTCGGACATCTGGCGGTCGTAGAGGGTGGGGCCGAGCTCCTCGATGACCTTGAAGTGGAGCCGGCCACGCAGTTCGTTCAGCTGGGCAGACCGGTTGTTGGCGAAGCCGGTCGCTTCGGCGGAAGCTCGCGCCTGGGCAACACGTTCAGAGAGTGAAGCCATCAGTGTGTCCTTTCATCCCAGCTCACTTTCGGCCGAACAGGCCACGACCTGAAGGGGGTTCCGGGACAGGACCGGCCACCAGTTCGGCCACCGACTCGAAGCCCTTGGCGATCCGAGACTTCGGCTGGGACTCGACCACCGGCCGGCCCTCGTTCACCGAAGCCGCGACCGCGCCGTCGGACGGCACCGCGGCGGCGATCTTCGCCTTGAGAGCAGTCTCGATCTCCTTCTCGTCCAGCCGGGCCTTGGCGTTGGCCCGGTTCATGACGATGTGCACCTTGTCGGTGGGGAACTTCAGCAGGCGCAGCGTCTCCAGCGCCAGCTTGGCGTTCTTCACCGACGGGAGATCCATGTCGACCACCATCAGCACCTGGTCCCCCGCCTCGATCAGCGACAGCAGGAGTTCGTCGAGCATCGAGGCCGTGTCGACGATCACGTAGTCGAACTGCTCCTTCAGCAGCTCGATCATCTTCATCAGACCGGCCGTGGTGATGTCGTCGGCGAACGCCGGCTCCAGCGGGGCGGCCAGGACTTTCAGGCCGCTGGGATGCTCGGTGAGCAGCGAGTCGAGCATCTGGGCGTCGAGATGGTGCATCTCGTGAGCGGCGTTGACCATCGTGAACCGAGGCTCCAGCTGGAGGACCAGACAGCAGTCCCCGAACTGCAGGTCGGCGTCCACGAGCACCACTCGCTTGCCCTGGTGCCGGGTGAGGAGCAGGGCGAGGTTGGTGGCGGTGACGGTCTTTCCGCTCCCGCCCTTGGCCGAGGTCACCACGACCACCTTGCCCAACTCGGAGTCGTCCTCGTCGGCGGGCACCGCCGCGATGCGGCGGGTCCGCTCGAGGACGTCACCGGCGAATTGCTCGATCGCCGCTTCGATCTTCCGCTCGTCGAGGGGCAGCTCGATCACGTCGGAGATGCCCACCCGCATGGCGGAACGCAACAGATCGGCGGTGACCGCCGGGGCGATCAGGATGAGGATCAGCTCGGGGGCGGCGTTGTGGATCGCCCGGATGGCGTTCATCGACGCCGCGTTGGCGAACGACGGGCCGAGGAGCACCATCCGCAGCTGCCCACCCTCGATCGCAGCGAGCGCGCCTTCGAGCGAACGCTCTACCGGCAGCCGTCCATCGAGAAGGCGCTTGGCTTCGTCGATGAACGCGTCGTCATCGTCGACGACGAGGAGATTCTGCTCGCTGAGTGACATGGCCTGATCAGCCCCCGAAGATGTCTTGGACCAGATCGCCCTCGAAGAGATTTTCGATTGTGACACCTCTCGTCTCGACTTCGACGAAGTCCTCCGGCACGAGGGTCAGCCACACCGATCCGTTCTCGAAAGCGTAGACGAATTTCTCCGCCTGTTCTGCGTCGACTTCCAGAGTGAACACCGTCGCCGGGGCGGTTTCCCCGCCTTCGGCGGTGCCGCCTTCCGGCGTGACGGACACTTCCTGGCGCTCCCCTTCCTGGGGACGGACGTCACGGTCGACGGCGAGCACCGGGATGCCCTGGAGGACGTAGCGGCTCAGGGTCACCACCTCGGTCTCCTCTTCGGGCTGGGCGGTCTCTCCCTCCTCGCCGGAGGGGATGCCGAACCCGGGCGCCTGCTCGGGCAGGAGGTCGAACTCGATGTCGATGGTGAGGATGGCGTTGATGCGGTCGCCGGGGCGGATGAAGCCGTTCACACCCCGCACCTGGTCGGTGGAGACGGTGATCGCCTGCTTGCCCGACGGGATCAGCTCGGCCAGCGGCGTGATGTCGGTGGTCAGCTCGACCCACTGGTCGGTGGTGAGGATCTGGTTCTCGGCGATCGGGCCCACGGCGACCTTGCCGCCGATGACGGCCCGCAGCTCCTCCTCCGAGCGGATGAAGCCGGCGGGGACGTCTTCCATCTGGTCGATGCTCTGCTCCCACATCGGCGTCTGGAGGAAGAGGTCACCGTCCTGGCCTTCGGGGACCGCCTGCGTCGCACGGAACACGACCACTTCCTCGCGGCCTTCCCGCACTTCGTCTTCGATCCCGCTCACGAACATGTAGACGGAGAACGCCGCCACACCGGCCAGGATCAGTGCAACGAGCAGAACGAGTGCTCTCCTACCCATGAAGTTTCCTCACCTTTTCGACTCGATTGAGTGAACTTGTCAGACGCTGCTTGCCGAGCGCCTGACAGCGGCGGGATGCGATCGGCGCCGCTTCGGGGCACTTGGCAGTCGGCTCCTAATGTCGGCGTCTCCGTGACCGGCCTGAACCCTTTTTGTCCGGCCGTCGGAACGATCCCAGCCCGGCGGGCAGCATACATGCGAGCGCCTTCCGCACAAGGGATCCGCCGAGCCACCGCCGAGAAACAGAAGAGGGCCCCGGTCGGGGCCCTCTTCGTCAGCGTCTTCCGATACCGCGTTCTTTGAGCTCCTGCAGGATGGCCTCCAGGGAGGCGTCGACCGGCATCGGCGGCGGCTCCTCCTCCTTGGGCCCGAACTCCCGCTCGAACTCGCGGCGGGGACGGGGCCGTTCGGAAGCGGCCCGGGCACGCTCCTGGCGCTCCTCCCAGTCGGGCAGCGCCTGCTTGATCGAAAGCGAGATGCGACGCCGCTCGTCTTCCTTCTCGGTGATCTTGGCCCGCACCTTCTGGCCGATCGAGAGCTCCAGCTCCGGCGACTCGACCCGGTGGACGGCGATCTCGGACACGTGGACCAGGCCTTCGACGCCGTCCATGACGGAGACGAAAGCGCCGAACGGGACGGTCTTGGTGACCGTGCCCTCGACGATGTCGCCCACCTCGTACTGGCGGGAGAACACCTCCCACGGGTCCTCCAGGGTCTCCCGGATCGACAGCGAGATGCGCTCCCGCTCCCGGTCCACCTCGAGGACCTTGACCGTGACCTCGTCGCCCACGTTCACCACCTCGGACGGGTGGTTGACGTGCTGCCACGACAGCTCGGACACGTGGACGAGGCCGTCCATGCCGCCGAGGTCGACGAAGGCGCCGAAGGCGACGACGGAGGAGACCACGCCGGTGCGGATCTCGCCCTCCTGCAGCTCGTCGAGGAAGGACTGGCGCTGCTCGGCCTGCTCCTCCTCGAGGTGAGCCCGGCGGCTGAGCACGACGTTGTTGCGGTTGCGGTCGAGCTCGATGACCTTGGCCTCGATCTCCTGGCCGATGAACGGCTCCAGGTCGCGGACCCGGCGCAGGTCCACGAGCGAGGCGGGCAAGAAACCACGGAGGCCGATGTCGACGATCAGACCGCCCTTGACCACTTCGATGACCGTGCCCTTGACGGTCTCGCCCCGGTCGGCGATCTCCTGGATCCGGCCCCAGGCCCGCTCGTACTGGGCGCGCTTCTTCGAGAGGATCAGGCGGCCCTCGTCGTCCTCCTTGTTGAGGACGAGCGCTTCCACCCGGTCGCCGACCTGGACGATCTCCTTGGGGTCGACGTTGTTGCGGATGGAGAGTTCCTCGGTGGGGATGAGACCCTCGGACTTGTAGCCGATGTCGACCATCGCCCCGTCGGCGTCGACGGAGACGACGGTGCCGACGACGATGTCGCCTTCATCGAACTCGAGGACGGTGTGGGCGATGGCGGCTTCGAAGTCGTCGATGATCTCGTCGGGCAGCTCGGAGATCTTCGGCGCCTCGATCGGCTTCGGCCCGGCGGGCTCGCGCTCCGTTGACTCGGAAGGTGCCTCTGGAGTCGACTCTTCGTTCGAAGCCTCGGCAGGAGCCTCTTCGGCCTCCTCGCTCTCGGAGGAAGCCTCGGCCGTCTCCTCGCTCTCGGCGGGAGCCGCTTCGCTCTCGGTGCCCTCGGCCACCTCGGCGGCCGTGTCTTCGGCGGCGGTTTCCTCCGCCGGGGTCTCGGGCGTCTGGTCTACGGCCTCTTCGGTCGCCTCGACAGACGCGGTTTCTTGCTCAGTGGACATAAGTGGTTGGGTTACCTCCAGAGGGAATGTCTCTGCGCGCGATCGCGCAGGCAAGCCCAGGCTAACAGCAGGCCTGTTTCTCCCGCAAAGGAAATGGGCGTTGTTGTCGGATCGGTGACGATACTCCAGGTCCGGCGCAGATGGCCGATACCTCTCGACGGAACCCGCATGGCCGACCACAGCACCACTCCCCCTCCGAGACGATCGCCGATGCGAACGTGGCTGTTGGGTGTGGCCGTCCTGTTCGCCCTGCGGCTCGTCGGCGACTTCGTGCCGCTCATGAGCGCCACCGGGTGGCGGTGGACGACCCGGCTGGCGGAGCTGTGGCTCGCGGGCGGGCTGCTGGTGTGGGCGTGGAGATCCGTCCCGATCGCCGAGGTGGCAGCGGGCATCGGCCGGCGGCGACTCGCCGCGGTGGGGCTGATCTTCCTGGCCGTGTCGGCTGGACAGTTCGCCGGGCCGGGCTCTGAGGCCTATCCCTTCGTGCATTGGGACATGTACACGTCGAGCGCCGACCGGGTGGCCTACGGAGAGGTGTGGCTGGTCGACGGCACCGGCGCCGGGCGCCCCTTGGACATCTCGGCCACCGACTTGGCGACCGAGCCGCGGGCGATCTCGGGGCGGCTGCTGCAGGAAGCGGAGGCCGCCGCCGACGGTGACGCCGCGGCCCGCGACCTGCTCCAACGGGCCATCGCCGTCCTCGCCGAGGGCCAGGCGCCCGCGGCGGAGGTCCGCCGCTGTGAAGTCGACCGGCCGACCCCCGAGGCTCCCGCGCGGTGTGAGGTCGTCATCACGGTCGGCCTGGAGGAGGACACGTGATCCGCCGCGATGCGGGTCCTTTCGAGCTCGCCTTGCTCCGAATCGCGGTGTTCGGGATCTGGTTCGTAATCCTCCTCGATTTCGACGCCGAGTCGTTCTCCCGGCTCCCGCCCGAAATGATGGACCACCACGTCCTCGGCGCCGTCGTGAGGCTGGTGGCGTCGGCGCCCCTGCTCCAAGTCCTGAAGCTGGCGGCCCTGGCCGGCAGCGCCCTCTGTGTGCTCGGGGTGCGCCCTCATTCCCTGGCGGCGGGCGCCACCGCTCTCCTGATCCTCGTGATGGATGTGGCATCGAAGAGCATCGGCTCGTACGCCAACCACGCCCAGACCCTGGTCCTGCTGTTGGCTCTGCTCCTGGCGTTCTTCCCGGCCTCCGACGCGCTGAGCGTCCACCGCAAGCCGCCTCCCGAGCGATCCCCCTGGATGTACCGGCTACCGCTGATGGCGGTGGCGACACTCGTTGCCGCCACCTACGCCTTCATCGGCGCCCGGAGGCTGTTCGTGGGCGGGGTGTCGATCTACACGGACGGCTCGATCGTCCGCTGGGTGGTCGCCCGCACCCTGGAAGAAGGCGCCCACGACATCAGCGTCGGGTTGAAGGTGCTCGACCATCCGTGGCTGGAGGTGCCCCTGGCGGTGGGGATGCTCGTGACCACGATCGCGGAGATCCTCTCTCCGGTCGCCCTGGTGAATCAGAGGTTCCGCTGGGTGTGGCTGGCGGTGATCGCCGGCTTCCACGTGTCGACGTTGTTCCTCATGAACATCTTCTTCTGGGAGAACCTGATCCTGCTGGCGGTTCTGTTCACGCCGCTGCCAGCCCTCCTCCGCGCACAGAAGGCGGGGCCCCAGCCGGCGGCGGCTAGCCCTTGACCTCGGCCAGGTTCTTTCCGACCCCGATGTCGACGACGAGCGGCACCGCCAGCTCGGCGACACCCTCCATCACCTCGACGGTCAGCTCCCGCAGGTCGTCCAGCTCCTCCGGCGGGGCTTCGAGCACCAGCTCATCGTGGACCTGGAGCAGCAGCGTCGACTGCATCCCCCGCTCACGGAGGGCGGCGTCGAGCTCGATCATCGCCCGTTTGATGATGTCGGCGGCGGTGCCCTGCACGGGGGCGTTGAGTGCCATCCGCTCCCCCATCTGGCGGATGCGGTAGTTGTCGCTCTTGAGCTCCGGCAGGTAACGGCGGCGCCCGAACAGCGTCGTCGTGTAGCCCTGGTTGCGCGCCTGGCGGACCACCCCCTGCATGAACTCCTTCACGTCGGGGAACTGCTGGAAGTAGGTCTCGATGTGGAGGGCCGCTTCCTCCCGGGAGATCCCCAGGCGGGAGGCGAGGCCGAACGCCTCCATCCCGTACAGGAGGCCGAAGTTGATCATCTTCGCCCGCCGCCTCATCTCCGGCTGCACGTCCTCGGGCCGCACGCCCCACACCCGGGCAGCGGTGGCGGTGTGGATGTCGGCGGAGGTCTCGTTGAACGCCTCCAGCAAGCCTTTGTCGCCCGACATGTGGGCCAGCACCCGCAGCTCGATCTGCGAGTAGTCGGCGACGAGGAACCACCACCCCTCCCGGGGGATGAAGGCCCGCCGGATCGTCCGGCCGGTCTCCGACCGGACCGGGATGTTCTGCAGGTTGGGCCGGTCCGACGACAGCCGCCCCGTCGTCGCCGCCATCTGGTTGAACCGGGTGTGGATCCGGCCGTCGGGACCGATCAGCGGCAGGTACCCGTCGACGTAGGTGGACCGCAGCTTCTCCAGCTCCCGGTAGCGGAGCAGCGCCTCGATGATCGGATGCTCCAGCTTCTCGAGCACCGACGCGTCGGTGGACGGCTTCCCGGTCGACGTCTTCTTCGTCACCGGCAGCCCCAGCTTCTCGAACAGCACGTACCGGAGCTGGTCGGTGGAGTTGACGTTGAACGGCTCCCCGGCGATCTCGTGGATCCGTCGCTCCAGCTGGGTCAGCTCCCGGCGCAGGTCGGCGCCCAGCTCCTCCAGGTACTCCCGGTCGACGCCGATGCCCGCGAGTTCCATCCGGGCCAGCACGGGCACCAGAGGCAGCTCGAACCGCTCGAAGAGGGCCACTTCGTCTCGGGCTTCCAGCTCGCTCCGCAGCTGGACCGCCAGGCGTTCGATGGCGGCGACGCGCCTGCCCGCCAGGTCGAGGTCGGGGCCCGAGTCGAACAGTGTCCCCTGGTCGGGCTCCTCCCGGTCCGGGGACTCCACCTCCACCCCCAGGTACCGGGCCGCCACCTCGGTCAGCTCGTAGTTGCGGGACGACGGGTTGAGTACGTAGGCGGCGAGGGCCGTGTCCATCTCCAGCCCTTCGACCTCGTAGCCGAGCTCCATCAGGGTGCGGACGGTCTCTTTCAGGTCGTGGCCGACGACGGGCTTTTCGGGATCGGCCAGCGCCGGGGCCAGCGGCCCGAGGGCGTCGAAGGGGACGACGGCGGCGGCTTCGTGGTCCACCGCCACGGCGAGGCCGAACGGCTCCCCGTCCGACACCACCAGGTCGACGACGAGGCGTTCCTGGTCCGCCAGCCGGGCCACGGCCGCCGGGTCGGTGACGAGCTGCGTGTCGACCTCGAGCACCTCGGCGGGGAGGTCGCCGGCGGTCGGCTGCACCTCCAGCAGGTCCTCCCACAGCGAGTAGAACTCGAGGCTTTCGAACAGGTCCTTGACGGCGGCCTGCTCCCACTCTCCCCTGCGCAGGTCCTCGGTGTCCACGTCGAGGGTGACGTCGTCGACGAGCTTCATCAGCTCCCGGTTGAGGAACACCTGCTCGTGGGATTCGGCCAGGTTCTGGCGGAGCCGGGGCGACTGGTCGTCGAGCGCGGCGTAGATGCCCTCGAGCGACCCGTACTGCTGGAGGAGCTTGGCGGCGGTCTTGTCGCCCACCCCCGGCACGCCGGGCAGGTTGTCGGAGGTGTCGCCCCGCAGGGCGGCGTACTCGACGTACTGCTCGGGCTCGATCCCGTACCGCTCCTCCACGTAGGCGCGGTCGGCGATGATCGTGTCGGTGATCCCCCGGCGGGTGTAGAGGACCTTGACGTGGTCGTCGATCAGCTGGAAGGCGTCGCGGTCGCCGGTGACGATGAGGACGTCCCACCCGTCGGCCACCGCCTTCTTGGTGATGGTGGCGATGAGGTCGTCGGCTTCGTACCCCTCCATCCGCACCTGGGGGATGCGCAGCGCCTGCAGCACCTCGTCGATGAGGCCCAGCTGGCTGCGGAAATGGTCCGGCGCCTTCTCCCGCTGCGCCTTGTATTCGGCGTATCGCTCGGTGCGGAAGGACTCCCGCGACACGTCCCAGGCCACCGCCACCCCGTCGGGATGGTGGTCGCCGAGCAGCTTGATGAGCATGCGGGTGAACCCGTATACGGCGTTGGTGACCTGGCCTGAGGTGGTGGCGAGGTCTTCCGGCAGCGCGTAGAACGCCCGGTAGGCGATCGAGTTTCCGTCGAGGAGGGCGAGCGTCGGCATGTCAGCCGGCCCACCCGGCGCAGATGGCGGTCATCTCTTCTCCAGCTTCTCGAGGAGGTGGCGGCGGCGGGCGTCGAGACGGGCACGGCGCCGGTCGATCGACGCCAGCGAGCGCTCGAAGCGAAGGACGTCCATGCGGGTCAGCCCGGCCTCCTCCCGGTCGATGTAGTTGCCGATGGCGGCGTCGGCTTGGGCATCGTCGTTGATCGCCCGGTGCATGTCGAGCTCCTGGCGGACGGCCCGCTCTTCCTCGGCGAGCTCCTGGAGCTGGTCGACGATTCGGAATAGCTTCTTGTGGAGGCGGTTCATCTAAGTGAGACCATGATATGGACGACCTCGTCGAGGTCCTACACTGCCACACGCGCCGGAGTGTTGGAATTGGTAGACAAGGTGGACTCAAAATCCATTGCCCGCAAGGGCGTGCGGGTTCGAGTCCCGCCTCCGGCACGAACCCGGGTCGCCGTATCCGGCGGCCCCTACTTTTGACAAATAACAATGGCATAGGCAGCGATGTCCTATGCTGCAATACGCAACGGTCACCCTCCCGTCAATCCTTTGCCGCATCCCCCCACTCCCCCACTCCCTGGCTCAGGATGACGGAACAAAACAGGGTGACCGTTGCTCTTTCCTGAGACCCGCGGCAGCCGGTGACCGGCGACGGTTCAGAGAGCCGCCCGCAGGTCGCGCACGGCCTCGTTGAGCGACTTAGCCGCGTTCTCCGGGGAGGCGGCTTCGAGCACGCGGCGCACGAGCGCCGAGCCCACGATCACCCCGTCGGCGACCCGGGCCGCCTCGGCGGCCTGCTCCGGGGTCGAGATGCCGACGCCCAGCACGAGGGGGATGTCGGTGACCGCCCTCACCCGGCGGCTGAGCTCCACGGCGCGGCCGCTCGACTTCTCCCTCTCCCCCGTCACCCCCAGCTCGGCGACGCCGTAGATGAACGCCGGGTCGCGGGCGGCCACGGCCCGGATCCGGTCCTCGCCGGTGGTGGGAGCGACGAACAGCACCACTCCGAGGCCGCTGGCGGCGGCAGCGCCGAGCACCGGCTCGGCTTCCTCGACGGGAAGATCGGGGACGATCACCCCCTGGGCGCCGGCCGAGGCCAGCCGGGCGCAGAACGCCTCCAGCCCGATCCGGAACACCACGTTGGCGTACGTCATCGCCAGACACGGGAGGCCGGTCCGGTGGGCCACCTTCTCCACCACCCGCAGGGCGGCATCGACGTCGATGCCCGCCTCCAGCGCCGTCTGCGACGCCTTCTGGATGACGGGCCCGTCCATCAGCGGGTCGGAGTACGGGATGCCGATCTCGAACCCGTCGGCGCCGGCGTCGGCCATGGCGGCGAACAGGTCCGGGGAGACCTCCTCGTTGGGGAGCCCGGCGGTCATGTAGGGCAGGAGGACCTTGTGGTCCGGCCCGAACATGGAACGGATCACAGCCGTCCCTCCATCCACTCGATGATCGTGCCCATGTCCTTGTCGCCTCGCCCCGACAGGTTGATCAGCACGGTGCGTCCGGCCAGCTCGTCGCGGGCCTTCGCCACCCAGGCGACGGCGTGGGCCGATTCGAGGGCGGGGATGATCCCCTCGGTGCGGGCGAGCAGCGCCACCCCCTCCAGGGCCTCGGCGTCGGTGACGGAAACGTAGCGGGCCAGGCCCGCCTCGAGGAAGTAGGCGTGCTCGGGGCCGACCCCCGGGTAGTCGAGCCCGGCGGACACCGAGTGGGCTTCCTCGACCTGGCCGTCTTCGTCCTGGAGCATGTAGGTGCGGGCACCGTGGAGGATGCCGGGAGTTCCGGCCCCCAGGGAGGCGCCGTGCCGGCCGGTTCCGATCCCCTCACCGGCCGCCTCGACGCCGACCAGCTCCGCTCCGGTGCCGGCGAACGGGTAGAAGATGCCCATGGCGTTGGAGCCGCCCCCGACGCAGGCGACCACCACGTCGGGGCGCCTCTCGCCGAGCTGGGAGAGGCACTCGTCGCCAATCACCCGCTGGAACTGGCGGACGATCCACGGGAACGGATGCGGCCCGACCACCGACCCGATCACGTAGTGGGTGGTCTCCACCGTGCGCACCCATTCGCGCATCGCCTCGTTGACGGCGTCTTTCAGGGTGCCGGCCCCGGAGGTGACCGGAACCACCTCGGTGCCGAGGAGCCTCATCCGGGCGACGTTCAGCGCCTGCCGCTGGATGTCGACCTCACCCATGTAGACGTGGCATTCGAGCCCGAGAGCGGCGGCGGCGGTGGCGGTGGCCACGCCGTGCTGGCCGGCGCCCGTCTCGGCGATGATCCGCTCCTTGCCCATCCGCCGGGCCAGGAGCACCTGGCCGATGGCGTTGTTGATCTTGTGGGCGCCGGTGTGGGCGAGGTCTTCCCGTTTGAGGAGGACCTCCACCCCCAGCTCCTCCGACAGGCGGGGGGCGGCGTGGAGCGGTGTGGGCCGTCCGACGTACTCGGTGAGCCAGCGGTCCAGCTCCGCACGGAACCCGACGTCGTCCCAGGCGTCGATGAACGCCTTCTCCAGCTCGTCGAGGGCCGACATCAGCGTCTCGGGAGCGAACCTGCCCCCGAAGTCGCCGAAGCGTCCGGTGGCGTCGGGCCGGTCGAGTTTCTGGGCGGTCATGATCGGTGGGCTTCCTTGGCGACCTTCACGAAATCACGGATCCGGGCGGGGTCCTTCACCCCGGGCGACGACTCTAGGCCCGAGGAGGCGTCGACTCCGAACGGCCGCACCCGCCTCACCGCGGCGGCCACGTTCTCGGGGTCGAGCCCTCCGGCGAGGAGGAAACGGCGCTCCAGGTGGGCGATCGTGTCCCAGTCGAAGGTCTCGCCGGTGCCTCCGGGCAGGCTGGCGTGGGGCGTGTCGATCAGCAGCAGCTCGTCGGGGGCCTCGGCCGGCGGCTCCTCGCCGGCTCGGATGGGACAGATCACCCCCAGCCCGAAGCGGCGGGCGGCCGCGGCGGCGACACCGGAGTGACGCCCGTGGGGCTGCACCGCGTCCACCCCGGCCTGGGCGGCGGCGGCGAGGAGGTCCTCCGAGTCGAGGTCGACCGTCACCAGCACTGTCGTCACCGGTGAGGCCTCGGCGAGGCGCCGGATGGTCGGGAGGTCGTGGTGGCGGGGCGAAGGCTCCCAGAACACGAACCCGACGGCGTCGGCGCCGGCTTCGGCCGCCGCCTCGACGTCGGCGGGCGTGCCGAGACCGCACACCTTCACGAACAGCCCCTCGGCCTCCCACCTGGTGGTCATCGCGGCACCCGGAGCGAGGCGAGGAGGGCGGCGGGGTCGTCGGCTTTGACGAGGGCTTCGCCGACGAGGACGGCGTCGTAGCCGGCGTCGGCCATGCGGCGGGCGTCGTCGGGCCCGAAGATCCCCGACTCGGCGACGGTCACCGCCACCCCTTCGAGCAGCGGGGCGATCTCCTCGGCGGTGGCCAGGTCGACGTCGAAGGTGTGGAGGTCGCGGTTGTTGACGCCCACGAAGGCGGCTCCGGCGTCCACGGCTCGGGCCGCCTCTTCGGGGGTGTGGACCTCGACCAGGGCGTCGAGGCCGGCCTCAGCGGCAACTTCGATCAGACGGCGCAGCCGGGAGTCGTCGAGGGCGGCGACGATCAGCAACACGGCGGAAGCGCCCAGAGCCCTAGCTTCCCAGACCTGCACCGGCTCCAGGGTGAAGTCCTTGCGGAGCACCGGCAGCCGGGAGGCGACGGCGACGGCGGCGAGGTCGGCGTCGGATCCGGAGAAGAACTCGGGCTCGGTGAGCACCGAGATGCCGGCGGCTCCCCCGACGGCGTACCGGGTCGCCTGGGCGACCGGGTCGAGCTCGAGGTCGAGAGGGCCCCGTGACGGGGACCGCCGCTTGACCTCGCCGATCACCGCCAGCCTGTCGCCGCGCAGGGCGTCGGCGAGGGGCGGCGGGGGCGGAGCCTCGGTGGCCTGGCGGACGATGTCGTCGGCGCGCGCCACCAGGTCGGGGAGGCGCCTGCGGGTGGAGTCGAGGATCCTCTCCAGCATCATCCCACCATTGGCAGCTCGGCGGCGGCAGCGGTGGCCTCCCCGCCTTCCCAGCGGATCACGAGGGCGTCGCCGGCTTCCACCTCGCGGCGCAGCAGCGACAGGCCCACCGGGGAGCGGAGGGTGAGCGACTCGGCCGGGGACGTCAGCTTCCCTACCACCTTGTCGCCTTTGACGATCTCGGCGCCCGCCGGCGGGATCACGTTGGTGGTGACGATCACGCCCATCAGCTTGCGGGGGGCGTTGCCGCCCCGGCTGTCGACCCGGGCGACGAGCTCCTGGCCGAGGAAGCATCCTTTCGTGAAGTCGACCGACTGGGGGACGAGGCCGGTCTCGTGGGGCATGGTGTCGGAATCGACGTCGACTCCCATCACCGGGTCCCCTGCTTCGACCCGCACCGCCGTCCAGGCGAGCGTCCCGACCTTGGGCAGGTCCGGGTCGGCGGTGGTGACGCTGCGGCGGTTCCCGGCGAGCGGGATGCCGGCGGTGAGCACCCCGTCCTCTTCCGACCAGCCTTCCACCAGGGGCGATTGCGGGCCGACCACCGTCACCAGGGGGCGCCCGTCTAGCTCGATGTCCACGTCGACCCGGATGCGGTAGCGGGCGAGGGTGTCGGCCACCACCTGGCCGTATCCGGCGTCGGTGAGCAGCCCCACCCGGTCCTCGCCGCGCAGGACCCACAGGAGGGCGGTGATGTGGCCCCGCGGTTCGAGGAGGAAGGAGCGGCGCACCGTCCCCGGCGGCTGGGCTTCGATGTTCTGGGAGAGGAGGCTCTCGAGGAACGACACGGCGTCGGCGCCGCCGAACCACACCAGCTCGTAGAGGCCGTCGACCCGCCCCGCCTCCGAGCGGGCGGCCCGGTACTCGTGGGTGACGTCCCCGTAGGAGACAGGGGCGGTCACAGCGACCTCGCTCTCGCCACGGCAGCCAGTGCCGCCGCGGCCTTGTCCATGGTCTCCTGGTACTCGGCTTCGGGGTCCGAGTCGGCCACGATCCCCGCCCCGGCCTGGATCCAGGCGGTGTCACCGGCCTGGACGACGGTCCGCAGGCAGATGGCGGTGTCGACGTTCCCGGAGAAGTCGATGTAGCCGGCAGCACCGGCGTACGGCCCGCGGGCAACGGGCTCCAGCCGGTCGATGATCTCGATCGCCGCCACCTTCGGGGCGCCGGAGACGGTGCCGTGGGGGAAGGTGGCCCGCAGCACGTCGACGGGGCCGACGCCCGGTCGGAGCCGCCCCGACACGCCGGAGACGATGTGCATGACGTGGGAGTAGCGCTCGATGACCATCAAGTCGTCGACTGTGACGGTGCCGAACTCGCAGACCCTGCCCAGGTCGTTGCGGGCCAGATCGACGAGCATCACGTGCTCGGCGCGCTCTTTCGGATCGGCGAGCAGCTCCTTGGCGAGCTGGGCGTCCTCTTCCGGGGTGGCGCCTCTCGGCCGGGTCCCGGCGATCGGACGCGAGTAGGCCACGCCGTCGCGGACCCGGGTCATCAGCTCGGGCGACGAGCCCGCCACCGACACTTCCGGATGGCGGATGAAGAAGAGGAAAGGCGACGGGTTGATCAGCCGCAGCGCCCGGTACACGTCGAAGCAGTCGTCGGGCGCCTCGGTGGCGAGCCGCTGGGAGAGGACGATCTGGAAGGCGTCACCGGCGCGGATGCGGTCCTTGGCCTCCTCGACGGCGGCGACGAAGTCCTCCCGGGTGAACGTGGACGTCCACGGCGGCGGCTCCGGGGCGGGGCCGACCGGCGTGGGCGTGTACGGCGACCCGGCGCCGAGGCGGGCCACCGCCTCCTCCAAGGCGGCGACGGCGTCGTCGTAGGTCCCGCCCTGGTCGACGAACACGTTGCGGACGAGGGTGATCGTCTGGTCGACCCGGTCGAAAGCGGCGAGCGACCCGACGAAGTGCCACACCATCTCGGGCAGCCCCCGGTCGTCGGGCGGGCGGTCGGGCAGGTGCTCGACGTAGCGGACGACGTCGAATGCCATGTAGCCGACGAGGCCGGAGTGGAGCGGGGGGAGACCGTCGATCGCCGGGACCGAATGGCGGGCCACCAGGTCCTCCAGCACCGACAGCGGGTCGTCGCCTCTCAGCTCCAGGCCGGGCCGGTCGACGGCGACGCTGCCCTCCCGGGAGGTGACGGTGAAGGCGGGATCCCAGCCGACGAACGACCAGCGGCCCCAGTTCTCCCCGCCTTCCACGGACTCGAGGAGGAAACCGGGCTGGGTTCCGGCGAGCTTCTCGAACGCCGACACGGGCGTCTCCCGGTCGGCCACGAAAGTGGTCGACACCGGGACCACGGTGTGGTCGGCGGCGAGTCGCTCGAACTCGGAGCGGCTGGGACGCACCTGCATGCGCGAAGGGTACCGGCGCTTCCTCTGTGAAGATCCGCGCGGCGATTCGCCGCGCGGATCTTCACAGAAGGCCGAGGAAGCGGCGGATCTCTTCAACCACCGCCTTCGGGTTGCGGCGGATCTGGCGGCCGGTGAACCGGCGGAGCTCGATGCCGGCGGCGAGCAGGTCGTTCTGGCGGGCCAGATCCCGCTCCAGCTGCTCGACGCTCGAATGGGCGCCGACGCCATCGACCTCGACTCCCTTGTTCCGATCCGGCCAGCCGAAATCCACGCGATAGGTCCTGCCCGACGGGCAGGTGACCTCCCACTGCGGCACCGGCGGGGGGATGCCGGAGTCGTCCATGTGCCGCCGCAGCTCGGCCTCGGCAGGGCTTCCGGTGGGGCCCCGCATCTCGAGCAGGTCGATCGCCCGCTCGACCTTTCTCACGCCCCTGACTCCCGGGCCGCCCTTGTCCGCCACGACTCTCATCAGCCGGAGCGGATCGGTGAGGCCCGACCGGACGGCAGAGTCGACCCCCTTGGCGATCACCTCCTGGGGGACGACCGCAGCGGCATCGAGGATCGTTCTCTCCACCGAGGTCGTGGGCAGGCCCTGGACGGTCACCGCTTCGACCGGGCGGCGGGTTCGATGCCGGATGACGCCCTCGGGCACGGGTGCATGCTCGTACGGCACGGTGATCTCGACCAGTTGCGTGCGGAGGCCGTCGAGGCCCCACAACACGAACGCCGACCGATGCGACACCACCGCCCCCTCCCCTGCGGCCAGCACCGCCGCCCGCAGGCGTTCCAGCCACCGGTTCGAGCGCGGCCCGATCCGGTAGACGCCGGGGTGCAGCCGCGTCCACCAGCCGGCGCGGACCCGGCTGGCGATCATCGCGTCGGTGCCGCCGGAGGCCAGGACCATTTCCCGGCTGACGATTTCGAATCCCCTGAGACGCTGATCCAGTTCCCCCATGACCCGCATCATGCGGGACGGGACCGACATCCACGTTCTGTGAAGATCTACAGCGCTATTCGCCGCACAGATCTTCACAGACGTTCGTAGCGGACGAAGGAGAAGCCGTCGCCCGGAGCCCTGGCCACTTCGCGCCAGTCGGCGGGGTCGATCTCGGGAAAGAACGTGTCGCCTTCCGGCTCGGCGTCGACCTCCGTGATCTCGAGGGCGTCGGCGAGGCCCATCGCCTGGCGGTATATCTCCCCGCCTCCGACCACGTATACCTCTCCGTCGCCGGCCCGGGCCAGCGCCTCCTCCAGCGACGCCGCCACCTCCACCCCGTCGATCCGCAGGTCGGGGTTGCGGCTGACGACGATGGTCCGCCTCCCCGGAAGCGGGCGGCCGATCGACTCGTAGGTCCGCCTTCCCATCACCAGCACCCCGCCCATCGTCAACTGCTTGAAACGGCGCAGGTCCTCGGGGAGGCGCCACGGCAGGTCGTTGTCCCGGCCGATGACCCCGTTTCGGGCCACCGCCGCCACGATCGTGACGGGCATCAGACGGCGATCGGCGCCTTGATCGCCGGGTGCGGGTCGTAGCCGACCACTTCGATGTCGTCGAGGTCGAAGTCGTCGATCTTCCTGACGCTGGGGTCGAGACGCAGCGTCGGCAGCGGCCGCGGCTCCCGCTGCAGCTGCAGCTTCGCCTGCTCGATGTGGTTGGCGTACAGGTGGGCGTCGCCCAGCGTGTGGACGAACTCCCCCACCTCCAGGTCGGTCACCTGGGCGACCATGTGGGTGAGCAGGGCGTAGGAGGCGATGTTGAAAGGCACGCCCAGGAACACGTCGGCGGACCGCTGGTAGAGCTGGCACGACAGCCTGCCCTCGGCGACGTAGAACTGGAACAGGGTGTGGCACGGCGGAAGCGCCATGTCGTCGATGTCCGCCACGTTCCACGCCGACACGATGTGGCGCCGGGAGTCGGGGTTCTCGCGGATCGACCGGATCACCCGTTCGATCTGGTCGATGTGCCGACCGTCGGGCGCCGGCCACGACCGCCACTGGTACCCGTAGATCGGCCCCAGCTCACCCGACTCGTCGGCCCACTCGTCCCAGATCGTCACGCCCCGCTCCTGGAGCCACCGGACGTTGGTGGAGCCGCGCAGGAACCAGAGCAGCTCGACGATCACCGACTTGAGGTGCACCTTCTTGGTGGTGACCACGGGGAACCCGGCCCGGAGGTCGAAGCGCATCTGGTGGCCGAAGATGGAGTAGGTCCCCGTCCCGGTGCGGTCCGATTTGTAGACGCCTTCGTCGAGGATCCGGGTGAGGAGGTCGTGGTACTGGCGCACCTTCGCATCGTAGACCGGGGGCGGCGGCGACCGGCAGCAATCAGATGTTGGCCAGGTCCTCGAGGAACGGGATCTCGCTGAAGACCCTGGAGAGAGCCGCCGACCAGGCCGACAGGTTGCCGGTGAGCATCACCACGCCGAAGGCGGCGAGGATCACCCCGGAGGCGATGTTGATCGGCTTCAGCCACCGCCGCAGCCGCCCGAACAGCTTCACCAGGCCCAGCCCGGCGAGCAGGAACGGCACCCCGAGGCCCAGTGAGTAGGCGACCAGCAGCCCGATTCCCCGCCCGACCGTGTCCTGGGTGGCGGCGGTGGCGAGCACGACGGTGAGGATGGGTCCGATGCATGGCGTCCACCCGAAAGCGAACGCCATGCCCATCACCGGCGCCGCCCAACGGCCCAGCCGCGACGGCCGGACCTCGAATCGCCGCTCCCGTTGGAGCAGGCCGAGGATGCCCCGGTTGGACACCGCCATCGCCACGATCAGCACGCCCATCACCACGATCACCGCTCCCGCCACGACGGTGAGCTGCGGCAGGTTGCGGCGGATCACCTGCGACAAGGACGTCGCCGACGCCCCCAGGGCGGCGAACACGACGGTGAACCCGGCGATGAACATGCCGATCCGACCCAGCATGGTGCGCATCGGCACCTGGCCGGCGGCGACGTCTGCGGTCGAGTAACCCGACATCATCGCCAGGTACCCGGGCAGGAGGGGCAGGACACAAGGGGAAACGAAAGACAGGATCCCGCCGCCGAAGGCGACCACCGCCTGGAGGAGGAATCCCGACTCCGCCAGACCTTCAGTCATGCCGACAGTGTCCCACGAAAACCCGAGAACTCCGCATCGCCTACTCTCCGCCGATCGATGCGCGCCCCCGCCGTCCTCCGCCCGTTTCTCCCCACCGCCCCGCTGACGGGAGACGACAAGTGGATGATCTTCCTCCTGTGGGTGACGGGCGTGGCCATGGGCTGGTCACAGGGGGAGCCATCGAGCCTCGTCCCCTTCACCCGGGCCGACCTCGGCGTCACCCAGGGCGGGATGAGCCTCATCCTGGCGATCGCCCGGTTCGCCGCCTTCTTCGCCGTGTTCGTCGGCGCCCTCGCCGACCGCATCGGCCGTCGACGGCCGCTGATCGGCTCGCTCGCTTTGCTGCTGGTCGCCACCGGCCTCAGCGCCCTCGCCCCCGACCCCGTGACCTACGGGGCGGCCCAGGCCCTCGCCCGGGTGGGGGCGGCGGCGACGTCGGCGCTGGCGGTGGTGGCGATGGCCGAAGGCGTGTCACCGCCGGTGCGGGCGTATGCCATCAGCTTCTTCGGGGCCGCCGCCAGCCTCGGGTCGGGGATCTCGGTGATGACGCTGCCTCTCGCCGAGTCGGCCAGCTGGCGGCTCCCCCACGGCCTGCCGGCCGTGCTCGTGGTCGTCCTGCCGTTCCTGTGGCGGCGCCTGCCCGAGTCCCCGCTGCTCGGCGAAGATCTCGTCGTGCTCCCCCGCATCGAGCTGTTCCGGGGCGAGTGGGCCCGCCGTCTGGCGCTGGTCGGCGCCATCGGCCTCCTGTCGTCGGCTTTCACCGCGGTGGGCCTGGCTTTCACCACCGAGCGCCTGATCGGTGACCTCGGGTACCCGGCCACCACCACGATCCTCGTCACCGTCGGCGGCGGCACCCTCGGCGGGCTCGGGTTCTTCGTGGGCGGGCGGCTCGCCGACGCGTGGGGGCGCCGGCCCACCTCGATCCTCGCCCTGTCCTTGGCCCTCGCCGGCGGGCTGGGGCTGTATGCCGTCACCGACCTGTGGATGCTGTGGCTGGCGGCGTTCGCCTCGTCGTTCGGCGCCTTCGCCTACATCCCCTCCGGCGGGGCCCACCGCTCGGAGCTGTTCCCGACGTCACTGCGCGGGTACGCCAACACCGCCGCCAACTACTTCGCCACCGTCGGCTCGGCTCTGGGGCTGCTGTTCGGGAGCGTCACGATCGACCGCCTGGGGCTCTTCGACACGCTGGCGCTGCTCGGCGTCGGCCTGCTCGTGGCGACCGTCCTCACCGCCCTACTCCCCGAGACCCTGGGCACCAGCCTGGACGACGTCTAGGCGGCCCGGGCGAGGGCCCGGGGGAAAGCGACGACCAGCACGGCGAGACGGGCACCGATCATCGCCGTCACCGCCCACCACACCGCCTCCAGGCCCCAGCCCCGGGCCACCACCGCCCCGAGCACCACACCGGCCGCGGCCGCCCCCGCCGCGGTGGAGTACACGAGGTAGCTCACCCGCAAAAGCCCCATGTAGACACCGTCGGCGACGAACACCAGCGCCGCCAACGGCTGCATCAACGCCGCCACCACCGCCGCCGCCTCGATGAGCCGGGCCACCTCCGGGTCGGGGCCGAACCAGCCGGCCAGCAGGCCGCGGGTCGCCAACAGGACCAGCATCAGGACGACCCCCGCCCCGAGGCCCCATCGGGCGAGCCGCATCGACACCGAGCGGGCGGCGGGCCTGTCGCCCCTCCCGATCTCGTCGGCGACCATCGCCTGGGCGGCGATCGCCAGGGCATCCACGGCCATCGCCAGCAGCAGCCACACCTGGGCCAGCACCTGGTGGGCAGCGACGGCGGCCGACCCGATCCGCGCCGCCACCGCCGTCGCCCCGGTCAGCGTGAGCTGGAGGAACAGGGTCCGGATCGTGAGGACGCTCCCGGTGGCGAGCATCGGCACCAGCTCCCCGAGGCGCGGCAAGCGCCAACTCCAGCCCGCCCGCCGGCCGTGACGGCCCAGCAGCCAGACGAAGGCCGCCGCCGCCCCCCACTGCGCCACCACCGTCGCCGCCGCCGCCCCTTCGATGCCCCAGCCCAGCCCGAAGATCAGAACCGGGTCCAAGACGGCGTTGGCCACGTTGGCGGCGAAGGTGACCCCGAGTGGCGTGCGGGTGTCGTGCATGCCCCGGAAGGCACCGTGGCCGGCGGTGACGACCAGCATCGCCGGGGCGGCCAGCGCCCGGATCCGGAGATAGGAGACCGCCGGTTCGACCACCTCCCCGGACGCCTGCATCAGCCGGACGAGACCGGGAGCGAACACGATCAGAGCCGTGGCGGTGACCACCCCCAGGCCGAGCGCCAGGTAGACCGCCTGGGCCACCACCCGCCCCGCCCCGGTGTCGTCGCCGGCGCCGAGGCGGCGGGCGACCATCGGCGTGGTGGCGTAGGCGAGGAAGTTGAAGGCGAAGAAGGCGAACGAGAAGAGGGCGGTGTCGACTCCCAGCGCCGCCAGCGGGACCGTTCCCAGCCGGGACACGAAGGCGGTGTCGACGAGCGAGAGCAGCGGGTCGGCGGCGAGCGTGCCGAGGGCCGGGACCGCCAGCGCCAGGATGCGCCGGTCGACGGGGCTCAGGCCTGCTTGTCGGGCCATGGGCAGTACAGGCGCAGCTCGCACGACCCGCACTTGGGGTTGCGGGCCGTGCACACGTCGCGCCCGAACTGGATGAACCGCATCGAGATACCCGCCCACTCCTCGGTGGGGAACAGCGCCTTCAGGTCCTGTTCGATCTTGTCGGGGTCGGTGTTGTGGGTGAGCTCCAGCCGACCGGCGACCCGCTTCACGTGGGTGTCGACGGCGATCGCCGGCTTGTTCCACGCCTCAGCGAGCAGCACCGAGGCGGTCTTGCGGCCCACCCCCGGCAGCTTCACCAGCTCCTCGATCGTGTCGGGGACGACGCCGTCGTACATCTCCTCGACCGCGGCGGCCAGGGCGATGATCGACTTCGTCTTCTGCCGGTAGAACCCGGTGGAGAAGATGATCCGCTCCACGTCTTCGGGGTTCGCCTCCGCCAGCTCGGCGGGGCCGGGGTACTTCTCGAAGAGGACCGGCGCCACCCGGTTCACGTTCTCGTCGGTGGTCTGGGCGGAGAGGACGGTCGCCACCAACAGCTCCCACGGGTTCCGGTAGTCGAGCGCCGTCCGGATGGTGGGATATCTCTTCTTCAGCCGGTTGAGGATGGCCCGCGCCCGCCCCCTCTCGGTGGCGGTGGGACGGGTACCGTCTGCTCGCAATCCAGGCACAGGCCGACGATGGTAGAGCCGACCGTCTGAAGGGAGTGCAGCTTTGCTAGACGCCGAGACCGCCGCATTCGTGGATGGGATCCGGGCCGAATACCCGGGATGTTTCGCCTGCGGGCCCGACAACCCGATCGGCCTGCATCTGGAGCCGGCGGCCATGGACGGCGACGAGGCGGTGGCGACCTTCCGGCCGATCGCCCATCACGGCGGCGCCGGCGAGACGCTCCACGGCGGCCTGGCGGCGACGGTGCTCGACGAGATCATGGTGTGGGCGGGGATCCTCGCCGAGAGGGTGCTGACGGTGACCGGGACGATGGAGCTGCGCTTCCTCCGCCCGATCACGGTGACCGACGAGGTGGAGGTGAGAGGGAAGGTCGATGAGCGGCGGGGCCGGAGGCTGCGCTGCTCGGGGTCGCTCCTGGTACGGGGCGAGCCGGCGGTCACCGGCAAGGGCCTCTACCTGGTGGTGCGGTCGTTCGACTGAGCCTCGGCGGCCGCCGAAGGAGGCGAGCTGACCTTGTACTCCTCGGACTGCAGCTTGCGGGCGTACCGGGTGATGATGCGGATGGCCGCCACGATGACGAGCAGCGCCACCGTCAGGAACATGGTCAGCTCGGGGGCGGCGGTGTAGGGGTTGCGGCAGCTGGTGATCCCCTCGGGGCACAGCCCGAACCCGCTCCCTCCCTGCACCAGGCTGAGGAGGACGAGCAGGGGCACGGCTGCGATCAGGAGCGCCGCGCCGATGAGGATGTAGACGATGAGCCGGAGCAGGTGGACTGTTTTCACTTACCCTGGCAACGGTAATCGGTGGTGGCCGGGACTCCGGTCATCGCCGGGGGCCGTGATACGTTGAGACGACCGACCGAACGGGGTTTGTTGGATGGCTGAGTTCGACGTCGATGCGATGATCGCCCGCTTCGCGGAGCGGGCCGAAGCCGTGAAGGACCGGCCGCTGCCGCCGGTGGCCGGGCCGGAGCGGAGGATGTTCCTGGAGCAGAAGGAGATCGACTTCACCGACTTCTCCCTCATCGCCGCCGCCAAGTGGTCGGTGGAAGACGATCACCTGGTTCTCCGCATCCCTCTCCGTCCCAACGGATGATGTGAGCAGCCGGCTCGTTCTGGTCTCCGGCAAGGGAGGAGTCGGCAAGTCGGCGGTAGCGGCCGCATACGCCCTGGCGGCCCGCCGCCGCGGGGAGAGGGTCCTCGCCATCGACATGCTCGACGGCGGCGGTCTCGGCGCCCACCTCGGGGAGCCCGACCTCGCCTTCCAGCCCCGGCCGATCGGAGAAGGGCTGGAGGCCTCGACGATCGACCGGGCCGAGGCCCTCATCGAGTACCTGCGGGTCCAGGTCGGCATACCCGCCCTGGCCACGATCGGCCCGGCCGCACGAGCCTTCGACACGCTGGCCTCCACCGCCCCCGCCATCCGGGAGGTGGTCACCATCGGCAAGGTGCTGTGGGAGGTCAAACGCGGGGTGTGGGACCTCGTCGTCGCCGACGCCGCCCCCACCGGCCAGATCGGGAGCTACCTGCGGGCAGCGCGGACGGTGCGGGAGCTGGTGGCCAGCGGACGGATCCTCGACCAGGTCGAGTGGATGGAACAGATCCTCTCGGACCCCGACCGGACACGGCTCGTGCTGGTGACCCTCCCCGAGGAGCTTCCGGTGGTGGAGACGGAGGAGACGATCGCCTGGGTCGAAGCCGAACAGCTCGTCGGGTCGCTGTCCGTCGTCGCCAACCGGGTGCTGCCGCCGCTGGATGCGGAGGTGCCGGGCCGGGACGGCCCGGTGGCGGAGGCGGCCGCTCTGCACCAGTCGCTGTGGGAGGAACAGCAGCAGTGGCTCGGGCACCTGCCGGTCGAACTGGCCCTCCCTTACCTGTTCGGCACCCACACCCCGGCGGAAGTGGCGGAGCGCCTCGCCGATGTGCTGGAGGAGAGCTCGTGACCCGGGCGCTGGTGGTCACCGGCGCCGGAGGCGTCGGCAAGACCACGATCTCGGCGGCGCTGGCGGTCACCGCCGCCCGCTCGGGGCTGCGCACCCTCGTCCTCACCGTCGACCCGGCGCAGCGGCTCAGCACGGCGCTCGGCATCGCCATCGGCAACGAGCCCGAGCCGCACCCCGAGGAAGAAGGCCTGTGGGTGGCGATGCTCGACGCCACCGCCTCCTGGCAGGAGGTGGTGCGGCGCCACACCGACCCGGAGGTGGCCGAGCGGCTGATCGGCAACGAGTTCTTCGAAGCCGCCACCTCCCACTTCCCGGCATCGCAGTCGTTCGCCGCCGCCGAGCAGGCCGCTACCTACATCGACGCCCGGGCGTGGGACCTGGTCGTCATCGACACCCCGCCCGCCGCCGGCGGCATCGACTTCTTCACCGCCCCGGCCAAGATGGCCGACCTGGTGGGCGGCCGGCTGCTGCGGTGGCTCACCGGAGCCCGGCTCCCGGGCCGCCGGTTCCTCTTCGACCGGACCGCCAAGCCGGTGCTGCGCCTCGCCGACCAGGTCCTGGGGTCCAATCTCCTGGAGCGGATCGCCGAGTTCTTCATGGACCTTCGCACCACCTACGACGGAGTGGCGAAGCGGGGCCGCCAGATCGAACGTCACATGAAGCGGGCCACGACCGTCGTGGTGACCACGTCGGATCCGGCGCCGATGCGGGAGGCGGTGCGGTTCTTCCACGCCCTCCCCGAGGTGGCGTCCCGACCGGCGGCGGTGTTCTTCAACCGCAGCCTCCCGGAGTCGTGGATCGACGCCAAGCCTCCCCGCGGCACCGACGCCGCCCTCGCCACCAACCTGATCCGCTGGGGAGTGGAGGCGCAGAAGCAGAGGTCGGCGCGCCGGGAGCTCGGGGAGCGCTACCGGGTGGCGATCGTCACGGTGCCCTGGCAGCGGCGTCCGCCCACGGACCTGGATTCCCTGGCGGAGCTGATCGAATCCGCCGACGGGCTCCCCCGGCTGTGGTGATCAGCTGACGAGCGGCATCGCCAGGGCGTGCTGGCCCACCACGAACACCGGAAGCGGGGCGGGCGGCTCGGCTTCGCCACGTCCGAGCCAGTCCTCGACCACGGCGAGGGCCTCGGGCGTGACCCGATGCCGGCTCTGCTCGCCGAGGGCCATGGCGACAGCGTTGGCGAAGTACTCGGCGGGCCAGGTGACCGGGTCGCCGTCCTTCCACCAGGGCTTGGCGGCGGCGATGCCCTGGGCGGCGCGGAACTCCTCGCCGAGGACCTCGGAGGCTCCGCAGGTGAAGTCGAGGTGGTGGGCCAGCTCGTGGAACACCACCAGGCGGGGCAGGTCTCCTGGCTTCACGTACAGCGTCGCCGACGAGGGGGCGTAGGCGGCCCGGGGGCCCATGTCCGGTTTGGCGACGATCCGGGGCGGCGACGCCAACAGGCAGGAGGCGTGGGCGGGGATGCCGGCGACGAACTCGCTCCACAGCTCCTCGACCTGGGCGGCGTCGGTGTGGGACAGGCCGACGACCTCGATGTTCGCCGGCCAGCGCATGACCGATACGTGGTCGGAGACCGCCAGTCCGGCTGCCGGCGCGGCCAACGAGAAGAAGGTGAGGACCAAGCCCGCAACGATTCGCACTCCCCGCACCTACCCCCTATCGGTAGAAGTGACTACGAAACTTGAAGAAAAAATCTACCGAAGGGACTAGTCACTCGCGGGGTCGCGGCGATCGGCTGGGGATGTCAGCGGCTCAGATGACGGCCTTCTGGCCGAGCAGCTCCTTGAGCTCGGCGAAGAGAGCCGACCGGGGCTCCACCCGATGCTGATCGGACAGCTTCAGCACCTTGTGGCCGTTCTCGCTCGTCATGTGCAGGTACACCGGCGCCGGGCCGGGATGGTTGGAGAGGATCTGCTTGAGGCGGCTGACGACGTCGGGCGACAGGCGCACGGCCGGCACCCGCAGGCGCACGGACTGGTCCTCGCGGATGTCGAGCTCGCGGATGTCCTTGACGACGATCTTGATCTCGTCGCCCCGGTGGTCGAGGTGCCCGTCGACGACGACGATGGCGTCCTCCACCACCAGGTGGCCGACTTCCTGGACGGTGCGGGGGAAGCACAGCGCCTCCACCGACCCTTCCAGCGTCTCGAGCTGGAAGAAGATCATCGGCTCGCCGTTCTTGGTCCACCGCCGGGTGATCCCCGTCACCAGGCCGCCGAGGCGCACCGGCGCCCGATCCTTCATGTCCTCGAGGTCCGAGATCGACGTCGGGGCCACCGAGGCGAGGGTGTTGCGGGCCTGGAGCAGCGGATGGTCGGAGATGTAGAGGCCGAGCATCTCCTTCTCGAAGGCGAGCTTCGTCTTGGTCTTCCACTCCTCGTCGGGGATCTCGAGGTGGCCGTTGGCGGCCGCCACCTCCTCCCCTCCGAACAGCGAGAACTGGCCCATGTCCTCGTTGCGGCGGCGCTCCAAGGTGGCGTCGAGCATGTTCTCGGCCACCAGGAACAGGCCCTTCCGCGGATGGCCGAGCCCGTCGAAGGCCCCCGCCTTGATGAGCGACTCCACGGTCCGCTTGTTGAGGACGATCGGGTCGACCCGGTCGATGAAGTCGTTGAAGTCCTCGAACGGGCCGTCCTTTCGGGCCTCGAGGATCTTCTCGACGACGCCTTCGCCGACGTTGCGGATGGCCGACAGGCCGAAGCGGATCCGCCCGTCGTGGACCGTGAAGTCCATGCCCGACTCGTTGACGTCGGGCACGAGGACCTCGATGCCCATCTGGCGGCACTCGTTGAGGTAGACGGCGGTGCGGTCCTTGTCGCGTTTGGTGGCGGTGAGGAGCGCCGCCATGTACTCGGCCGGGTAGTGGGCCTTGAGGTAGGCGGTCTGGTAGGCGAGGAGGCCGTAGGCGGCCGAGTGCGAGCGGTTGAAGCCGTAGCCGGCGAAGTGGGCGATCAGGTCGAACAGCTCGGCGCCTTCCTGCTCCGAGTAGCCGTTGGCGACACAGCCGGCGACGAACTTGGCCTTCTCGGCGTCCATCACCGACTTGATCTTCTTGCCCATCGCCTTCCGCAGGTTGTCGGCTTCGGCCATCGTGTAGCCGGCCATCGCCTGGGCTACCTGCATGACCTGCTCCTGGTACACCATGATCTGGTAGGTGTCCTCGAGCAGCGGGGCGATCGCCGGGTGCAGCGGCTCGATGGGCTTACGGCCGTTCTTGCGGTCGGCGTACAGGTAGTGCATGTTCGCCCCCATCGGCCCGGGCCGGTAGAGGGCGTTGATGGCGACGATGTCCTCGAACTGGTCGGGCTGGAGGGCGCGGATCAGTGCCCGCATGGCGGCACCCTCCAGCTGGAACACGCCGACGGTGTCGCCTCGCCGCAGCAGCTCGAAGGTCTTCTCGTCGTCGAGCGGGACGTTGTCGATGTCGATCCGCTCGCCGTGGGTCTCTTCGATCAGCTCCAGCGTCCGCTCGATGATGGACAGGTTGCGCAGGCCCAGGAAGTCCATCTTCAGCAGGCCGAGCGCCTCCACGGCCCCCATCTCGTACTGGGTGACGATCTCGGCGCCTTCGCCCTTCTGCTGGACGGGGACGAGGTCGGTGAGCGGCTGCGGTGAGATCACCACCGCGGCGGCGTGGATGGAGTCCTGGCGGCGCAGGCCCTCCAGCTCGCGGGCGGCGTCGATCACCTCCCGCACCGCCGGGTCGCTCTGGTAGAGGTTGCGCAGCTCCTGGCCGTTGGCGTACCAGTCGCGGACGATGTCGTCGGCGTTCTCGTCCGGCGGGTCGAGGACCTGGTCGATGCTGGCTTCCTTGCCGAGGATCGCCGGGGGCATCGCCTTGGCGATCTTGTCGCCGAGGCTGTAGGGATGGCCGAGGACCCGGGCGGCGTCGCGGATCGCCTGCTTGCCCTTGATCGTCGAGAAGGTGATGATCTGCGCCACGTGGTCCGAGCCGTACTTCTCGGCGGCGTAACGGATCATCTCGCCCCGGTACCGCTCGTCGAAGTCCATGTCGATGTCGGGCATCTGGCGACGGCCCGGGTTGAGGAACCGCTCGAAGATCAGCTTGTAGCGGATCGGGTCGAGGTTGGTGATGCCCAGGCAGTAGGCCACGATCGACCCGGCGGCCGAGCCCCGGCCCGGCCCGGTGCGGATCCCCTTCTCCTTGGCGAAGCGGATGAGGTCCCACACGATCAGGAAGTAGGCGGGGAACCCCATCTCGTCGATGATCTTCAGCTCGTGCTGGATCCGCTCCCGCACCTCCTCGGGGAGCGGGTCGCCGTAGCGCTCCTTGGCCCCCTTGTAGACGAGCTCCTCTAGGTACGACAGCTCGGTGTGGCCCTGGGGGACGGGGAATTGGGGCAGGAGGATCTTGCCGAACTCGAGGTCCACGCTGGCCCGCTCGACGATCCACAGCGTGTTGTCGCAGGCGCCGGGGAACTCGTCGTCGGGGAACAGCCGCCGCATCTCGGCGGCGGACTTCACGTAGAAGTCGTTGCCGTGGAACTTGAGGCGGTTCTCGTCGGACTTGAGGGAGCCGGTCTGGATGCAGAGGAGGACGTCGTGGGCGGCCGCGTCCTCGGGCCGGGAGTAGTGGGCGTCGTTGGTGGCGAGGAGCGGGGCCTTGAGCCGCCGGGAGATCTCGAGCAGGTCGCCCATGATCTTCTGCTGGGCGGGGATGCCGTGGTTCTGGATCTCGATGAAGAAGTTGTCCCGCCCGAAGATGTCCTGGAACTTGGCGGCCGCCTCGAGGGCGGCGTCGAAGTCGCGGGGCTTGGCGTTGGAGTTGTCCTCCAGCCCGTAGTCGGGGCCGAGCAGCTGCGGCACGAGCCCGCCCAGGCAACCGGAGGTGGCGATGATGCCCTCCGAGTGCTCGGCGAGCAGCTCGAAGTCCATCCGCGGCTTGTAGTAGTAGCCCTCGAGGAACGCCCGCGAGGACAGCTTCATCAGGTTCTTGTAGCCGGTCTCGTTCTCGGCGTAGAGGAGCAGGTGGTAGCGCTGGTTGGCCGCCCCCACCGGGCGGTCGAACCGCGACCCCTCGGTGAAGTACGCCTCGATGCCGATCACCGGAGTCAGGTCGTGGCTCTTGGCCGCCTTCACGAAGTCGACGACGCCGTAGAGGACGCCGTGATCCGTGATCCCCACTCCCGGCTGCCCGTCCTCGGCGGCGATCCGGACCACGTCCTTGATCCGCGCCGCACCGTCCAACATCGAGTACTCGGTATGGAGGTGGAGGTGGGCGAATGACATGGCTGTCATTCGGATCGTAGTCGCGCGGCGGAGCCGGTTGGCGACCCCCAGCGCGACCTCCCCCGCCTGCCGGGAGTAGGGTGGCAGGCGTGCCCGAACTGGCCGCCCGCGAGGTCGCCGACGACGACAACGGATCCTGGACGAGCCACGTTCGGCCCCTCCACCCTGCGCTGGCTAGATACGTCGCCTCGTACCACGGCTACACCCAGCGGGTGCCGTCTCCGGGTGGGTTCTGGGCTACTGCCACTCACGTGCTCCCCCTCGTCGTCAGCCTGGAAGGCCACCATTCCATCTCGCCTCCCGGCGCCCGCCCGACCGTAGTGGATTCCTTCCTGGCCGGGATCCACCGCCGGGTGGTGCGGGTGGAGGCGACGGCGTTCTGTGGGATCCAGGTCAACCTGACGCCGTTGGGGGCGTTCGGGCTCCTCGGCGGCGGCGTCGGCGAGCTCGCCGGGCGCGCCGAGTCGCTCGATGCCACGCTCGACGGGCGTGGCCGCCGGCTCGTCGAGCGAGTCGGCAACGCCTCCTCGTGGGAGGAGAGGCTGGAGCAGGCAGAGCAGGTCCTGCTGGCGTGGTTCGACGACGCCCCCCGCCCGAGCCCCGAGGTGGAGATGGCCTGGGAGTCGATCGTGGCGGGACGGGGACGGTCGCCCGTCGAGGATCTCGCCCGAGAATGCGGCTGGAGCCGTCACCATCTCGGCCGGCGCATGCGAGAGGAGCTGGGCGCCTCCCCCAAGCTCCTGTCCCGCATGGTGCGCTTCCGCCTCGCCCTCGACATGGTGAGACGGTCAGGACGGCCGTTGGCGGAGATCGCCGCGGCCGCCGGCTATTCCGACCAAGCCCACATGAACTGCGACTTCCGGGAGTTCACCGGGCGCAGCCCTGGCTCGTTCGCGCCCGGTTGATCACATTCTTCCAAGACGGATCGCCCTGGCTCCCGTAGGTTCGATGCCATCCGACCGAAGGAGACCCCCTTGGGCAACGTCATACCCACGATTCGCTATGCAGACGCCGGCGCCGCCGTCGAGTTCCTGACGAAGGCATTCGGATTCGAGCCCCGCTCCGTCTACGAGACCGACGGGCGCCTCACCTACGCCGAGCTCGCCCTCGGGGAGGGGCTCGTGATGATCGGCACCAGCTCCGACGACGCCTACGGGCGGCTGTTCGGTGCTCCCGAGGAGGGTGCCCTCCCGACGTCGGGCACCTACGTCGTCGTCGAGGACCCGCTGGCCCACGCCGAGCGGGCTCGGGCCGCCGGGGCGGAGATCGTCATGGAGCCTGCCGAGCAGGACTACGGAGGCATCACCTACGTGGCCAAGGACCCGTTCGGGTTCGTGTGGAGCTTCGGCTCGTACGACCCGCGGGAGCGGTGACGGCCCCGAAGGCCTCAGACGACGAGGACGATTGCCGCCGCGACTACCGCCACCGCCGCCGCGATCAGAGCGCGGGCCGCCTCGGCTCGCGGGCCTTTCACCCGGGACCACAGCTCTCCGATGAGGAAACCGGCGATGAACCCGCCGAGGTGGGCCTGCCAGGAGATGCGGGGGAAGAGGATCGGCAGCGCCGCGTTGACGAGCAGGATCAGGCCGAGCTGGCTGAGGAGCGACCTCCCCCACGCCGTGTTGCGGCGCCGCACCGCCAGGTTGAGCCACACGCCGAACAGGCCGAATATCGCCCCGGACGCCCCCACCGCGGTGAAAACGCCGGGTGTGAGCAGTTGGGCGGCGACACCCCCCATGCCCGCCGAGGCCAGGTAGAGGGCGAGGAACGCCTTCGAGCCCACCCCTCTCTCCACCTGCGGGCCGAGGACGTACAGCGCCCACATGTTCAAGGCGATGTGGGTGAACGAGGCGTGCAGGAGGGCGGTGGTGAAGATCCGCCAGAACTCGCCGCGGGCGACCAGGCCGCTGTGATGGACGAGGAGATCGCCCACGCTCCCCTGCAGGAAGTACGTGAGGACGGTGACGACGAGGATCCCCCGCGTGACCGGAGGGAGGCCGAGGCCGGCCCTCCGCGCCCGCGGGCGCGGAGGCGGCACCGGTATCTCGGCCTGGCGCCCCAGCTCACCTACGCACTGGGGGCAGCGCTGGCCGACGGCGGCGTCGATCGAACACGATGCACAGATCGGCCGACCGCATCGGGAGCACGAGAGACGGGTCTCCCGCTCCGGGTGCCGGTAGCAGACCCGGGTGGCGGGCTCGACGGGCGAGTCGGGGGTCACCCCCTGCACGGTAATGGCCGTGCGGATCCACGAGAAGGCGGGTCAGCGGATCCGCTCGAGGGCGGCGGCGAGGTCGGCGGGGAGCGGTGACTCGAACGCCATCTCCTCCCCCGTCCGGGGATGGGAGAAGGCCAGGCGGGTGGCGTGGAGGAACAGGCGGGGGACCTTCACCCGGTCGGGCCCGGGCCGGTAGGTCCGGTCACCGGCCAGCGGATGGCCGATGGCCGCCAGGTGGACCCGGATCTGGTGGGTGCGGCCGGTCTCCAGGCGGACGGCGAGGAGCGACATCCTCGACTCCGGGAACGCCCGCTCCACCCGGTAGTGGGTGCGGGCGGGGCGCCCGGCCGGGTCGACGCGGCGGCGTGTGGGCCGGTTGGGGTCGCGGGCGATCGGGGCGTCGATGGTCCCGGTGGGGACCTCGAAGAGCCCGTCGACCAGCGCCAGGTACTCGCGTTCCATCGTCCGCTCGGACACCTGCCGGCGCAGGCCTTCGTATCCGGTCGCCGAGAGAGCGGCCACCAGCAGCCCCGACGTGTCGCGGTCGAGGCGGTGGACGATGCCCGGCCGCGCCGGAACGCCGACGTCTGCGATCTCGGGGTGTCGCTGCAGGAGGCCGGCGACGAGCGTCCCGCGGTCGTGTCCCGCCCCGGGGTGGACGACGAGGCCGGCGGGCTTGTCGACGACGATCACGTCGTCGTCCTCGTAGACGACGGCGAAGTCGACCTCCTCGGGTTGGATCCCTTCCGCCTCCGGCGGGGCCGGGAACGACAGGACCTGGCCGGCGCTGACCCGGTGACGGGCGGGAGGGGTCTCGCCGTCCAGGACCGCCTGCTTGTCGTCGATGATCTGCCGGGCCACCGCCCGCGACATCTCGCCGAGGACCGACACGGCCTTGTCGAGGCGTTCCCCGTCGAGGGAGTCGGGGATCGTGAAGGTCAGTCGTTCACCCATGAGCCGATCAGCAGCACCACCACCGCCACCGTTATAGATGCGTCGGCGACGTTGAAGGTGGGGATGAACCACAGGTCGATCCAGTCGATCACCGGCCCGTCGAACAGCCCCGGGCCGCGGGCCAACCGGTCGACGAGGTTGCCGGCGGCTCCTCCCATCACCAACCCGATCCCGACCACCTCGAGGGTCCCGTGGGGCCTGCGCAGAAGCCAGAGAATGAGACATATGGCGGCGATAGCCGCCACCCCGAAAAACGACCCGGCGCCCTGGAACATCGAGAACGCCGCGCCGGTGTTCTCGACGAACCGGAACTGCAGAAAATCGCCGATGACGCTGGTGGGTTCGGCCGTGAATGTGGCGGACGCCCAGCGTTTTGTGAGTGCGTCGACGACGACCACCGCCGCCGCAATGGCGACGGCGGTGGTGTAGCCGTTTCTCACGGAGAGCCGGCGTCGCTCCCCCGCCTCGGTCATCGACGCGAGGCGCAGTTCACACAGAACGTGGCGTAGGGAAGGACGTCGAGCCGGGCGGTGGGGATGTCCTGGCCGCACGACTCGCACACGCCGTACTCCCCGCTCTCTATCCGTTCGAGAGCGTGCTCGACTTTGTGGAGCAGATCGATGGCGTTTTGCTGCATCGACAGCTCCTTCTCGTACTCGAATTTCATCGAACCGGCTTCGGCGTTGCCGGGATCAGGGCTCCGCTCGGCCGACGCTTCGGTTTGGCGGGCCTGCTCCAGGGCCTGGGCCGCCTCATCGATCAACTCGGTGAGACGCTGGCGTTCTTCTTCTAGCCGGGTTCGATACTTCTCGAGTGTCGACTGGGCCAGCTTGCGGGCCATCAAACCTCCATTCGGGCGCGAGGACGATAGCAAACGCCCATAGACACCGGACCATTCCCGAACGGCGGAGCGGCCGCTTTTCGGTGTGAGCGCCCGACGGCCACCTCGGTACCATTCGGGAGGTGACTCGATCAGACTTCCAGCGGGTCTCGGCCCAGGTCGACTTCCCCTCCCTCGAGATGGAGGTGCTCGACCTGTGGGACCGTATCGACGCCTTCCATCGCAGCGTCGCCGAGCGACCCCTCGACAAGGAGTACGTGTTCTACGACGGCCCGCCGTTCGCCAACGGCAGCCCTCACTACGGCCACCTCCTCGCCTCGGTCGTCAAAGACGTCGTCCCCCGCTACTGGACGATGCGCGGCTACCGGGTGGAGCGGCGCTGGGGATGGGACACCCACGGGCTCCCGGTGGAGATGGAGGTGCAGAAGCAGCTCGGCCTCTCCGGGCCCCGCGACATCGAGGAATACGGCATCGACCGATTCATCGCCGCCTGCCGGGCCCTCGTCGACGAGACCGCCGACGAGTGGGAGTTCATCGTCCGCCGGCTGGGCCGGTGGGTCGACATGGAGAACGACTACCGCACCCTCGACCTCACCTTCATGGAGAGCGTGTGGTGGGTGTTCAAGCAGCTGTGGGACCAGGGCCGCATCTACCGGTCGGTCAAGGTCCTCCCCTACTCGTGGGGGGCGACCACCCCGCTGGCCAACTTCGAGGCGAACCTCGACTACCGCGACGTCGAGGATCCGTCGATCACGGTCCGGCTCCTCGTCACCGATCCCAACGGCCCGGTCGAAGCCGGCGACTACCTGCTGATCTGGACGACGACGCCGTGGACGCTGCCCGCCAACCTGGCGGTGGCGGTCGGCGAGGACATCACCTACGCCCGCGTGGCGGTCGACGGCGAGCACTACTGGGTCGCCGAGTCGCTGGTCACCACCGTCTTCGACGAAGAGGCCCTGGTCGTGGCCACCGGCTCCGGCGCGGACCTCGTCGGAGTCGGCTACGAGCCGCCGTTCGACTACTTCGCCGACAAGCGGGAAGCCGGCGCCTTCCGGGTCATCCCCTCCGCCGACGTCACGACGGAAGAAGGGACGGGCCTGGTCCACATGGCCCCCGCCTTCGGTGAGGCCGACTTCGAGGCGTTCCAGGCGGTGGGCCTGGACGTCCTCGTCGACCCGGTCGACGCCCAGGGCAACTTCACCGACGCCGTCCCCGACGTCGCCGGCGTCAACGTCAAGGAGGCCGACGCCAAGCTCATCGAGCTGCTGGAGGCGTCCGGCAAGCTGGTGAAGGCGTCGACGATCGTCCACTCGTACCCGTTCTGTTACCGCACCGGCACCCCCCTCATCTACAAGGCGATCCCCACCTGGTTCGTCGACGTGTCGTCCATGTCCGACCGGCTGGCCGAGCTGAACAAGGGCATCCACTGGGTGCCGAAATACGTCGGCGAGGGACGGTTCGGCAACTGGCTGGAGAACGCCCGCGACTGGGCGATCAGCCGCAACCGCTACTGGGGCTCGTGCCTGCCGATCTGGGAGTGCGAGTCGTGCTCGCATCAGCTCTGCGTCGGCTCGATCGACGAGCTGGAGCGGCTCTCGGGGGTGCGGCCCGACGACCTCCACAAGCACGTCGTCGACCAGATCACGATCCCCTGCCCGGAGTGCGACGGGACCATGAAGCGGGTGCCCGAGGTGCTCGACTGCTGGTTCGAGTCGGGCTCGATGCCGTACGGGCAGATCCACTACCCGTTCGAGAACAAGGAGCGGTTCGAGGCGACCTTCCCCGCCCAGTTCATCTCCGAGGGCCTCGACCAGACGCGGGGCTGGTTCTACACGCTGCACGTGCTGGCGACGGCGCTCTTCGACCGCCCCGCTTTCCAGAACTGCGTGGTGTCCGGCCTGATCCTGGCCGAGGACGGCCGGAAGATGTCGAAGAGCCTGCGCAACTACCCCGACCCCGAGCAGGTCTTCGCCGAGTTCGGCGCCGACGCCCTCCGCGCCTACCTCCTCAACTCGCCGGTGCTGCGGGCCGAGCCGATCCGGTTCTCCAACGAGGGGATCCGCCACGTCGTCCGCACGGTGCTGCTTCCCCTGTGGAACACGCATTCGTTCTTCACGACGTACGCGGTCGCCGACGACCTCACGCTGGAGGACCTGGCCAAAGCCCCCGCGCCACAGGACCGGCCGCTCCTCGACCGCTGGATCCTGTCGGTGCTGCAGAGCCTGATCGCGGCGGTGAACGAGCAGATGGAGGGCTACTACCTCTACAACGTCATCGGCCCGGTCCTCGGGTTCATCGACGACCTCACCAACTGGTACGTGCGCCGTTCCCGGCGCCGCTTCTGGACGGCGCGAGGCGAAGACGACGAGGACAAGCTGGCGGCGTTCGCCACCCTCTACGAGGTGCTCACGACGTTCATCCGGGTTTTGGCGCCGGTGCTGCCGTTCATCACCGAGCGCCTCTACCAGGACCTGGTCGTCAGGCCGGGCGCCGACGGCCCCGACTCGGTGCATCTCGCCGACTTCCCCACCGCCGACGAGTCGCTGATCGACCGGGACCTCGAAGAGGCCATCGCCGTCGTCCGCCGCGTGGTGTCGGCGGGGCACGCCCTCCGCAAGCGGCATTCGCTGCGGGTGCGCCAGCCGCTCTCTCGGCTCACGGTCATCACCCACGACGACAGGGCCGCCGCCGCGGTGCGTCAGCACGCCGACCTCATCGCCGACGAGCTCAACGTCCGGGCGGTGGAGACCTCACGTGACGACGCCGGCCTGGCGGACCTGTCGGCCAAGGCGGACTTCCGCCGCCTCGGCCCCCGGCTGGGCGCCGACGTGAAGGCCTGCGCCGCCGGCATCGCCGCCCTCGGCAACGAGGAGATCGCCCGCCTGCTCGCCGGCGAGACGCTGGAGGTGGCGGGGTTCCCGATCACCGCCGAGGACGTCGTGGTGACCCGCACCCCCCGGGAGGGCACGGTGGTCGAGACCGACGGCGAGCTGGCCGTGGCCCTCGACACCCGCCTCGACGACGACCTGATCGCCGAGGGCCTCGCCCGCGACGTCGTCAACCGGATCCAGCAGGTGCGCCGCGGCGCCGGGCTGGACGTGGCCGACCGGATCCGGCTGCGGTGGACGACCGACGACGAGCGGCTCCGGCGGGCGGTGGAGCGGCACCGCGACTACATCGCCCGCGAGACGCTGGCGACGGAGTTCGTCCAGGCGGACGGCCTCGAGGGCCAGTCGGTGGAGGTCGACGGCGCCGCCCTGGTGGTGGCGGTCGAGAAGGCCTGAGGGCTCAGACCGAGCCGCGCTCCCAGGGGCGGCGACCCGACGGAGTGTCTTCGCTGCCCAGGTTCGCCCGGGACGCCTCCCGCGCCATCCGCTCGGCGAGGGTGCCGAAGTCGCCCTGGTCCTCTTCAGCGACCGCCGCGTCCGGGTCCGTCGCCGGCGCCTGCTCGGCGGCGAGCTCTGCGGTCGGCTCCTCGTAGGCGTCCCCGTCGACGGTGTCCCCGTCGTCGGCCTGCTCCGGCCCGAAAGGCTCGCCGGGCTCGTCCTCGGGGCTGTCGTCGCCAGGAGCGTCTGCCGGCACGTCGGCGTAGTCGCCGTATCCGCCCCAGCCTTCCTCCGCGGCCTCCGCCGCCTCTTCCTCCCAGTCGGACTCGGGCTCGGCGTAGTCGTCGGAGGTAGCTCCCCAGTCGCCGATCTCCGCCGCTTCCTCGGGCTCGCCGGCCTCGGCCGGTTCCGACCCGGCTCCAACCGCGGCTGCCTCTTCGGCCTCGTCGTCGAAGACGGGAGTGGCCGCGCCGATGTCGGTGGTGGCCTCGGCGATGGCGGCGTCCATCGAGTCGAGGTTCGCCTCGGCGGCGGCAGCGAGATCCACGATGCGTCGCTTCAGGTCGGCCACGGTCGCCCGCATGCGGGCGATCTCCTGGGTGAGCCGCTGGCGTTCGGCGTCACGCTCGGCGCGGAGGCGGTCGGCCTCGCCCTGAGCGCTCTGGCGGATGCGCTCGGCTTCGGCCTGTGCCTCGGCGATGATGGCGTCGGCCTGCTTCTGGGCGGCCACCAGCGCCCGGGAGATGGCGGTCTCCTCCTCGCCTCGTGAAGCCAGCTCGGCTTCCAGCGCCCGGATCCGGTCCTGGGCGTCGCGCATCCGCTGGTCGTAGTCCTTCAAGGTGGCGACGACCTCGTCGAGGAAGTCGTCGACCTCGTCCATGTTGTAGCCCCGCAGCTCGGGCCCGAATGTCTTCTGCTGTACGTCTATCGGTGTCAGAGGCATGAAGGGGCTTCTCCCTGAAGCGGCTTACGGAACTTTGGCTGGAGGATACGCCCCCGCAGGGGCCTACCCAAGCATCAACAGACGATGCGCTGCAGGAACGACAACCCGATCAGGAGCACGACCGGCGACAGGTCCAGGGCGCCGGCTCCCAGCCTCAACGGGGGGATGATGCGGCGCAGGGGGAGGATCACAGGGTAGATGATCCGGTCGAGGAAAACCGTCACCCGCGCCAGCGGGTGGGTGGCCGGGACCTGGATCCAAGAGAGGATCACCCAGCCGAGCACGGCGATGCTGTAGAGCCGGACGGCGGCGCAGAGGATTCCCACGTCAGTCGACGTCGTCGAGCTGGTACACGCCCAGGTCGGCGAGACGCCGCTTCTCGTCGCGGGACAGCGTCACCCGCGGCGGCAGCACCAGCACGAGGCCGTCGCCCACCTTGCGCATGGTGCCGTCGAGGGCGTAGATGAGGCCACTGGAGAAGTCGATGACCCGGCGCACCAGCTCCGAGGAGGCGCGGCGCAGGTCGAGCACGACCGGGACCTGGTCACGGACCCGGTCGGCGAGGATCTTGGCGTCGCCGAACTCCTCCACGACGAGGACGTCGGACTGCACCTCCACCGGGCGCACCGGGCGGACCGTCTGCTGGCTGCTCGGCGGCATCGTGGTCCGGGTCGGAGGCTCGACGCGGCGGCCTTCGACACTGCCCAATCCTTCGACCCGCCGGGGGCCGCTCGGCGGAGGCGTGCGGCGCTCTTCGTAGACGGGCTCGGGCCGCGGCGCCCGGGGCCGCGGCTCCTGCGGCTCCACGTCGTAAGCGGCCTGGTCCTCGTCGACCAGCCCGAGATATACGAGCGCCTTGGAGAGCAATGACGACATTGGTTCCTCTATCCGGCCGTGCTGTGCACGTCAAAGATAGCCCGTCCCACGCGTATAACGGTGGCACCTTCTTCCACCGCCACTTCGAAGTCATCGGTCATGCCCATCGACAAGCCGACGGCGGTCGGGACCTTCTCTGCCACCCGGTCCCGGATGTCTGCCATTCGCCGGAAATAGGGGCGGGCGTCTTCGGGGTCCTCGACGATGGGGAGGATCGCCATGACGCCTGCGATCGGGATGCCCAGCCCCGAGAACGCCACCGCGGCGTCGACGGCGTCGTCGGGATCCACTCCGTGTTTCTGGGGCTCCCGGCCGATGTTGACCTGGAGATACGCCGGAGGCGGGGCGCCGGCGCCTTTCAGCCAGGCGTAGGCCAGCGACTCCCGGTCGAGGGAGTGCAGCACCGAGGCGATGGGACGCACGATCCGGGCCTTGTTGGACTGGAGGTGGCCGACGAAGTGCCACCGGATGTCGTCGGGCAGCTCGGCTGCCTTGGCCTGGAGCTCGTCGGCCCGGTTCTCTCCGAAGTCGCGGTGGCCCGCCTCGTAGAGGGCGGCGATGGCCTCCTTCGTCTGGCCCTTGCTGACCGCCACCACCGTGACCTCCGCCGGGTCGCGTCCCACCCGCCGGCAGGCGGCGGCGACCCGGTCGAGCACCGAAGCGAGGCTCACTGCAACCACCCCAAGGCCGCCATCCGCTGGGAGGTGCCGCTGGCCCGGTGGCTGAAGCCTCCCCCGCAGGCGGTGCAGCGGTCGTCGATCCAGACGTCGAGGCCGCGCAGCCGCCGGGCGGCGGCGGCGCGCAGGTCGACCGAGCGGGTCCCCCACGTAGTCACCGAGACGTCTTCGGGGAAAGCCTCGGCGACCTCGTCGCCGACTTCGAAACAGCAGGGGCCGATGCCGGGGCCGATCCCGGCGCGGGTGGGTGCCGTTCCTGTCTGCCGCATGAGGTCGATGGTGCTCTCGATGACCCCGGCCGCCAAACCACGCCAGCCGGCGTGGGCCACACCCACCGTCCCGGGCCCGTGGAGGACCACGCCGAGGCAGTCGGCGGTGAACACCGCCAGCGGGAGGCCGGGGACGGCCGTCACCAGCGCGTCGGCTTCGCCGGCCGGGCCGGGGCGGTCGACGGCGACGGCCACGGCGCCGTGCACCTGCTCGACCGTCGCCCACTCCTCGGCGATCCCGAGCCGGGCCGACACCCGCCGGCGGACCTCCCGGTCACCCCGGGCATCACCGTCGTCGGGCGAGGTGAAGGCAACGCCCTCGAGGGTCATCCCTGCACGAACGAGGGGATGTCGAGGTCGTCTTCCTCTTCCTTGGGCTGCGGCCGGCTGGGCTCGGTCGACGGCCGCTCGCGTTCCTGGCTCCTCTGGGCGGGGCGACGCGCCCGTCCCTTGTCGAACCCGGCGGCGATGACCGTCACCTTCATCTCCTCGCCGAGATCGTCGTCGATGATGGCCCCGAAGATGATCTCCGCCTCGGGGTCGGCGTGGTCGGCGACGACCTGGGCGGCCGAGGTCGCCTCGTGCAGCGTCATCGACGAGGGGCCGGCGATGGACAACAGCACGCCCTTGGCGCCGTCCATCGACGTCTCGAGCATGGGGCTGTTGATCGCCCGCTGGGCGGCCTGCTCGGCGCGGTTCTCGCCGGTGGCCCGCCCGATGCCCATCACCGCCGAACCGGCGTTGGCCATGATCGTCTTCACGTCGGCGAAGTCGACGTTGATGAGGCCGGGGGTGGTGATGAGGTCGGTGATGCCGGCGACGCCGTTCATCAGCACCTCGTCGGCGAGGCGGAAGGTCTCGGTGATCGGCGCCGATGGGTCGCCGACGTCGAGCAGCCGGTCGTTGGGGATGATGATCAGGGTGTCAACCGCCTCCCTCAACGCCTGGATGCCCTCTTCGGCGTTGATGGCGCGCCGGCGACCTTCGAAGCCGAACGGACGGGTGACCACCCCGACGGTGAGGGCGCCCAGGTTGCGGGCGACCTCGGCGACCACCGGCGCTCCGCCGGTGCCGGTGCCACCGCCCTCCCCGGCGGTGATGAACACCATGTCGGCGCCCTTGAGGACCTCTTCCAGCTCCTCACGGTGAGCCTCGGCGGCGGCTCGCCCCACCTCGGGGTTGGCGCCTGCTCCGAGGCCGCGAGTCACCTCGCGCCCCAGGTCGAGCTTGACGTCGGCGTCGGACATGAGCAGGGCCTGGGCGTCGGTGTTGAGAGCGATGAACTCCACTCCACGGACGCCGGCTTCGACCATGCGATTGACGGCGTTGACGCCGCCTCCTCCGACCCCGACGACCTTTATGACCGCCAGGTAACTACCGGTCGATCCGGCGCGGTTGTTCATGTCAAACCTCCAAGTTGAGCTCCGGTGCTCTCAACCTTTACACGAGGTTGAGAGATTCGTAAACCCCGAGAGTTTTACCTTCAAGTAGAGGTTTAGGGTTCGGTCTCGGGCTCGCCCTCGCCGGCGTCGTCTCCATCGGTCGTCTCCTCCCCCGCCCCCGGCGGGAGGACGGCGGGGTTGGCCGGCGCCATCACGGTTATCACCGACCCCTCTTCGACACCCTGTTCGAGGATGGCTGCCGTCACCCGGGCCTTCTCGGCGGTGTCGAAGGGCCGGCCGATCCTCACCCGGAAACCGGCGACCGTTCCCTCCAGCCCTTCATCCCCCGACACGACCAGGGCATCTGCCCGATATTCGGGCGGCAAGGCGGCCAGGTATTCGATCGCTCCGGCCACGTCGAGATCCTCTGCGACCTCCTCGGAGGGCACGTCGGCGAAGTCGGCCGCCGGCAGGCCGTCGGGACGTTGCTCGGCTCGCTCCAACAGCACTCCGTCGGCCGCCGCCGACCACCAGCCGTCGGCGAGACGGACGGCGACGGCTGGCTCCCGCTCCACCACCTCCACGAGGACGGTCGTGGGCCAGTCCCGGGCGACGGTCGCCTCCGCCACCCAGGGGTCCTCCAGAAGGGCCGCTTCGGCGCTGGCCACGTCGAGGAAGAGGAGCGGCCGGCCCTCGTAGATGCCGTGTTGGGCGAGCACCGCCTCCACGTCGACCTGGCGCGCTCCGTCGACGACGATCCGGCCCACCGACATGAACGGGGAGTGCATGAACCAGACCACCGCCCCGGCGACTCCCAGGGCGATCAGCAGCCGCAGGAGGCGGCCGAGGTTGGATCGAGCCCTCTCTTCCGCCACCCGGCGACGGCGCTCGGCCAGGCGGCGATCCATCTCAATCCCCATCCTCGAATCCCACGAACTGGATCTCCGGTTCGAGGCGGATCCCGGTCTCCTCTTCCACCCTCCTCTGCACCGCCTCGATGAGACGACGCACGGCCTCGGCGGTCGCCTCCGCCTCCGCTTCGATGAAGTTGGCGTGCCGGGGCGACACCCGCACCGGGCCGAGGGCGAATCCTTTCAGGCCCAGCCGGTCGATGATGGCGCCTGCGGCGTCGCCCGGGGGGTTCTTGAACACCGACCCGGCGTTGAGGGTGCCGCCCGGCTGATGCTCTTTCCGCCACCGGGTGATCCGGCGCATCTCGGCGGCGGCCTCGGCGGGGTCCACCCCGCTGGTGTGGAAACGGGCGGAGACGACCACGTCGGTGGAGGCGATGGCGGAGTGGCGGTAGCTCAGGTCGAGCGCGTCGGCCGCCGCCCAGCGGTCGGTGCCGTCGGCGAGCGAGACCACGCGGGCCTCGACGAGCACGTCGACGACCTCCCGCCCGAAGCAGCCGGCGTTCTGGCGGACCGCGCCCCCGACGGAGCCGGGGATCCCCACCCCCCATTCGAGCCCTCCCCTGCCTTCGGCGGCGATTCCGCGGGCCAGACGGGGAAGCGAGACGGCGCCGCCGGCTTCCACGATCCCCTCCGGGTCGATGCTCACCCGAGAGAACCCCTCGCCCAGCCTGACGACCACCCCCCGGAAGCCCTCGTCGGCGATGAGGAGGTTGGAGCCCCGCCCCAGCACGAGGACCGGCATCGGCTCGGCGCGGAGGGCCTCTCCCACCTCCTGGAGGGTGTCGATCGTGTCGACGACCACGTAGAGGTCGGCGGGGCCGCCCAGCTTGTAGGTGGTCATCGGGGCGAGCTCCACGTGGCGGCGGGCGCGCCCGGAGGCGACGAGGCGCTCCCAGGTGGTCACACCGGCCCCTCCGCCATCTGCTGCTGAAGGGCCTGGGCCAGCTCGGAAGCCGTGAGGGTGATGTCGCCGGCGCCCATCACCACGACCATGTCACCCGGCTCGGCCATCCGCGCCACCCGGGCAGCGACGTCGGCCCGGTGGGGAAGGTACTGGACCCAGGCGGCGCCGGCGCGGCGGGCGGCGGAGGCGACCAGCTGGCCGGTGACCCCGGGGATGGGGTCCTCCCGGGCGCCGTAGACGTCGGTGACGACCACCCGGTCGGCGAGCGCCAGGGCGGCTCCGAACTCCCGGTGGAGGTCCCGGGTGCGCGAGTACAGGTGGGGTTGGAACACGGCCCACAGCCGCGCCGGCCCGTATTCGGCGGCCTCGCGGAGGGTGGCGGCCACCTCGGTCGGGTGGTGGGCGTAGTCGTCGATCACCCTCACGCCGGCGATCGTTCCCTTCGCCTCGAAGCGCCGTCGCACCCCGGCGAACTGCTCCATGCCGGCGGCCGCCGCCTCCACGTCGTAGCCGAGCTCGCCGAGGAGGGCGAGGGCGCCGGCGGCGTTGCGGGCCACGTGGATGCCGGGCCGGGGGAGCTCCACCGCCACTTCTCCTTTCGGCCCGACGAGCCGGAACCGGCCGACCCCGTCGGCGGAGGAGAAGTCGCGGATCCTCCAGGTGGCGTCCGGGGAGGTTCCGTAGGTGGCGGCCCCCACCCGGGCGGCGACCCCGGCGGACCCCGGGTCGTCCAGGCAGGCGACGACAGGGCCTTCGACGGCACGCGCCACCCGCACGAAGGCCTCCTCCAGCTCGTCGGGGGAACCGAAGTGGTCCATGTGGTCCTGTTCGACGTTGGTGACCACGAGCCCCTTCAGGCGGACGTGCTCGAAAGTCCCGAACGCCTCGTCGACCTCGAGGACCAGCAGGTCGTCGGAGCCGAGGTGGCCGTTGGTCCCGAAGGCGACCAGCTCTCCCCCGGCCACGAACGACGGGTCGGCGCCGGCGGCGCGGATCCCGGTGACCAGCAGCGCCGTGGTGGTGGTCTTGCCGTGGGTCCCGGTCGGGCCGATGACGGGCCACTGGGCGGTGATCACCTCGAGCAGCTCGGGCCGCCGCCACACCGGGACCCCGGCGCGGCGGGCGGCTTCCAGCTCGGGGTCGTGGTCGGGCACCGCCGACGACGCCACGACCAGCTCCGCCTCGCCGACCCGGTCGGGACGGCTCCCCTCCCACACTTCGATGCCCAGCGCCGACAGGAGGTCCATGGTGGTGCCGGCTCGCAGATCGGAGCCGCTGACGCGGTGGCCTCTCCCGGCGAGGATCTTCGCCAGGGCGCTCATGCCGGCTCCGCCGATGCCGACGACGTGGACTCGCTCGGGGATTCGGGTCATGCGGATGCCATCTCGATCATGGCGCGGGCGATGACCATCGCCGCGTCGGGTTTGGCGATCTTCGTGGCGGCCTCGGCCATGCGCCGGCGCGCCTGGGGGTCGCCGATGAGGGATTTCACCACCGCCGGGAGCTCTCCGATGCGGTCCTCGGCGACGACGACCGCCGCCCCGGCGTCACGCAGTGCGGCGGCGTTGAGGTCCTGGTGGCGGCCCGAACCGAAGCCGCCGGGGACGAGCACCGCGGGGGTGGCGGTGGCGGTCAGCTCGGCGACCGAGCCTCCGGCCCGGGCGACCACGAGGTCGCAGGCGGCGAAGAACGCTTCCATCTCGGTGATGAAGTCCAGCACCACCCATCGGTGAGGGGAAACCGATGCGGCGGCCGCCACCTCGTCGTGCCCTTGGCCGGCGAGGTGGAGGACCTGGATCGCGGGCCCGTCCCACGTCTCCAGCATCGCCATCACCGCCCGGTTGATCACCCCCGCCCCGAGTGACCCTCCGAACACGCCGAGGACCGGGACGTCTGGTTCGAGGCCGAAGCGGCGGAGGGCGTCGGGCCGTAGCCGGTCGCGGTCGAAGTCGGCGAGGGACCGGCGGATGGGGTTTCCCACCCATTCGGCTCTCGGCAGCCTGTGGGTGGTGGGAAAGGACCCGAACACCCTGGTGGCGAACCGGGACACGATCCGGTTGGCCAGCCCCGCCTCGGCGTTCTGTTCGGCCACCGCCACGGGGATGCCCGCCCGCCGGGCCGCCAGGCCGGCGGGGACCGTGACGTACCCGCCCATGCCGAGCAGGGCCCTCACCCGGCGGGCGACCAGCTCGGTGCGGATGACGCGGACGGCGGCGAGGACCACCCGGGGTATCCCCAGGTTGCGCACCGTGAGCTGGCGGGACAGCCCCCGCAGTTCCACGGAGAGGAACGGGAACCCCGCCGCCGGGTAGACGTCGGCCTCCAGTCGGCGGCCGCCGATGTAGAGGATGTCCTCGCGGGGGACGCCGAGGTCGACGAGCGCCTCCCCCACCGCCAGCCCCGGGTAGACGTGGCCCCCGGTGCCGGCGGCTGCGATGGCGAAGCTCACCCTTTCCCGCCTTGCTGGCTGACGTTGACGAGCACGCCCAGCGCCGCCATGGACGTCACCAGCGCGGTGCTGCCGAAGCTGACGAACGGCAAGGCGATGCCGGTGATGGGGAGCACGCCGAGGACCCCACCGATGTTGATGAGCGCCTGGAAGGAGATCCAGGCGGTGATTCCGGTGGCCAGCATCTTGCCGAAGAGGTCGGGCGCCCGGGAGGCGACCGCCCACCCGGCGACGGCGAGGGCGATGAACAGGCCGATCACGGTCATGGCGCCGATCAGTCCCGTCTCCTCGCCGATGATGGCGAAGATGAAGTCGGTGTGGGCGTTGGGGAGGTAGAACCACCGGGCGCGGCTGGCGCCGAGGCCGACCCCGAAGATGCCCCCGTCGCCGAGGGCGTAGTAGCCCTGGATGAGCTGGTATCCCTCGGCGGACGCGTTCGACCACGGGTCGAGGAAGCCGGTGATGCGGTCCATCCGGTAGTCGGCGACGAGGGCGAGGGCGACGGCGGCGATGGCGCCGGCGACGCCCAGGAGGATCACCCGGTGCCCGGGAGCGGGGCTCACCCACAGCACCGCCATCACCACCAGCCCGATGAGCACGGTGGTGCCGAGGTCGGGCTGTTTCATGATGAGCACGGCCACCGTCCCGGCCACAAAGGTCACGGGCGCCAGCAGATGCCCCCAGGTCTGGAGGTTGCGGGCCTTGCGCTCGAGGAGCGCCGCCAGGAGGACGATCACCGCGAACTTGGCCAGCTCCGACGGCTGGAAGTTGACGGGCCCGAGCACCAGCCACCGGCGGGCGCCGCCCTCTTCGAGGCCCATCACCAGCACGGCGATCAGCCCGGCGACCGTGGCCCCGAACAGCGGGAGGGCGATCCGCCGGTAGAACGTGTACGGGACCCGGCTGGCCACCACCAGGGCGACCAGCCCGAGACCGACCCCCAGCAGCTGGCGCTTGAAGAAGTAGAAGCGGTCGGCGGCCTGGTTGATGCCGACGGTCGATGACGCCGACATCGTCTCACCGAGGCCGATGACGACCAGCACCATCGCCACGAGCAGCAGCACGGTGGTGGTGCGGTTGTTGGATTTCGCTCGCTCGGCACGTGCCCGGGCCGCGGTCCGGATCCGGGCGATCGAGGTGACGTTGCTCGTCATGAGCGGAGCTCCTCCTTGTCGAGGCGGGCGACGGCTTCGGCGAATGCCTCGCCTCGCGCCGCGTAGGACTGGAACTGGTCGAAGCTGGCGGCACCCGGGGCGAGCAGCACGGTGTCGCCCGGTTCGGCGAGCCGGGAGGCGACTCGGACCGCTTCGTCGAGTGTCCCTGCCAGGTGGCCGCGCTCCCCGGCTTCGGCGACGAGGTCGGGCCCGGCGGTGCCGATGCCGACTACGGCCTTGACGTTGGCGGCGCGGGCGAGGGGCCGCAGGTCGAGCCCCTTGGCCAGGCCGCCGGCGATCAGCACCACCGACGGGTAGGCGGCGATGGCGGCCAGGGCGGCGTGGGGGTTGGTGGCCTTCGAGTCGTCGACGTAGTCGACCCCGCCGATGGTGGCGACGACCTGGCGGCGGTGAGAGCCGGGACGGAAGGAACGGAGGACCGACTCCACCCCTTCGGGGACCGCACCGCGGTCGAGAGCGAGGACGGCGGCGGCGGCCATGTCGACGATGTGGGCGGGGTCGGCGGAGCCGAGGTCTTCCAGCGGCACCGAGAATCCCGGCAGGTGCAGGCGCCCGCCTTCCACCCCGGACCCGCCTTCGGGGAGATGGGAGGCGGACACCGGGTGGAGCACCGAGCGGGCGGAGCGGACCAGATCCGACGCCCCTTCGTCGTCGGCGTCGTAGACGAGGAGGTCGTCTTCTCCCTGGCGCTCGAAGATGCGCGCCTTGGCGGCGGCGTAGGCCTGCGGGGTGCCGTGCCAGTCGAGGTGGTCCTCTGCCACGTTGAGGAGGGCGGCGGCCACGGGATGGAAGCGGTCGACGAAGCGGAGCTGGAAGCTCGACACCTCGACGACGGCCACCTCCCAGTCGCCGTCGGCTGCGTCGGCCAGCGGCGTGCCGATGTTTCCGACGGCCACGGCCCTGATCCCCGACTCCTCCAGCATGCGGGCGCACAGCGCGGTGACGGTGGTCTTCCCGTTGGTCCCGGTCACCGCCACCACCGGCCGGCCACCCAGCGCCCTCCAGCTGTACTCGATCTCGCTCCACACGGGAACGCCCGACTCCAGCGTCTCGACGATGGGAAGGGACCTCTCGGGGAAGCCGGGGCTGGCGACCACGAGGTCGACCCCGTCCAACAGCCCGGCGTCCCAGGCACCGGTGACGACGCCGGCTCCCATGCCGATGATCCTCCCCGGCTCGACCGGCGACTCGTCGTAGATGGTGACCGAATGCCCCTGGGCGCGAGCCAGCCGGCACACGGCCATCCCGGAGACACCGGCACCGAGCACGAGCAGCCTCATTGCAGGATCCCTTCGACGGCGAGGAAGTCCCCGTAGAACAGCCCCAGGCCGAGGGCGACACCCAGGGCGGTCAGGATCCAGAAGCGGATCACGACGGTGGTCTCCGGCCAGCCCTTCAGGTCGAAGTGGAAATGGATCGGCGCCATGCGGAAGATGCGCTTGCCCGTGAGCCGGAAGCTGGCCACCTGGAGCATCACCGACAGCGTCTCGGCCACGAAGATCCCGCCGACGATCACCAGGAGCAGGTGGGTGTTGGTGAGGAGGGCCAGGGCGGCGAGGAGCCCGCCGATGGCCTGGGAGCCGACGTCGCCCATGAAGATCTTCGCCGGCGGCGCGTTCCACCACAGGAACCCGAGCAGGGCGGCGAACATCGCCGCCGACAGCGTGGCCAGCTCGAGGGGGTCGACGGCCTCGTAGATGCCGTTCGGGGCGGCGTTGCGGAACTGCCAGAAGGCGATGATCGTGTACGCCCCGACGACGAGCGCTCCCGAGCCGCTGGCGAGCCCGTCCATCCCGTCGGCGAGGTTCACGCCGTTGGCGGCGCCGGTCAGCATGATCAGCACCCAGATGAAGAAGAAGGCGCCGAGGTCGATGCCCAACGGGCGGACGAAGGACACCTCGGTCACCACGTCGGCGTTGGCGGCGCCGATGGCGAAGAGGATGGCGATCCCGAGCTGGGCGCCGAACTTGGCGCCCTTGCTGAGGCCGAGGGACCGGCGGTTCGTGAACTTGATGTAGTCGTCGACGAACCCGACGATCGCCATCCCGACCAGAGCCATCACCGCCAGGAGCCCTCCGGCTCCGAACGGGATCAACTGGAGCCGGAACCCGCCGGAGGGGGTCCAGACCCGGACGTGGGCGACGAAGTAGCCGATGAGGCAGGCGAGGACGAACACGACGCCGCCCATCGTGGGGGTCCCCTGCTTGTGGGCGTGCTGGCGCTGGATGTCGTCCTGGATGAACTGGCCGATCTGGCGCCGGCGCAAGAGGCGGATGGCGTACGGCGTGCCGAAGATCGACACGACGAGCGACACCGCGGCGGCGACGAGGAGGGAGATCACCCTTCGAGCCTCCCCTGTTCGATGAGGGCCTCCCGGGCCACCAGCCGGTCGTCGAAGGGCAGGATGCGGCCCTGCACCTCCTGGCCCCGCTCGTGGCCCCGGCCGAGGATGAGGACGACGTCGCCGTCGCGGGCCATGGCGATGGCCGCGGTGATGGCCTCTCGCCGGTCGACGATGCGGCGCACCCGCGACGTGTCGTCGATCCCGGCGACCACCTCGTCGATGATCGCCTCGGGCGGCTCGCTGCGCGGGTTGTCGGAGGTCACGATCACCTCGTCGGCGGCCATCGCCTCCCGGCCCATCTGCGGCCGCTTGGCCCGGTCGCGGTCGCCACCCGCTCCGAACACGACGATCAGGCGGCGGTGGCCGCCGTCCGACACCCACTCCCCCCGGCCGGTGCGCCGCACCGAGGCGATGGCGTTGGCGATGCTCGCCGGCGTGTGGGCGTAGTCGACGAGCACCGTCACCGGGGCGTCGGCGGAGATGACCTCGAATCGGCCCGGCACCCCCCGGAAGTCCCTGAGGCCGGAGGCGATCGACTCGAGGGGGATGGAGAGGGACAGGGCACAGCCGGCGGCGACGAGGGCGTTGTCGATGTTGAAGTCGCCGCCGAGGGGCAGGGCGACGTCCACTTCCCCTTCGGGGGTGACGAGGACGAACCGGGAACCTTCCACCCCGACGCGCCGCTCGCGGGCGGTGACGTCGGCGTCGGTGCCGACCGTCAGATACGGGATGCGGGTCATGGCGGCGAGGCGCCGGCCGGCCGGGTCGTCGATCCAGATCACCGCTCGCTCGGACAGGTCGGGCTCGAAGAGCCGGGCCTTGGCGAGGAAGTAGCTCTCCATGTCGCCGTGGAAGTCGAGGTGGTCCTGGGACAGGTTGGTGAAGGCGGCGACGGCGAAACGCGCCGCGTCGACCCGGTGCATGGCGAGGGCGTGAGAGGACACTTCCGTGGAGACGATCTCGGCTCCCATCCGCACCATGGTGGCGAGGAGCCGCTGGAAATCGGTAGCTTCGGGCGTGGTGCGGGTGTTGGGGATGCTGGTGGAGCCGATCCGGGTGTGGACGGTCCCGATGAGCCCCACCTTCTTGCCGTCGGCGTTGCCGATCGACTCGACCATGTGGGTGACGGTCGTCTTCCCGTTCGTTCCGGTCACCCCCACCAGGGCGAGGCGGCGGCTGGGGTGGCCGTGGATCTGGGCCGCCACCGGACCCATCGCCCGGCGCACGTCGTCGACGAGGAGCTGAGTGGCGCCCGTGGGGCACTCCCGCTGGACGAGGACGGCGGGGCTGCCTGCCGCCACCGCCGCCTCCACGAAGTCGTGGCCGTCGACACGGCTTCCCACCACGGCGGCGAACATCGTCCCCGGCCCGGCCTGACGGCTGTCGTGGGTCACGTCGCGCACCGTCACGGAGGGGTCGCCGAGGATGCGGCCACCCACCACTTCGGCGAGCTCGGCGACGGAGCTATTCCTCGAGGCCATCGGGGGTCACTCCGAGACGGTGGAGGGCCTGTTGCATGATCTCGGCGAACACCGGCGCCGCTGCCTGCCCGCCGGTGCGGTACTCCCATGCGGGCTCGTCGACCATGACGGCCACTACGAGCCGGGGGTCGTCGATGGGCGCCAGGCCGACGAAGCTGGCCCGGGTCACGTCGGTGTAGTTGCCGTTCTCGTCCAGTTTGTCGGCGGTGCCGGTCTTTCCGCCGACGCGGTAGCCGGGCACGCTGGCGTTGCCGCCCGTCCCCGATTCGACCACGCCCGCCAGCAGCTCGCGCATGATCCTGGCGGTCTCCGGGGAGACGACCTCCCGCGTCTCCGGCTCGTTCTCGGTCTCGTTGCCGTCGACGTCGATGATCGACGACACGAGCCGGGGCTGGATCCACACCCCGTCGTTGGCGATGGCGCCGTAGGCGGCGGCCATCTGCAGCGGCGACACCGCCAGCGAGTAGCCGATCGCCGCCGACAGCGGGCAGGTGGAGCATCCCGCCGGCATGTTGAGCAATCCGCCCGACTCTCCCGTGTAGTCGATCCCGGTGGGCGCGGTGAGGCCGAACCGCTCGATGTAGCTCTTGAGCAGCTCGGGGGGCATCTTCTGGGCGATGCGGATGATTCCGACGTTCGACGACACGGTGAAGATGTCCCGCACGGTCATGTCCCGGGTCTCGTGCTCGTCGAAGTCCTGGTAGCAGCCGTAGATGTCGTCGGTGTCCGACTCGCAAGCGCCGGGATGCAGCTCGATGCGGTCGGCGACGGCCCCGAACACGGTCCCCACGTCGACTATCCCCTCTTCGATCGCCGCCGCCACGGTGACGGTCTTTTGGATCGAGCCAGGCTCGTAGGGCTCCCGGACCACGGCGTTGGAGAACGGGGAGCCGTCGGTGGTGGTCCGCTTCACGGGGTCGAACACCGGCGCCCCGGCCATGGCCAGCACGTTGCCGGTCTCCGCTTCGAGCACCACCGCCCAGCAGCCCTTGGCACCGGTCCTCTCCAGGGCGGCGACGCAGGCGTCCTGGGTGGCGTACTGGAGGGGCAGGTCGATGGTGGTGACCAGATCGGCTCCGGGGACGGCGGGGATCTCCTCCCGCCGGCCCTGCGGGATCGGGGTGCCCGACGGCGACTTCTCGAAGATCTGGCGGCCCGGGGTCCCCCGCAGCAGCTCGTCGTAGTACAGCTCGAGGCCCTCGAGGCCGTTTCCGTCGATGTCGACGAACCCGACGACGTGGGCGGCGACGGCGTCGGCGGGATAGCTGCGGGTCATCTCCGACTCGAAGAACACGCCGTCGAGGCCGAGTTGGCGCACCTTCTCGGCGGTCTCATGGTCGACCTGGCGCTTGATGTAGACGAAGTCCGAGTCGGACTCGAGCGCGGCGAGCAGCTTCTCCTGGTCGACCCCCAGCATGCCCCCCACCTGCTGGGCGATGTAGAGGGGCTCGGTGACGAGGTCGGGGACGGCATAGATCGTCTCGGCTTCGACGGTCATCGCCAGCAGGTCCCCGTTGCGGTCGTAGATCCGGCCGCGGTCGGGGGCCAGCTCCCTCTCGACGAGCCGCTGGTCGAGGCCGCGCTCGCGCAGCTCGGCTGCCTGGACGACCTGGACCTGCACGAGGCGGTAGGCCATTCCCAGCCAGGCCAGGACCAGGAACAGGCCGAGGGCCGCCAGTCTCAACCTGCCGGGTGCGAACCGTCTGCCAGCACGACGGGGCGCCACCGGGTCACCTCCCGGCGGGTGTCATGAAGACGGCCCCGGCGTGTCGGCGGCGACGGTGGCGGCGTAGTCCGGGTCGATGATGCCGTCGTCGCGGCCGACTCCCTCCACCAGCAACTGCTCCCGCTCCTTGGGGATCACCAGCCCCATCTCCTCGGCCAGCGGCGCGATGCGCGCCGGGCTCTCGAGCTCGGCGATCTCCACCCGGAGCTTCTGGTTGATGGACTTCTCCTCGGCGATGGCGGCGTTCAGCTCGGCGAGCTCGAAGGCGGCTCGGTCGAGGGCGGTCCGCGCCAGGACCAGCGCCAGGAAGGCGGCGATGGTCACGAGCGACACCGCCAGCCAAGGCGCCATCGACGGGCGCTTGGCGCGCTTTCCGACGATGACCCGCAGGCCGGGGGTGCGAGCCGGGGAACGGAGTGGGCGTGCGGTCACGAGGCCCTCCTCTCGAGCTTCTCGGCGGCACGGAGCCGGGCCGACCGCGCCCGGGGGTTCCGCTCGATCTCTTCGGGGGACGGCTCGATGGGGCGGCGGGTGAGGATGCGCAGCTCGGCTGCCTCCCCGCACACGCACACCGGCAGGTCGGGCGGGCACACGCAGCCACCCGCCCCGAGGGCGAACCGCCGCTTGACGATACGGTCCTCGAGCGAGTGGTACGAGATGACCGCGCACCGTCCGCCGGGGGCGAGCACCTCGATCGCCTGGTCGAGCCCGCTGCGGAGCGCCTCGAGCTCCTGGTTGACCGCGATCCGCAGCGCCTGGAAGGTGCGGCGGGCGGGATGTCCCTTGCGGCGGGCGGCGGCCGGAACCGCCTGGGCCACCACCTCGGCGAGCTGGGTGGTGGTCTCGATCGGACGGTTGGCGACGATGGCGTCGGCGATGCGGTTGGCGTAGCGCTCCTCGCCGTAGCGGCGGATCACGGCCGCCAGCTCGCCACGGTCCCAACGGTTGACGATCTCGGCGGCCGACAGCTCGGCGTCGGGGCCCATCCGCATGTCGATCGGGCCTTCGCGGTGATACGAGAAGCCCCGGCCCGCTTCGTCGAGCTGGTGGGAGGAGACCCCGAGGTCGAAGAGCACGCCGACGGGTGCGGGTACCCCGGCCTCGTCGAGCAGGCGGCCGAGGTCGGCGAAATTGCCCTGGAGGACGGTCACGTCGGGATGGCCGGCCAGGTCGGAATGGGCGAGCGCGTCGGGATCACGGTCGATGCCTATGAATCGTGTTCCTTCTCGCATCTCGTCCATCAATCTCCTCGTGTGCCCCCCACCGCCGAACGTGGCGTCGACCACCACGCCGACGGGGAGGGGCTTGAACACCTCCGCGACCTCGGAAGCGAGGACCGGCTCGTGGTAGCTGCGCTCTCCCCGATCGGTGCTCGGTCCCTGGGTCATGGTCAGCCCCCCGGGCGCTGGCACCAATAGGAAGCGGGCGGAGTCAGGGGCCTTCCTTTGGTAACCGGGGGGCTGACCATGAGCCAGCCGTTGTCACGTCGGGGTCTCTAGAAGCCGGGTGTCTCCTCGCTCTCGCGGTACAGGGCGTCGGCTGCGGCCTGCTCCTGCTCGAAGGCGGCCACATCCCAGATCTCGATCCGGTCGAACACTCCGACCACGGCGACCTCCGAGGCGCTCTGGATGCCGGCGTACTCCCGCAGGCGGGGCTTGATGGCGATCCGCCCCTGGGAGTCCATCTTTTGGAGGTCGGCGGCGGCGAACTTGGCGCGGATGTCCCGGCGGGTCTCCCGGACCCGGGGACGGGCCATCTCCTCTTGGGCCACCTCACGGAACTTCTCCTCGGTGAACACGACGAGGTTCCCGTCGGGCCCCTTGGTGACGACCACGTTGCCGCCCTCCTCCTTGATGACGGCGCGGAACGGGGCCGGCATCACGACCCGGCCTTTCTCGTCCAGCGTGTGGATGTAGTCACCAAGGAACACTCGCTCGCTCGCATGGTCAGTTGCTCGTCCTTCCGCCCCACTCGGGGTGGTTGCGCGCCACTATGCCCCACATCTCCCCACTTTGTCAACCTTTCGCCCCACATCGAGGTCGCGAGACCCACTCCGCGCCCGCGGCGGACGCGTCGAATCAGGGCTCAGGAGAGGGGGGGAATCGGTCAGCCGGCGGCTTTCAGGTACGGCTGCCAGGCCGGGTCGAGCGAGTAGCCGGCCGAGGCGTAGATCCAGGCGTAGTTGCGGGGCGGCTGGGGCTTGGCCTGGAGGACGAGGCCCGCTTCGTGGGGCAGGCGGTCTCCTTTGCGCATGTTGCAGGCACGGCAGCACGCCACCACGTTCTCCCAGGTGTGCTCGCCGCCGCGGGAGCGGGGCAGGACGTGGTCGATGCTCTCGGCCTGGCCCCCGCAGTACTGGCAGGTGTATCCGTCGCGGCCGAACACGGCGCGGCGGGTGACGGGCACGCTGTGGCGGTACGGGACCTTGACGTAGTAGGTGAGGCGGACCACCGACGGCACGGTGATGGTGGTCTTCTCCGACGACCAGCTGATGTCGCGCTCGACGACCGAGACTGCTCGGCCACGCATCACGAGGACCACTGCCCGTCGACTCGGTACGACCGACAGCGGCTCGTAGGTGGCGTTGAGGACTAGCGCCCTGGCCATCGGCTACCTATCTTCGTCGGTAGCCGCAGACTACCGCCTATCGGCGCTTCTGAGGACGTTCTTCGAGCATCTGCGACGCCACTTCCAGGAGCGCCGCCGGCCAGTTCTTCTCCACCACGCTCACGGTCGACACCCGCGGCGTGGTCCCCTCGTTGCCGGCGATGACCGTTAGGACGCGGACGCCTTCGATCGCCGACAGGTTGAGGCCGATGACGCTCAGCGGCTCCCGCCCGGAGGTCTCGGCGGCCATGTCGAGCACGGCCTGCACGATCGCCCGCGCCGAGCTCGGCACCTGCCGGGTGGCCATGCGAGCCCCCTTGGTGAGGACCACCTTGGCGACCGCCGAGTCACCCGCCGGGGTCACGCTCAGCTCCACCCTCTCCCCCGCCGCGGTCATGAGCGCCGCCGAGGTGGCCCCCGACGACACGACCCTCATCGGCGCCGGGGCCGAGACGATCTCGGAAGGCGACTGGTCGACGTCGAGGACCTGGTGGCGAGGCGCCGTCCGGGCGGACGAGCCGTTCGCCGTGGCGGACGACGAAGTGGTCACACCGGCGGCGGTGGCCAGCACCCGGGGCGAGCGGGTGCCGTAGGCGACGAGCAGGCGGCGGACACCTTCGAGGACCGTGAGCTCGTCGGCGTCGTCGGCGAGGCGGACCGTGATCGCCTCCAGTCCCTCGTCGCCGAGCTCGAGCTCGATGCTCTCCACCCCGGGGACGGACTCGAGGCGGGACTTGAAGCCGTTCATCTGGCCCTCCGCCGGGCGGCGCGGAACTGCCGCCGCCACTCGAGGAACCGGACGAGGTCTTCGGTTTGCACCGGTGCGTCAGGAGAGCCGTAGGCCGTGGCGATCCGCCACCGGAGCAGAGTCCGTGAAGGGAGGATTCCCCGGCGGGCACGGAACGCCCACGCCGTTCGCGCCGCCTCCGCCAGCAGCAGAGGACGCGCGGCCAGCTCGACCCATTTCACCTGCGCCTCCTTTCATGCAGCCACCCCCGAGGACCATCACCCTACCCCCGGATTGCGATCTGTCGACGGTAAAGTCGAGGGACGTTCGTCCTATCGGGAGTGAGGTTTGTCCGGCGCCGAAATCGACTGGTTCTCCCGGCGTTTCCACGAGATCGCGTCGAACGTCGAACGCGTCATCCAAGGCAAGCGCACGGTGATCGACCTGGTGCTGGCTTGCCTCCTCGCCGAGGGGCACGTGATCGTCGAGGACGTGCCGGGGGTGGGCAAGACGCTCCTCGCCAAGTCGCTCGCCCGCTCCATCGAATGCGAGTCCTCCCGGATCCAGTTCACCCCCGACCTCCTCCCCTCCGACGTCACCGGGGTGTCGGTGTGGGACCGCCAGCGGGGCGAGTTCACCTTCAAGCCGGGCCCGATCTTCTCGAACATCGTGATCGGCGACGAGATCAACCGCGCCAGCCCCAAGACCCAGGCGGCGATGCTCGAGGCGATGGAGGAGCGCCAGGTCACCTACGACGGCGTCACCCGCCCCCTCGAGACCCCCTTCATGGTGATCGCCACCCAGAACCCGCTCGAGCACGAAGGGACCTACCCGCTCCCGGAGGCGCAGCTCGACCGGTTCATGATGAGGGTCGAGCTCGGCTACCCGTCGCACGCCACCACGCTCGAGATCCTCGACACCCACGGTGTCCGCTCGACCTACCTGGACCTGATGCCGGTGGCGACCGCCAAGGACGTGCTGGCGATGGTCGAGGTCGCCCAGACCGTCGGCGTGTCCGAGCCCGTCAAGCACTACATCATCGACATCGTCGAAGCCACTCGCAGCCATCCCGACATCCTTCTGGGGGCGTCGACCCGCGCCGCCTTGTTCCTGCTGCGGCTCTCCCGGGTGTGGGCGGCAGCGGCCGGCCGCGACTTCGTCCTCCCCGATGACGTCAAGCAGCTGGCGGTCCCCGTGCTGGCCCATCGGATGGCGCTTCGACCCGAGGCCGTGATCAGGGGATCGGAGATGTCCCAGGTGATCGCCGAGATCCTCGACCACCTCGAAGTCCCCGGGACCGTCTCGCGCTCCACCGCCAGCTGATGCTCACCCAACGCGGCTGGGCGACGGCCGGGGCAGGCACGGCACTGGCGCTCCTGTGGTTCCTCTTCGGCGAGCCGGAGCTGGGCGTGGCGGCGCTGCTCTTGCTCACCGCCGTCGTCGCCGCCCTCGTCTGGATCCGCCGGGGCCGCCCCCGGCTGGAGATCCGGCGCCAGACCTCCCCGTCGGCGGTCCACGACGGCGACCACGCCTCGGTGACGCTCCACATCACCAACGAGGGCGTGCCGCTCCGCCAGCTGACGATCACCGACGAGGTGGCGGGCCTCGGCACGGCCGAGTTCGCCACCGCCAGCCTCCCTCGCCGGGCCACTTACAAGGCGACGTATCGGGTGCTGTGCCGGCCGCGGGGCGTCTACCGGATCGGCCCCACCGCGCTCACCGTGTCCGACCCACTCGGCCTGGCGTCCGTGTCGACCCGGGCAGGCCGCGTCGACACGCTGGTCGTGTACCCGGCGGTCGAGGACCTGGTCGGCCTCCCCGATGTGCTGGGCCGGAACATGGCCGTCAAGGCGCGGCGCCCCGAGCACAGCCAGCGGGGCGGAGAGGACTTCTACACGTTGCGGGAGTACCAGCAAGGCGACGACCTGCGCCGCATCCACTGGCCGTCGTCGGCTCGCCACGACCGCCTCATGATCCGCCAGCTCGAGATCCCCTGGCAGGCCCGCTCCCTCGTGGTGCTCGACGTGCGGGCCGAGGCGTACTCGAACCCGGCGGCGTTCGAGGCCGCGGTGTCGGGGGCGGCCTCGGTGATCCGCCACCTGATGCACCACGGGTTCGAGACGCAGGTGTGGATGGGAGGCCCCACGGTCACCGTGGGGGGTGGCGACTCGGGATATGCGGTGGCGATGGAGCGTCTCGCCCGGGTTCGCACCCAGCCGGGCGTGGAGCTGGCGGCGGCGGCGTCGCGGCTGCGCTACCAGGGCGGCGGCGGGATGCTCGTGATGGCCACCGGGGCCCCCGACCCGTCGCTGCTGGGGCTGGCCCGCGTGCTCTCCCCCGAATACCCCACCGCCGCCCTGCTGGTGGCCGAGAACGGCTCCGGCTCGTCGGTCGGCGACTTCCAGCGGGCGGGTGTGACGACCGTCACATTCGACAACGGGAGCTGGGCACGATCCTGGAACCGGGCGATGAGGACGACATGGCACGCCGCCTCGGCTGGCTCGTAGGCGCCGCCGCCATCCTCCTGGTCCTGGCCCGGCTGACCCAGGTGCTGGAGCCGGCGGCGGACACTCCGGATTGGCGTCTGATCGTCCCCGCCGCCGCCCTCGGCGGGATCCTGGTCACCTGGGCGACGGCCCGGTTGAGCCCCGACCGCCAGGTCGCCATCCACCTCATCGCCCTGGCGGTGCTGGTGCTGCGAATCACGGCCTCCGACACGTTGCGGTTCGGCATCGTGCCCACGTCGGAGACGTTGCCGGCCCTCGCCGAGCGGATGGCCTACGCCGCCGAGATCGTGCGCTTCGGGGCGCCGCCGGTGCTGGCGGTGATCGGCCTGGTGGCGTTGGCGGCGGTGGGCCTGTGGTCGATCGGCGCGGTGTGGGCGTGGTCGGTGACCTCCGGCCGGACCTGGGCGGGGATCGCGGCGCCCCTCGGCTTCTACCTGTACCTGGCCGTGGTCGACCGGGACCCGTCGACGTTCGGATGGCACGTCGCCTTCGCGGTGCTCGCCGCCCTGGGCCTGGTCGCCACCTCCAATGCGGTACCGGCGGGAGCCGGCCATCTCCGCGCCGCCGACGAGCGGGCGCTTCCCCGCTGGGAGCCGGCCCCGGCAGGGCGGATCGCCTCGGTGGCGGCGGTAGCCGGGGTCGTCGGCGTGCTGGTCTTCGGAGGCTTCGTCCCCGAGGGCGGGGCCCTCGAGTGGCGGGCGCCCGGCGGGGAAGGGCTCGGGGCCGGCGGAGGCTTCGCCGCCAGCCGGTTCGTGGGCCTCCGCCAGAGCCTCGTCTCCCTCTCCGACGACCCCGTTTTCGTGGCCACGGTGGAGCCGGAGCGTCCCGAGGGGACGGCGGGTTATTGGCGGCTGCTCACGCTGGACCAGTACACGGGCCAGGAGTGGGTGGCCCGCGAGCAGTCCTTCTCCGCTCCGGGCCGGGACATCGACGTGCCGACCGCCGAGACCCGGACGGTGGTCCAGACGGTCCGCATCGAGTCGCTCCGCGACGATCGCCTGCCCTCCCTCTATCTCCCCCAGAGCGTCGCCGGGACGCACTCGGTGATCCGCTCGGGGACCGACATGGCGGCCGACGGGAGCCTGCGGGTCAACGCCATCACCTTCAGCGGCCTCTCCTACCGGGTCGAATCGACCGTCCCCGTCCTCGACCTCGACGTTTTGGCCTCGGCCGGCGGCGAGCTCACGCCCCTCTTCGCCGAAGCCGTCGAGGAGGGGATCCTCGACGTGGAGCCGGCCGACGTGGAGCCGCCTACCCGGCCCGCGGAGATCGACTCGTACCTGGCGCTGCCTCCCCTCGACCCGGCCATCACCCAGCTGGCGGCCGAGGTGACGGCAGGAGCGCAGTCGCCGTTCGAGCGGGCGCTGCTGCTGGAGGAGTTCTTCCACACGTTCAACTACAGCACCGACGTCTCAACCGGCCACTCCGCCCTCGACCTGGCGGCCTGGCTGACCGACCCCGAGAGCCCCAACTACCGCACCGGCTACTGCGAGCAGTTCGCGGCGGCGATGGCGGTGATGGGACGGGTGGTGTCGCTGCCCACCCGGGTCGTGATCGGGTTCACGGGCGGCGAGGTGGTGGACACCCCCGACGGCCCGCTCACGATCGTCAGGGAGCGCAACGCCCACGCCTGGGTGGAGGTGTGGCTGGACGGCCAGGGCTGGGTCGGCTTCGACCCGACGCCGCGTTCGGACGGGGCGACCACTCCCCTGGCCCGGACGGTGGGGATCGACTTCGACCGGCTGTCCGAGGAAGTCCGCATCGGCGAGGCCGACCTCGGGGGGAACGTCCCCGACTTCGTCCAGGACCCGGGGACGGTGGGAGTGGATCTCCGCGAGAGAGGGGCCGGCGGGGCCGGCGGGGTGCAGACGCCCGTGCTGGCCGCGATGGTGGCGGTGCTGGTGGCGGTGGCGGCGCTGCCGGGGATCAAGGCGTGGCGCACGAGCCGGCGCCTGCGCCGAGCCCGCCAGGGCGACATCGCCGCGGTGTGGGACGAGATCGTCGACCGCCTCACCGACCTGGGGCACGGCCCGTCACCGAACCAGACACCGATCGAGTACGCCACCTCCACGGCCCCGGAGCTGGTGCCGCTGGCCGAGGCGTACTCGACGGCCGTCTATGGCGGCCGCCAGCCCGACGACGTGGACGAGTACCTCTACGCCGCCGGGCAGTGGCTGGACGAGGCGTTCGAGCGATCCGAGCGGACCCGGGCGGTGTTCTCGCTCAGGTCGCTCCGGCGCTGACGGACCGCCTCACTGCGCCTCTTCGCGGACGTCGTCTTCGACCCGGCGCAACACCTCGAGGAACTGTTCCCGGTCGAGCTCGAAACGGGTTACGTCCTCTTCGACGTCGCGGGCGATCTCGTCGATGGCGACGAAGAACGCCAGCTGGCCGTTGCGGAGGGCGTCGAGCAGCTCGCCGTCGTTGCTGGCCACGCTGAAGATCGACTTGCCGTCGGTGACCAGCTTCACCGAGGCGAGGTGGTCGTCGAAGTCGGCGTGACGCCGCAGGTAGTCCCAGGCGCGGCGCACCCGCTGCAGCGACATCCCGTTGTCGAGAAGCCCTTTCACGACCCGGAGGGCGACGAGATCCCGAAAGGAGTAGAGACGCCGCACACCGGGTCGTCCCCCGGTGCCCTGGATCGACGGCTTCACCAACCCGACCCGGTCCCAGTACCTCAACTGATGTGGCGTGCAGCCTGTCAACCTGGATGCCTGGTCGGCAGTGAATGCCTGTTCCGACAATGCTTCTCCCAACGTCTCCTGCGCCGGCGAGGAACTGACCGGCGATTGCTTCCTCACACCTGCTTCCGCCTCGAGACGACGGAAGGATCGGTCACTCTAGCCGACCCGGTTCAGCGACGTCCGAAGGGCCTCCTGGGCCAGATCGAACGGTCCTCCGAACCGGACTCGGGGTCACCGAGTGACCAACCGCGCCGATGGATTTCGTGGGCGAGCGCGGTGGCCGAGACCACCATCAAGGTGAATCCGGCCAGGGCGACGAGGGTCTGGCTGGTGAAGAACGCCACGACAATGGCGAGCCCACCGATGAGCCCCACCAGCGGGAGACGGATGCCGATTCCGCGTGACCGGTCGATGTTCTTGACGGCCTGAACGAGGTCGGGATCGTCCTCGTAGAACTGCCTTTCGATCTCCGCCAGAATCCGTTGCTCTCGATCGTCGAGCGGCATCCTTCTCGTCCTCGCGATGGGGGTCCCCTGCGACCCCGTCTTGGCGCCCAGTATACGAACACGGGACGCAATGCGACATGGCCGGGACGCACGATTTTGCGCCGGATCCCCGGCTTCCGGCTTGGGGGGCCGACTCACTACCCTCGCGGATCGATGGCGGCCCGCGTTCACCTCGTCCGACACGGCGAGGTCCACAACCCCGACCACCTGGTCTACGCCTCCCTGCCCGGCTTCACCCTGTCCGAGAGGGGCGAGGCCCAGGCGCGGGCGGTGGCGCGTTATCTCGGCCGCCAGCCCATCGTCGGCGTGTGGTCGTCGCCGCTGGAGCGGGCGCTGCGCACCGCCGAGCCGCTCGCCCAACGGGTGGGCCTCCCGGTTCGGATCGACCAGGGCCTGGCGGAGTGGCAGCTGATGAGCCGCTGGGCGGGAATCTCCTGGGAGGACATCCCCAAGAAGTTCCCCGGTGAATTGGAGGCGTTCCTCCGGGACCCGACCCGTCTCGACTTCTCGCCCGAGTCGCTCTCCGATCTCGCCCGCCGCGTCGCCGACGTGGTGCGGCGCCTCCACGAGTCCCACCCCCACGGGGACATCGTGGCCTTCTCCCACTCCGCCCCGATCCGGGCAGCCGTGCTCCATCTCACCGGCGGGGAGCTGACCGACTTCTGGGACGACGAGCCGGGACATGGCGCCGTCACGACGCTGCGGCCGGGCGCACCGTGGACCGTGGAGGCGGTATGGGTGCCGGAGACGGAATGAGGCGCCTCACGTTCGTCTCGCTGGCGCTGCTGGTCTCCACGGCGGCCTGGACGGTCCAACTGGCGATCGGCGCCGAGGGCTACTCGGGCGTCTCGGTGGTGCTGATGGCCGTCTCGATGTGGGTGTCGACGGTCGTCTCCCTCACCGGCATGCTGGTGGCGCGGGCTCGCTGGGCCCGCCGGTTGGGGCTGGCGGTGGCCGCCGCCCAGGGCGTGCTGGCGGTGGCGACCCCACCCGGCGCGGTGTGGGCGACGGCGCTGGCGGCCACCGCCTTCACCGCAGTGAGTGTCGCCGGGCCGTGGCTGGACGGGATCGTGCGGGGCCGGCCGTCGGCGTCGGGGCCGCCCGAACGGGTAGTGCTGATAGCCCTCCTGCTCCTCGGTGTCCCCTTCGCATTCGGGGTGACCAAGGGGGCGGACACGCCGGCGCTGATCGTGGGGCTGTCCGCCCTCGTGACGTGCTTCTGGTTCGTGCGGACACTCCCCGGGGCTCTGCTCGCGGTCCGCATCGTGTGGCCGCTCCTCGCCATCGGCCTGGCCTATCCGATGGGCTTTCCGGCGACGACGGTGGCCGTGTTCGCCGGCATCGCCGTCGGCACCCTCGCCTGGCATTCGAGCGTCCGCAACTCGGTCCACCCGCTGGTCGAGTCGGGCTCGCGGGTGCCGATACCGCCCGAGCTCGCTCCCCGGGAGGTGCTCGACGCGGCCGAGATCGACGACCGGGGGCGGCCGCTGTGAAACGCCGGCCCAACCCGTGGATCGTCGTGCCGTCGCTCATCGCCGCGGCCGTCGCCGCCTGGCTGGGCGGGACCGTCGCCGCCCTGTCGTGCCGCTACGGCGAGGTCGGCGGCACGCTGGTCACCTTGTGCGAGGTGGGCGGGTCGAACCTGGCGTGGACCGTGACGGTGGCCATCCTGTCGTTCCTCGTCGTCGGCATCGGCATGGCCGTGGTGCTGGTCCTGGTGTTCCGCTCCATCGCCGAGTGGCGGGAGCTGCAGGAGCGCTCGGACGCCGCCGGGCAGCAGCCGCAGCGCTCAAGCGCGGCTGAAGACCAGTGACACGTTGTGCCCGCCGAACCCGAACGAGTTCGAGACGGCGTGGACGACCTCCGCTTCCCGGGCCTCGTTCGGCACGTAGTCGAGGTCGCATTCGGGGTCGGGCGTCTCGTAGTTGATCGTCGGGGGCAGCACCCCGTGGCGAATCGCCTGTATGCAGGCGATCGCCTCCACCGCCCCGGCCCCGCCGAGGACGTGCCCGGTCATCGACTTGGTCGACGAGACCGGCACCGCCGCGGCCGCCTCGCCGAAGGCGATGTGGATGGCGGCGGTCTCGGTGGCGTCGTTGGCCGGCGTCGAGGTGCCGTGGGCGTTGATGTAGCTCACTTCGTCGGGTGAGATCCGGGCGTCCTGGAGCGCCAGGGTCATGGCCCGGGCCGCTCCCTGCCCTCCGGGCCGGGGCAGGGTGATGTGGTAGGCGTCGGCCGACATCCCGTAGCCGGTGACCTCGGCGAGGATCTCCGCGCCCCGGGCCTGGGCGTGCTCCAGCGACTCGAGCACCAGGGCACCGCCTCCCTCCCCCATCAGGAACCCGTCCCGGTCCTTGTCGAACGGCCGGGAGGCCCGCTCGGGCTCGTCGTTGCGGGTGGTCATCGCCCGGGCCTGGGCGAAACCGGCCATGGCGTAGTCGGTGATGCCCGCCTCCGCCCCGCCGGCCACCATCACGTCGGCGGCCCCGCGGCGGATCAGCTCGGCGGCGTCGCCGATGGCGTTCGCCGACGCCGAGCAGGCGGTGACGACACACGTCACCGGCCCGAGCAGGTGGTGTTCGATCGAGGCGATACCGGCGGCGATGTTGGGGATGATCTTGGGGATGCCGGTGGGGCTCACCCGGTCCGGCCCCCGCTGGCGCAGCGTGTCGATCTCATCGATGAACGACTGCATCCCCCCGAAGCCGGCGCCGGCGATCACACCGGCCCGGGCGGCGGCCGGGTCATCCTCCTCGAACGAGAGCCCCGCCTGGGAGAGAGCCTCCCGCACGGCGACGAGGAAGAACTGGGTGTAGCGGTCGAGTCGGCGCAGCTCCCTCGTGTCGAAGTACTCGGTCGGGTCGTAGTCCGAGACCTCGGCGGCGATGCGGGTCCGGTGCTGGGAGGCGTCGAAGAGGGTGACGGGACCGGCGCCGGACCGCCCGGCCACGAGGCTGTCCCAGAACGGGCCGACGCCGATTCCGATGGGGGTGATCGCCCCCATCCCGGTGACGACCACCCGCCGCCTGTCGGATGACACGATCAGAGCTTGGAGTGGACCAGATCGACGGCCTGGCCGACCGTGTGGATGTTCTCGGCCTCTTCGTCGGGGATCTTCACACCGAACTCGTCTTCGAGCGCCATGAGCAGCTCTACTACACCGAGCGAGTCGACTTCGAGGTCCTCCTCGAACGAGGCGTCGTCGGTGATCTTGTCGGCGTCCAAGCCGAGCTCCGACACCAGCACTTCCTTAAGACGCTCCGCAACCTCGGCGCGATCCATCTCCTGTTCCTTTCTCTCTCTAGTGGGTGACCCAAAGTCTCCAACGGGCCGGAATCGAGTTCGGCAATCTACCTAGATGGCGAGCCCTCCGTCGACCATCACGACCTGTCCCGTTATGTACGAGGCTTCCTCGGAGGCGAGGAAGCCGGCCAGGGCGGCGACTTCCTCGGGCCGGCCGAAGCGGCCGAGTGCCACGGCCTGGAGGCTGGCCGCCTTGACATCGTCGCTCAGGGCGTCGGTCATGTCGGTCTCGATGAAGCCGGGGGCGATCACGTTGACGGTGATGCCCCGGGAACCGACCTCCTTGGCGACGGTCTTGGCGAACCCGATGAGGCCCGCCTTGGAGGCGGCGTAGTTGGCCTGGCCCGGGTTGCCGGCCACTCCCGCCACCGACGCCATGCAGATGACCCGCCCCCATCTGGCCCGCAGCATCGACCGCAGAGCCGCCTTGGTGCACAGGTACGCCGACCGCAGGTTGGTGGCGATGACGGCGTCGAAGTCCTCGGTCGGCATCCGCAGCAGCAGGTTGTCGCGGTTGATGCCGGCGTTGTTGACGAGGACGGCCACCTGGCCGAGGCCCTCTGCGACGGCGTCGAACATCTCGGTGACCTGGTCCTCGTCGGCGACATCGGCGCCGACGGCCATCGCCTTGCCGCCCATCTCCTCGATCTCGGCGACGACCTCCTCGGCGGCGTCGGCCCGGGTGGCGTAGTTGACCGCCACCGGATGGCCGCGGCGGGCGAGCTCGAGGCAGACGGCCCGGCCGATGCCCCTCGATCCGCCGGTGACCAGTGCTACGCGGCTGGTGGCGTCCGGATCGCTCACTCGTCCCTCGGAAGCTCGGGCCGTCCGTAGTACTCGAGGTTGGGCTCGAGCAACGCGAATGCGTCCTTGTCGGTGGGCGGCAGGTCGGCGTCGCTGGTGCCCAGCGGGGTGACGCGATCGCCCCAGCGCAGGACCGCCGCCGCCCACGAGAGCCCCGCCCCGAAGGCGGCGAACACGATCACGTCGCCGGGCGAGACGCGGCCTTCCTCCAACGCCTCGGTCAATGCGACGGCGATGGTGGCCGCCGACGTGTTCCCGTAGGAGCCGATGTTGATGAAGACCTTCGACTCCGGAAGCCCGAGACGTTTGGCGGCGGCGTCGATGATGCGCACGTTGGCCTGGTGGGGGATGAAAAGGTCGACGTCGTCGAGCTGGAGACCGGCGCCTTCGATGGTCCGCACCGCCGCCTCGCTCATCGTCGTCACGGCACGGCGGAACACCTCGGGCCCGTTCATGCGGATGCCGCCCTCTTCGGGGAGCCTTGGCCCGGGGTCGCCGACGTTGCCGTCCTTGGGCACACGCAGGATGTCCCACACCGAGCCGTCCATGCCCAGTTCGGAGTTGAGGAGCCCGACCGGCTCCTCGGTGGCCTCCAGCACCACTGCCCCGGCGGCGTCGCCGAAGAGGACTGCCGTGGAGCGGTCGGTGAAGTCGAGGTGGTAGTGGAGCTTCTCGGAGCCGACCACCAGGACGGTGCGGTGGGTTCCGGCCCGGATCATGTTCGAGGCGACCACCAGCGCATAGATGAAGCCCGAGCAGGCGGCGTTGAGGTCGAAGGCGGCGGCGTTGTAGGCACCGAGCTTGTCCTGGAGGATCGCCGCCGTCGAGGGGATGATCGAGTCCCCGGTGCAGGTGGCGAGGACGATCAGGTCCACGTCCGACGGCTCCTTGCCGGCGGCGGCCAGGGCGCGGCGGCTCGCCACCTCCGCCATGTCGGAGACCTCGACGTGGGAGATGCGCCGTTCCTTGATCCCGGTGCGAGTGGTGATCCACTCGTCACTCGTGTCGGTCAGTTTCTCCAGGTCGTGGTTGGACAGGACCGCGGGTGGCAGGCACTTGCCCCAACCGGTTATCTCGGCATTCGGCACGTTCAACTCCTCGGGCTCAACTGATGCTACCCAGGGCCTCGACCGCAACCCCGACATCGTCGAGCGACGACACGGTGACGACGTTGGATCCCTTCACCGTTCGACGGGCCAGCCCGGCAGTCACGTCCCCGGGCCCGACGTGGACGAACGTGTCGATGCCCGCCGCCGCCATCCTCTCGAGCGTCTCCGCGAACCGGACCGGGGAGACCACCTGGTCGACGAGGGTGGGGACCAGTTCGCCGGAGCCGATCGGGCTCGCCGTGACGTTGGAGTAGACCGGGAAACGGGGCTCGGAGATCTCGACGCCTTCCAGGGCCGCGGCGAGACGGTCGGAGGCGGGTTGCATGAGCGGCGAGTGGAAGGCACCGGCGACCGCCAGGCCCATCACCCGGCGCAGGCCGAGCTCGGAGGCGTTCTCCTCCAGCCAGGCGATGTCGTCTCGGCCGCCGGCGACGACCACCTGGCCGGGGGCGTTGATGTTCGCCACCCACAGGCTCCCGCCCTCGGAGCGGCGGGCGGAGCAGGCGGATTCGACCGTCTCGAGGTCGGCGCCGATCACCGCCGCCATGGACGAGGGGTTGGCGTCGGCGGCGGCTGCCATGGCCCGGCCCCGCTCTGCGACCACGGCGAGGGCGTCTCGGTACGAGAACACGCCGGCGGCGGCGAGCGCCGTGTACTCCCCCAGCGAGTGCCCGGCGGCGGCTGCGGGGAGCGGCACCTTCGAGGCGAGCTCCTCCCACAGGGCGTACGACAGGGCGAACAGCGCCGGCTGGGCGTGCTCGGTGCGGGTGAGCCGCTCCTCGGGCCCTTCCAGGCACACCTCACGGAGCGAGAAGCCGAGCACCTCGTCGGCGGCATCGCCCAACAGGTCCGGACGCGCCTCGAACAGGTCGGCGCCCATGCCCACGAACTGACTCCCCTGACCGGGGAACAACACGGCAAAGGTCATCGGATCGTTTGGACTCGGAGGCACCGGCGGAGGTTACCTGGAGCGTCGGGAGCCGATGCCTGCCGCACACGTCGTGCAGCGGGCTGGAAGATGCTCTCACCCCACGAGGAGGTAGGCGAGACCGGCGGTGGCGAGCCCTCCGGCCAGGGTCGCGGCGACATTGAGGACTGCTCTGGGCGAGGGCAGGCCCAGTCGCAGCGTCTCGACCATCCACGTGGAGAAGGTCGTGAATCCTCCGAGGAACCCGACTGCCACAACCGACCACCCGCGCCCGGAGGAGGAAGCGACGATCAGCCCCATAGCGAACGAGCCGGCGAGGTTCACTACGAGAGTTCCGACGGGAAACTCCCAGCCAACGCGAGATTGCATCAGGCCACCGATGAGGTAGCGGCACACGGCTCCCAGTGCCCCGGCGGCGGCGACGACGAGGCTCACCTCCGGTCTCCGAGCCTCAGGCCGGTGCGCGTGGAGAAGAGCCCTCCGATCACCGAGGCGGCCACGTACCCAGCCGCGGCTGGGAGGCGTCCAGTGCGCATCAAATCGAGGGCGGCGACGCTGAACCCGGAGAAGGTCGTGAACGAGCCCAAGACCCCTATTCCCCAGAAGGAGATGGCCAGCCCCGTCGCGGAGTGGCGTTCCCGCCGGGCCACCAGCCAGCCGAGGAAGAAGGATCCGATCAGGTTCGCCGTGAGGTTGGCGACCGGAAAAGGCGAGGGCGGCAGAAGCGACACGACGACCTCGCGGAGACTCGAGCCGAGGAGGCCACCGGCGAGGACCAATGGAACGGATCTCCGGAGGCGGGAAAGGGCGAGCTGCGAATGGTGGCGATCGTCGGTAGATGGCATGGCTGCGCTGGATGTCCGGTTCGGTTCCAGGAGCCATCAGCCCAGACGGGCGGTTACGGCGAGCCCCATCGCCACCGCAAGGATAGACATACCCGTGCCTCGCCAGCGCCGCTCCCGTCCGATCGACCACTCCCGCAACGCGGAGACGGGCTCTCGCGTGGGAGTCGAGCCCCGAATCTGTCCCAGCCGTCTCGTATGGTCGGGGCATGTCGGGGGAATCACAGGGGACCATCCGCCAGGCATCGTCGGGACCGATCGAGAGCCTCGCGCCCGGAGAGGAACTGGCGGGTCTCCTCGAGCGCATCGACCCCTCCGACCTCAACGGCCACCAGCTCGTCACCTACCTCCAGGCCATATGGCGCCAGCGCGCCCACCTGGACTCCCTCGCCTACCGCGCCATCTTCGAGCTGGCCCACACTCCGCCATGCGACCCCGACGACCCTCCCGAGAGGACCCAAGTCCCCGACGAGTTCGTCGCCGACGAGCTGGCAGCAGCCCTGCGCCTCACCAACCGGGCCTCCCACCTGCACCTGAACCTGGCGTTCTCCCTGGCCCGGTTGCCGGCGGTGATGGCCGCGCTCCTCGCTGGCCGGATCGACGCCGCCCGCGCCAGGGTCATCTGCGACGAGACCGTCGAGCTCGACGACGACGCCGCCCGTGAGATGGCGGGCTGGATCCTCGGCCCGGCGCCGGAGCTCACCACCTCCCAGATCGGGCGAAGGCTGCGCCACCGGATCATGTCAGAGTTCCCGGACGCGGCCCGCAAGCGGCATCGTCGGGGCCTGGAGGAACGCAAGGTCGAAGCTCGTCCCAACCCCGACGGAACCGCCGATCTCCTCGGGCGGCAGCTGCCGCTGGAGCGTGTCGGCCGGATCATGGACCGAATCGAAGAGATCTCCCGCCGGCTGAAGCGCTCGGGCGACCACCGGCCCATCGACCAGATCCGGGCCGACGTCTACTGCGACCTCCTCGAGGGCCGCCACGTCCACTCGTCCCGGCGATCGGGGGGCGTGAAGATCACGGTGGATCTCGTCACGCTCGTCGGTCTCGCCGACGAGCCCGGGGAGTTGGACGGCTGGGGCCCGGTGATCGCCGATCTCGCCCGCTACGTAGCCCGCCAGAACTCCGACGGCACCTGGGAGTTCGACATCACCGACCCGGCCACCGGCCTCCCCGTCGTCACCGGCGTCACCCGGCGGCGGCCCACCACGGGTCAACGTCGCCATGTCGAAGCCCGGGACCGCACCTGCTCGTTCCCGACCTGTCCCGTGCCAGCCCATCGCTGCCACCTCGACCACACCATCGACCACCGTCTCGGCGGGCCCACCGAGGTCGACAACCTGGGGCCGCTGTGCCCCCGCCACCACCTGCGGACCAAGCACGGGGCCGGATGGGACCTCGAGCAGCCCTCCCCGGGGACGTTCGTGTGGACGAGCCCGAGGGGCCACCGGTACGTGCTCCGGGCGCCGCCCGGCTGAGCCCCTCCCCCGGCTCAGTCCGCGGCGATGCCCGCCACCAGCCGATCGACGTCCGCCCGGTCGACGTCCCGGTGAGTGACCAGCCGCCACCACCCCGCCGCCGGCGCTCCCGTGAGGATCCCGTCTTCTGCCAGCCGTTGCCTGATGGCTCCGATGTCCCCGGGCAGCGCGGCGACGTCCACCCGCACCATGTTCGTCTCGACGGTCTCGGGGTCGGCTGTCCCCGGCCAGCGCTCGGCCAGCCGCTCCGCCAGGTACCGGGCGAGATGGTGGTCTTCGACGAGCCGCTCCCGGTCGCGGAGGGCGATGCGCGCCGCGGCGGCGATGACCCCCACCTGGCGCATGCCCCCGCCGAGGCGCTTGCGCAGGTAGCGGACCTCGTCCATCAAGTCTTTCGGCCCGCACACGATCGACCCGATCGGCGCCCCGAGGCCCTTGGAGAAGCAGAACTGGATCGTGTCGGCGGTGGCGGCGAACTCGGACGCCTTGGTGCCGGTGGCCGCCTCGGCGTTGAAGATGCGGGCGCCGTCGATGTGCACCCGGAGGCCGTGGCGGCGGGCACGGGCCGAGGTCTCGGCCATCACGTCGAGGGGGACGACGCGCCCGCCGTGGAGGTTGTGGGTGTTCTCCCAGGCGAGGAGCGTCACCCGGGGGAACATGGAACCGGCCAGCTCCATCACCTCGTCCACCTGCCCGGGGGTGATCCGGCCGCCGTCGGTCGCCACCGTGCGCCACCCGATCCCGGCGTGAGCGGGGCCCCAGCCCCGCTCGACGTTGCGGATGTGGGACAGCTCGTCGACGAGGACCTCGTCGCCGGGTCGGGTCTGGGCCATCACCGCCAGCTGATTGCCCATCGTCCCGGTGGGGACGAACACCGCCGCTTCCTTCCCGACCACCGCCGCGGCCTCCTCCTCGAGGGCGTTGGCGGTCGGGTCGTCGGCGTAGACGTCGTCGCCCACCGCCGCCTCGGCCATCGCCCGGCGCATCTCCTCGGTCGGGCGGGTGACGGTGTCGGAGCGGAAGTCGGCGGTTCCGTCGGGGAAGGCCATGGCGCCGCTCAGAGGTCGCTGAGGGCGCGACGGATGTTGCGGGTGGCCTGGCCGATCCGATGCTCGTTCTCGACCAGGGCGAAACGGACGAAGCCTTCCCCGGCGTCGCCGAAGCCGATGCCCGGCGACACCGCCACCTTGGCGTGCTCGAGGAGGTGGAACGAGAACTCGAGCGACCCCATGTGGGCGTATGGATCGGGAATCGGCGCCCACACGAACATCGTGCCCTTGGGCGGCTCCACCTTCCAGCCGGCCCGGTCCAGGCCCTCCATCAGGGTGTCGCGCCGGCGCCGGTAGATCTCGTTGACCTCGGTGACGTACTCGTCCTCTTCGTTGAGGGCGATGATCGAGGCGATCTGGATGGGCTGGAAGGTGCCGTAGTCGAGGTAGGACTTGAGCTTGCCCAGGGCCGCCACCGCCTCGGCGTTGCCGACGACGAAGCCGACGCGCCATCCCGCCATCGAGTGGCCCTTGGTCAGGGTGTACAGCTCGACGGCGACCTCCTTCGCCCCCGGAACCTGCAGGATCGATGGGGGGACGTACCCGTCGAAGGACACGTCGGCGTAGGCGAAGTCGTGGACCAGGAACACCTCGTTCTCGCGGGCGAAATCCACCAGGCGCTGGAAGAACGCCAGGTCGACGCACACCGTGGTCGGGTTGTGGGGGAACGAGACGATCATCACCCGTGGCCGCGGCCACGAGTTGCGGAATATGTCCTCGACGACCTCGAAGTAGTCCTCTTCCGGCGTGACGGGGGCTTTGCGGATGTCCGCCCCGGCCAGCACCGGCGCGTAGATGTGGATGGGATATGAAGGGTCAGGGACGATGGCGGCGTCGCCCGGCTGCACCAGGGTCCACATCAGGTGGGCGAGCCCTTCCTTGGCCCCGATCGTGTTGATGACCTCGGTCTCCGGGTCGAGCTCCACCCCGAACCGGCGCATGTATCGGTCCGCCACTGCCTTGCGGAGGTTGGGGAGGCCCCGGGAGGCCGAGTAACGGTGGTTGCGCGGGTTGCGGGCCGCTTCGATCAGCTTCTCGACCACCCTCGGCGGAGAGGGGATGTCCGGGTTTCCGAAACCCAGGTCGACGATGTCGTCACCCGCCCGTCGAGCCGCGAGCTTCCGATCGTTCACCAGCCCGAAGACGTACGGCGGCAGGTGTTCGATCCGGCGGAACTCCATCTGCTCCAGAGTAGAACTTTCAGCTGGATAGACGTTCCACCCAACGCCGCACGGGCGCCGGGACCAGCTGGGCGGTGGCGTCGATGACCGTCCGTACCATCTGGAGCAAGTCGGCGGGGCCGTCCCAGTGGCTCATCACGACGTCCTCTCCCGCCTTGTCGAACAAATGGTCGACGGCGAGCGCCAGCAGGAGGATGTCATCGACCTTGCCGAGCCCGGGGACGAAGTCGGGGACCACGTCCACGGGTGAGACGAGATACGCCAGCATCGCCCCGACCAGCAGCTTCGAACGACGCGGCACCCGCGGGTCCCGGACCAAGCGGCCGAGCAGCTTGATCAGGTTGGGAACGAGCAGTGCGATGTCGGTGACGAGCGTCCGCAGCTGCAGGCTGCCGCCGCCCTCCGGGGGGATCACTTCGTCGGGACGAACCGAATCCGTCATCGTGCCTCCTCCAGTGCCGCCACCGCCGCCCCCACGGCGCCGGCCTCCGGACCGAGCACGCTGGGGACGACCTTGGCGAGCGGGCGATGTCCTGCACCTTCTGTCTCCGACAGTCGGCGGCGCACCGGGTCGAGGAGGAGGTCCCCTGCACCGGCCGCCGCCCCGCCGATGACGATCACGTCGGGGTCGAACACCAGGACCAGCGTCTCGAGGCCGACCGCCAGCCATTCGCCGGCGTCGTTGATCGCCTCCCGGGCTTCCTCGTTGCCTTCGAGCGCCGCCTGGACCAGGTCCTCGGCTCTGGCGTCGGGGCCGAGGATGGAGCGGGCGTCGTTTCCGAAACGGGTGCCGGACACCTTCGTCTCCCAGCAGCCCTTCCGCCCGCACGCACAGGCGTCCCCGTTGGTGTCGATGGTGATGTGGCCGACCTCCCCGGCGTGGCCCCGTCCCCGGTAGATCTGGCCGCCGAGGATCGCTCCCATGCCGATGCCGGTGCCGAGGGTGATCATCAGCATGTGGTCGGACCCCTGCCCCGCGCCCAGCCGGTGCTCGGCCAGAGCCGCCATGTTGGCGTCGTTGTCGACCACGACCGGCACGCCGAGCCGTTCGGCCAGGGGGGTGCGGAAGTCCACGGAGGTCCCGGGCAGATGCGGCGCCCACACGAGCTGGCCGGCGTCGTGGTCGACCAGGCCCGCCAGGCCCAGCCCGAGAGGCAGGCCGGGACCGAGCTCGGCGGCCACCTCCTCCACGACGTCGATGATCTCCGAGGGCGCCTCGGGTGTGGGCCGGCGCGTCCGCGCCACCACTTCGCGGCCCGAGCCGAGGCGCACGGCCTTGACGAAGGTCCCTCCGACGTCGACGCCCACCGCGCTCATTCGATCTCGATCCGTTCCCGGCGCGGGGCGCCGTTGTCGCTGGGCTCGTCGGAGGGGTGACGCAGGCTGGACAACTCGTCGATGACCGCCTCGAGCGCTTTCACGCTCTCGATGCCTGCCTTGAGCAGGTGGATCAGCGCCCGCTGGGCGGCTCGCCTCAAGGCTTCGAGGGTCTCGGTCTCGGTCATGTCACCTCCCCGAACCGGATGGACAGGACACCGTCGGCGAGCTTGGCTCCCGCCACCTGGCGGCGGTGGAGGCTGTCGGGCAGCAGGAACGAGCGCCGGTAGGGGCCGACCTGGATGAAGAGCTCGTTGCCGTGACGGTAGACGTCGAGGTCGCCCTTGTCTGCGAACGGCACGGCCATCTCCAGGACCACCTCGCCGTCGCGGTCTTCCACCCGGAACGGGTTGCGAGCCCTGAAGTCGAGAACCGGGTCGGCGTCGCCGTAGAGCTCTTCGGCCATGGTCCGCAGCCGCCCGACTCCCACCATCTCCTCGTCGAACAGGCGGAGCCGCAGCCGGGGCACGTCGGCGAACGCGGCGTCGACGGTGTCGAGGTGGGATTTCTGGATGGTGCGCCACCGCGAGAAGTAGGGGTCGGAGACCTGCTCGGGAAGCACGCGGTTGACGACGACGCCGTCGACGCCGTAGCCGAAGAGGGACAGGTAGGTGTACGTGCGGCGCGCCTCGTCGATGACCATCTTCTCGGGGTTGACGACCAACCGGGCGGAGGTTACCTCGGGATCGGCGAGCAGCTCCTTCACCTGTTCGATGCCGCTGAACACGGTGGTGGCAGCGTCGAACACCCCTTCTTCGGGCACGGGCAGATCCGTCACCCGGGTGAGGAGCGGCCGGGCGGCGCGGAGGATGCGCCGTTCGGTGGGGAGGATCCGCTCGAAGTACCAGGAGAGGACCTCGGGCAGGGAGAGCAGCCTGAGGGTCTCGGCGGTGGGGGCGCAGTCCACGACGATGGCGTCGTAAGCGCCCGACCGGGCGTGCCGGTTGACCTCGAGGAGGGCGAACAGCTCGTCCATGCCGGGGAACACCAGGAACTCCTCGGCTTCGAGGCCCGACACCCCGCCCCAGTCGAGGACGTTCATGAGCTGGTCGCGGATCGTCCCCCAATACCTGTCGAGCTGCCGTTGGGTGTCGATCTGCTGGCCAAAGAGGCCCGGGGCGATCTCGGTGGGGTCGTCGGCCAGCTCCACGTCGAAGGCGTCGGCGAGCGAATGGGCCGGGTCGGTGGACGAGACGAGCGTGCGGTGGCCGGCATCGGCGGAGGCGAGGGCGGTGGCGGCGGCGACGGTGGTCTTTCCCACCCCGCCTTTGCCCGTCACCAGGACGATGCGCACGGCCATCGTCAGGTGACGCGCTCTTGCACCCGTCTGCGCAGTCCTCGCAGGGCGGTCGTGACGATCTGCTTCTCGGCCTGGCGCCGGACGAAACCGGGGAGGTTGAACGAGGGGATGACCGAAAGGGCGTAGACGACCTCGGTGGCGCCTTCCTCGGTCTCGTTGAACGTGTAGGAGCCCTCGAGCATGGCGATGTCGGGGCTGGGGTCGGCCCTCCACGACATCCGGTGCGGGGGGTCGTAGTCGTAGGTGAGCTCGTAGGAGATCTCCTTGACGAAGCCTTCGAGCACGAAAGCCGCCCGCAGCGGCCGGCCCTCGGAGTCCTCCTCGAGGACCTCCACCTGCTTGACGCCCGCCGCCCACTCCGGGTAGGACTCGACGTCGGCCGCGACCTCGAAACAGGCGGCGGCGGGGGCGTCGATCTCGATCGAATGGACTGTGCTCTCTGCCATCGCCGGTTTCATCCCTCCTAATCGTACTCGCTGCTCGCGATTTGCTAACGCCTGTGTGCGCTGCGCAAACGGACGGTCAGCTAGCGATGGCAGCCGCCGGATCGAAGCGAAACGCCCGTCGCGTAGCCCGAAAGTAGCCGACGTTCTGACAGAGGGTCGAGCCGACCCGCCACCGGGTGGCCTGGGGCTGGTGGATGTCGCCGAACAGGTGGAATCTCGGCTGGTACTCGAGGATGTACTCGAGGATCGGCCGCGAGGAGCGCTCCAGCCGGCCGGTGATCACGTCGTAGTGGAGGGGCCGGACGGCCGGCGAGAGGTGGGTGCACAGGACGTCGACCGGGCCCATCTTCTCCAGCTTCTCGGCCATCGCCTCCTCGGTCACCTCTCCCCTGCCCCGGCCGGGGGTGGCGATGCCCCCTCCGGCGAAGCCGAACGTGAGCCCGTCGATCTCCACCACCTCGCCGTCGACGAAGCGCATCCCTTCCGGCAGGTACTCGGCCAGCAGCTCGGGGGTGTCGACGTTGCCGTAGGTGACGTAGCCGACCGCGCCGGCGACGGCTTCCCGGAAGGCGGCGTACTGTTTCCTGACCCCCTCGGCCATCGCCGCCCGCAGCTCCTCGGCCCGTCCGGCCATCCCCTCGGCCCACAGGGCCCGCATCGCCTCGTAGTCGGAGTCGCCCCGGTGCTGGGACACCCGACGGCCGAACTCCTCGCCCATGACGTCGGAGATGATCCCCTCGCCGGTGCGGTAGTCGATGAGGTTCACGACGTCGCCGAGGACCAGGAGGGTCTCGCCGGTCGCCGCCAGACGGGCGAGAGCCTCGAATTCGCCGTGCACGTCGGAGACGACGAGCACGCCTAGCCGATCTCCGTTTCGGGGGACGCCGGGTCGTCGCGGCCGGCCCACCCGGCGTACCAGACGGCGGCGGCCGCCCCCAGCAGCGCCAGCGCCAGGGCCAGCGGCCAGGGGATGCCGAGGGGCGAGAACTCGGCGGACATCCCGGCCATCCCGAAGCCGACCATGGCCGCCACCACCCGGCGGCCGCGGACCCCGAATCTCTCCTCCGGGTCGATCGAGGGCCGTTCGATGTTGACGGCGAACGCCCGGGCGATCACCCAGGCGAACAGGGCGACCACCCCGACGACCAGCACCACCGCGTAGACCTTGACCACGTTCTGAGATTAGGGCCGGCCTGCGCCGGAGCCTCGACTCAGCTGGTCACGGCGCCGTGCTCGGCGGAGCCGACGAGGCGGGCGTACTTGGCCAGCACCCCCGACGTGTAGCGGGGCTCGTGGGGCTTCCAGTCGGCCCGCCGCTCCGCCAGCGTCTCCTCGTCCACCATCAGGTCGAGAGTGCGGGTGGAGAGGCGCACCCGGATGGTGTCGCCGTCCTGGACGAGGCCGATCGGGCCACCCACCTCCGATTCGGGGGCGACGTGGCCGATGCACAGGCCGGTGGTGCCGCCGGAGAATCGCCCGTCGGTGACCAACAGGACGTCTTTTCCGAGGCCGGCGCCCTTGATGGCGGCGGTGATCTGGAGCATCTCCCGCATGCCCGGCCCGCCCTTGGGGCCTTCGGTGCGGATCACCACCACGTCACCGGGGCGGATCTGGTGGTTGAACAGGGCCTCGAGGGCGGCCTGCTCGCCGTCGAAGACACGGGCCGGCCCTTCGAACTCGTCCAACTCGATGCCCGCCACCTTCACCACCGCGCCCTGGGGGGCGAGCGTGCCGCGGAGGACGGCGATGCCGCCTTCGGAGGCGATCGGGTTCGAAGGCGGATAGATGACGTCCTGGTCGGCGGGGAACTCGACGTCGGCCACGTTCTCGGCCAGGGTCTTGCCGGTGACGGTGAGCACGTCGCCGTGGAGCAGGCCCTCGTCGAGCAGCGCCTTCAGCACCACCGGCACCCCACCGATCCGGTCGAGATCGACCATGTGGTAGCGGCCGAAAGGCTTCAGGTCGCCGATGTGGGGGGTGCGGCGGCTGATCCGGTCGAAGTCCTCGAGCTCCAGCTCCACGCCTGCCTCGTGGGCGATGGCCATCAGGTGCAAGACGGCGTTGGTGGAGCCCCCGAGCGCCATCACCGTGGTGATGGCGTTCTCGAACGCCGGGCGGGTCATGATCTGGCGGGGCCGGATGTTCTCCTCGAGCAGGCGCATGGCAGCCTCGCCGGACCGGCGGGCGTATTCCCGCAGGCGCGGGTCGACTGCCGGCACCGACGCCGAGCCGGGAAGCGACATGCCGATCGCCTCCCCCACCGACGCCATCGTGTTGGCGGTGAACATGCCGGCGCACGAGCCGGCGCCGGGACAGGCGCTCCGCTCCAGCTCGAGCAGGTCGGACTCTTCGATCCGCCCCTCGGACAGGGCGCCGATGCCCTCGAACACGTCGACGATCGAGATGTCGCGGCCCCGGTAGCGACCGGGGAGGCTGGAGCCTCCGTAGAGGAACACCGCCGGCAGGTTGAGGCGGGCGGCCGCCATCAGCATCCCCGGCAGCGACTTGTCGCAGCCGGCGATGGTCACCATGGCGTCGAACCGCTCGGCGTGCATCACCAGCTCGACCGAGTCGGCGATGACCTCCCGGGACACGAGCGATGCGCGCATCCCCTCGTGACCCATCGAGATGCCGTCGGACACGGCGATGGTGGCGAACGTCAGACCCACTCCCCCGGCGGCGATGACGCCCTCTTTGGCCGCCGCGGCCAGCTCGGGGCCGCTCAGGTTGCAGGGAGTCACCTCGTTGCCGGCCGACACCACTCCCACCTGCGGTTTGGAGAAGTCCTCCTCGCTGAGGCCGACCGCCCGCAGCATCGCTCGGGCCGCGGCCTTGGCGGGACCTTCGGTCACATCCTGGGAGTGGATCTTGTGGGTCATGGTGGTGATGATATGGTGCCAGGACCGACACGGGTCACCGCGACCCTATTCTCGGAACTCCCGACCATCGAGCGCCTCTCTTGCTGTCCCGTATCCCTGTGATCAACCACGTCGAGTTCCCCGTGCCCCGGTCCTTCGACCGGGTGGTCGACATCGCCCACAACCTCTGGTGGACGTGGCACGACACCGGTCGCGCCCTGTGGTCGGCGATCGACCCAGACCAGTGGGAGGCGACCCACAACCCGATCGACATCCTCCACCGCACCGAACGGCACCGCTGGACCGAGCTGGAGTCCCGGGAGAACGTCCAGGAGCGGTACCGGGAGGCGGTCCGGCGATTCGACGAGTACCTGGGCGCCGAGGACACCTGGTACACCCGCCACGGCGGCGACCTCGAGGCGCCGGTGGCCTACCTGTGCACCGAGTTCGGCGTCCACAACACGATCCCCCTCTACTCGGGGGGCCTGGGGATCCTCGCCGGCGACCACCTGAAGTCGGCTTCCGACCTGGGCATCCCCCTCGTCGGTGTCGGCCTCTTCTACCGCCGGGGCTACTTCCGCCAGGAGATCGACGCCGACGGCGACCAGCAGCACATCTCACCGGTGCTCGACGAGCATCGGCTCCCCATCAACCCGGTGGCGGCGCCCGGCGGTGGCCAGCTCCACGTCGAGGTCGAGCTCCCGGGGCGGTCGGTCGCCGTGGCCGCGTGGCGCCTGGCGGTGGGACGGGTTCCGCTCATCCTCTTGGACACCGACCTCCCCGAGAACGACCCGGCCGACCGGCCGATCACCCATACGCTGTACGTCCGGGGCCGGGAGATGCGGTTCCTCCAGGAGCTGGTGCTCGGTGTCGGCGCCGTCCGGGTCCTCGACGCCCTCGGGATCGAGCCGGCGGTGTGGCACGCCAACGAGGGCCACGCCGCCCTGTCCGTCATCGAGCGCGCCGCCCGCCTCGTGGAGGCCGGGTCGACGCTGGAAGAGGCCCGGGAGGCGATCCGCCGCCGCACCGTCTTCACCTTGCACACGCCCGTTCCCGCCGGCAACGAGACGTTCGAGCGGGCCATCCCCGACAAGTACCTTCCGCCGTGGGCCGCCCGCCTGGGAGTCGACATGGCCGGCCTGGGCGAGCTGGCCCGGGCGCACGACCCGAACCTGTTCGACATGGGTGCCCTCGCCATCCGCTTCTCGTCGTTCGTCAACGGCGTCTCCCAGCGGCACGGCGAGGTGGTGACCCGCGACTGGTCGTGGCTGATCGGCCACGAGGCGGAAGCGATCACCAACGGCGTCCATCCGCCGACGTGGGTGGGCCGGGGAGCGTCGCGGCTGTTGCGGAGCCGCTTCGGCAGCGGCTGGTCCGTGCACCTGCTGGAGCACCCCGAGGACCTGGAACAGGTCGACGCCCTCTCGGACGAAGAGCTGTGGAACCTCCACCAGGTGCGCAAGGAGGTGCTGGTCACGTTCGTCCGCGGCCGGCTCCAACGCCAGATCGCCCGTCACGGCGGCAGCCCCGACGACCTGCGAGCCGTGGACCGTCTCTTGTCACCGGACGTCCTCACCCTGGGTTTCGCCCGCCGGTTCGCCACCTACAAACGGGCGACTCTGATGTTCCGGGACGTCGATCGCCTCGTCTCGATAGCCGCCAGCGAGGCACGGCCCATCCAGCTGATCTTCGCCGGCAAGGCCCACCCCGCCGACGAGCACGGCCAGGCGCTCATCCGCCACCTCGTCGAGCTCTCCCGCACCCCCGGCCTGGCGGGGCGGCTGTTCGTGGTCGAGGACTACGACGCCCGGATGGCCCGCTTCCTCGTCCAGGGAAGCGACGTGTGGGTCAACAACCCCCGTCCGCCGATGGAGGCCTCGGGGACGTCGGGCATGAAAGCGGCGATGAACGGGGTGTTGAACCTGTCGGTGCTGGACGGGTGGTGGGCGGAAGGCTACGACGGCGAAAACGGGTGGGCCTTCGGCCACGCCGAGCCATTCGACGACTACGAGGCCGCCGACCGCCACGACGCCGACGACTTCTACCGGGTGCTCGCCGACGAGGTGGCGCCGCTCTACTACGACCGGGGCGACGACGGCATCCCCAAGGCGTGGGTGGAGAAGATGCGCCGCTCGATCACTTCGTCCCTGGTCCGGTTCTCGTCCGACCGCATGGTCGCCGAGTATCTGCAGCGCGCCTACCTGCCGCTCGCCCGCGGCTGAGAGTTTCTGTCCCAGCGGTTCCGTACGTTGGCGGCATGCTCATCGACTGTGAGACGTGCTGCATGCGCGGCACCGACGCCTGCGACGACTGCGTCGTGTCGGTGATCCTCGGGTCGACCCCGGTCGAGATCGACGACAGCGAGCGCGCAGCCCTCGACAACCTGGCGGCCCAGGGTCTGTGCCCGCCGCTGCGGCTGGTGCCGAAGGCGGGTTGAGCGTTCGGCTCGGCCCGGGGGACGGCATACGCTGGGGTGGTGGACCTGCGGGCACGTGCCTTCCAGGCGGGCCTCGCCGCCGGCCTCGACCGCATCGGCGTGGCGACCGCCGAGCCGTTCGACGACGTCCGCCGGGCGATGGACCAGCGCCTCGCCGAGGGACGAACCGGCCGGCTCCGTTTCACCTTCAAGGACCCGGCGACGGCCACGGACGTGCACAGGAGCTTTCCGTGGGCGCGGCGGCTGGTGGTGGGGATCCGCTCCTACCTCCCCGAGGCGGGAACTCCCCCGCGGCGGCCCGGCCACGGGCGGATAGCCCGCTTCGCCGTCGACGACCCCTACCCGCCCCTGCGCCGGGGCCTGGAAGCGGTGGCCGAGGTGCTCCGCGCCGCGGGGGCCAGGGCCGAGGTGCTGGCCGACGACGACCGCCTGGTCGACCGGGCAGCGGCGATACGGGCCGGGGTGGCGTGGTGGGGCAAGTCGACCATGGCGATCACGCCCGGGCTGGGGCCGTGGTTCGTGATCGGCTCGGTGGTGACCGACGCCGACCTGGAAGCCGACCAGCCGATGAAGCGGAGCTGCGGGACGTGTGATGCCTGCATTCCCGCCTGCCCCACGGGGGCCATCGTGGCGCCCGGGGTCCTCGACGCCCGGCGCTGCCTGGCCGCCATCGCCCAGTCGCCCGGAGTGATCCCCCGGGAGCTGCGGGAGCCGATGGGCGACCGCCTGTACGGCTGCGACGACTGCCTCGACGCCTGCCCGCCCGGCACCCGGCTCACGATCCGCTCCCGCGCCGAACGGGGAAGCGTCGACCTGCGGTGGGTGCTGGAGGCCGCCGACGAGACGCTGCTGGAGCGCTTCTCCCACTTCTATCTCCCCCGCCGCTCGCCTCGCTTCCTCCGCCGCAACGCCCTGGTGGCGATGGGAAACGACGGGGACCCCTCCCTCCTCGAGCCGGTGGCTCTCCACGCCGGCCATCCCGACTGGCTGCTGCGCGCTCACGCCGTATGGGCGCTGGCCCGCATCGGCGGGGCGGCGGTGCTCCCGGTGCTGGAACAGCTGTACGCCCGCGAGCGGCACCCGGAGGTGCGGGCCGAGCTGGAAGCGGAGCTGGGCGGGACCTAGCGGATGTCGGGGCCCAGGTCGGACGACGGTAGCCAGGCCACGTCGGGAGGGAACACCAAGTCGACCGCCCAGTCGGTGGCGACGCGTGCCTTGCGCATCAGCGACGGCAGCCGCAGCAGGTAGTAGCTGCGATAGAGGAACCATCCCAAGAACCCCGACACCGGCAGCCCCAGCACCTGCCCCACGGCGTTGCGGTGGCCGAGGGAGACCAGCTCTCCCCAGTTGCGGTACTTGAACTCGGGCACGCGGGCCCCGGCGAGGAGCGCCGGGAGGCGCTTTCCCAGGTACTTGCCCTGCCGCAAGGCGAACTGGGCGGTGGGAGGCGAGATCCCTCCCCGCCCGTCGGGCACCAGGGCGGCGTCGCCGAGAGCGAACACTCCGGGAGCGGCCCGGAGGTGGCCGTCGACGACCAGGCGGCCTCTCTCGGTCGGCAACCCCAGCTCCTCCACGAGGGGGTTGGGTCGGACACCGGCAGCCCACACGACCGTCTCGGCTTCGATCTGCCTCCCCGACTCGAGGGTGACGCCGTGGCGCCCCACCGACTCCACCTTCTCCCCCAGCACCAGGTCGACCCCGCGGCGGGTCAGGGCCTCCTCGGCCTTGGCGGAGAGCCGGCGCGACAGGGTCGGGGCGACCCGGTCGACGGCGTCGACGAGGGTGACGGCCGGGCGCGGCGCCGACGTGAAGAACTTGCGGGACGCTTCCCCCAGGAGGTCGGCGAGCGCCGCGGCGAGCTCGGCGCCCGAGTAGCCGGCTCCGACGATCACGACGTGGGTGAGGCGACGGTCGCTCTCCTCCGTGGCGGTCTCCAACAGGGCCAGGATCCGGTTGCGGATGCGGAGGGCGTCCGAGATCGTCTTGAACGGCAGCGCCCATTCGGCCACCCCCTCCACCCCGTAGGTGGCGGGAACCGAGCCCAAGGCGACGACGATGCCGTCGGCCTGGATATCGATCGGCTGGAGGCCGAAGGGCCTCGCCACCTTCACGGTGCGGCTGGCGACGTCGACCGACTCGACCGCGCCCGCCACCACCCGGGCGTTGGGCACGAGCTGGCGGATCGGGGTGATGATGTGGCGGGGGTCGAGATCGCCGGCGGCGACCTCGGCCAGCATCGGGGTGAACAGGAGGGAGTTCTGGTCCGAGACGATCGTGACCCTCGCCCGGTCGCCCAGGGCGGCCGCTGCAGTCAGGCCTCCGAATCCGCCACCGAGGATCACGACAGCCGGCGTCATACCGCCGATGCTAAACGCCGGCCGAGTGGTTGCTTTCAGGTGAGTGTGTAGCCGGCGTCGATCCAGGCGACGAGCGCCTCCGACCACAGCCCCTGCGCTCCCCGCTCCTCCGCCGCCTCCCGCACGCGCCGATCGGAGGTGACCACCACGTCGCCGGGGTGGGCGGCTTCGATGATCCAGTCGTCGGCGGACGCCTCGAACAGGACGCGCACCCTCCGGCTGGCGGGGATCTCGACCCGGTCGACGGAGGAGTCGAAGACCACCACCGCCACCGTTCCCGGCGGCGCCAACGTCACCAGCCGGCCGGCGGCCTCCACGACCCGGCGGCGGGCGTCCGGGCCGACGTCGGGGTTCAGGAGGTGGGCGAGGTTGTAGCCGTCGATGAGCCACCGGGCCCTCCTGTGGAGCAGCCAGTGGATCGCCTCCACCCGGTCGGGACGCAGATCCCCGGGCAGCCGCAGCGATGCGCCGTCGCCGGCCCCGCGTTCGTCGCCCACGCCGGGCGGCCGACGCAGCGCGGCGGCGATGCGATCGAGCTCCGTCGCCAGCGCCTCCGGCTCGGTGGGGACCCATCCCCGGGGCTCCGCCACCGGGGGCGGCCCTCCGCTGCGGCGCTCCTTCTCCAAGAGCTGGCGGAGGCCTTCTATCCGGGCTCGGAGGTCGGAGACCTCGTCGCGCATCCGATCCAGCTCGGCGGCCAGCCGGCTGGCCTGCCGGTCCGCCTCCCGGGCCCGCTGCTCCGCCTCCCGCCTGGCCCGCTCCGCCGCCGCCAACCGGCCGGAGAACCGCTCCTCGGCGCGTCGCTCGGCCCGGGAGGCCTCTTCGGCTTCCCTCCTCACGGCCGTCTCGAGCTCGGTGATCCGGCGGCGGGCCGTGGCGAGCTCTCTCTCCAGCGCTCCCCGGTCCCGGGCTTCGGCCACGGCGGAGGCGTCGGCCGCGGCTCGTTCGAGGCGCTCCTCCCAGCCTTCGGGACGGCGCACGAACAGTTCGGCGGGCGAGTCGGGCTCGAGCTCGGCTGCGGACAGCACCTCCTGGCGCAGCCACTCGGATGCGTCGAGCTCCTGCAGCGCCCGCTTCAGGATGGGTGGGGGCAGCCGCCGCTCGGAGCTATCGGCCAGCCGGCGCAGGGAGGCAGGCACGTCCTCGTCGTCCATCCGCCGGAGGACCCGCCGCAGCTCATCGGCGGCGGGCCGGAGGAGCTCCATCGTCCGGCGGTCCAGGTCCATGCCCCGACGCTACCCGGCTCGAGGCGAGTCCACTCCCCGCCGCGCCGTATCGGGCATATCCGGAGCGCGTATAGCGTTGCGCACCTCTATGGCATCGGTGTGGCGCACGCGCCCGTTCCCCACTATCTGGCTGGTCGGTCTCTTCCAGGAGATCGCCTTCTCCCTGATGGTCAACCTGCCCGGGCGCCTCTACGAGCTGGGGATCACCGAATCGGGGATCGGGGTGGCGTACTCGCTCTCGGCGCTGGCCGCCCTGTTGCTGCGACCCTGGTTCGGGCGGATCCTGGACGTCGTCCATCGCCGCACCGTGCTGCGCGTCGCCGGGGTGGGCAACATCGTCGCCATCGCCACCCTCGCCGTGGTCGACGAATCGGGGGCGATCCTGTGGGCGGCGTTCCTGCTCCAGCGGGTGGTCCAGGTCTTCCTGTACACGACGGCGCTGACCTATGCCGCCGACGCCGTCCCGGTGGGCTTGCGCACCCAGGGCCTGGCCCTGTTCGGGCTCTCGGGCCTCATGCCGATCGCCTTCGCCAACCTCATCGGCGATGCCCTGCTCCGCCTCGGCGGCTACCCCGGGGTGATCGCCGCCGCCGGCGCCTCCAGCCTCGTCGCCTGGGCGCTCGTGTGGAGGCTGCCGCTGCTGCCGGTCCTCGGTGAGCGGCCCCGGCGCAGCTTCTGGGCCGTCGCCGTCCAACGGGACATGCTCCCGCTGTGGTGGATCACGCTCACCTTCTCGATGGGGATGGAGACGGTGTTCACCTTCATCCGCACCTACATCGACACCGTCGGCATCTCCACCATGGGGACGTTCTTCGCCGTCTACGGGGGCACCGCCACGTTGACCCGCGCCTTCGGCGGCAGCCGCTACGACGCCCTCCCCCACCGCCCGATGGTCGTGTCGGGCGTCGCCGTCCAGGGGATCGGCCTCGGGCTCGTGGCGTTCGCCGACGGCGTCGCCATGGTGTTGGGCGGCGCCTTCCTCATGGGCCTCGCCCACGGCGCCGTCTTCCCGATCCTGTCGTCCGAGGTGGTGTCGCGGGCGCGGACCGCGGAGCGGGGGTCGGCGATGGCGATGTTCACCTCCCTCTTCGACGCCGCCCTGTTGATCGTGGCCCCCCTGGGCGGGTTCCTCATCGACTGGGCCGGCTACGCCCGGGGGTTCTCCACCGTGGCCGCCATCCTCGTGGCCGGGTCGGCGCTCTACGCGGTGTGGGATCGACGCCTCGTCGCCGCCCAGCGCCGCCAGGAGCCGTCGCCGGAAGTGGTTTGACCGCCGCGGCGGCTGTGGCATACTTCACCGCACACATGTCCTCGACACTGGTACTTCTTATCGGCTGACGCACACGCCCCAAGACCGGCGTGTGCGTCACCTTGCCCTCCCCGAACGGGAGGGTTTTTTGTACCCCGAGGACGACCCCCGAGAGCACACGAGAGACGGACACACCGAGGCAAGCCATGAGCAACACGACCGGCGCCCACATCCTCCTGCAATCGCTCGCCTACGAAGGCGTGGAGGTGGCGTTCGGTGTACCGGGCGGTGCCATCCTTCCGTTCTACGACACCCTCTACGGCGGCCCCATCCGTCACATCCTCGCCCGCCACGAGCAGGGCGCGGGCCACATGGCGGAGGGATACGCCTGGGCGACGGGGCGGGTCGGGGTGTGCATCGCCACGTCGGGACCGGGCGCGACCAACCTCGTCACCCCGCTCGCCGACGCCCTCGTCGACTCGGTGCCGATGGTGGCGATCACGGGTCAGGTCCCGACCACCGCGGTGGGAAACGACGCCTTCCAGGAGGCGTACACGACCGGCATCACCATGCCGGCCACCAAGCACAACTACTTCGTCACCGATCCCGACGAGATCCCCCAGATCGTCCACGAGGCCTTCCACATCGCCGCCACCGGCCGCCCCGGCCCGGTGCTGATCGACTTCCCCAAGGACATCCTCAACGCCCCGACGGGCTGGACTGAGCCGAACGGGATCAACCTGCCCGGCTACAAGCCGACGGTGGCCGGCCACGTCCCCCGGATCCGCGAGGCGGCGGAGTTGATCGCCGCCGCCCGCCGGCCGGTGCTGTACGTGGGTGGCGGAATCATCAAGGCCAACGCCGCCGGGCCGCTCCGCACACTGGCGGAGCGCACCGCCGTCCCGGTCACGACGACGCTGATGGGGCGCGGCGCATTCCCCGACGACCATCCGCTGGCGCTGGGCATGCCGGGCATGCACGGCACCTACGCCGCCATATCCGCACTGCAGCGGGCCGACCTGCTCATCGCCATCGGCGTCCGTTTCGACGACCGGGTCACCGGCGACCCCGCCACTTTCGCCCCCGAGGCGAAGGTGATCCACGTCGACGTCGACCCGGCGGAGATCGGCAAGGTGCGCCACGCCGACGTCCCGATCGTCGGCGACGCCCGCCGGGTGATCGAGCAGCTCATCGAGGCGTGGGGCGACCGCGAGGTGCCCAACCGGGAGCCGTGGATGGAGATGCTGCGGCGCTGGCAACGGGAGCACCCGCTCCGCTACACCCAGGACCCCGACGGGCCGGTGAAGCCGCAGTACGTGATCGAGGAGCTCCACCGCCTGACCGGCGGCGACGCCATCCTGGTGTCGGGGGTCGGCCAGCACCAGATGTGGGCCAGCCAGTACTGGAAGTTCGACAGCCCGCGCCGCTGGATCAACTCCGGCGGCCTGGGGACGATGGGCTTCGGCATCCCCGCCGCGGTCGGCGCCAAGGCGGGCATGCCCGACGAGCTCGTCATCGCCGTCGACGGCGACGGCTGCTTCCAGATGACCTCCCAGGAGCTGATCACCGCCGCCGTCGAAGGGCTGCCGATCAAGGTCGTGGTCTTCAACAACGGCGTCCACGGGATGGTCACCCAGTGGCAGCGGCTCTTCTACGAGGACCGCTTCTCCGCCTCGCGCCTGGGCGACGCCGTCGACTATGTGAAGCTCGCCGAGGCGATGGGCTGCCACGGGTTCCGGGCCACCACCCCCGACGAGGTCACGCCGACGCTGGAGAAGGCCCTGTCGACCAACGACCGCCCGGTGGTCATCGAGGTCGTGGTCGACCCCGAGGAGATGGTGTTCCCGATGGTGCCGGCGGGTGGCTCCTGCGACGAGGTGTTCATCGGCCGCAACGAGAAGGTGAAGCTCGAGCGATGAAGCACACACTCTCCGTCCTCGTCGAGAACAAGCCCGGCGTGCTGGCCCGCGTCAGCTCGCTTCTCGCCCGCCGCGGGTTCAACATCCACTCCCTCACCGTGGGCCCGAGCCACGAGCCGGGGCTGTCGCGGATGACGATCGTCGTCGACGCCCCCGAGCTGGAGCAGGTGAAGAAGCAGCTCCACAAGCTCGTCAACGTGGTGAAGATCTCCGAGCTCGACAAGAGCCAGTCGATCGAGCGGGAGATCCTCCTGGTGAGGGTGAACGCGCAACCGGCCCGCCGCCAGGAGCTACTGTCCCTGGCCTCCATATTCGACGCCAGGGCAGTCGATGTGGGGCCCAACTCCATCGCCTTCCAGGTCGTGGGCAAGCCGGACAAGATCAACGACTTCCTCGACCTGGTCAGACCGTATGGGGTCGTCGACCTGGCGAAGTCCGGCTGGGTGGCCATCGCCCGGGAGACGAAGGGGCGGGGCGCAGCGACGCTCCGGGCCGTCAACTGAAGCGAACAGGGAAAGCAGAGGAACCAGTGGCAACGATCTACTACGAGAAGGACGCCGACCCGGCTCTGATCAAGGAGCGGCGCGTGGCGATCATCGGCTACGGAAGCCAGGGTCACGCCCACGCCCTCAACCTGAAGGACTCGGGCGCCGACGTCGTGGTGGGCCTCCGCGAGGGGTCGTCCTCGTGGGAGCAGGCGGCCAACGACGGCCTGACGGTGAAGTCCGTCGCCGACGCCACCAAGTGGGCGAACGTCGTCATGCTGCTGGTGCCGGACGAGGTGATGGCCCAGCTCTACGAGGAGCAGGTCGCCCCCAACCTCGACAAGGGCGACGCGTTGATGTTCGCCCACGGGTTCAACATCCACTTCGGGGCGATCACCCCTCCCGAGGACGTCGACGTGCTGATGGTCGCCCCCAAGGGGCCGGGTCACCTGGTGCGGCGCACCTACACGCAGGGGTCGGGCGTGCCGTGCCTGATCGCCGTCCACCAGGACGCCACCGGCTCCGCCAAGGAGCTCGGCCTCTCCTATGCCCACGGCATCGGGGGCACCCGGGCGGGAGTGTTGGAGACGACCTTCAAGGAGGAGACCGAGACCGACCTGTTCGGCGAGCAGGTCATCCTCTGCGGCGGCCTCGCCGAGCTGATCAAGGCCAGCTTCGAGACGCTGGTCGAGGCCGGCTACCAGCCGGAGTCCGCCTACTTCGAGACGTTGCACGAGCTGAAGCTGATCGTCGACCTCCTCTACGAGGGTGGCCTGTCGTACATGCGGTATTCGGTGTCCAACACCGCCGAGTACGGCGACTACACCCGGGGCCGGCGGATCATCACCGACGAGACCCGCCAGGAGATGAAGAAGGTCCTCGAGGAGATCCAGTCGGGGGCGTTCGCCAACGAGTGGATGGCCCAGGCCCGCGAGGGCGCTCCGTTCCTCCTCGAGCAGCGCAAGGCCAACCGGGCGCACCAGATCGAGCAGGTCGGCGCCGCGCTGCGCGAGCTCATGCCGTTCATCGACGCCAAGCAGGCTCCCTGAACCAGATCGAGGCGCACATGTCAGTCACTGGGTGGAAGCTCCTGAGCGGCAGGTCCGGGATCTCGTGCGGGGGGCTCCTCGCGCTTCTGTGGCCGGGCGTCTGATCAGGACGACCCGGCCTCCCGAGATCGACCGACCATCACTCACCCACCACCTAGGACTGGAGAACTCATGAGCACCGACCGTCTGATCATCTTCGACACGACCCTGCGCGACGGGGAGCAGGCCCCGGGGATCGCCCTGACCCCGGACGAGAAGGTAGCCATCGCCCACCAGCTGGCGAAGCTGCGAGTAGACGTGCTGGAGGCGGGCTTCGCCGCCTCCTCGCCCGGCGACTTCGAGGCGGTGTCCCGCATCGCCTCCGACGTGCGGGGCCCCGTGATCGCCAGCCTCGCCCGCGCCCATCCCGACGACATCGACCAGGCCTACGAGGCCCTGAAGGCGGCGGATCGGTTCCGGATCCACGTGTTCATGTCGACGTCGCCGATCCACATGGAGAAGATGCTGCGCATGACCCCCGAGGAGGTGCTCAAGGCCTCCGTCGAGGGCGTCCGCCGGGCCCGCAAGTACACCGACGACGTCGAGTTCTCTCCCCAGGACGCCACCCGCTCCGACCCGGACTTCATGATCGAGGTGTGCCGTCAGGCGGTGGAGGCCGGCGCCACCACCATCAACATCCCCGACACGGTCGGCTACGCCACCCCGGCGGAGTTCACCGAGCTGCTGCGCCGGGTGTACGCGGAGGTCAAGGGCGACCGTGACGACGTCATCGTCTCCGTCCACTGCCACGACGACCTCGGCCTGGCGGTGGCGAACTCGCTGTCGGCCATCTCGGCGGGCGCCCGCCAGATCGAGGGGGCCATCAACGGCATCGGCGAGCGGGCCGGCAACACCTCCATCGAAGAGGTGATCATGGCCATCAAGACCCGCCAGGACGTCTTCGAGGTGGAGGTGGGCTGCGACACCACCCAGATCTACGAGACGTCCCGGCTCGTGTCCCAACTCACCGGCTACCCGGTGCAGTACAACAAGGCGATCGTGGGACGCAACGCCTTCGCCCACGAGTCCGGCATCCACCAGCACGGCGTCCTCCGAGCCCGGGAGACGTACGAGATCATGGACGCCGCCATGGTCGGCCAGCAGGGCGGCCAGATCGTCCTGGGCAAGCACTCCGGCCGGGCCGGGTTCGCCGACGCCCTGTCGCGGATGGGTATCGAGCTGGAAGACGAGGAGTTCAACCGGGCGTTCGCCCGCTTCAAGGAGATCGCCGACCGCAAGGTCGAGATCGGCGAGGCGGAGCTGCGGGCGATCATCGAGGACGAGACCCAGCCCCGCCCCGACGACATGGTGGAGCTCGTCAGCCTGCACGTCAGCGGAGGCAACGACGTGACCCCCACCGCCAGCGCCACGCTGCGGACGAACGGCTCCGAGCGCACCTACGAGGGCAAGGGCGACGGCATGGTCCACGCCTCCTTCGCCGCGATCAAGCAAGCCTTCGACATCGACGAGGCGCGCCTGGTCGACTACAGGGTCGTTCCGGTGACCTCCGGTGCCGACGCCATGGCCGAGATCAACGTCGTGATCCGGGTCGGCGACCAGACCTTCGCCGGACGGGCGGTGAACACCGACGTCGTGGAAGGCTCGGCGTTCGCGTTCGTCGAAGCCATGAACAAGGCGGCGCGAGTACGTTCCGCCCCGACTCGGTAACCTGCGCAACCCAGAGACGGAGGTAGCTGAATAGACCCCTGGCTAGGCCTGCTCGTCGTCGTAGTCCTGGTCGCCATCAACGGCCTCTACGTCGCCCAGGAGTTCGCCTACGTCGCCGTCAACCGCAGCCGGGTGGAATCCCTGGCTTCCTCCGGTGACCGCCGGGCCGCCCGCCTCCGGGAGCGCCTCCGCGACCTGTCGTTCGAGCTGTCCGGGGCCCAACTGGGGATAACGGCCACCTCCCTGGTCCTGGGCGCCGTCGCCGAGCCCACGGTGGCGCGGATGATCTCGCCTGTTCTCGCCCGGGTAGGCGTCGACTCGGCCAACGTGGCGATCGGCCTCGCCCTGGCGCTCGCCACCGTCTTCCAGATGATCGTCGGGGAGTTGTTCCCGAAGAACTTCGCGATAGCCCGGGCCTACCCGGTGGCGGTGACGGTCGGCTTGCCGATGTCGTGGCTGAACCGGCTCCTGCGGCCGGTCATCCAGTTCTTCAACCGGTCCGCCAACTGGGCGGTGCGGCGCCTGGGGATCGAGCCGCGCGACGAGCTCGCCGGGCTGCGCTCCCTCCAGGAGCTGGAGATGATCGTCCGCGCCTCCTCGGAGGAAGGCGAGCTCGACCCGACGGAGACCACCCTCCTCACCCGGGCGATCGCCTTCGTCGACCGCCACGCCGCCGACGTGATGATCCCCCGCGTCTCGGTCCACGGGGTGCCCCGCGACGCCACCATCGCCGAACTGCGGGACCTGGCCCGACGCACCGGTCACAGCCGGTTCCCCGTCTACGAGGGCGACCTCGACCAGGTCACCGGCATCGCCCACGTCAAGGACACCTTCAAGATCCCCCGCGACCGGCACGAAGAGGTGACCGTGGCGGCGATCACCACTCCGGTGGAGTTCGTGCCCGAGTCGATGCGGCTCGCCAGCCTCCTCCTCGCCCTGCAGCGGTCCCGCCGGAGCATCGCCGTCGTCGTCGACGAGTACGGCGGGACCGCCGGGATCGTGACCGTCGAGGACATCGTCGAGGAGATCCTCGGCGAGATCGAGGACGAGCACGACTTCGCCGTCACCTCCCGGGGAGGCCCGGGGATCGTCGCCGGCTCCCTCCATCGCCACGAGGTGGAGGAGCTGACCGGGTTCCAGTGGCCGGAAGGCGCCTACGAGACGCTGAGCGGGTACGTGACCGCCCGCCTCGACCGCTTCCCCCGCGTCGGAGACGTGCTGGAGGAGGGCCGGTACCGGATCGAGGTCCTCGGGGTCCGGGGCCGGGTGGCGACACGCCTGCGGATCGTCGAGATGGAAGAGGCCGAGGAATGACCTGGGGCGCGGCCATCGCCAGCGTGCTCCTGTTGGCGGCGAACGGATTCTTCGTCGCCGCCGAGTTCGCGTTCACCGCCGCCAGCCGCCCGCGGCTGGCGGCGCTCTCCACCCGCTCGGCCCGGGCGGCGGTGAAGGCGATCGACGAGTTGTCGTTCACGCTCGCCGGCGCCCAACTGGGCATCACCATGGCGTCCCTGGTGCTGGCGGCGGTCGCCGAGCCGGCGGTGGCGTCGGTGATCGAAGCCGGCCTGGGTGTGTTCGGCGAGATACCGCCACAGGTGCTGCACACGATCTCGTTCGTCGTGGCGCTGTCGATAGTCGTCTACCTGCACATGGTCGTCGGGGAGATGGCGCCCAAGAACATCGCCATCTCCGACCCGGAGCGGTCGGCGCTGGCCATGGCGATCCCGTTCCGCCTGTACGCCAACCTGGTGCGCCCGGTCGTCTGGGTCCTCAACGAGCTGGCGAACCTGCTGCTGCGTCTGGTCCGGGTGGATCCGACCGACATCGGCGAGGTGCACACCGCCGAGGACCTGTCGTCGATGATCGACGCCGGCCGCCGGGAAGGCGTCGTGGAGGACTTCGCCCACCGGCTCCTCACTGGCGCCCTCGATCTGATGACGCTCGAGGCCACCCAGGTGATGGTGCCCCGGCCGGACGTGGTGGCGCTGCCGGTCACCGCCACGCTGGAGGAGCTGCAGAAGACGTTCATCGAAGAGGGTCATTCCCGCATCCCTCTCTACCGCCGGGACCTCGACGACCTGGTCGGCTTCGTCCATGTCAAGGACCTGCTCGAAGCCGGCGACCTGCCGCCAACCGCGCCGATCCCCGCCTCGATGATCCGCCCCCTGCTCGTGGTCCCCGAGAGCGCCCGGGTGGGGAGGCTGCTGGAGGAGATGCGCCGGGAACGCAACCACCTCGCCGCGGTCGTCGACGAGCACGGGGGCACCGCCGGCATCGTGACGATGGAAGACATCGTCGAAGAGATCGTGGGCGAGATCCGCGACGAGCACGACCTGGAGCCGGTGGGGGTTCGCCGGCTGGGAGAGCGCCGGTGGCTCCTCGACGGGTCGCTGCGGCCCTCGGAGGTGCGGCGGGCGTGCTCGGTGGACGTGCCCGACGGGGACTACGACACGATCAGCGGTCTGATCATGGAACACTTGGGCCGCATCCCCTCCCCGGGCGACGTGGTCGAGACCGACGGCTGGGCCCTCCGGGTCAGGTCGATGGAGGGGCGGCGAGTGCACCAGGTCGAATTGATATCGAGACAGGAGAGGAACACCGATGAGTGAGCACCGGTTGGCGGTCATCCCCGGCGACGGAGTCGGGCCCGAGGTCGTGTCGGCGGCGTTGACGGCCCTGGAAGCCGCCGCCGACGCGCACGGATTCGCCGTCACCACCCAGCACTACGACCTCGGAGGGGAGCGTTACCTGCGCACCGGCGAGGTGCTGCCCTCCTCCGTCCAGGAGGAGCTCGCCACCTTCGACGCCATCCTGCTCGGGGCGGTGGGAATGCCCGGAGTGCCGCCCGGCGTGCTCGAACGGGGGTTGCTGCTGAAGCTCCGCTTCGACTTCGACCAGTACGTGAACCTGCGGCCCGTCAAGCTCTACGACGGGGTGCCGACGCCGGTCGAAGGCTTGACGCCCGACCGTTGTGACCTGGTCGTGGTGCGCGAGAACACGGAAGGGCTGTACGCCGGCGCCGGCGGGTTCCTCCGCAAGGGCACGCCCCACGAGGTGGCGACCCAGGAGTCGCTCAACACGCGCATGGGAGTGGAGCGGGTCGTCCGCTACGCCTTCGAGAAGGCGGCTTCCCGGCGGGGCCGCCTGACCCTGTGCCACAAGACCAACGTGTTGACCTACGCCGGCGACCTGTGGCAGCGCACGGTGGACGAGGTCGCCGCCGACTACCCGGGCGTCGACGTCGACTACGTGCACGTGGACGCCGCCTGCCTGTACCTGGTCACCGACCCGGGGCGGTTCGACGTGGTCGTCACCGACAACCTCTTCGGCGACATCATCACCGACCTGGGAGCGGCCGTGCAGGGCGGGATGGGCCTGGCGGCGTCGGGGAACATCGACCCGGAGCGCCGCTACCCGTCGATGTTCGAGCCGGTCCACGGCTCGGCGCCCGACATCGCCGGCAACGGGTGGGCGAACCCGGTGGCGGCGGTGCTGTCGGTGGCGATGTGCCTCGACCACCTGGGCGAGCCCGAGGCGGCGGCGGCTTTGGAGCGCGCCGCCGTGTCGGTGCTGCCCGAGCTGAAGGCGATGGGTGGACCGGACATGGGGATGTCGACGGCCCAGATCGGCGAGACGATCGCCGCCCGGGTGGCCGGGACGTGACCCCTGTCCGCGCCACCCGGACCCCACCCACCGTCCTATGCGGATGAACCGAACCTCTCCCGATAGTCCTCCATCGACGCCTCGACCACGGACCAGGCGTGCTCGCGTCCGTAGCGGGTCGGAATCGTCACGTCGGCGGCCGACCCCGGGAACAGCTTGTAAGTCTTGAAGTAGTGGTCGAGGCGGTCGATCAGCGCCGCCGGCAGCTCGGAGATGTCCTCGACCGCCCCCCACACCGGGTCGTTGGCCAACACGGCGACGATCTTGTCGTCGGCCTCTCCCCCGTCGATCATCTGCAAGCCGCCCACCACCCGGGCCGTCAACAGGATGTCGGCTCGCTCGATGGGCCGCTCGGAGATGACACACACGTCCATCGGGTCGCCGTCGCCGGCGACCGCGCCCGGGCACAGTTCCTTGACCCGCTCACCGGCGTAGGTGCGGGGGATGAACCCGTAGAGTGTGGGAGGCGACGACGACGTCTGCTGTGGCCGGTCCACCTTGAGGTAGCCGGTCGGCTTGTCGACCTCGTACTTGACGACGTCGAAGGGCGTCAGCTCGATGTAAGCGGTGACGACGGCCGGCGGCTCGGGCCCGGTCTCGAGCCCGTGCCACGGATGCGGCCGCCATTCGGTGAACTCCATCGGGCCGATTCTGCCACTCAGGGGGCCTGGAGCCGCGGCGGGGCCTGCGACACCCTGGACGTGAGGTCCGGCATCTCGGGCTGGTGGAGGGCCATCAGCTCGACCAGCTCGTCTATCGCCCGCTGCAGCTGGGGGTCGCGCCCGGCGGCGTAGTCCTGGGGCGCGATGTGCACCTCGATGTCGGGGTCGGTGCCGTAGTTCTCGACCGAGAAGCCGACGTCGCTGAACCAGTGGGCGAACTCGGGCTGGGTGGTGACGGTGCCGTCGACGAGCGACTGCTGCGGCCAGATCCCCACCACGCCGCCCCAGGTGCGGGTGCCGATGAGCGGCCCGAGCCCGGCCAGCTTGAAGGTGTGGCTGAAGATGTCGCCGTCGGAGCCGGCCAGCTCGTTGGTGAGGCACACCATGGGGCCGGCGGGGGCGTCGTAGGGGAACGGGACGGGCTCCCGCCACCGGGTCACCTCCCAGCCCAGACGGCGGCGCATCAGCTTCTGGAGGAGCAGCTGGCTCACGTTCCCGCCCCGGTTGTAGCGGACGTCGACGACGAGGCCGTCCTTGTCGACCTCGGACAGGAAGTAGCGGTGGAACTCGGCGAACCCGGCCGGCCCCATGTCGGGGATGTGGATGTACCCGGCCCCCCCGTCGGTCGCCTCGGCCACTGCCGCCCGGTTCGCCTCCACCCACTCCCGGTACCGCAGCGCCGTCTCGTCCGTGAGCGGCGTGATGGTCACGGTGTGGGGGCGGCGGCGGCCGCGCTTGAGGGTGAGCTGCACGGGGCGCCCTCCCCGGTCGACGAGGAGCGACCGCGGGTCCGTTCCCGGGCCGACTTCGACCCCGTCGATCGCCACCAGGCGGTCGCCTTCCTCGGCGTCGACGCCGGGAGCCCGAAGCGGCGAGGTCGCCTTCGGGTTCCAGGGGTCGCCCTTGGGGATGCGGGCGATCTTCCACCCGCTGCGGGTGGGCTCCAGGTCGGCGCCCAGCAGGCCCTGGGGGAAGGTGGGCACGGGCCGGTAGTCGCCGCCCAGCTCGTAGGCGTGGGAGGTGCCGAGCTCGCCCTGCATCTCCCACAGCAGGTCGCTGAACTCGGAGCGGCATCCGACCCGGTCGACAAGCGGCAGGTACCGGTCGTGCACCTCCCGCCAGTCCACCCCCGACATGTCCTCGTACCAGAAGTGGTCGCGTTGGAGGCGCCACGCCTCCGAGTACATCTGCCGCCACTCCTTGCCCGGGTCCACTTCCACCCGGATGCGATTCAGGTCGACCCAGCCGGTGGTGCGGTTCGCCTCCGAGTTGGCGGACTTGTCGTCCTTCCACCCCGAGGGGACGACGCGCACCTTGCGACCCGCCCGGATCAGGAGCACCGACCCGTCGGCGTTCACGGCGGCGGACGAAACCCCGTCGGTGATCTGCTCCACCTTCTCGGTGTTGAAGTCCCATGCTTCGAGGCGGCCAGTCGGGGCGTCGTTCTCGGCCAGCGCCCCCCGCACAGGGAACGACAGGACGAACGCCCGGTTCTTGGCGCCGAGCACCGGGCCGTACCGCCCCGGTGGCATCGGGAAGGCGACCACCCGGTCCTCGATGCCCTCCAGGTCGATCTCGGTCGGCTCCTGCTCCGGAGCGTCGCCGCCCTCGCTCTCGGGCCTCTGGCCGTTGTCCTTCGGCTGGCTCGGGGGCGGCGCCCCGGGAGCGCGTACCGGCCGCTGGGCCGGGTCGAACGGCGAGGGCACGTCGGCTCGCAGCGTGATGAGATGGGGCCGGGTGCCGGTGGGGAACCCGTAGTCGTGGAAATGGGTGTCGTAGACGGGGTCGAACACCCGGGCGGAGGTGAAGTACAGGTACCGGCCGGCAGGGTCGAAGCTCGGCCAGCGGTCGTCGAAGCCGGGGGCGGTCACCCGCACCGGCCGGCTCCTCGGCTTGGACGTGTCGAACAGGTGGATACTGTGGCTGGTACGGGACGTCGCCGCCGAGAAGGCGAGCCAGCGGCCGTCGGGCGACCAGGCGGTGCCGGCGATCCACGAGTGGGGGTTGCGGTGGACCTCGGTGACGCGGCCTGTGTCCAAGGCGACGATCAGGAGTTGGTGGCGATGGTTGGTGACCGCCACCCGCTCGGCGCCCGCCGGGGCGACGTCGAGGCTGCGGATCCGGCCCAGGTCCCCCTCGATGAGCTTCCGGTCGGATCCGTCGACCGCCTCCACGACGATGGCGTCCTCGCCGGTCTCGTCGGTGACCGCCACGATGGAGTTGCCGTCGGCGCTCCACGTGGTGAGCCGCCGGCGCACGTCCGACACCGTCCCGTGGCGGCGCACCGGCCCCTCCCACAGGCCCATGGTGAACGACCCTCCCCGCACCGTGGCGGCGAGGGAGTGGCCGGCCGGGTGGATCGAGACGTGCTCGAGGAACCGCCCGGGGCTGATGAACCTCCGGTTGCGGTGGGGACGGGCCGACGGGAGCTCGATGTCGAGACGAACCGGCCCGTCGTCGGACCTGGGGTCGAGGAGCCAGATGTCGGCCCCGCAGTGGTAGACGATGCGGCGCCCGTCGGTGGAGGCGTGGCGGGCGTAGAAGTCCTCGTGGTGGGTGTGGCGGCGCAGGCCGCGGCCCGTGGGCGTCACCGAGTAGACGTTGCCGTGGCCTTCGTGGTCGGCGATGAAGTAGATCCGCGACCCGATCCACATCGGCGACGTGATGTTCCCGTCGAGCCTGACGAGCGGCTCGAAGGTGCCGTCGCCGTCCCGGTCGATCCACAGCGTCCCGACCCGGCCTCCCCGGTAGCGTTTCCAGCGGGCCGGATCGGCGGTGTGGCGCCCCAGGACCTTGCCGGGGCCGTTGGGCTGGAAGGCCACGGAACGGGCCGATCCCCACGGCAGGAGCCGGGGAGGCCCTCCGTCGGCGGGCACCACCCACAGGCGGGAGTCGTTGGCGAAGGGCCACTCGGCGTTGGAGGCGTAGACCACGTCGTCGCCGTCCCATCCGACGACCTGGCTGAGGGCGCCGTGGAACGTGAGGCGCCGGGGGTGGCCGCCGTCGGCGTCCATGACGTGGACTTCGTTCACCCCCTCGTCGCGTCCGGTGTAGGCGATCCGCCTCCCGTCGGGAGAGTAGGCGGGGAAGGAGGACGGGCCCGGGTTGGCGGTGAGCCTCCGGGCGCGTCCTCCCTCGGTCGATACCTCCCACAGATCGTCTTCCGACACGAAGACGATCCGGTCACCGTGGATGGTGGGGTGCCGGTAGTAGCCCTTGATCACGGTCGGTCGGTCAACCCTCCACGAATCCCTCTTCTGCGAGCCAGTCGGCGGCGATGTCGTCGGGGTCCCGGGTCTCGATGTCGAACTGGCGGTTGAGCTCGGTGAGCTCCTCGGTCGAGATCGCCGCGCTGATCTCGTCGACCAGACTGCGGAACTCGTCGCCGTACGCCTGGTCCAGGTCGGCGGAGACGACGGGGACCACGTTGTCGGCGGCGAGCATACTCTGGTCGTCTTCCAGCAAGACCCATCCCTTGTCGGCGATGATGCCGCTGGTCGAGAACAGGATGGCGATGTCGATCTCCCCGCTCTCCAGGGCCTGGACGGTCACCGACCCGGCGTCGAGAGGGGTGAACGACCCGGAGAAGTCGATTCCGTAGACCCGCTGCAAGCCGGGGATGCAGAAGGGGTTGGTCTCGCAGTCGGGCGGCCCGCCCAGGGTCAGCTCGCCTTCCAGCCCGGCCAGGTCGGAGATCGCCTGCAACCCGTGGGCCTCGGCCGTCTCGGGCGTGACGACGAAGGCGTTGGTGTCGACCGCCGGCGAGGGGGTGTAGGCGACGAGGCCCAGGTCGTCCAGGTAGCCCTGGAGGGTCTCGGTCGTCTCGGCGGCGTCGCCCGTGGCCTCCCCCGCTTGCTCGTTCAGGTACTCGAGCATCGAGGCGGCGTACTCGGGCGTGAAGTTGATGTCGCCCGACTCGAAGGAGCCGAGGACGATGTCCCGGAACCCGCCCAGGGGCTGGACCGACACCTCGTAGCCGTTGGCGGCGAGGGCCTGGGCGTAGATCTCCGCCAGGATCGCGCTCTCGCCGAAGTTCTGGGCGCCGATCGAGATCGCCGGGCCCTCCTGTGCGGCGTCACCACCCGACCCGCAGGCAGCCAATGTCACGGCTGCCAGCAGGGTCGCCCCGATGACGCCCTTGCGGAACGTTCGCCGCATGGGTATCTCCCTTCCGTTCGTCGTGGGGGTGGCTCCCTCCCGGACAGCCACCGGAAGGGCAAGGTAGCGGGGTGCCGTCACCACGGCTAACCGATTCAGACCGGGGCCGTGCCCTGGCGCATCTCCCCCCGGTCCCGGTGGCTGGTTCCCGCCGGGAGCACCAGCCGCTCGGTCCACGAGAAGCCGAGGTCGACGAGGATGGCGAGGAGGGCCACCACCGCCCCGCCGACGAACACGAACACGTCGTTGCCCTGGGCGAAGCCGTCGATCACGTAGCGCCCCAGGCCTCCCCACCCGACGACCGCACCTAGCGTGGCGGTGGCGACCACCTGGACGGACGACACCCGCAGCGCCGTCCAGATCACCGGCATGGCCAGCGGGAGCTCGGTGCGGAAGAGGAGCTGGGCTCCGGTCATGCCCATGCCCAGGGCCGCCTCGCGGATGGCGGGATCCACCTCGGCGACGGCGGTGTAGGTGTTGGTGAAGATCGGGGGCATGGCGAGGGCGACCAAAGCGACGAAGGTGGGCCAGAAGCCGATCCCCAGGCCGAGCCACAGGCTGATCGGCAACATGATCGCCACGATCCCGAACGACGGGATCGCCCGGCCGATGTTCACGATGGCACTCACCGTCGCCCCGCCGCGGCGCCGGTGGCCCAGCCACAGGGCGGGCGGCAGGGCGATCGCCGCCGCCACCGCCACCGCGAACGCCGACAGGAGCAGGTGGTCGCGGGTGCGCACCGCCAGACCCCTGGGTCCCCACCAGTTGTCGGGAGAGGAGAGAAACGCGCCGACTTCGCCCAGGAACTCGATCATGCCGCCCTCGGCCGCCGACGCATCCAAGGTGCGACCAGCCGCTGCACGCCGAGGAGCCCGAAGTCGATGGCCACGGCGAGAGCGATGGAGAGGAACGTACCGACGAAGATCTCGGTGGCGAAGTTGCGGGACAGTCCCCGGAGGATCAGGGCGCCGTATCCGCCCTGGCCGATCAGGCTGGTGACCGTGACCAGGCCCACCACGGTGACGGCGGCGATGCGGATGCCCGCCATCACGACAGGGACGGCGAGCGGCAACTGGATCTCCCAGAACAGGCGCCGCTCGGTGTAGCCCATCGCCCGGGCGGCCTCCACCACCGACGCCGGCACCCCATCGATGCCGGCGACGATGTTGCGGATCAGGATCAGGAGCGTGTAGGAGACGAGGCCTATCTCGGCGGTCAACAGGCTGAGCCCGGTGAACGGGACGAGGAAGGCGAACAGGGCGATGCTGGGGATCGTGTAGAGCACCCCGGAGGTCCAGCTGATCGGGGCGTAGGTGCGGCGGAAGCGGAGCGCCACGACCGACAGGGCGACGGAGACGACGAGGCCGATGCCCACCGCGAGCCCGGTGAGGACCACGTGCTCGACCGTGCGGTCCCACATGTCGTCGAGGTGGTCGACGATCCACGCCCAGTCGATCAGCGGGGCGGCCTGGGCGACCACGCTCACCGGGTCAGCTCCACCGTCAGCAGGTCGAGCGTGAGGATGCCCCGATAGGCATCGCCCTCCACCACCACCCCGACGTTGTTGCGGGTGTTGACGATGGCGTCGAGAGCCTCGCGCAACGTGGCTCCGGCGTCGACGGTGACCCGGAACGGCCGGGGCGTCGCCTCCCCCACCTTGCTCACCCCTTCCAGCTCCGACCCCCACACCCAGCCGAGCAGCCGCTCACCGTCGAGCACGGTGACCCAGTCCCATCCCTGGGCGAGCATCGCCTCGCGGGCGGTCTCGGGAGTGTCGCTCACGTCACAGACCGCCCCGGTGGGCAGGTCGACGGACCGCAGCGGGATGAGCGAGAGGCGCTTGATGCCGCGGTCGGCCCCGAGGAAGCCGGCGACGAAGTCGTTGGCGGGCTCGGCCAGGATCCGGTCGGGGGTGTCGTATTGCTCCAGCACCCCGCCGATGTTGAGGATCGCCACCCGGTCCCCCATCTTGATCGCCTCGTCGATGTCGTGGGTGACGAACACGACCGTCTTCTTGAGCTCGCGCTGGAGGGCGAGGAACTCGTCCTGGAGGCGGCCGCGGACGATCGGGTCGACCGCCCCGAAAGGCTCGTCCATCAGGAGGACGGGCGGATCGGCAGCGAGTGCCCGGGCCACCCCGACCCGCTGCTGCTGGCCCCCCGACAGCTCCGACGGGTAGCGGTCGAGCATCTCGGGGGCAAGCCCGACCAGTTCGACGAGCTCGGCGACGCGGCGGCGGATCCGCGCCTCGTCCCAGCCGAGGAGCTCGGGGACGGTGGCGATGTTCTGGGCGATCGTCCGGTGCGGGAACAAGCCGATCTGTTGGATCACGTAGCCGATGGACCGGCGGAGCTCGAAAGCGGGCATGTCGGTGGCCTTGGCGCCGTCGACCCAGATCGTTCCCGACGTCGGCTCGATGATCCGGTTGATCATCTTCAGCGTGGTCGTCTTGCCGCAGCCCGACGGGCCGACCAGGGTGACGAACTCTCCCCTCCCCACTTCGAGGGAGAGACCGTCCACCGCCGGCCTGTCCGCCCCGGGGAACGTCTTGATCACTTCTTCGAGGCGGATCATGCTGTCGGCCACGGCGCCTCCATCGACTCAGGGCTCTCCCAGGACCAGTCCGCCGACGAGCCGCCCGTCGGAGTCGACCACCGGGATCGGGTCGGTCCCGAACAGGGGCCGAAGCGCAATGGCGGTCTCGATGGAGTCGGTCTGTTCGACGGCCACCGGCTCGTCCATCAACTGGCCTACCGGCGTCGACGGGTCCGTGTCCAAGAGCCGGGACCGCCGGACGATCCCCACCAGGCGACCGGCGTCGGCGACGGCCAGGACCCGCTCGTCACGCAGCTTGAGGGCGTCGCCCGCCTGCATCATGGGGGCGACGAACGCCGGCTCCCCCATGACCTGGAACACCCTCCGCGGAGCAGATTTCACCACCACCGCCCCGACGTCGGCCTGGGCGCGGAGGCGGGCGCCGGGACCGAACAGACGGCGATGGAACCAGGAGCCCCCGGGGGCGCCGAACACGAGGAGGCTCCTCTCGGGCAGGTCGGCGACCAGGTCGGCGACCGCCGACACCGCCAGCGTCCGGTACTCGAGGCCGGGCACCTCCGGGGATATCCCGTCGACCACCTGACGCGCCTGGCCGGGGTCCCCGCCTTCGGGGTAGGCGGCGACCATGGACGAGGGCACACCGAGGGCCTCCCCCAGCCGGTGGGCGACCTTCGCCGCCAGCATCGAGTGGGGGCCGCCCGCCACCGCCGCCACGACGTGGCCGACGGCTTCGGTGTCGACGTCGACCGGCACCGCCAGGTCGATCAGGTCGAAGGAGGTCTGGAGGCGGCGAGTGACGAGGATGTCGGCGCGCTCGGCCACACAGACACTGACGGGATCTCCTTGGACGCGGAGGGCGTCGGTGCCGGCGAGGAGCTCGGCGAGTTCGCGACAACCCCGGCCTCTCGTCCAGACCACCCGAAGAGTCGAGGCGTCGGCACGTGAGGTCATCGACCCAGAGTCTGCCACAGAAGCCGAGTTTGTTCCGGACGTACAGGGGCGGGTTCGGAGTCTGCAACCATGGGTGCATGCAGATACACGCCCTCGCCGCCACGACGGAGTGGGAGCGGCGGGTAGCGCTCACCCCCGATGGCGTCCGTCAGCTGGTCGGCAACGGCCACCGCGTCTCGATCGACCCCGGCGCCGGCAGTCGTTCGGGATTCGGTGACCGGGAGTACACGGAAGCCGGCGCCACCATCGGCGACGGCGCCGGAACGGACCTCCTCGTCTGTGTCGAACGGCCCGACCCTGCCCGGGTCGGTGGCGCCCGGGCCGTGCTCGGCCTGCTCGACCCTCTCGACCCGCTGGGCTCCCCCGACGCGCTCGGCTCTCTCGTCGCCACCGGCGCCACCTTGCTGGCATTCGAACTGGTCCCCCGCACGACCCGGGCCCAGGCGGTGGACGTCCTGTCCTCCCAGGCCTCGCTCGCCGGCTACCAGGCCGCGCTGGAAGCGGCCGCCCTGTGCGACCGGATCTTCCCGATGCTCACCACCGCCGCCGGCACGATCCGCCCGGCCAACGTGCTGGTCCTCGGCGCCGGTGTCGCCGGCCTCCAGGCCATCGCCACCGCCCGGCGCCTGGGTGCAGTGGTCTCCGGGTTCGACGTGCGGGCGGCCGCCGCCGAGCAAGTCGAGTCGCTCGGCGCCACGTTCGTCTCCGTCGACATCGAGCCCCAGGACGCCGAGGCCTCCGGCGGCTACGCCAAGGAGCTTGCCGACGAAGCCGAGAAGCGTCTGCTGGAGGGCCTGTTCGGGCCCGTCACCTCATCCGACGCCGTGATCACCACCGCCGCCATCCCCGGCCGTCCGGCGCCGCGGCTGGTCACCGCCGAGATGGTGTCGGAGATGCGCGCCGGCTCGGTGGTCGTCGACACCTCCGGCGCCACGGGAGGAAACTGCGAGGTGAGCCGGCCCGGCGAGACGGTGGTCGTCGACGGGGTCAAGGTCTCGGCTCCGCTGGATCTGCCCTCACGCAGCGCCAACCACGCCTCCCAGCTCTTCTCGCGCAACGTCGTCAACTACGTCGCGTTGGTCACGGACTCCGAAGGCGGGCTCGACGTGGGCGTCGACGACGAGATCGTCAGACTTTCGACCGTGGCGACCGGAGGCGAGATCACCCACGATCGGGTTCGGTCTATGTCGAGTGAGAGGAACTGACGTGGAAGACCTGCTCGTGCCGATCACGGTGTTCGTGCTGGCGTCGTTCGCCGGCTTCGAGGTCATCAGCAAGGTGCCCCCGACCCTCCACACGCCGCTGATGTCGGGATCGAACGCCATCTCGGGGATCACGATCATCGGCGCCCTCCTCGCCGCCGGGGTGGCCGAGGGGCCGGCGAGCCAGATCCTCGGTTTCCTGGCGGTCGTTTTCGCCACCGTCAACGTCGTCGGGGGCTTCCTGGTCACCGACCGGATGCTGGGCATGTTCCGCCAGAGGGACGGCCAGCGATGAGCCCCGTCCTCGGCGAGTACCTCTACCTCGTCGCCGTCGTCCTCTTCATCGTCGGCCTGAAGCGGATGTCGTCGCCGAAGACGGCCCGCTCGGGCAACCAGATGGCGGCGGTGGGGATGCTGATCGCGGTGGTGGTGACGCTGCTCGACCAGCGGATAGTCGGCTACACCACGATCGTCGCCGGCCTCGTCGTCGGTGCCGCCGTCGGGGCGGTGCTGGCCCGGCGAGTGGAGATGACGGCCATGCCCCAGCTGGTGGCGCTGTTCAACGGCCTCGGTGGCGGCGCCTCCGCCCTGGTGGCGTTGATCGAGGTCCACGCCGGAGCCGCTGACGTCCGCACCGGAGTCACGGCCGCTGCTTCCATCTTGATCGGGACGGTGACGCTGACCGGGAGCCTGGTGGCGTTCGCCAAGCTGCAGGAGCTCGTCTCCGGGGCCCCGATCACCTATCCCGGCCAGAAGGTCGGCGACTCACTCCTGGCGGTGGGGATGGTGGCGGCGTCGGTGATGATGATCGCCTCGGGTGGCGTGCCGGCCTGGGCTTGGGCGGCCACCGCCTTCGCCGCGGTCCTGGGCATCACCCGGGTGCTGCCCATCGGCGGGGCCGACATGCCGGTGGTCATCTCGTTCCTCAACTCCCTCTCCGGCCTGGCGGCGGCCGCGGCCGGGTTCGTCATCGACTCGAACGCCCTCATCGTGTCCGGGGCACTGGTGGGGGCGGCCGGCCTGATCCTGACGATGATCATGGTCGAGGCCATGAACCGGACGCTCGGCAACGTCCTCTTCGGGGCGTTCGGCGGGGCCCAGGAGGGCGCCTACGGCGTCGACTCGGGGAGGACGGCGCGACGGGCCACCCCCGAGGACGTCGCCATCTCCCTCGCCTACGCCCGCAGCGTCGTGGTGGTGCCCGGATACGGCCTGGCCGTGGCCCAGGCCCAGCACGCCCTGAAAGAGCTCGAGAACGAGCTCACGAAGCGGGGAGTCGAGGTCCGCTATGCCATCCATCCGGTGGCGGGCCGCATGCCGGGGCACATGAACGTGCTGCTGGCCGAGGCCGACGTCGACTACGACAAGCTCTTCGACCTGGAGGAGATCAACCGCGACTTCCCCCACACCGACGTGGCCCTGGTGGTGGGAGCCAACGACGTCGTCAACCCGCTGGCCCGCGACGATCCCGCCAGCCCCATCGCCGGCATGCCGATCCTCGACGTCGACAAGGCCAAGACGGTGGTGGTGATCAAACGCTCGCTGTCGCCCGGCTTCGCCGGCATCGACAACCCGCTCTTCTACCTGGACAACACGCTGATGTTGTTCGACGACGCCCGCAAGGGCCTGACCCAGATAGTCGACGCCATGAAGGACGTCTGAGTGGCCAGGTCGCTGGTCTTCGGGATCACCGCCTCGGCCGTGCTCATCTGGCTCACGTTCTTCGCCAACCCCGGCAGCGTGCACCTCGCCACGCTGGCGGCGATCGGGGTCTCGCTGTGGTGGTTCGCCACCGTCGACCCGGTGCGCCTGGTCGACGAGGGCCGCCGGCCGCACCTGATGCTCTTCACGCTGGCGGCGATCGGATGCGCGCTGCTGGTGACCGCGGCTGCCCGGTTGTCGTCGGGCGCCACTTTCCTGATGCTCGCCCTGGGGGTGACCGCGATCGTCGTCGGGATCGTCCGGGCGATCCGCTACGGCTTGCAGAACCCACCCGTGAGAGAGGAGTGAGGATGGATTTCGCCGAGGTGCTGGCCCGCCGCAGGATGGTCCGCAACTACCGTGACGAGCCCGTCGATCCAGCAGCCCTCACCCGGGTGGCGGAGGCGGCCCTCCGGGCTCCCTCGGCAGGGTTCAGCCAGGGCCAGGCGGTGATCGTCGTCACCGACGCGGAGATCCGGGCGCAGATCGCGGCCGCCGCCGACGAGGACGAGTACGTCGCCCGGGGCTTCGACCCGTGGATCTCCCGGGCCCCGGCTCACATCGTGCTGTGCGTGTCCGAGGAGGCGTACCACCGGCGTTACCGGATGCCCGACAAGCTCGACGCCGAGGGCAAGGAGATCGACTGGCCCATCCCCTACTGGTGGGTCGACATCGGGGCTTCACTGATGGCGGTGCTGTTGGCGGCGGTGAACGAAGGGTTGGCCGCCGGGTTCCTCGGCACCCACGCCATCTCGGACCTCCGGTCGATCCTGCAGATCCCCTCCGAGTACACGCCGATCGGGATCGTGACGGTGGGACACCCGGCCCCCGACCGCCGGTCGTCGTCGCTGGATCTGGGCCGAAAGCCCCTGGAATCGGTCCTCCATTGGCAGCGATGGGGCTCCTGACCGCTTGTAACGTCGGCTGACACGGCGAGACTGACTCCTCGAGCCTTCCGACCGACCCGCACCGCGACCCTGCCATGGCCGACCCCACCGACCATCTGAGACGCTACGCCGACGACATCGCCTCGGCCGTGTCGCCGGCTCGCAGCCGCGTGGCGGCGATGGCGGCGATCGGGAGGGCCGAAGAGGCCGGGCTAGCCCGTCGCCGGCGTCCGCTGGCGTGGAGGATCCAGGTGTCGGGGGCGCTGATGGCCGCTTTCTCGGTCCTCAACTTCGCCGCCGCAGCCATCGCCGACAACGCCGTTCCCGGCGACCGGCTCTACGTCCTCGACCGGGCCTACGAGCGCGTTGCCGCCCTGTTCGGCCGCGCCGACCACACGGCGGAGCGGGCGCGGGAAGCCGAGGTCCTGCTGGAGCGGGGCGACCCCACCGGCGCGTTGCAGGTGCTGGCCGAGGCCTCCGACGTGCCCGAGGTCGCACATGCGGCGGCGCTGGTGTTGTCGGCAGACCTCGACGGCGAGCTGCTCGGGGCCCACGCCCGCACTCTCGTCACCGGCTTCGGGATCCTGGCTTCGGCCGACGACCCCCGGAGCCGTGAAGAGGCGTTGGCGGCGGTGAGCCTGGTCGCATCCCAGGCCACAGAACAGGCTGCGGCGACGCCGCCTCGGGCTGTCGACCGCCCGGCGCATGCCACGGAGACCGGAAAGCCCGACCACGCCTCCGACACCGGAAGACCCGACCACGCCTCCGACACCGGAAGACCCGACCACGCCTCCGACACCGGAA